>Ga0075430_100005843_pt1 | contig 10382 bp, 12 predicted proteins | sample RhiMetdeltSRZDD4_FD_75294 | JGI IMG/M metagenome (GOLD analysis project Ga0075430, IMG submission 75294) | Populus rhizosphere microbial communities from Tennessee, USA - Rhizosphere MetaG P. deltoides SRZDD4 | ecosystem: Host-associated > Plants > Roots > Rhizosphere > Soil | place: USA...
CCAATCAGCTTGCGGCGATCGATCATCGCACCTCCCTTTCCGGCGGCAGCCGGAACCAGCCGGTGATCATCGAGCGTATCTCGTTCACCGGCCCTGCCAATACCACCATCGCCAGATGAACCAGTATGAACAGGACGATCAGCATCGCGGCGATGAAATGCAGCGAGCGCGCGGACTGGCGGCCGCCGAACAGATCGAGCAACCACGGCCAGGCCACGTCCATATTCGGGCTCATGGTCAGGCCGGTAAGGATCAACACCGGCAGCAGCAGGAAGATGACGGCCAGATAGGCGAGCTTCTGCAGAATATTGTAATGCGCGGCCGCCTCACCGCGCGGAAAGCGCAGGCGGGCATGATCGATGATGTCGCGCCAGATATGCCTCGGCCGGAGCTGGTCGCGCCGCGGCGCAAGGTCGCGCTGCACATGCCGGTTCGCGAAGCTCCACGCAAAATAGATCAGCAGGGCGAGCGACAGCAGCCAGGCGAAGGCGAGATGCCAGCGACGCGCCGATGCCAGGCTGTAGTAAGAGGGAATGGTCGCCCAGCCGGGAAAGGCACGGCGCTGGATCGCGCCCTCTCCGTCACGCCAATAGCCAAGCACGCCGGTGGTCGGGATGCGCGCACCTTCGATTTCGAGGAAACCTGCCTCGCCTTCCGATCCGATCATCAGCCACGGGCGATCGTGATTGGCGCCATATTCGCCCCAATAGAGGCGCGGATGCGCGTTGAAGATCATCAGCCCGCTCATCAGCATCACGAAGACGGCAAGTGCATTGGTCCAATGCCAGATACGCGTGCTGAGGCGATGGCGTTTGACACGCTCGGGCTGCGGCTCGGGCTGCACTGCGTCCATGGGCAAGAGCAGCTAACACAGGCGCATTGGTCCTACCAGCGCGCGCGGTGGATCAAGCGGCCTGCATGCTTCCTTCACCCAGGAAGACACGCAAGTTGGATGCGGACATCGGGCGGCCGATATAATAGCCCTGTCCGGCGTCGCAGCCCATCGCGGTGATCAGCCTCAGGCATTGGGCATCTTCGATGCCCTCGGCGACAACCTTGATATGAAGGTCGTGCGCGAGCCTGATCGTGTCCCCGACCTGCTTGGCTTTCTCCTCATCGGCAACGACATATTGGATCAGGCCGTGGTCGATCTTGAGTTCGCTGACCGGCAACCGGTGCAGCTGATCGAGCGCCGAAAATGCATGGTCGCCATCGCCCACGGAGATCGCAACGCCCATCGCCCGCCAGACGGCCATCGCCGCAATAGTCGCGTCGTCGGCTGCAGGCGTACCCGCGAGCTCGATGGTGATGCGGTCGGCCGCCATCCCGCTATTCTGCAGCATCCTGCGCACCTGTTCGACAAAGCCGGACTCGCCGAGCAGGCTCATTGGCAGGTTGACGGCGACCCCGATCGAAGCGCCGCTGCTCTCCCATTGCGCGGCATCCTCGATGGCACGCGCGATCACATGCAGCGTCACATCCCGCGCCCGGCCATATTTCTCCAGCAGCGGGATGAAGCCGGCGGGCGGAATCGGACCGCGTTGCGGATGCAGCCAGCGGACCAGCGCCTCGACGCCGATGATTCTGCCGCTGACGAGGTCGATCTTGGGCTGGTAGGCATTCCACAGCTGGCCTGACGTCATGGCGCCATCCAGCTCGCCAAGCAGCGCAAGGTGGACGTCGCCGTCCGGGTCATCCTGATCGCTGAACCGGTGCCAGCGCAGCCCCTTGCGCGCGGAGTAAGTGGCAGCCAGCGTGGCATTGGCCGTGGCCAGTTCTATGTCGCCGCCCTCGATCGCGGCAATGCCAAGATTGAGGGCGATGTCGAGCTGTCGACCGCAGTCGATCGGCGAGCGCATGATCCGGTTGATGCCCTCGAGCCGGTCTTCCAGCGACACATTGTCGCCGGCATGCTCGACCCAAGCCAGGCAGTCGGTATCGATACGGTAGATCCGCCGCTCCTGATTGGCGATCGCCAGCCGCTCCGCGACCTTGACGACCAGCTTGGTCGCCAATTCCAGACTGAGCGTGGCGGCGATGGCGTTGAAGCGTTCGAGCCGCGCAACGACGATCGCGGACGCCCCCCTGCTTTCGCGCTTCAACGCGGCGCGATTGGCAAGCCCGGTGCCACGGTCCGTCAATGACCGGATGCGGGCCAGGAATTCCGGCAGATAGCTCAGGGCAATGAGCAGCAGCGCCGCCATCAGCGGTCCTGCAAGAATGGCCAGATTTGACGCCACCTCACGCATGATGTGCCCTCTGCCGACCCGGCGTCATTGCGGAGTCCAGCAGTTAAGCGGCTAGGTGTTCGATGTTGTGAAGGGCTGAATAAACAGCCTTAATCCGGGCCTAATATCAAATATGCGCGTTTCACAGGGTCCGCTGTGGCACCAATGCCGCAGCGCGGCCCGTTCAGTGCATTATCGAGCGTTCGAGCCGACTCATCAGGCTGCGCGCGGGGCTTGCCTGGGGCGGCAAGGTAGTGCCTTCCTCGAGCCGCTGGATGCGCGCGTAGAGATCCTGGCTGGCCTCGATCAGCTGCACGGCTTCGGGCGGCAGCCTTGTCACCAATGCGTCGTCGCTTTCGGGTGCGCGGCCCAGCTTACGCATCGGCCGGCGGGATTGCGCCAGGGTCAGCTCACCCGCCTCAATCGCCCGCTGGGTCAGCAGCCAGGCAATGACATGCATGAGCCGGGTGGTGACCTTCAGCGACTCGCAGGAAAAGCCGACCCGCAACATCGGATCGAGCGCCAGCCGATCCTCGCGGCCGCTGCGATCAAAATAAGAGCGAGCCTCGTCCGCAAGCACCATCGCCTCGACATAGAGCGAGTCGACCAGCTTCGAGGTTAACGGGGTACCGGCAATCGTCATGGTCATGGCGCCATTGTGCCACGGAGTGAGGCGCAAATGAACGGGCAAAGAGGGTAAACGGCCGTCTTAGGCGATAATGTCCGGAATCTGGGCATCTTCGAGCATGGCGATTTCATCCTTGAGGCGCAGCTTGCGCTTCTTCAGGCGGGCCAGCTGGATCTGGTCGGGCACCTGATTGTTGCGCAGCGCCTCAATGGCGGCGTCCAGGTCGCGATGCGCCTCGCGCAGCGTGATCAGCCGCAGGATTACCGAATCGGATGTTTGTCCAGTCATCCCCTCAACATGTCTACTCGTCGCGGCGATTTTTGGCTATAAGGAGAGTGTCAACGGATCGTCGCAGATAAAGAGGCGACCGCCGAACCTGGGGGAGACAAGTCGATTCGGCAATGATCTAAGGGGTTTGTCATCGTAGCGCGAAGGAGACGGGAATGCAGGACGCACATCTCTCGGCACTGGCCAGCAAGCATGCTGACATCGAGGCTCGGATCAGCGAGGAAATTCAGAGGCCTATGCCGGATATGGCGACACTCTCCCGATTGAAGAAAGAAAAGCTGAAGCTGAAGGACGAGATGGTCCACCACTAGACCTGGGTCGCTTCAGGCTGAATTAGCCTGAAGCGTGAATCAAGGTCTCAACCATTTGAATAGAGCCTGGTTCACGCTATCGGCGGAAGCGCAAAGCGCTTCCTCCTCAAACGATCAGGCTCTCGACCAGCGTCTCGCTCGCCAGGATATCCTGGCCGACAAGCCTGAGGCTGCGGCCGACATTCGAGCCGCAGGCACCTGATTTGAATTTTCAATGTTTGCGCGATGGAAGCGCCGTGCTGGCGCCCTTAGTCGTCGCGGGAGATGCGTTCCTGCTTCTCGTGCCGTTCCTGGGCCTCGACCGTCATGGTCGCGATCGGCCGGGCTTCGAGTCGTGCCAGCGAAATGGGTTCGCCGGTAACTTCGCAGAAGCCATATTCGCCGTCCTCGATACGTCGCAGCGCGGCGTCGATCTTCGAGATGAGCTTGCGCTGGCGGTCGCGGGTCCGGAGTTCGATCGACCAGTCGGTTTCGCTTGAGGCCCGATCGGTAAGGTCGGCTTCGCGAATCGGCCCGCTCTTGAGCTGTGCGATCGTGTCGCGTGATTCGCGGACGATCGATTCTTTCCACTCAATCAGCTTGATCCGGAAGTAGGCCAGTTGGGCCGGATTCATAAATTCTTCGTTGGCGCTCGGACGATAGCCGCGCGGGAGTTTTATGGGTTCAGAACCGGGATCGAATATTTCGTTTAACGCAGTCGCCATAACCCCTCCGCTCGCTTCGCAGCGGCCTAAGCCGATGAAAAGAACCTTCCTGCAGCCACTCCGCTTCTGAGCTGTCGCTGCTGCCCCAGCGCGCCTATAGCTGCGGTGAATCGCCAGCACAAGCCGTTCAAATCACGGTCGAAATGGAGGGCGTTCTTTCTGGGACAGGCGTGACATTTTTACGCCTGCGATTACCCCGGCATTAACCAAAAACGGAGCGATGAGACGAGCTTTTCGCGCGCCAGACGGCGGTTCATTGCAAGCGCAGGATCTTCTCTATCTCGGTTACCGGATGGCCGGTCAGATCCTTGGCAACCTCACCGGAAAGACGCTTTTCGACCTCCTTATGGTAATGCTTGCGCAGCTCTCCGAGCGTGCGCGGTGGAGCGACCACGATCAAATTCTCAAAGTCGTTGCGCAGCGCCCTCTGCTTCAGCATTTCCGCCGCTTCGGCCGCAAAACGATCCTCCTCCAGTTGGTGGAAGTCGGTTTCCGAATAGGCGTGGTGCGCGGTACCCGCCGAGGAAAAGGTGCGGCCCGATTCGTCGGTCTTCTGATCGCGGGTCGGCGGATTGGAGTGCTCTTCCTTGCGGTCAACCTCCAGCTTGGGAAATTGCTCGTCGCCCTCGTTGCGGAAGAACAGCATCTTCTTGCCGTCGGCGACCAATATATAGCTGTTGTGGGGGACCCGCATTTCGCTCTCCGATGCTCCTTGTCGAGGCTGAACCAACGTCCCATGCGTCGCCAGGTTGCCGCCCTTGCCTGGCCCCTGCGACGAGGCCATAGCCCAGTGCCATGCGGATCCTGCTGACCAACGACGACGGCGTGAATGCGCCCGGGCTAGAGGTGCTGGAGCGGATCGCGCGACGCTTTTCCGACGATATCTGGATTGTGGCTCCCAGCGAGGAGCGGTCAGGCGCCGGCCATTCGCTGACGCTCACCCTGCCGGTGCGCCTGCGGCAACTCGGCGAGCAACGCTTCTCGGTGAACGGCACGCCGACTGACGCGGTGATGATGGCGATCGCGCATGTCATGAAGGACGGATTGCCCGATCTGATCCTCTCGGGAGTCAATCGCGGCGCCAATCTGGGCGAGGACGTCAGCTATTCGGGCACGGTGTCCGCAGCGATGGAGGGTGCGCTGGCCGGCATCCGCTCCGTCGCTCTCAGCCAGGGTTATTCGCGCGAGGGCATGGGCGACACGGTTCCTTTCGCCGCTGCCGAAGCCTGGGCGGAGCGCGTGCTGCGCCCCCTGGTCACGATGGAAATGGCAGCCCGCACTTTGGTCAACGTCAACTTCCCCGCGCTGCCGCCGGGCGAGGTCCGCGGCATCAAGGTGGTTCGGCAGGGTCTGCGCGACTATGGCCGGCTGCGCATCGATCACCGCACCGACCCGCGCGGTTATGATTATTTCTGGTTCGGCCTCGGCCTCATGCCGCACACGCCTAGCCACGCGACCGACCTGGAGGCGATCGCCGACGGCTATATCTCGGTCACTCCGATGCATCTCGACCTGACGCACGAGGCGTCGCTGGCAAGGCTGAACTCCGTCTACGGCTGACCGGGTCTAGGAAAATCAAGCGCATGCGCCTATCTGGGCGCGATCCATGGCACTGCAGATCCCCTCCCCGCCGAAAATCGGCATGGTTTCGCTTGGCTGTCCCAAGGCGCTGGTCGATTCCGAGCGTATTTTGACCAAGCTCCGCTCCGACGGCTATGCGTTGTCGAACGATTATGACCAGGCCGACGTAGTGCTGGTGAACACCTGCGGCTTTCTCGATTCCGCCAAGGAAGAGAGCCTGGCCGCGATCGGCGAGGCGATCGCCGAGAATGGCCGGGTGATCGTCACCGGCTGCATGGGCAAGGAAGCTGAGACAATCCGCGCGCGTTTCCCCGAGGTGCTCGCGATCACCGGGCCGGCCCAATATGAAAGCGTCGTCGGGGCGGTCCATGATGCCGCACCGATCCCGCCCTCAGCCTTTGTCGATCTCGTGCCCGAAACCGGACTCAAGCTGACGCCGCGACATTATAGCTATGTGAAGATCTCCGAGGGCTGCAACCACCGCTGCAGCTTCTGCATCATCCCTTCGTTGCGCGGTGATTTGGTCAGCCGCCGGCCCGACGCCATCCTGCGCGAGGCGGAGAAACTGGTCGCAGCCGGTACGAAGGAACTGCTGGTGATCAGCCAGGACACTTCGGCCTATGGCGTCGACCTCAGGCACAAGGCGTGGAACTGGCAGGGACGCGAGGTGTGCGCCCACATGACGGACCTGGCCGCCGAACTCGGCCGGTTCGGCGCCTGGGTCCGGCTGCATTATGTCTATCCCTATCCCCACGTCGACCAAGTGATCCCGCTGATGGCCGAGGGGCTGGTGCTGCCCTATCTCGACATCCCATTCCAGCATGCCGCGCCGAGCGTGCTGCGTGCGATGCGGCGGCCGGCAAACGACCTGAAAGTGCTGGAGCGCGTGCGCAGCTGGCGCGCGATCTGCCCCGACATCGCGATCCGCTCGACATTCGTGGTCGGCTTTCCGGGCGAGACCGACGCGGACTTCGCTTATTTGATGGACTGGCTGGACGAGGCACAGCTCGATCGCGTCGGCGCATTCCGGTTCGAGCCAGTCGAAGGGGCGGCCGCCAATGCGCTGCCCGATCCGGTTCCCGAGGACGTGAAGGAAGAGCGCTACGCCCGGCTGATGGAAAAATGCGCGGCGATCTCGGCTGCCAAGCTGCGCGCCAAGGTCGGCCGTACTATCGATGTGATCATCGACGAGGTCGACCAGGATGGCGGCGCGAGCGGGCGATCCTCCGCGGACGCGCCCGAAATCGACGGCCAGGTGCACCTTCGCGACGCTTCCCGCGCCAGCCCGGGCGACATCGTCTCGGTGCTTGTCGAGGACTCCGACAAACACGACCTTTTCGGTGTTCCGGCAAGCGCTTGACCGCCCTTCCCTGTCCCGATCCGGGACCAGCTCGACGTTGACGCGCAGCATTCCAGGGACGAATCTCGACGCTCGATCATTGAGAGTCCCGCAACCTGTTGGTGGAGGCCGTTATGAAAATTCCGACCCTCGTTCTTGCCGGAACCCTGCTGACCGCCGGATTGGCCGCGAGCGCCGCCTCGGCGCGGCCGGGCACGCTGCGTGAAGCCGGCCGCGCATCCTCGCATGCCGGCTCCGTTCTGGCCGGTTCGCTGGGCGAAGCGAGGGTACGACGCCACAGTTTCCGCGCCCCGCAGCTCTCGCCGCATATCGGTCTGCCCGGAATCTCGGGCCTCGGCTCCCCGGGGATTTCGCCTCACATAGGCCTACCCGGGATGACCGGCCTGCCTTCCTTGTCCGATTCTCGGCGTGGTCGCGGTCGCGGCCATGGACACGGCCATGACGACGAATTCTTCGACTTCGTCGGCTATTATGAGAGCGATGGCTACGTCGACACCATCCCGATGGCGGATCAGTTCGGTTTCTTCGCCACCGGCGGCACTGTCACCCAGGACAGCGCAGGCAGGCCGGTCTATCATTATGATCGAAGCTATCCCTACGAGTTCGGCGGCGCAAAGCGCACAACCGCTCCGACGGCCATGGCGAGCATCGCCTGCGAGGAGCGCATCGTCCAGGACGCGGCTGAGCGCACGGAGTCGATTGTCCGCGTGTGTAAGGGCAACTGACGGCTACCAGGCTTCGCCAAACGGCTGGCTGACGGGATAGGCCCGCGCTAAGGCGCGGGCATGACCGACCTCAAGGCGCTCCTCCTGCCGGACAAGGGACAACCCGCCGTCCCCCTCCTGCTCGTAGACAAGAACAGCTTCGAGACGTGGTTGCTGGGTCAGCCCGAACGCGCGCGCCAAGCCGCGCAGGCGCAAGGATTCAGGGGCGAGGGATTCCAGGTCGCCATCCTACCTGGCGAGCGCCCTAGCGAATGGTCGGCCGCGCTGGGCGTCGCCGATGCGGCGAGCCTCGGCGTCTGGTGCCTGGCCAAGGCGGCGGAAACGCTGCCGCAGGGCAGCTACCGCCTCGCCTCCGGCGGTCCCGGACCGTCCGTGCTCGGATGGCTCCTCGGCCAATATGAATTCACCCGCTACCGCCAGGAAACCTCGAAAAAGGGCGAGCGCGTTCTGCTGACCGACGAGCCGGCGCGGATCGACGAGACCTTGCTGATCGCTGAGGCCATCTATCTCGCCCGCGACCTGATCAACACGCCGGCCGGCGATATGGGACCGGCGGAGCTGGAGACGGCGGCGGCGCGGTTGGCCGAGGAATGCGGTGCAGCGCTGACTGTCACGTCGGGAGTTGCGCTCGACGAGGGCTATCCGATGATCGCGGCGGTCGGCCGGGCGGCCTCGCCCGGGCGCGCGCCGCGGCTGATCGAGCTGACGTGGGGCAAGGAACAGGATCCCAGGCTAGCAATCATCGGCAAGGGTGTGTGTTTCGATTCCGGCGGGCTCGACATCAAGCCTTCCTCGGCGATGCGGCTGATGAAGAAAGATATGGGCGGCGCCGCGCAGGCACTCGGCCTGGGCCTGCTGATCATGAAGAGCCGGCTGCCCGTGCGGCTGCACCTGCTGATCCCGGCGGTCGAGAATGCCGTAGCGGGTGCAGCGATGCGGCCCGGCGACATCTTGCGCAGCCGCAAGGGCCTGTCGGTGGAGATCGGCAATACCGACGCCGAAGGGCGGCTGATCCTGGCCGACGCCATCACGCGTGCGATCGAGCTGCAGCCGCGGTTGGCGCTTGACTTCGCTACGCTGACGGGAGCGGCACGCACGGCGCTGGGCCCGGACCTGCCGGCACTGTTTGCCAATCGCGAAGCGCTGGCGACGAGCTTGCTCCAGGCAAGCGAGACCGTGACCGATCCATTGTGGCGACTCCCCCTGTGGAGCGCCTATGAAGAGATGCTTTCATCGGACGTGGCCGACATCAACAATGCAAGCGACAGTCCGATGGCCGGCGCGATCACCGCCGCATTGTTCTTGAACAAGTTCGTGCCAGGCGAAGTCGCCTGGGCGCACGTCGATACTTTTGCCTGGCGTCCGGCGGCCAAGCCGGGCCGGCCGAAGGGCGGCGATGCGCTCGGCCTGCGCGCATCCTGGCATTTGATCCGCGCCCAGTTGGATGAAAAACCCGATTCTGCCCTATTTTTCAGTTGAATTGGGCAATTGAACGAAACGAAAACCCGATTGACTGGTTATACAGCCGAAACATTGGGGGAACGGGACCTAACCCCAAGGAGGCATTTGTGTCTGAGCGCGCCTTGCAAAACTGGATGCACACGCTGATCGGCTACGTGCAGTCCGGCCAGCCGGACCTTACCAATCGCCAGATGGCATTGATGCTGGTGGTCTATCTGACGCAGGGGCCCCATACCGTGCGCGGTCTTGCCCATGCGCTGGGCGTTTCCAAGCCGGTAATCACGCGCGCCTTGAATACCCTGGGCTCGCTGGGCTATTTGCGCCGCGTTCGCGATGAGGCGGACCGGCGCAATGTGTTCGTCGCGAAAACCAGGACCGGGCAGGAATTTCTTGAAAGCTTCGAGCGGAATATTGAACAGGAAGTCTCCGCCCAAGACACAGTCCGTTCGCCGGGATTCATGTTCTCGGCCGGCTGAGCGGTTCGTCCTGACCGGCCCGTCGATCGTTCTCGATCCGCTGGTCCACGCCTATCGCAGCGATCTTGCCGACATCGCGCTCGCCGGACAGCTGTTCGCGCCGCACTATGCGCGACCGGTCACCCGGATATGCACGGCGGACGTGTCGGTGCGGTCATCGCCGACCGACGAAGCCGAGGCGCTGTACGAGATGGCATCCGGCGAGGAGTTCGCGTTGCTGGATGTGACCGGCGGCTGGGCCTGGGGCTATCGCCGCAGCGATCACAGGGTGGGGTATCTACGGGCCGAGGCCCTGGGCTGACCCCGACTTATGCCACGGCCTCCTTTGGCTGCGCTCGCTACATTTCCCCCTTGGCCCGCCGGATCGCGTACCAGCGCTGGCGATTGGCTTCATGCTCCGCCAGCGTGTCGGCGAAGATGTGACCGCCAGTACCGTCGGCGACGAAAAACAGCGCGCCGGTCGGCGCCGGATCGAGCACGGCGGCGATGGATTCTCGGCCAGGGTTGGCGATCGGGCCGATCGGCAGACCGGCCATCGCATAGGTATTGTAGCCGTTGTTGGCCATCAGCTCGGAGCGCAGGATGCGCCGGCCGAGCGGCTTGCCGCGAGTGACCGGATA
>Ga0075430_100005846_pt1 | contig 10380 bp, 7 predicted proteins | sample RhiMetdeltSRZDD4_FD_75294 | JGI IMG/M metagenome (GOLD analysis project Ga0075430, IMG submission 75294) | Populus rhizosphere microbial communities from Tennessee, USA - Rhizosphere MetaG P. deltoides SRZDD4 | ecosystem: Host-associated > Plants > Roots > Rhizosphere > Soil | place: USA...
ATCTGGGACATCTCGTGGCACATGACGATCGGTCGCGACACGTTCTGGACGCCGGCGCACCTCGCGATCTACGTCGGCGGCGTGGTCGGAGGGCTGGCCAGCGGATTCGTCGTCCTGAAGACGACGTTCGCGGGATCGGAGGAGGAGCGCGCGACGTCGGTGCGATTCTGGGGCTTTCGCGGCCCGTTAGGCGCGTGGGTGACGATCTGGGGCGCGCTCGCCATGCTGACGTCCGCGCCGTTCGACGATTGGTGGCACAACGCGTACGGGCTCGACGTGCAGATCCTCAGTCCACCGCACGTCGTGTTGGCAAGCGGCATCATCGCCATCGCGGTCGGTGCCATGCTCGGTGCGCTGGCATATCAGAACCGGACCGACGCGCGCGGTGGGTGGATCGACCGCGGCTACGCGTACGGCGCCGGGCTCGTGCTCACGTTCGTCGCGATCCTCTCGACCGAGTATACCGATCGCGTGCTGCACCACAGCTCGATCTTTTACGTGGTCGCGTGCATCGCGTTCCCGCTCGTGCTCGTCGGCGCAGCGCGCGCGTCGCAGCTGCGCTGGCCGGCGTCGACGATCGCGGGGATCTACATGCTGGTGACCGCCGCGATGGTGTGGATACTTCCGCTCTTCCCGGCGGAGCCGCTGCTCGGCCCGATCCGTCGCGAGATCACGCACATGGTGCCGATGGACTTCCCGCTGATGCTCATCGTGCCGGCGCTCGTGATCGATCTCGCCTCCCACCGCTCCGACGACCGCGGCAACTGGTTCATGGCCGCCGCATACGGTGTGATCTTCTTCGCGGTGCTGCTCGTGGCGCAGTTCGCGTTCGCATATTTCCTGATGTCCCCCTGGTCGATCAACCCGATCTTCGCGACCGACAACTTCGACTACGCGACGCCGGACACCTGGTACAAAGTGCGACGCGAGTTCTACCCGTGGGACGCGACGGAGGGCTCGATGCGCGCACGTCTGGGCGTCGCGGTCGTGCTGGCTATCGTCTCGGCTCGGGTGGGTCTCGCGTGGGGGAACTGGATGCGGCGGGTTCGTCGGTGATGGCAGGTCGGTCGCACGGTGTCGTGCGGGCAGCGGCGGCGCTCGCGATCGGCGTGATCTGCTCGGCGCACGTCGGTACGTTCGACGTGTTCTTCGCCGGGAAGGCAGGTCCGTACGACGTACAGATCAGCGTCCGCCCGCCCGGAGTCATTCCCGGCCTCGCGCAGATTACCGTGCGGGTCGCCGGCGACGGCGTTAGGCGGGTGACCACGCAGGCGGCGCAGTGGAACCTCGGGACGCGTGGCGCGCCTGCGCCGGACGTGGCCGAGCCGGTCGACGGTGCACCGGGCCTGTACGCATCGCAGCTCTGGCTCATGACGTCGTCTTCGTACGCGATCAACGTGGCCGTGGAAGGGACGCGCGGAACCGGACGAACCGTCATTCCGGTCACCGCCGTGGCGACGAAGCGATTGCCCATGATGCCGGGGCTCGGCTGGGCGCTGGCGGGCATGGGGCTGTTCCTCACGGTTGGAGCGCTCTCGATCGTTCGGTCGGCGGCTGCGGAAAGCACGCTGGCGCCGGGTGAGAGTCCCGATCGGGCGCGGCTCTGGCGCGGGAGAAGCGCTGCGGTCGTGAGCGCGGTCGTGCTCGGCGCCCTGCTGTTCGGGGGGTGGCGATGGTGGACCGGCGTCGATCGTGGCTACGCACGTCGCATGTTTCGGCCACTCGACGCGAAGGCGACGGTCAACGCGACGGCCGACGGCCGTGTTCTCCGGTTGTCGATCGTCGATGGTCGCTGGACGCGGCGTGAGATGTCACCCTTCGTTCCCGACCACGGCAAGCTCGTTCACCTCTTTCTGGTCGGCATCCCGGGGATGGATGCGCTCGCGCATCTGCACCCGACGGTGGTGGATTCGGCGACCTTCCTCGCGCCTGTCGGATCGCTCCCTGCGGGACGGTATCGGTTCTTCGCGGACGTGGTGCACGAGAGCGGGTTTGCCCAGACGCTGTCCGGGGAAACCGACGTCACGACGGCGATGCCGAGCGACCGCCTCACCGATGCCGACGACGCCATCTGGACCGGCTCCGCGCCAGCCGGCGACACGGTGGCGTTAGGCGATCTCACGATCGCGTGGCGCCGCCCTGGCGGCCTCGTCGCGGGCGACGACGCGATGCTCACCTTCAGCGTCGCGACGAACGACGGGTCGCCCGCGGAGCTGGAGCCGTATCTGGGCATGCCCGCCCACGCCGTCGTGGCGCGTGACGACGGATCGGTGTTCGTGCACCTGCACGCAGGCGGGTCGTTCGCCATGGCCTCGCAGCAGGTGCTCGAGGCGATTCAGCGCGGCGACACACTGCCCTCGGTGCGCGCGGGGGCTTCGCCGCGTGCCGTCATCGGTCACCACCAGGCGGTGAGCCAGCAGAGTGCGCCGCGCTGGCGCGGCGACAGTCTGACCTTTCCGTTCGCGTTTCCATCGCCTGGCCGCTACCGCATTTGGGTTCAGGTCAAGCGCGATGGGGCGGTGCGCACCGCCGCCTTCGATGCGGTGGTGTCGCCCAAGGCGGTCGAGTGATCGATCCCTCCCGGCGGTCTCCATATCAGATCGTGCCGCCGACCGCACAACATACATCCTGAGACACATACCCCGATGACCGGGACGTCGTCGTTAGGTCCGTTACCGCTGGTCGGTCGCGATGCCGAGGTTCGCGCGCTCGTGCGCGCCCTCGAGAGCGCGGAGCGTGGGTCGGCGTCGACCACGTTCGTCGCCGGTGACGGCGGGATCGGGAAGACCCGCCTCGCGGAAAACATCATCAATGCAGCCATGCGGCGCGGCTGGACCACCGCGGTCGGGCGAGCCTACCCGGTCGAAACCGGCGTACCCTATGCGCTTTTTTCCGATGCACTGCTTCCGACGCTCAAGGCGCTCGACGAGGCCACGCTTGCTGTGTTGTCTCGCGGCGGGGAGTCGGAGCTCGGGCGCCTGTTTCCGGCGTTCGATGTCCGCGGCGCGGCGCGGTCGCCGGTACGGGGTGACCTTTCGGAGCTCAAGGCGCGGCTGCTCTGGAACTTCAGTCAGTTCCTCGGACGTCTCGCGGCGCGCCGGCCTCTGCTCATCGTGCTGGAGAACCTTCAATGGGCCGATGCGTCATCGCTCGAGCTGTTGCACTTCGTCGCGCGCCAGCTGCAGGGCCAGCACATTGCGATTCTCTGCACGTACAACGACGCGCAACGTGACGCGAACCCGGCGCTGGCGAGTGCGGAGCGTTCGCTCGTCGGGCTCGGTGCGGCGACCATCGTGCGTCTCGCACCGTTGTCACGCGGTGAGACCGATACGCTCCTCGCCGATGTCTTCGGCGTCGAGGCCGGCGCGATTCGAGAGTTCGCGGCGTCGCTGTACGAGCGAACCCGCGGGAACCCGTTCTTCATCGACGAGATGCTCAAGTCCCTCGTCGAGGCGGGAAAGCTCCGTCGCGAGGAGGGACGTTGGACGGGGTGGGAGACAACCGATCTCGATCTGCCGCACACGGTGCGCGATGCGGTCGTCGCTCGCCTTGGGCGTCTGTCGCCGACGGCACGGGCCATCGCAGATCTCGCGGCCGTCTTCGGCTCGCGCGTGTCGTACGCGGTGCTCGGCGTCGTGAGCGAGCTTCCCGAGCCGACGCTCGTCGAAGCCATCGACGAGCTGCGACGCGACCGAGTGCTCGCCGACGTCGAGGGGGCCGACGATGTGCAATACGACTTCACGCATCCGACGCTGCAGGCGACGCTGTATGCCGAATTGGGGAAAGCGCGAGCACGGCTGCTCCATGGACGGATCGCGGTGGCACTGGAGCATCACTATGGGGCGGCCGCGGACCTGCACGCCGACGAGCTCGCGGTGCACTTCTCACGCGCCGCGTCGCCCGACTCGGCACCGAAGGCGGCGAGATATCTCGCTGGCGCGGGGCGGTCGGCCCTCACTCGATACGCGACGCGCGAGGCGGCGACATACCTCTCGGCGGCGCTCGATCTGGTCGATCGGGACGGCCAGCGAGAGGCGTTGCGGTCGCGCGACGATGTCGCCGCGCTCGTCGAGGACCTCGCACGCGCGAAGCAGCGCAACGGTGAGTACGAGGCCGCCGGTGTCTTGTGGCAGCGGGCGCTCGAGCATGCACATCACAAACAGGACGCCGCCCGGGTGAGCGCGATCGAACGCCGGCTTGGTCTCACGAGCTTCTGGGCCGGGCGCGTCGATGACGCCTTCGCGCATTACGCCGCGGCGTTGGCGGCGGCCGAGAGCAGCGGCGATGAGCGACTTGCCGCCCGCGTGCGCATCGCGCAGGCGGGCGCCTATCAGGAGCTCGGCCGCGCGCGTGACGCGCTGCACGAGCTTGGCGAAGCACTCGCGATCGCGGAGCCCTCGAGGAATGCCGGGATGCTTGCGCGCATCCATCGTGCGCTCATGCAGATGCACATGTTCATCGGGCACGGCGCCCAGGCCCGGGCGCATGGAGAGCGCGCACTCGCGTACTCGGAGACGTCGGGCGAGCGTGCCGTCGAATGGTCCGCGCACTGGGGCATCGCGGTGCTGTCGGGCCTAACGGGAAACGCGTCGGAGCTGGCCCTTCACGTCCGTCAGGCCGAGCGCATCGCGACTGATCTCGGCTCGCCGGTGCTCGCCGCGTGGACGAACGAGGTAGCCATCGAGTACGCCTCAGGAATCGGCGACTGGCAATCGGGACTCGCACTGGCTGAACGGACTATTCCGATCGCACGCGCCGTCGGCCCACGCACGCTGCTGCCGCGACTGCTCGTCTGGACGGGTCTCATGCACCTCGGTCGCGGTGATCATGCGCGGGCGGAGGGGCTGTTCAAGGAAAGCTGGTCGCTCTCCGGCGCCGGGGACCTCGGTCGTCGCGACGTCGACGTGCATACCGCGGTTCCAGCGCACACCGGCATGGCAGCGTACGCGCTCGCGACCGGCAACCGTCGACGCGCGATCGAGCTCGGCGAGGCCGGGGTCGCGCTCGCCGACAAGTTCGGGTACGTCGTATGGGCCGTCCACCGACTGCTTCCGATCATCATCGAGTCGGCGCTCTGGCTGCAGGATTTCGAGCGCGCGCAACGCTACGGTGAGCGGCTGCGCCGCGACTCGGCGCAGATGGGCCACGCGTTAGGCCTCGCGTGGGCCACCGCGAGCGAGGCGCTCGTCGCGCGGCTGCGCGACAACGACGTACCGCGAGCCGTCGAGCTGCTCCGCGCCGCCGCGGACGAGCTGGACGCCGTGCCCTTCGTGTTCGACGCGGCACGGATTCGAAAGAACCTCGCGCAACTTCTCGTGGCCACCGGCGATCGCGAAGCGGCGACGCGCGAGTTGCGCCGCGCTCATGATGTGTTCGCGCGAATCGGAGCCGAGTCGGAGCTGAATGCCGTGCGCGATGAGTTGCGCGATCTCGGAACCCGTCCACCGGCGCGCTCGATGGTGGACGGCGCCGGCGCGCTCACCGGTCGCGAGCGGGAGATCGCACGGCTCGTGGCCGCGCGCAAATCGAACAAGGAGATCGGGACCGCGCTCGGGATCTCGTCGCGCACGGTCAGCACCCACCTCTCCAACGTGTTCGCGAAGCTTGGCGTGACGTCGCGCGGCGAGCTCACCGATCGCGTGCGTGACGACGAATCGCTCAGGAGTTAGGCGCCTGACGCGCTGCGGCGATCAGCCCTTGCCGATCGCCTGCGTCCAATGCGCGATCTCGCTCGCACTCATCGGTCCGCGTGGTGCCATGCGTGCGTCCGCATAGTCCCAATCGAGTAGATCCACCAGGTACTGTTCCCGAGAGATCAGCGTGCCCTGGCAAATGCGGTCGTTGCGTGGGGGCGCGTTCGTCTCCTCCTCCAGACGCGAGAGCAGCCCGTCCATGACCCAGCGTGGCGCCGGCGATTCCTCGCCAGGGTAGACGAACCCGTAGAGGACGAGGTTCACCAGGAGGATCCGCCAGTGGTCGCCGAAGCGATCGACGACGCGGGGCCAGTCCAACTGCGGGCCGCGCTTTCGAAGCGTGTGAATGACATCGGCGCCATCGTAGCGCTCGCGCTCCATCACGAATGCCTTGGACCACATGAGCTCTTCGGCCGGGCAGATCAACACGGGCACGCCAACCGCTTCGGCTTGCACCGCATGCTCGAACCACAGGTCGTCGACCGGGGCGACCCCGTTCCCTGAGCCGAAGATGAGATCGACGAGGAACTCGTCGGATTTCGCTTTCGCGAGCCAATGGGGAAAGGTGAGCTCCGTGTGAAAGCCCGCTTCCGCCAGCGTATCGAGTGCCCGGTCGATGTGCTGGCGGCGGATGAACAAGTCGAAGTCCTTCGTCGGCCGCTGGATCCCTGTGTAGTACGAGAAGGCGAACGCGCCGCCGACGAGCACGGGGACGTTCGCTCGCTCCAGTGACGTGAGGACATCGCGGTAGAACCTGCGCGTGTATCGCGCGGCGTTATCGCGGTCGATCTCGCCCGGCGTTTTGGAGTTTGGCTTGTGCGGCACGGAACGCTTGTTGAAGAGGAAGGTCAGCCGTATGCGCGACCGCTTTGCAAGACTAGGGCTAGTTCAACTCGGCTCGAGGATCACGGAGTGGGCTTGATGGCACACACGAGTGGAGCCGTGCGCCTTGCGGCGATGGGCGACATCCACGTCAGCAAGACGGGGCAGGGATCGCTCGCGAGCACCTTCGCGCAGATCTCGGACCGAGCGGATGTGCTCGCCATGTGCGGCGACCTGACCGACTACGGACTCCCCGAGGAAGGACGCGTTCTCGCCCGCGAGATCGCGACGTCGCTGCGCGTGCCCTGCGTCGCGGTCATGGGCAACCACGACTTCGAAGCCGGCAAGTGCGACGAGATTCGTCAGATCCTCGTCGATGCCGGTGTGATCGTGCTCGATGGCGATGCGACCGAGATCGCCGGCGTCGGGTTTGCCGGCGTGAAGGGATTCTGCGGGGGCTTCGGCCGCGGGGCGCTCGGCCCTTGGGGCGAGGAGATCATCAAGTCGTTCGTGCGTGAGGCGGTGAACGAAGCGTTCAAGCTCGAAAGTGCACTGGCCCGGCTGCGCACGCCGCACCGCGTCGCGCTCCTCCACTACTCGCCCGTTCGCGCGACCGTCGAGGGCGAACCGCTCGAGATCTTTCCCTACCTGGGGAGCAGCCGGCTCGAGGAACCGCTCGCTCGCTATCCGGTGACCGCGGTGATTCACGGGCACGCGCACAACGGCGCTCTCGAGGGACGCACGTCGTCGGGCACGCCCGTCTACAACGTGGCGATGCCTCTGCTCAAGAAATGCTGGCCGGAACAGTCCCCGTTCCGCGTGATCGAGATCGGGGACTGATCGGCGATCAGCGTCGCATGGCGTCTCGGGCGCGGAGAACGCGCTCGAGCGCCTCGTCAGGCGTCGCCCCGACCGCCGACAGATGCCCCATCTTCCGACCTGGGCGCGCGGAGGTCTTGCCGTAGAGGTGCAGCCGCACTGCCGGCACACACAGCGCCGCGGCGAAGTCCGGGGTGCCCGCCTCCCACATGTCGCCTAACAAGTTGGCGATCGCGGCCGGCCGCACCACGTCGGTGCTGCCGAGTGGCAGGTCGCATACGGCCCGCACGAGCTGTTCGAACTGGCTCGTCGCGCAGCCGCGCTCGGTCGAGTGAAACGTGTTGTGTGGCCGAGGTGCCAGCTCGTTCACCACGAGGCGGCCGTCGCGCAGCACGAACAGCTCCACCGCGATGAGGCCCTCGATGCCTAACGTCGAGGCAATGCCGGTCGCCACCTCGGTTGCCTGGCGGATCGTCGCCGCGCCGGCCGCGGCAGGAATGGTCGACCAGTCGAGAATGCCATGCTCGTGGTGGTTCCGCGCGGGCGGAAACACGACCATCTCGGGCCCCGTGCCAGGCGTCGCCGGACGTCGCGCGACGAGCATCGAGATCTCGAAGTGGATGTCGAGGAACTGCTCGACGAGGCACGGACGCGCGCCCAACGACGACCACGCCTCGGCTGCGCTGTCGACCGAATCGACACGGACCTGCCCCCGGCCGTCGTATCCACCGCTCGTCGACTTGAAGATGCTGCGTCCGAGCGCGTCGAATGCGGCGACGCTCTCATCGCGTGACGCGACGTCCCGGAACGGACCGACCGGAAAGCCATTCGCGCTCAGCCAGCGCTTCTGGCGGATGCGATCCTGGATGATGTGGACCGCTGCCGCGCCGGGCCGGAGTGGCGCGATCGCGGAGACCGCGGTGAGCGCAGCGGTGCCGATCTGCTCGATCTCGAGCGTCACGACGGCGCAGCGCTCTGCCAACGCCGTCGCCGCATCCGCATCGTCGAATCGCGCGGCGATCGTCCGGCTGGCGATCGCGGACGCCGGACAGTGGGGATCCGGATCCAGCACGTGCACGTCGTAGCCAAGGGACCGCGCGGCCATCCCGGTCATCCGACCGAGCTGACCGCCGCCGAGTATTCCGATTGTGGCTCCTGGCTCGATCATGGCCTACGGCAATTGCTGGCCGAGGACGTCATCGCGCCGCTTCTCGCGCCACGCACGGAGGCGCGTGCGGACACCCGGGTGGGCGATCGCAACGATCTCCGCGGCGAGGATGGCCGCGTTCGTAGCGCCGGGTTTTCCGATCGCGAGCGTGCCCACCGGCACGCCGGCGGGCATCTGCACGATGGAGAGCAGCGCGTCGACGCCGTTCAGCATTGTCGCGGGGACCGGTACGCCGAGCACCGGCACCAGCGTTTTTGCCGCGATCATACCGGGGAGGTGGGCCGCCCCGCCGGCCGCGGCGATGATGACGAGCAGCCCGCGCTGCTCAGCGGTGTCCGCGTACTCGAACATCCAGTCGGGGGTTCGATGAGCGGACACGACGCGCGCCTCGTACGGCACGTCGAGCTCATCGAGCAGGCTGCAGGCCGGAGCGAGGTACTCGTAGTCGCTCTTGCTGCCCATGATGACGCCAACGAGAGGCGGAGTCTTCACGATATCGGCGTTGAGAAGTTCGGTCTGCGCGCGATCAGAACGCGCCAGCCCGGGAGTCGCGGCGTCACCAAACCTAGTAACGCCGGCCGCCGAATTGTTAGTCGGCCCGCCGGGGCCTGGTGAGGGTGCTAGAACGCGGCGGAGAATCCGACCCGGAAGCCGTCACGCGTCGGCATGACGCCGACGCGGCGGGGGATTGGAACCGGGGACCAGTGCTCTTCGAGCTTCCGATACCCATAGGCGGCGCCCGCGATCGCGCCGACGCCGGCACCGACGGCCGCACTGAGCACGTCGTTGTATTCGGACGAGCTGCTGCCCTCCAGGATCGCGGCGACCAGATACCCTGCCGCTGCGCCGCCGCCGGCGCCGATGAGGGCCCACCGAGTCATCGGGGCTCTGTTGCCGCCCTTCATGCCTGCGCTGACCTCGAGTCGGTCGATCGTGGCGCTGGTGAAGCTCCACACCTGAGCGGCCGTGCCATCCTCGATCACGACCACCGTGTCGCGGCGCATTCCCTGGTAGCTGCCGATGACGGGGGCAACCACCTGCTGTGACTTCACGCGAACCCTCGTCCCGGGCGCGAGCACCTGGGCCGACAGGCCGCTCAACGGAACGAGACCCAGAAGCGCCGCGAGGAGGGCGCCGTGCAACCGACGGGCTATTGGCATGATGTGTTCTAATTGTGGCTGCGCTCGCGGCGCAAGTGACTGGTGTGCGCCCGCGGGTACGAATTGGACGCTCGCGTGGAGACGGCTGTCACGCGCGGAAGTGTGCGCGAGCCCACACTTTGCACCGTGCGGACGGTCGCGCGGTAATTGGGTCCCCATCTTGGTCGTCTAGTCGTAGCGTGGACGCGCGCAGTCTAGTGGTCGCCCCCCGTTTCCTCGGCGTGGTTGTCAGTGGTCCCAATGATCTCTCTCAGAACGATTGCCGCGGCTGTCTGCGTGGGCGTCGGCGGCGTGGGCGGCGTGGCGGCGATTGCGGTCGCGGCGTCGGCGGAAGCGTCGCCGCCGCCAGGTCAGTCTCCTGCGCGCCCCGATACTGGCTCCCGCGCGCTCGACTCGACGCTCGCGCTCGCGACGTTCGACTCGGCATGGCGCACGGTCGGGTTGTCGCTGAGGGGCCGCGGGGTGACATCGATCGACTGGCCCGCCGTCCGGCGCGAGCTCAGGCCGCGGGCAGCGCGGGCGTCGACGGACACCGCGCTTCGGGCGGTGGTGGACGACATGCTTCGGCGACTGGGCGAATCCCATTTCGCGATCCTCCCGCCGCCCCCGGGCTCCGCCGAGCCGAGCGGCTCCCGTGGTGTCGATGGCGCGTTAGGCACGGCCGGCATCATCGTGCGAGTCGTCGATCGCCAGACGCTCATCTGGCGGGTCGAGAGCG
>Ga0075430_100005847_pt1 | contig 10380 bp, 9 predicted proteins | sample RhiMetdeltSRZDD4_FD_75294 | JGI IMG/M metagenome (GOLD analysis project Ga0075430, IMG submission 75294) | Populus rhizosphere microbial communities from Tennessee, USA - Rhizosphere MetaG P. deltoides SRZDD4 | ecosystem: Host-associated > Plants > Roots > Rhizosphere > Soil | place: USA...
CGTGCGTACGTTCGCGATCAGTACGGCGATCCGCAGACCGGGCAGATGAAGCAGCCGAACCACGACCGGTTCTCCGCGTACTTCAACGTCGACAACGGCACCGGCGCGATTCGCGGTGTCTATGCGCAGAAGAACGAAGGCGTCGCGCCGATCTTCAGGTCGTGGATGGCCGCGTTCAACGATCCGCGGATCAACACGGTGACCGCGAACAACACCGGCGGCACCGACCACCTGGCGTTCGATGCCGTCGGGCTCCCGGGCTTCCAGTTCATTCAGGACCCGGTCGCGTATGGCTCACGCACGCACCACTCGAACCAGGACGTCTACGAACGGCTCGTGACGGGCGACATGAAGCACAATGCCGCCGTCGTGGCGACGTTCGTGTATCTGACCGCGAATCGCGATCAGAAGCTGCCGCGCAAGTCAGCGCCGACGGTTCAGTGAGCTGACAGCTCGCGCCGCAGCGGCTCGCCTAACGCCGGGACGGATTCGAGCAACGTCCCGGCGTCGTCCTTTATGCCTTCCGCGACGCGGTCGGCGAGCGCCATGATCGTCACGTAGGGGTTGATCTCGAGGGCGTCGGGGAACAGGCTCGCGTCGGCGACGCGGAGCCACGGCACGCCGTGCACGCGTCCGAACGAGTCGGTCACCGCGTCGTGCGATTGTCCCATGGCGCAGCCACCCATGAGATGCGCCGCCGACACAGAAATGCGCCCGGGCTGGAAATGCCGCGCGTGGATGAGCGTGTCGATCCTGTCCACGTCGTGTCGCTCGAGCAGCGGTGGGTCCGCGGACGGTGCGTGAACGCGCACGGCGCCGGCGGCGAAGAAGATCCGAGACGCCGCACGCGTGGCGCGCACCATCGCCTCGATGGTCTCGTCGGTGAACGTGTAATGCACCACCGGACGCCCGGCCGAGTTGACGGTGATGCGGTTGCTCGGTGTGGTCCGATCGCAAGCGAGCACGAGGATCATCTGCAGCCGCGAGAACGCGCGCATGAGCTGACTGTGCCCGGCGCCGAAGCCGGTCATGTTCTTCGCCGTAATGAACGGGAAGTACATGCACGTCTCGAGCACGAACCGCTCCTCCTCGGCTCGATCGAGATAGAAGCTCTTCGGGTGACCGACGTCGTTCGTGATCGGGTGCTCGTGCTCGGCGACGAGGATGTGCGCCGGGTGACAGGTGAACTTCGCGCCGACGTGCGGGATCGCTCGCTTGATGGGAGAGCGCAGGATGAGCGCCGAGGTCCCGATGGAGCCGCCGGCGAGCACGATGACGCGCGCGTGTATGCAGTACGTGCCCGGCGCCCACTCCGACGGCAGCCCTTTGTCAGTCAGGCGTCGCTGGGATACGCGCACCGTCACGGTACGGTCACCGACCTCGAGGGCCTCCGCGCGGGTCACGACCTCGACGCCGCTCGCTTCGGCGTTAGGCAGCTGGACTCGGTGGGTGCCTTGCTTCGCGGCGTTCGGGCAGCCGAGATTGCAGAGGCTCGACCCGCGGCACCCTTTCAGGTTGAGCGGGAACTGATGCGCGTCGTAGCCGACGCGACGACACCCTTCGACGAACAGACGGTTGTTGTCGTTGATCAGCTCGGGCGGCAGGTTGTGCACGTTGTTCTGCGCCATGTACTTCCGACTGCGGCGCTCGAGGTCACCGTGCGTCAGGCCGGCCACCCGCCATCGTTGAATCACGCGCTCCGGCGCAATGAGCGACGTTCCGGTATAGACGACGGTCGAGCCGCCGTACACTCGCCCGAAGGCGAGCGTCATCGCGCCGTCGGCGGTCAGGAAGCCGCCACCCTCTTCGTAGAGCGCCGGCGCCATCTCGAGCTCGCGGCCGGTGAACTCGTCATCGCGGAGTCGTGGTCCCTGCTCGACGACGAGCACGCGTACGCCCGCACGCGCGAGGGCGCCGAGCTCCTGGGCGACCGTGCCACCGCCGGCACCGGAGCCGACGATGACGACGTCGTAGTCGCGGTCGACGATCACGGCTCTAACCGGAGCGATGGCCGGAGCGGTGGCACCGTTATCGGGCGACCGCGGGCAGCCCAGCCGTCGCGGTGCGCGCGATACCCGATTGCCGCGCCCACGTCGTCGCGAGTGTAGTAGCCCATGAAGATCAGCGTGCGGAGTCCCCAGAAGCCGCGTCGAACGATCATGATGGGCGATCGCTCGACCGACTCGAGAAACGCTGTACGCTGTGCGGCGGACAGTCGGGTGAACGTCCTGCCGTGTCGAGCGACAGGCAGGATCTGGAGGAGGCGCAGGAACGTCGCGAGCTGACGGCGCACCCGAGGGTCACGGTCGGCCAGCGCTCGCGCGACCACACTCTCGACCTCGCCCCAGGCGCGCACGTCGAGCGCCGCCGCCTCGGGCACGACGGTCGTCGCAACCGCACGCAGAATGTGTGAGACGGGCGAGAGCGTCGCTGCGGACATGTAGCTCGGCGTCGAGGCCAAAGGCCGGCATCGCTTCGGCGACGAAGCGAGTCAGTGTCAGACGTCCGGCGCGAAACTAGGTCCGCGTCGATGCCATCGGCAAGGTGTTTGTGGTCGTGGGCGAAGTGTCCCGACCGCTAAGCTCGTGCCGCGTCGGCCGCGTGTCGCTTTACTCGAGTCAGCATGGCGTTCAGCCCCACCTCGCGCGTGCCGAGGCCGAGGCTGTCCATGATCGTCCGGACAAAATCCTCCGGGATCGCGAGCGTGGTGTCCGGCGGCTGGTCGTTGATCGCGCTGAACAGGATGCTCAGAAACGCTGCAATCGTAGGCGATTGCCGTGTGTTGACGTCAGCGTAGAAGTGGAGCTTCCCGTCGCGCAGCTCGGGGAACAGGTCCACCCGCGTCTGACACTCGGGAACCGTGAACTGTCCGCGATCGAGCGCGAGAAGGCGGTCAGGAACGGGCTCGAGCTTTTTCGCGTACCCGACGAGCGCCTGCATCTTCTCCTCGCGTCCGAGCGCGCGAAACCGCGTCAGGATCTTGTCGATCGACGGTGGGAGCTGAGGCTCGGGAGTCGCACTCACGTTTCGTAGCTCGCGATGGAACCGCTGATGGTTGGGTAACATAAGCGGTTTGCAGGATTTGCTTTGGGGCCAGCGTCGGGCAATGAAATGATGACATCTGACCTCTGATCCCAAATGAGAGAGACGACTTGACCTGGTTTAATTAAACGCTTAATTAAATGCCATGGCCGACGCACTCTCCACCCAGGACGCCATTCTCGACGCCGCCGAGACGCTGTTCGCTCGCCAGGGCTTCGCCGCGACGACGATCAAGCAGATCGCCACCGAGGCCAACGTGAACTCGGCGTTGCTCTACTACTACTATCAGAACAAGGAAATGCTCTACCGCGCGATGCTGCAGCGAATCCTTGGGCAGCTCCTCGCCAAGGGCACCGACGCGATCGAACGCGCCTCCACCCACGCGGAACGGATCCGCGCATTCGTCCGAGCCCAGGTCGCCCTGCTCGCCGAACACCCGCATTTCCCCCAGCTCCTCGTCCGCGAGCTCGTCGATCACCAGGCGTCGCACGCCGAACAGGCGATCACGAACACCGCCGCCGGCGCGTTCAAACGCCTCTGCTCGGTCATCGAAGCCGGCCAGCGAGACGGCGTCTTCCGCGCGAATATCGACCCGCGATTCGCGGCGATCTCGACCATCTCGCAGGTCGCGTACTTTGTGATCGCACGACCGGCCGTTGGCATTCTGCTCGGTCATGGAACCGGTGGTCCTCCGCGAGAGGTGGCCGAGCGGTTCTTCGCGCACGCGGAGGATTTCGCGCTGGCGGCGCTCGCGACCGATGCAATCCGCGCAGGTGCCGTCACATGAGCGCGCGCTGGCTGCTCGCTCCGGTGATGCTCGGGCTCGCGATGGCCTGTTCGCGAGCGGAGTCCAACGGCGTCACGGCCGAAGGCACGATCGAGCTGACGCAGATCGACGTCGCGCCATTCGTCGCGGGACGAGTCGCGCGCGTGAACGTCGAGGAGGGTGCGGTCGTTCGCGAGGGCGACACGCTCGCGCTGCTCGCGCAGTCGGCGCTTCCCGCCGATCTCGATCAGCGTCGGGCACGGATCTCGGCCGCCGAGGCGCGACTTCGTGAGTTGCAGGCTGGCGCACGTCGGCCGGAGATCGAGCGTGCCGACGCCGAGCTGCGCTCCGCCACAGCGGAGGCCGAGCGAACGGAACGTGACCGTGCGAGGCTGCAGCCGCTCGAGGAGCAGGGCATGATCAGTCGTGCGCAGTACGACGCGGCGGTGGCGGCGGCGCGCGTCGCGGCCGGGCGGCGCGATGCCCTGGCGGAATCGGTGCGGCTGCTGCGACAGGGCGCCCGGCCGGAGCAGATCGCTGCGGCCCGTGCGGAGCTGCAGACCACACGCGCCGCGCTCGCGGCGGGCAACGCGACCGCGACCGACCTCGTCCTCATCGCCCCGGCAGACGCCACCGTGCTCGGTCGCTTCGTCGAGCCCGGCGAAGTCATCGCCGCCGGCCAGATCGCGTTCACGTTAGGCGATGCGACCCGGCCGTGGGTGCGCGTGTATCTCGCGGCCCCGCTCGTCCCGTTCGTGCGGATCGGCCAGCCGGCTCGCGTCTCACTCCAGGGGCTTGGAGATCGTACGGCCAGCGCGCGCGTCGTGACGATCGCCACCGAGGCGGAATTCACGCCGCGCGTTGCGCTCACCGAGGACGAGCGCGCCGACCTGCTCTTCGGGGTGAAGCTCGACATCCTCGACAGCACCGGCACCTTCAAACCCGGTCTCCCGGCGACGGTCACGATCGACACGTCGAGCCTGGCCACGGCATCCCGAAAGGCTCCGTGAGCGAGTCATCTGCCACCGCCACCCTCGAACCGCCGGATGGGTCGCCCGGGGCGGCCGTCCGTGCGGAGCGTCTCCGCAAGACGTTCGGGTCGCTCGTCGCCGTCGACAATCTCGACCTGACGATCCAGCGCGGCGAGGTGTTCGGTCTGCTCGGACCTAACGGGTCCGGCAAGACGACGACGATCCGGATGCTCTGCGGCTTAATGGAGCCGACGTCGGGGCGAGCGGAGGTGGCAGGCGTCGATGTCGGCGCGGATCCCGAAGGCGTCCGGCGTCGCATCGGGTACATGTCGCAGAAGTTCGGGCTCTACGACGACCTGACCGTCGTCGAGAACATCAAGTTCTACGCGTCGGTGTACGGACTTCGCGGAGCGCGACGGACGCAGCGCATCTCGTCGCAGTTGCGCGACCTCGGCCTCGAGGAGCGGCGCGATCAGCTCGCGGGCACGCTCAGCGGCGGGTGGAAGCAGCGGTTGGCGCTCGCGTGCGCGACGTCGCACGAGCCGGAGGTGCTGTTTCTCGACGAGCCAACGGCGGGTGTGGACCCAGCGTCGCGTCGCCTGTTCTGGGAATGGATCTACGAGCTCGCGCGAGCCGGAACCACGATCCTCGTCACCACCCACTACATGGACGAGGCGGCGCGGTGCTCGCGGCTCGCGTTTCTCTCGCGCGGGCATCTCATCGCCGTCGGCTCGCAGGAGGAGATCACGCGCCACTTCGGCCAGGAGACGATCGAGGACGTCTTCATCGAGCTCCAGCGTCGCGACGAAGGCGCTCGCACGAGCAGCAGGACGGACCAGCGAGGCAGCAACGCGAACCTGACGAGGCGCGACTGATGGCACGGGTCGGCCTCGGCAAACGCATCGCGGGCAACACGCTCTGGCCCATGCTCTGGAAGGAGTTCGTCCAGATGCGGCGCGACCGGTTCACGTTGGGGATGATGATCGGGCTTCCGGCGATCCAGCTGCTCCTGTTCGGGTTCGCGATTCGCACCGAAGTCCGCCACCTGCCGACCGTGGTGCTCGACGAGTCACGCACGACCGAGAGCCGCGCGCTCGTGGACGCAATCCGCAACACGGGGAACTTCGACGTCATCGGCGAGGTGCGCGGTCGCGACGACCTGAAGCACCGGGTCGAGCGTGGCGAGGCGCGGGCGGCGGTGATCATTCCGCCGGACTACGAGGAGAACATCAAGCGCAGGCGAACGGCGCGAGCGCAGGTGATCGTTGACGCCGCCGACCCGCTGGCGTCGTCGGCCGCCATCGCCGGCGCGACACTCGCGGGGCAGGCGCGGTCCGCGGCCTTGTCATCGACGTTGCGGCGTGTGCCGCCCATCGATGTTCGCGTGCGTCCGTGGTACAACCCGGCGCTCGAGAGCTCGATCTATATCGTGCCGGGTGTGATCGGATTGCTGCTCACGCTCACGCTCACGATGATCACGGCCATGGCGCTCGTGCGCGAGCGCGAGCGGGGGACGCTCGAACAACTCATCGTCACGCCGATCTCGAAGACCGGGCTGATGGTCGGGAAGGTGCTGCCGTTCGTGGTCGTCGGATACGTGCAGGTGACGGTGATCCTTCTCCTCGGCCGGTTCGTGTTCGACGTTCCGATCCGCGGGAGCGTGGCGCTGCTCTACCTGATCAGCGCGCCGTACATGATCGCGAGTCTCGCGCTCGGGCTGTTCGTCTCGACTGCCGTGCGTACGCAGGTGCAGGCGATGCAGCTCTCGTTCGTCTTCGTCCTGCCGACGGTGCTGCTGTCAGGCTTCATGTTTCCGCGCGAGGCGATGCCACCACTGGCGCAGTGGATCGGCGCCGCCTTTCCGATCACCTATTACCTCCGCGTGTTGCGCGGGATTCTACTGAAGGGCGTCGGGATGGATGCGTTGTGGCGCGATACGCTCGCGCTCGCTGCGTTCGCGGTTGTCTTACTCGTCTTCAGTGTTCGCCGATTCAGGAAGAACATTGAGTAGTGGTGCCGGTGTGAGATGTCGATGGCGGGCGCGCCCGCGGCCAGATTTCGTCGACGCTGGCTGGCTCCCCCGATCGGACGTTTGCTGAACAGCGTTCAGATGCAAAGGGGTAAGGAGCGGAACCGCAACGCAGAGGGCCGCAGAGTGCGGCTGCGCCGTGCGCGACGCGACGGGCTCCAAGGGATTTCGGGGGAACTGCCGCGTGGGACGTCACGTCCCGTTAGGCTGTCCCCCCGATCATTTCACGACTGTGCCGGCCACGCGGCCGCGTCAGCGGCCCCTCTGCGACCCTCCGCGTGCAGTTCCTCTCTTTCCCCTCCGCGTCCAAAGGCTCTTCAGCGACCATATCGGCAGAGGGGTGGGGTCGTCACCAGTACTTCCACTCGGCCATCGTTATTCGGACGGCTGCGCAATGAAGTTCAGCCCGGCATTCACGGTACTGCATCCGCAGCATCCGATTCCGCTAGCTTTATCCGCTCACTCAAACAGGGATCAACGAGCAATGCCGACGCGAAAGGCCAGCGCGGTCTGGGAAGGCGGGCTGCAGACCGGGAAGGGGACCTTCAGGGGTAACGAGAGCACCGGCATCACTGGGGAGTACTCCGTCGGCTCACGCTTCGCCGATGCCGCCGGTTCGAACCCCGAAGAGCTGCTCGCGGCCGCAGAGGCCGCCTGCTTCAGTATGTTCCTGAGCGCTCAGCTCGAGAAGAACGGCACGCCGGCGACGCGCGTCGACACCGAAGCCGCCTGCACGGTCGAGAAGGTCGGCGAGGGTCCAAAGATCACGACGATGAAGCTGACCGTTCGCGCGCAGGTGCCGAACATCGACAACGCGAAGTTCCAGGAGATCGTGATCGTGTCGAGAGACGGATGCCCCGTTTCCGCTGCCCTCAAGGGCAACGTCGACATCCAGGTTAACGCGACGCTCGCCTAACGAAGCTGGTTGTAGAGCCAGGTATACCCGACGCGAACGGCGAACCGGCGCACGACACGCGCGCCGGTTCCCCGTGCCTCGACAGTGAGCCGTCCGCGACGCGCGACACGCACGAGCGCCCCGACCTGTGCGTGCAGATCGAACACGTTCGTATTGTAGATGGCACCGATCTGCTCGTTCTGAATCGTCGTTCCCACCGCGTCCACGCCGAACCCGGCACCCAGATACGGCGTCACGCGACGCGCGACCGGCCCGAGCAGCGTCACGTCAGCGAGCGCAGAGAACACGTACCCCCTCCCCGTTTCGCGCACGCCCAGTGTGTCGGTGCGGTCGATCGTCGTCGCGAGGTAATCGACACCGACCGACAGGCGCACGTTCCGCGAGCCGATCCACCCGATGTCGAGCATCGCCCCCGCCTGTGGACCTAACGACGCATACGGAAAGATCCCGGCCCCCGAATAGACGGTGAGCGCGCTGGACGCGCCAAGCCCGAGCTGCGGTGGGCCCTCGACCCGTTGCGCCTCGAGCGACGACGGCGGCGCGAGCGCCGCGAGCACTACCGCGGCAACACTGCCACCGCTCCGAGTGACTCGGCGCCGGATCGCGGATAACGAACGTCGAGGCAGGGGAGCGAAGGGAGTGAGACGAGTCGAAGACGGACGACGGTGAAATACAAACACTGAGGGCCATTCGGGACAACCGTCGAGTCACGCGGATTTCACCAGCCGTACAGTGTCTTGTAGGTCGCCTGGTTACGAAGGAGGATCCGCACGTAATCGCGCGTCTCGTCGTACGGGATCCGCTCGATGAACAGCTCGGGGTCGTTCGTCCCGGCCTTCTGACGCCATCGACGCACGGGCGTCCCTCCAGCGTTGTACGCGGCGAGCGCGAGCTCGATGTTCGGATACTGGTCGAGCATGGCGTCGAGGTGAATGGTGCCGAGCCGGATGTTGACGTCCGGCTGGAACAACAGCACCCGCTCGAACGGCGTGACGCGCGACGACCGCGCGATCGATGCGCCAACGCTCGGTAACACCTGCATGAGCCCGAGCGCACCGGCTCGCGACGCCGCGCGCGGATTGAAGCTCGACTCCTGATGAATGAGCGCGGCGACGAGCGCCGCGTCGATCCGCCGCGCTGCCGCTTCCGAACGGATCACGTCACCGAACGCGATGGGGTAGAGAAGCGTGAACAACCGCGTGTCGCGCGGTGCCGACGCCGCGAGCGCGCGCCTGGCGAGCGCAATCGCGCGTGACGTCTGGCCTCGCTCGCGCAGTGCTTCCGCCGCGCGAATCAAAGAGTCTGGAGACGTCCCGGCGCTGGCCAACGCGTCGTACTCGAAGCCCTCCTCGGTCGTCATCCCGAGCACGTCGAGAAGCTCTGCCCGCTCGATGGCCTGACGCGTCGCGGCGGTTGGCGTGGAGCCGTCGGTTGCTTGCTGCGGCCTCCACGGCGCGACGCCGAGCCGCCGCGCGCTGAGCATCGAGTAGTACGAGAGCGGATCGGATTCCATCACCTCGCGCCACCGCTCCGCCGCGCGTCGGCGGTCACCGGATCGCTCGCGAGCACGGCCGGCCCAGTACCGCGCCGCCGATATCTCCGTGCTCCTCGGGAATCGCTGCACGAGCGCGTCGAGGTCGTCGGCTGCTCGCGCGAAGTTCCCGGCAGCGTACGCGATGATCCCGGCTCGGAACTGCGCGACCGGTGCGAGTGTGCTCGACGGGTAACGGCGCGCGACGTCGAGGAACGCCGTCCGTGCGTTTGCGTCGCGGCCCTCATCCGTCGCGAGGTCCGCGAGCAGAAACAGCGCCGGTGCGGCGGCGGTGGTATCGTTCGGGAACGCCGTCATCACGCGACGAAGCGCAGCACGCGACGATGCTCCCTGCCCGGCCCGCAGCAACGATCTCGCTCGCTGATACGCTGCCGCACCGCCGGTCGCGGCGGACGCGGGTACCTTCGCGAGCTCGCGGGCCGCATCCGCGTCCCGCCCCAGGCGGGACAATGCCATGCCATATGCATAACGATCGTCGGCCGTGAGCGACGCGGCGCTCCGCGCGAACCCGGCCGCCGCACGCTGGAGCAGCCCCGCACCGTTCGCGGCCCGCGCGACGACGAGGTCCTCGTCAGGCGAGATCGGGCCGACCACGGAGTCTACGAGGGCCACCGTCACGCGCACGTCCGCGGCAGGGGGACGCGCGCGGAGCAGTGCGAAGGCGTCGGACCGCACGGCTGCCTTCTCCGCGTCGTCGCGACTCGCCATCGACCGAAGTCGCAATGCTTCGCCGGGCTGCCCGAGCTCGGCGTATGCTCGTGCCGCGCCGGCAAAGTCGCCCCATCGCTCGCGCGCCTGCGCTTCGCTCGGCTCTACTCGTGCTCGCGCGATCGCGTTCGTTACCCGGGCATAGTCGCGCCTCCGCGCCGAGGCGTCCGCGGTGACGCCGGCTGCGCGCAGTTGGAGCCAATCGGCGACCGCCGGGAGCAGCCTCGCTGAGCGCCGATAGGTCGCGGCAGCGCTGTCGCCGACGGCCTGGCGGTCGAGCGCTCGCGCGAGCAGAACGAGCCTGATCCCGCGGTCTCGATCGGTTCGCGCCGACCGTATGGCCAGCTCCGCATGGGATCGGGCCAGCGAATCCGATCCCCGTGCTAGCGCCGCCCG
>Ga0075430_100005853_pt1 | contig 10377 bp, 7 predicted proteins | sample RhiMetdeltSRZDD4_FD_75294 | JGI IMG/M metagenome (GOLD analysis project Ga0075430, IMG submission 75294) | Populus rhizosphere microbial communities from Tennessee, USA - Rhizosphere MetaG P. deltoides SRZDD4 | ecosystem: Host-associated > Plants > Roots > Rhizosphere > Soil | place: USA...
TCCTGTCACAGGGTTTTTGAAGCTTTCAAGCTGTACATCAATGATACCGGGGATAGAGAAGCTCTGCTCTTCTTACCATCTATCTTAGCGATAATGTCTACAAACTGCGGCTCAAGTATATACTTGTAGGTCGGTGGGATTTCCCTGGATTAGGAAGAAATTTATTTGAATCCAAATCTCAGAGCTGCTTGGCTAACAGATTTCATAACAACTGTATTGTGCCAAGCAACATTTGATCATGACAAAAAATCTACTCAAATCTTCAAGGTCTTTAATCATATGTGATACCTTGTAATTATCTTTACATCCATCCTTCCGTAATGGCTAGTATGATTACAAAGTAGCAACGAATTAAAACTATTCAAGCATTCAACTCTTGTGAATTATACGATTATAACTTCGATAGCCGTGATCGGATGCCTTGTTCTTTCAATAGTTGGAATTCATCTCATTCCTATTTTTGCAACTCCAAACAATTGGAGTTCTGGGACAGATATACCTACTCCAAGATCAGAGTCTGCATATGCCTCACTTGGAACAAAGATTTATGTTATTGGAGGAACGGGCAACACTGCCCCTGGGAACAAAAAAATCGTAGAAGCATATGATTCTTCTTCAAACACGTGGACTACTAGTATCGCTTCTTTACCCGTAGCATTAAATCATCCTGCAGCAGACTCATACAACGGCAAGATATATGTCGTAGGAGGATACCTAGATGATCGCATCGCGACTAATAGGCTCTTTATATACGATCCATCCCAAAATGTGTGGAACGAGGGCGCTTCTATGCCTACTGCAAGGGCTGCACTTGCAGCCAAATTCATTAATGGAATTTTGTATGCTGTAGGCGGCGCAAATTCGGAATTTAAAAAGCTAAGTACAAACGAAGCGTATGACCCTTCAACCAACTCTTGGTCAGCAAAGGCTCCCATGCCTACTGCAAGAAATCACCTATCTTCAGCTGTAGTGGATGGCAAGCTATATGCAATTGGCGGGAGAACCTCTGGGCCATCTGGAAATATAAAAGCAAACGAAGCATATGACCCTTCAACCAACTCTTGGTCAGCAAAGGCTCCCATGCCTACTGCAAGAGGAGGACTTGCATCTGCAGCAATAAATGGCAATATTTACTCTTTTGGCGGTGAAGCTCCTACTCTTGTATTTAATACAAACGAAAAATATGACACATCAACAAATACCTGGTCAACTGAGGCAAGTCTTCCCACGGCAAGACACGGACTTACTGGAGTAGCCTTGGGCTCAAAGATATACGTAATTGGTGGTGGGTTAGAACCAACAACTAGCAAACCTGCAACAGGAGTAAATGAGATATTTCAAACTCAAGCTCAATCACCTCCTCCAGAAGAGGAAGATACTGTACCTCCACAGATAACCATAGTATCTCCGTCTAATGGAGCAACAATAACAGGCTCGCCTTCGAGTGTTACAATAGATATCTCTGGCACTTCTTCAGATAATGAAGGAGGAAGCCAAGTAGAGTTGGTAGAAGTACAGCTTGATAATGATGGATTATCAGCTGCTACACCAAATTCTTCTGAAGACTGGTCACAATGGACAGCGTCTAAAACAATCACTATGACTGGTTCTCATACTATAACTGCAAAAGCTACTGATAATGCAGGCAATACAAAAAGCAGTACGGTTGAAATAAATGTAGTTGTACCACAAGATGAAACAACAAGAACAAAGATTTATTCTGCAGCAGGTACAAACAGCTATTCGACTATTGCTACAGGAGATAGTGATAGAGCCGGTGAAATACTTACAAGCTCTTCATCGCTTGTTGGAAAATCTATAAGCGAAGTAACCTTAGTACTAAAGAAATCTGGCTCTCCATCAGGTACAATTTCGGTGCTTGTGAGAAGCGGCCAAGATGATTCTCGTGCCCTCGAGTTTGGTACTATTGCTGCCTCCGAGTTGACTACCTCTGATAAATCGTTTACCCTAAAAGCCGCATCTTCTCATATTTTCAAGTCCAAAGACAAAGTGCTGGTTGAATGGAGCGGAACTGGTTCAAGTGCTGACCAGGTTCTTGTGAAGAGAAACGGAGCTGATGCGTTTGACGGCACCAATACATATCTAGTGGGACATAAAGGTACAAGCTATACAAATAGTAATAGCAGAGATCTTGCAGGAGACTGGTATGGTCCTAATTGATCTTTATCAAAGGACAACATTATAATCTCGTGAAGGATGGATGAACTGTGATGTCATTATGAGCTGGAAACTTAGTTGTCATTCTTCCTCCTCCTTCTCGGCATCTTCGTCATGTGCCTTTTATAAAGGCGGTCGTCTCTTACTGTCTTCCATAACAATTATTACTATTGTTTTGTTGGTAGTATTACCCTCACCTTCCTCATTATTTTCCTTTTATGTCAATGCTAATGATTTTGTTGTCTTTGCCTCCCCCTCATCATCTGTTTTACAATCAGAAACGACAACAGTGCCTGAATCACCTCCTCCTCCACTACCTCCACAAACTATATCTTCACAGTCATCGCAGTCTCAAAGCCAAGAGAAAGCTGGTCTCTCAGCTGACAACTTTGACTTGTCTTATGGTTACATCATAGAACCTTTTCTGTCGAATCTCTCAATGCCTACTTCAATTGCAGTCGACTCTGCTAATGGAACCCTCTATGTTGCTGAATCTATCGAGGAGTATGATAATAATAATAATAATAATAGCATAATGCTTTCTACTTCTTCCTCTCCTGTCTCTTTCCTGTCTCCGCAGGCACAAATAAGAATAGTCAGAGATGCAATTGGTGGTAATAATAATAGTATCGTAGTCAATCAAACCCATGACTCTAGTGGAGGCGTAATCAATATTGATAATAATACTACTTTCATCAACAATGCTCTAAACTGGCCCGTTATCGATATGGAAGTTGACGATGCCAGTGGTCTTTTGTATGCTTTTCATGATCACACAACAATATCGAGGATAAACACGACTTCAGGCGAAAGAGAAGATATTATTACTACGGAAGAAGAATCCGATGCCGGCAGCGACAAATACGAAGAAGAACAACAACAAGATCCTTTATCTCTTCTCGTTAATTCCTCTAGCCAAATAGCTCTTAGTGGAAAGGAAGACTATCTTGATAGCCGTAGTGCTGATGATGAGCAGGGGGATGCTGGTAATCATGACAGCTACAACCCCACTGTGCTATACATACCGTGCATGAATGGCGACGTTGATAACGACTATGGCACATACTGCATTTTAGGCCTCCCTATTGATCGTAGTGGTAATAATGCTATGGTTGATAACATTAGCAGCATCAACTCTTCATCCTTTATTCTAGAAAATATGACGTCAAGGCCTGTTGGAATAGCAATACTTAATTCATCATCGCATGTGGCAGCAGCATCGTCGTCTTCATCGCCATCATCCTCATCCATCATATCAGAACAACAGGGACCTTACACACTGATAGGAAGCCAGACACCAAATTCTTTTGGCAATAACGATGATAGTGAACTGCTGATAATAACGTCGCAACCGACCAGCAATACTATTTTTAATAACAGTAACAATTACTCCGCTGATGCTCTCTCTTCCCAAAACACCATTTATCATGCCAAGGTCTTTGGCTCAACACCCTATCAAAGAAGTAGTAGCAATAACCTGCAAGACACTACTAACAATAATAACAACTATAGTGATAGCAACAACAATCATCAACAACAACCAGCCCTACTCCCTTCAGTAGACACATTAGTTGACTATCCTCATGGTCAGCTTGGACAAGTTGCGGTAGTTTTTGTACGACCTGTTTCGACGTCTCCTACTTCTACTAATGAAACTACTGAGATAAGCCAAGCATCTTCTACTATAGAAGATATTGTTTATTCTTCATCTTCTCCTCCCTTTGGGCTTAATGAAACCACAGCTTTTATGGTAGATTTTGGTAATTCTTCAGCTTCAGCAGCATCAACGACGCCCAACCTACCAAGGATAATGATGCTAGATATTCAATCAGGTAGTATTACACAGTTTCTCACACTCAAGCATCCTGATCCTAACTTTACGCCAATAGATGTTGCATTCGATTACAATAACAGTGCCTTGTATGTGTTAAGCATTGGCAATAATAATCAAGGAGAAGATACTAACAACACCACCAATAATACTAACAATAATCCGCTAAATACAGGTGGCAGCCGCAATAACAATAACAATAACAGTAGTGGGGTAATCTGGAAAATAAGTTATCAAGGTGAAGAAGGAGAATTAACAACAAGCAGTAATAGTAATGGCACCGATAATGATAATTCAACATCAGATTTAACGACGCCACCACCTCCACCACCCTCCTCATCAAATGACACGGATTCATCCGGTAACACTAGTAATAGCAGTGATGATAGTGATGGCTTAGATGAGTCATCTTATTATGATGAAGAAGAAGACGACACTGATGACGATGACAGTATCTACACTGATGACGATGACAGTATCGACACTGATAATAGTAATAACAGCAGCAATGAAGATACCGATAACAATAGTGGTAGTAGTTCTCCACCTCCTTCCTCTGACTCACCACCACCACAACCGGTAAACGATGCTCCAATAGCAGAAGATGATGCTGCAACAACTGATCAAGATACGCCCGTAGTCATTGATGTACTAGCAAATGATGTGGACACAGATGATGACAACCCACTTACCATAGATTCAGTTGATGAGGAGTCTATTCAAGGAGGTAATGTAAGAATCATTAGTAGCAGCAATGATGATGGTGGCGATGATGATACTAATAACGGTGGAGGTAGTAATACTAATGAAAAAATCGAATATACGCCTGCCGAAGGCTTTTTTGGCAATGATGAATTTACATATACAATAATCGACAGAAATGGAGCAACGGACTCATCTAGGGTGACAGTAACTGTCAACGAAGTCATTCTTGCCCCTCATCCGATCATCTACTGGTCGGAAAATGAAGGTGGAATAACACAAGGTTTGCTTGAAAAAGCCGCAGAAGGCCATGATAATAATAATGATGATGATGATGATGATGATGACGTCGATGAATGGTCCTTTAATCTTGGGAACTTTAGGGTTCCTGTAGAGTTTGATGTTTCAGATAGTGAAAACGATACTAAGGGAATACTTGAAGGTGGAGAAGGCAATAACAATAATGATGACGATAATACAAATGCGTATGACCAACTAGCGGCACAGCTACTAACATCCAAACTCAATATCGAAAATGGTGTCTCGACCTGTGAATCTATAGAGACTACAATTGAATATGCCGACACCGTTCTTAGAAATGCTCTATATGATGGCCCTGGCAGTACTGAAAACCCCACAGATGAAAGTAGAGATTATGCTTTTGAGCTGGTAGAGATTCTTGATAGATACAACAATAATGGCTGTGAATGAATGAATGAATAAATGAATGGATCAAATAAATAGAATTAGCTAATTATTAATCCCAAGCAAATACAAGTTTCTGCTGATAACGTGCATATGAACACATGCATAAACAAGCCTAATGGTCCCGTGCTTTTAGAAGCGCTAAAGGTTTCGATCTTATTCTGTTCCACCCTGCACGATCTGACTTAGTATCTTTTTCTCTTTTCCTTTATTCTAAACTCACAATTGCCAAAGTGGATAGAATGTATTTTTCATATCATCAATTCACTCAAAAAATAAGTTTGATGAAAGTACAATTATCTCGTACCAAGCAAAGCAATGGGGTTATTTCATTTATCTTAATCAAGAAGTCGTCGTGATGACACATTTACAGCCATTAAAGACTGCAAGTCCTCGCAGGAAGATGATGACCTATAATAACAAGATTTTGCTATATTTGATGGTATGAGATAAGGGGCATGATTTTATTACGAATTATTGGATCAGGGTCAGCTTCGTTATCAAATGAGACCACGAGAATAAAATCACCATCCTTGCCTATTGGTATAACTGCCCGTTTTACCTTTTCATAGAAGGCTATGGAATATAGGGTCTTTCCAAGCTTTGGTTCCATTAGCCTCCTAGTACTCATCCTTAAGACTGAATGCTCAACAGATTCAATCGTTTCTTCTTGTGTTAGCAATGGAACTAATCCCGCCCTGTATTTTGCCGATACTATGGTTCTCCGCATATTGGTTATACCTGCAAATCTAATCGTCTTGTCTAGGTCTATAATGCTCTGACAAACATCTTCAAATAATGAAGAAGACATTCTTTCACATTCTTGAGTACTATGTGCTATTATCTTATATTTAAGATTAGACGCTAATTATGTGTTGCAATGTACGCATTGTTTTAGAACTAGGTAGTAACAAACACAATGGGTCCGCTTTTCTTATCTGGCACAATGGCCGTAAAACATATAGCAAGTTTCTGAGCGAGAAAAGTGCGCATAGTATTTTTATCGAAGTTCTTATTTAGTCACTGAAAAAAGATTTAGACTACTGCTAGGAAGTCCTGGATATGATAATAATATCAATGAAATACCTTAATCGAACCAGGTTACTTTGTCTACTGATCGTTAAGGTAAGAGTTTAAAGATGCTTCTCAATGCAAAATACCTCTGTAGAACCCTTCTAAAAGAACATGATAGAGCGGGCCCGTCGGGATTTTTTGATAAAAATTTATTTGAATCTGAAAACCAATCTGGTACTTGATGTGGAAGCATACGATTTGATGCATTTAGTAAGAGGGTGTTCACAGAATAAGTATTCCGCTTAGTCCAATTTTCTGCAACATATTTTTGTATGCATGGCAAAAACAACTGATACATGATTTAGCAGTAGACAAGGAGACAAAAACTAATTAGATTAGAATTGCTTTCATTAAGTATAGGGAGGCAAATTATTCAATTGAATCTCTTCTCAAAGATAGTTGTTGCGGTAGACGGTTCTGAGAGCTCTAACAAAGTTTACGACGTGGCCGCACAACTTGCCAAACTTTCTAATGGCAAATTAATTATAGTTCATGTCGTGATGCCACCTTTACCAGTCGGTGGCTTGTTTTACACCGACGCTTCTAGCATTGACAAATTACGGATTGATTCGGAAGAAGCTGGAAGGAGGCTTCTACAGAATTATTCTGAAAAGTCAATAAACGAATACAAAATTGCAGTTGAAACCACTTTGACCCAAGGTTATCCACCAGATGCTATCATTAGAGAGGCAGACGCAAAAGGCGCTGACCTAATCGTTGTTGGAAGCAGAGGATTCAGCGGAGCCAAGCAATTTTTTATCGGAAGCGTACCAAATTCAGTCTTGCACCATTCAAGGATTCCTGTCTTACTTGTGAAATGAACCGTATTTGTATTGAAATGCGTTATGTGCCATCTTATCAAGATCTCTACTTTCTAGACTGTTATGACTTGTTTCTTGGTTGTTCCTGCCTCTTGCATTCTGCGAAGTTATTGATCTAATCTACTAAGCATCCTTATTCTGATTCTCAAGCAGCGACTTTCTTATCTTTAGAGACATTATTATGGATATTATGGACATGATGGCGGCCATGAGAAAGATCAAAGTGTAAGATTCTGGAGCGGGAAAACTGCCTGCATGTCCATGTACATTTATTTGCCATCCCTGCATCAAAACCCCTGCCACAGCAGGCCCTACGGAACTACCAATTATTCTCAATAGAGAAGTCATTCCAATAGAAGTGACCATATTTTTGTACGGGGTAGCAAGAAGCACGATATTCATCAGCCCGACACTACCAAGCGATAATCCCGTTGAAATAATTGCGAGGGCAACAGATACCATCCATGGTTCTGAGTGATATGTTGCAAGCATAAAAAAACCAAAGGCGTTTATTGTATATCCCATTATGGCAGGCCGAATTGAGCCTAGTTTTGATACTATGTATCCAGATGTTGGACCAAAAATTAGCAAGATTATCGAGAAAGGCAGCTGAATAGCTGCAGTGCCTGTTATGCTGTAGCCAAAGCCAGCCGGAGGGGGGCTTTCTGCAAGTATTGGTATTGTTTGAAAGACCATGAACATAGAGAAACCTAGGATTATCATCATGATATTGGTGAACAGTAGGATCTTATTTTGCAGCAATTTTAGATCTATTAGCGGGTGAATGGCTCTTCTTTCAGCAACCAGAAATGCTACAAAAGAAGCTATGCAACCAGCAGACAAAATTGCTAATTGTGAAATTGACTGTGTGCTATTACTTCCTGTTGCCCTCGTTTCGATGAATGTCAGAGATAGCAGAAAAAGGATGATGGTTGCTGCAAGCGTAGCGGCTCCTAATATGTCCAGTGATTTCTTTTCATCAGTAGATCCTGTTTGTTGCTGAGGTGATGTTGTTGTTGTTGTCGTCATCGTCATCCAATCAGAATGCACTTCTCCTATCCTTGCAAATTTCCAAACTACTATTGGAAGCAAAATGGCAACTGGCAAAATTGAAAGGAATGTTGTTCTCCATCCTGAATATTCTGAAATAGTGGCGCCAATCAGCAACCCTAGGATTGAGCCGCAGGCAAACATCGAAGTTATTACACCTTGACCTATTGCAAGACGACTTTTCGGGAACTGCTCTCTAATAACACTGAATGCAATTGGGAACATTGACATGCCTACGCCCTGCATGCCTCTTGCGATGATAAAGCTATAGAAGTCTGTTGTCAGTCCGCCTAGGGTCACCCCAACAGCATACACTCCCATGACTACAAGAAGTATTTTCCTCTTTCCATAGATCTCTGCCAGGCTACTCGTAACTGGTGTCATTACTGCTCCGACTATCAGATAAGTTGTAAGTATCCAAGGTGAAAGGCTGTAAGAAAGGTTAAACTCGCTCATGATATTTGGAAGAGATGGCACCAGCATGGTTTCGGTGTACATGACTAGCGTGGCTATCGAGCTCAGAATGGCAAGAGTCTTCCAAGCAGACCTAGGTATCTTGTCCGCCTTCTTGGTAGTTGATGATGAACTTTCACTTGAAACGGTTGAATCAGATATCTTGTTATTTCTTCTTAGTTCTTCCAATTCCTATCACACTTAAATAAAAAAATCTATTCAGATCCGCCTTTGTTTTCCATGATGCAAAAGCTGCTGCTTCTTTCTGACCTGGATTGTGTTGCTTTTTTCTCCTCTGCTTTCAATCTGGTCTGATGATTTTAGATAAAGACCTGCAACATTTTGAGCAATTTTGCGAAGAGTTCTTTTAGTAATTTCAAGCTCTTCCTCTGACAATCCCTGAAGGGAAACCTTTTCTAGCTCAAGAGCACATTCTATTATCAATTCCCATTTTGCTTCCGATTTGCCAGTTAGAAATATCATGTTGTTCCTGCGGTCATTATGATCAGGTCTTCTTATCACAATTCCCTGTTCTTCGAGCTTATCTATTATGGGAACAATTGTGGGAGCTTCAATTCCGATTCTACTTGCAATTTCTTTTTGAGTCATTCCATCCTTTACAAGCGCCAGCGTTCCAATTACCCTAGACTGGGTAACTGTAATGTCCGTCTTCCTTCTTAATTGTTGATCAAATGCACTTTCAAAGGCTTTGGCAGTGCTTTTGACTATGAATCCAATCCTATCTTGATAATCATACTTTCGCATAATTAGGACTCTAATGATTAGGGGTAGAAGCATAATATAAAGGTGTGCACCTTCTACTATGTAACGTTCAAGATATCTGATTCTGACATTATGTCCATCTGCTTATTGTGTTTTGCAGATGTGAACTAGGACAGAACTCCTCTGTTGAGAAAGAACATTTAGAGAGGTAAGTGAAACCTGCTGAATTGATCAGAACTCGATACGAGCAATAATCCAATAGACATAGAGCCTAAAGCCCAACAATTGATCTTCTTATTCCTAAAGTAGAGACTATCTATGATTTAGAACATCAGCAGTTTGCCATAAGGTAATCAGGAGGAATCTGTAATCTTGATATCCAATTTGTTGCCATTCCTGTCATAAGCCGCTAGCGTCCTGTCTTCATAGGGATGTGCGATTATGATTGAAACCGCACCATAGAATCCACTATTAAGGTCCTCTAGCGATGGCCTATTTGAACCACCTGGGTGAGAGTGAGCACTGCCTACGTATGAAGCGTCAGGAGGCAGATAAAAATTGGAATATCCAGAGTAATATGGTCCGCTTGAAGCAAAAGGCGGAATAACAAGACCCTCAATAAAGACTTGTTCCTGGGTTGTCTTGCCTTGCAGAATTAGGATCGCTTCGTTGGGGTGGAGTGCCTTAGAATAACTGATGATGCCATCTGTGGCACTCCTTGAAATGATAATCTGCCTTTGCATCTTTTGCTTCTTTTCAAACGTCACTTAAGGTATTCTCTTTAGGAGGTCTATTTTAACATTAACAACCACAACAACGACGTTAGCAATGTGTCCTCAT
>Ga0075430_100005858_pt1 | contig 10374 bp, 9 predicted proteins | sample RhiMetdeltSRZDD4_FD_75294 | JGI IMG/M metagenome (GOLD analysis project Ga0075430, IMG submission 75294) | Populus rhizosphere microbial communities from Tennessee, USA - Rhizosphere MetaG P. deltoides SRZDD4 | ecosystem: Host-associated > Plants > Roots > Rhizosphere > Soil | place: USA...
CTCGAACACATACGCCTCGGGCAGCAGCGGATCCGCGGCGCCCTTCAGGTGGTACTCAAAGAACGGGAACTCGATTTTCTCGCGGTAGTACAGGCTCGTCTTGGCGTTGAACTGCGCGTACCCCAACTTCTCGCCGTCGTCGTTCGACCACTGCCCGTGATACCAGGGCCCCATAACAAGCATGTTCTGCGACTTGGCCCCGCTCTTCTCGGCCGCCTCGTACACGCGCAATGGACCGAACAAATCTTCAGCGTCGAACCAACCGCCGACCGTCATCATCGCCGTTTGAATGCTCTTCAAATGTGGGCGTGTGTTGCGCGCCTGCCACCACTCGTCGTAGGAGGAGTGCTTCATCATGTCGTTCCAGAAGACCGAGGCATTCTTGAAGTACTTTTCGTTGGCGTTGGCAAGCGGTCCCATGCGCAGGAAGAAGTCGTAACCGCTCGTCGTGCGGTGCTCGAAACGGGGCAGGGCGAATTTGGTGGGTTCGTGCCCGCCGGGCTTGTCGATGTTGATCAGAAAATTGAAAGCGTGGGGCAGGAATAGCGCGCCGTTGTGATGGAAGTCGTCGCCCTGCCACATGTCGGTAACCGGCGCTTGCGGCGAGGCGGCCTTCAACGCCGGGTGCCGGCTGAGCACGCCGTGCACGGTGTAGAAGCCCGGATAGCTGATGCCCCACATGCCGACGCGTCCGTTGTGGCCCTTTACGTTCTTGAGCAGCCAGTCGATGGTGTCGTAGGTGTCGCTCGATTCGTCGAAGTCCTTCGGTCCTTTGTTTGGGTTGTGTGGGCGAATGTGGGCAAACTCGCCTTCGCTCATCCACCGTCCACGCACGTCCTGATAGACGAAGATGTAGCCGGACTTGCCGAACGCCTCCGACGGCCCCAGCCCGGTCCGGTATTTGTCGACGCCATAGGGTGTGAGCGAATAGGGCGTGCGCGTGAGCAGGATCGGGTAAGTCTTCGAAGTGTCCTTCGGCGTGTACACGGCCGTGAAGAGCTTGGTGCCGTCGCGGGCGGGAATTTGAAACTCGTGCTTGGTGTACTGGGCTTTGACGTAGTCAATGCCCTGTCCAGAGAGGATGGCAGGAATGAGGAGGGAAATGAGGCGGGACGCAACGCGCATCCGACTAATCTAGCAAGGCTCTAACAGGGGCTGCCCCCACCAGATTTGCCGCATTTCTTTTGGAGTGCCTCCAGAAGCTTGGCCTTCATTGGTTCCGGGACCTCTTTCGGCTCCATCCCTTTGTACACCTGAAGAGTCTTCTTGGTTGTGTCGTACACCACCCAACAGTTCGCACAGTTGGTGATGTGCTCCTTCACCTGAGCCTTTACCTCTTCGTCGGCCGTTTCGTCCAGGTAGTCGTTTAACCATCCTAGGAAGTCCTTACAGGTAAGCAAATGCGTCGTCTCCCTTCCCGCGACGAAAATACTTCGTGAGCTTTTCCCGTAATTGCAGGCGTGCCCGCAACAGGCGGCTCTTAACGGCCGGCACCGAGATTTCCAGCGTTTGCGCCGTTTCCTCGGTGGAAAGCTCTTCCACATCCCGCAACACAAATACAGTGCGGTAGATGGGCTCTAATGATTCGATGGCTTCATCGAGAATCCGTCGCATCTCTTCTTGGGAATATGTGCGTTCCGGGGTCTCGTCCCAGACGGCGATTTCGCGCACCAGGTCGTCGGTTTCTCCCTGGACGGGTTCGTCGAGCGAAACCTCCTTGCCGGTTTTACGCTTCCGAAGCTTCATGAGCGCCTGGTTGACGGTGATCCGGACCAACCAGGTGTAGAACTTGGAATTGCCCGCGAAGGTGCCTATGTGTGAGTAAGCATTGAGGAAACTCTCCTGCAGTACGTCCTCTGCGTCTTCCTCGTTGCCGGTGATGTGGCGGGCGAGCCTCAGAATTTTCCGGTCATGCCGGCCGACCAGTTCCGTGAAGGCGTCCAGATTGCCTGCCTGCGTCTGCGCCACCAGCGCCGCGTCGTCCATTTCGGACAACGGCAGCGTGGATTCAGCAGGCGGAGGGGTTCCCGAAGTAGCCATGGAAACCTTCAGGGTAGCACCGAAGCGCGAAGCGTCCGAACCGCGCCACTTTGCGGTAAGGCATCGGCTACCAGACCCTCGTGAAAATGTTGGTGATCGAGGGCCTCCGCCGGCAAAGCCTAAGCGCCCCGCCCCCAAATGCGGACGATCATCTTGCCTGTGTTCTCGCCCTTGAGCATGCCGATGAAGGCTTTCGGCGTGTTCTCTATACCCTCCACCACGGTTTCGCGATTGATGAGCTTGCCTTCGCGCACCCATTGCGTCATTTGCGCGAGCGCTTCGGGATACTTCTTCGCGAAGTCGAAGACGAGGAAGCCCTCCATGCGGACGCGCTTCACGATTAATTGAAACTGGAGCCGCGGCCCCATCTCGGGCTTTTCGTTGCAGTACTGCGAAATCTGGCCGCAGACTGCGATACGTGCACGCTCGTTGACGTTGAGAAGGGCGGCATCGCTGATGGGGCCGCCGACATTGTCGAAGTAGCAGTCGACGCCTTTTGGGCAGACCGAGGCGACGCGGGCTCGGTGGTCGGTTTCCGTCTTGTAGTTGTAGGCGGCGTCGAAGTGCAGGTCGTCCGTCAGCCAGCGGACCTTCTCGTCGCTGCCGGCGATGCCCACGACGTGGAGACCGAGCAACTTTCCTAACTGCCCGGCCACGCTGCCCACTGCACCTGCGGCGCCGGAGACGAGCAGCATCTCACCCGCGTTTACGTGCAGAATTTCCGTGAGTCCGAAATAGGCGGTGAGACCGGGCATGCCGAGGATGCCAAGCGCGGTGGTAACAGGTGCAACCGTGGGATCGATCTTGCGTACTTCGCGCTCGCCCGCAACGGCATACTCTTGCCAGCCCAGCATGCCGCCAACGTAGTCGCCTTCGGCGAACTTGGGATTGCGTGACTGGATTACGCGGCCCACGGAGCTTGCCTGCATTACACTGTCGAGCGGAATGGGATCGATGTAAGAGGCACGGTCGCGCATGCGCCCGCGGAGATATGGATCGACGGAAGTATAAAGGACCTGGATGAGCATTTGACCCTCGCCAGCCTGCGGCAAGGGGGATTCGACGAGGCGGAAATTCTCCTCACTGGGCCAGGCGGCAGGACGCGAGACAAGCCACACCTGGCGATTCAGATCGCTCATAGTGAAAGTATGGCAGGCAATTGGACACACTACGTCGCATCGCTACCGGAGCGGGTATTGCGCACGGCGACGGGACTGGCGGCGGGCTTGGTTCGGGAAGTAGGGGAGGCAAGCTTGCCGGCGTCGTTGCGCCGCACCCGGCTATATTGCAACCTCGTCGATTCGACGCTGCGGTTTCTCATCGAACAAGTGGGAAACCTCGACGGCATCTACGCGCAGGAGGGGCAACTGGCAGAGAACTTCGCCATCCGGCGTGCCGCGGGCAATGGAATCGAGATGGTCGGTTTGCTCGCCTTTCGCGCGTCGCCGGTATGGGTGATGGCGGCGCTAGCGGACTTGAGCGGCGCGGGGCGGCATCTGATTCGTGAGATCTCGGCGAGCCTGGCAAAAGAGGGCTTGCTCGATCCCGCACAGAAGTTCGAGACGATGGACGAGTTGCTGGCGGGGCTGGAGCGCACCTCGGAGAAGGTTGCCGATACGATCAATACGCCACCCCTCGATGTCGCCGGGCTGCGGGCCGATTGGCAGACCATACGCCGCGAAGCTACATCGATTCCGGCGCCCGCCGTCGATTCGTTGGAGCGGCTTTGGCGCGAAATGAACGAAGAAGCCGCGGTGCAGAAGCGCACGCTGCTGGAGATCTCGGCGGTGATGACGCTGGGCGCACTGCGTGGCGCGCCGCAAACGGCGTCGCGGCTGGGGCGGTCAAGCGTAGTGGCGGCAATGCGCACAAGGGAATTATTGGATGAGACGCTGCTGGCGCATTATCGGGAAACGCTGAGGGCGATCCGCTGCAAAGGATTCCTCGCATACTGGTCCGAGGAGTTCCGGCCCTATTTGGCGGCCGCGGCACGGCAGTTCGCGCCGGGCAAACAGAGCCTGACGGAACGGCTGCTGGAACGGCGTAGCCGTGAGAGAATGCGCCTATGATGCGGTGCGCGTGGATGTTCGTAATTCTGCCTCCACTGGCGTTGGGCCAGTCGCAGGTTCCGGATTTCGCGCGGCAGGTGCATCCACTGCTGGTGGCCAAATGCGCGGCGTGTCACAACTCGCGCATGAAACAGGGCGGCTTGGCGCTCAACACGCGCGCGGAGATTCTGCAGGGCGGCGCGAGTGGTCCGGCGGCGAAACCGGGTGACAGCGCGTCAAGCTTGTTGATGGCGAGGGTGACGGGAGAGCGCGGACCGAGGATGCCATTGAACAGCCCGCCACTGACTGCGGATGAAGTGGGATTGTTGCGGCGTTGGATCGACGGAGGGGCGCGTGCTTCAGATGGCCCCGTGGCGAGCGATTGGAAACCGACGCTCACGTTGCGTGCCCCTGCCGTACCCGAGGGAGCTGGTTCGCCGCTCGACCGGTTGATGGATGCGTATTGGAAAAAGCAGAAGGTAAAAGCGCCGGCGATGGCGAGCGATGCGCAATTCGCACGGCGGGCGTATCTCGACTTGTGGGGGCTTTTGCCGACGCCCGAGGAACTGCAGCGATTTGAGTCGGGCAAGGAGCCAGACAAGCGCGCACGGCTGGTTGAGACCTTGCTCGCCAATCCGGCGAAGTATACGGACCATTGGATCAGCTTTTGGAACGATCACCTGCGCAACGATGAGGGGGTTGTCTACCACGGCGACCGGCAGACGATCACGCCGTGGTTGAAGAAGGCACTCGAAGAGAACATGCCGTATGACAGCTTTGTTCGGGCGCTGCTGAATCCCGTGGAGAAGACCGATCCGGCGGGATTTCTGGTTGGCGTGAACTGGCGCGGCGACGTGAGCGCGTCGCAGATTCCCGTGTTGCAAGCGGCACAGAACAGCGCGCAGATTTTCCTGGGGATCAACCTGAAATGCAACTCCTGCCACGATAGCTTCATCAATCAATGGAAGCTGAAAGACGCCTATGGGCTGGCAAGCTTCTTTTCCGATGCGCCGCTTCCGCTCTATCGTTGCGATGCAGCGACTGGCGAGACAGCGTCGATCAAGTTTCTCTACCCGGAGCTGGGCGAGGCGCCTGCGATCGATTCGCCGCTCGAGTTGAAACGTGCCGCCGCGGCGGAATTGTTCACCAAGGCGGAGAATGGGCGGACGCCGCGAACGCTCGTAAACCGTTATTGGCGCGCCCTCTTCGGGCGCGGACTGGTGGAGCCGGTCGACGACATGGACGCCGAGCCGTGGAGCGTGGAGATTCTCGATTGGCTGGCGGCCGATTTCGTGGCGCATGGATGGGATGTGAAGTACCTGCTGCGAACCTTGATGAACTCGCGCGCGTATGCATCGGCGAGCACGGCGGGTGGTGATGCGACGCCATTTGTTTTCCGCGGTCCGTCGCCGAAGCGCCTTAGCGCCGAGCAATTTTCCGATGCCGTCAGCGCGATTACCGGTGAGTGGCGAACGCAGACTCCGCGCGGTCCCGGCGCGGCGAAGTATGTGCGCGAATGGCAGGTGAAGAGTTCGCCTCTCACACGCGCGCTTGGCAGGCCGATTCGGGATCAGGTGTTGACCGAACGCGCGAACAATCCGACCACGCTTGAGGCGTTGGAAGTGGTGAACGGATCGACGATGGCGACATCGCTGTGGCGCGGAGCGAGGCGCATGATGGGCGTGCTGCCCGATGCGCCAAAACCGCTGTTCGATTCTGGAGTGGTGAACGCGCAAAAAGTGGTGTGCGATGTCGCGCTCAACGGCGCGAGCAAAATATGGCTCGTCGTAGAGGATGTAGACAGCTACGATCCAACGCGTACACGCGCGGGTTGGGCGGGCATCGCCTTCGCGAAGGCCAATGGCGCCGTCATGTTTAAGGGCGACACGCATTCGTCGCAGGCGCTACTGATGAAAGTGCCCTCCATGATGGCCCTCGATACGATGGGCGCGGAGCGGCTGACGGCATCCGTTGGCGTCGACGTGGAATCGCTGGCAAGCGACATCAATCCACGCATCCGGTTCTTCGCATTTAGCGAACAGCCGGATCGCAGCCGATTGATTGCGGCCGAGGGCGAAACTCCGGTGGCGAGGCCACCCTCGTTAAAGGACAAAGTGGCGCTGGTCGATCGCGTTTTCCTCCATGCTCTAGGGCGGAAGCCTTCGCCAAAAGAGAGCGCAGTGGCGGCCGGGTACTTGCGCGATGGGAAACCGGAGGGTCTGGAAGATTTGTTGTGGAGCGTGTTGCTGAGTCCGGAGTTTCAATATGTTCGTTGATCGATCGCGACGTGATTTTATGAAGACGGCGTCAGCGGCGACGCTTTCGGCAATGGCCGGCGGCGGTCACCGGTTACTGGGCGCGGGAAAGGTGGAACCAACGGCCGATACGCTGATCCTGCTGTGGATGGCGGGCGGCATGGCGCAAACGGAAACGTTCGACCCGAAGCGCTATACGGCCTACGAAACGGGACTCGAGTCGGCGAAGGTGTTGAGCACGTTTCCCGACATTCCGACGAAGGTCGACGGCGTGCGGTTTTCGAAAGGCCTGGAGAAGATCGCCAACGTAATGGACCGCTGCACGCTGATTCGCGGATATCAGGCAGGCGACCTCGGATTCATTCTGCATAGCCGCCATCAGTATCACTGGCACACCGGATATGCGCCCCCGCAGAGCGTGGCCTGCCCGCACATCGGTTCCTGGATCGGCAAAATTCTCGGGCCAAAGAGCGAAAATATGCCGGCATTTCTCGATGTGGGACAGTCGCTCGAGATCGGCGCGGAGAGCGACTCGCTCAAGGCATTTCACACGGCGGGATTTCTGGGGACCGAATACGGGCCGTTCTTCATTCCAAACCCGGAGGACGCTGCGTCGAGCGTGAGGCCGCCGGCGAACATTTCGCGTGAACGTTTCGCCGAACGTTGGGCACGCTATCAGAAGTTGATGGCCGCCAGTCCGGTGCTGCGCAATTCGTCAAGCGCCCAGCAGGAATCCTTGAAGCGGAGCGTGGAAAACGCTCACCGATTGCTGACGTCTCCCGCGGCAGCGGCGTTTGACTTGAATCTCGAGCCGGAAAAGCGGCGAGCACCTTACGGCGACTCTCGCTTTGGGCGCGCATGTCTCTTGGCGCGCCGTTTGACGGAGGCGGGCGCGCGGTTCATCGAGATCACGACCGAGTACATTCCGTTCCGCTACTGGGACACGCATGAGAACGGGCACACGCGCGCGGCGGATATGAAGGCGATGATCGACGGACCGGTGTCGCAGTTGATCCTCGATCTCGAAGAACGAGGGTTGCTGGATCGCACCCTGATCGTGTTGGCGAGCGAGTTTGGCCGCGACCTGATCACCGAGGGCAAGCCCGGCAAGCTTGTTAAGGATCAGATAAAACAGCCGGACGTGATGACCGAACCGAAGCACTACGGGATGCACCGGCACTTCACTGAAGCCGGCAGCGTACTGATGGCAGGAGGCGGCGTGAAGCGCGGGTTCGTGTATGGCGTGACGGACAACCAGCGGCCGTGCAAAGTTGTGAAGGACCCAATCAAGATTGAGGATCTGCACGCGAGTATCTATCACGCGATGGGCATTCCCCCAGACGCGGGAGCGGAAATAGAAAGGCGGCCCTTCTACGTCACCAAAGACGGGAAAGGCCGCCCAGTCAACGAACTATTTATCAAGAGCTAGCCGACGTAAGCGACGCAGTCGATTTCCACCAGCATTTTCGGATCGGCAAACTTTGCTTCGACCGTTGTGCGCGCCGGTTTGGCGTCGCCGAAGAACTCGGCATACACGGCATTCATCGCGGCAAAATCCGTGCCGTGGCGCAGAAACACACCGCACTTGACGACGTCCCTCATCGACGAACCGCAGCCTTCGAGGATGCGCTTGATGTTGCCGAGCACGATGCGCGTTTCGTGCTCGATGGTGCCGTAGGACATCTTGTCCGTCGCTGCGTCGATGGGCCCCTGGCCGGAGACGTAGAGAAAACCGCCGGCACGGACGGCGTGCGAATAAGGGCCGCGCGGGCTGGCAGAGCCGGGCGGCGTAATGCGCTCAATCATGCGGTGGGCTTTCTCCTGCGAGTCGTCGTGGTCTTGCGGGCCGCGGGAGCCTTGTTGCCGTCAGCCACGGACGGGGCACGCTTCTTTCGGGCACGCGGAGAGACGGGCTTGGCATCGGGCTCGAGGAAACTCGGCTGGCCGCGCACAATCGGTTGTGGGCCGTCGTCCTCTTCCTCTTCCGCTCGGCGCTCGGGCGCGGGCGGCGGAGCAGGCGGATAGAACTCGGCGCCGAGGTAGGTCATGAGACCCTGGTCCTCTGACGCTTCGACGCGAACGACGCCCCGGTCTTGAGCGAAATTAAGGAATTCGGCAAAGCGCTGGAATCCGTACTTCTTGATCTCGAAATTTGACATCTCTTCGGTGAACCAGGCTTCGAGCTGATCGGCCGGGACACCTTCTTCCATGTCGAGGCGGTGCGTTTCCAGTACGTCGCGGAGCGGCGGCAGAGCGTCTTCGGGCTTGGCGGGTGGAATTTCCTGAACTGAGCCGATTTTGCGTTCGATGATGTAACGGCCGCCGGAACCGGTAACCTTCACATAGTCGGCGGCCTTCATTCGCTCGACGAATTCCGAGAAGCTATGAGCGCCGTAGGCGCGCTCGTTGAACGCAGGCGACAGTTGCAGCATGGTGGACTTCAGCAGGCCGAGCTGCGGTTGCACGTTACGGCGTTCGAGCACTTCCAGCGCGCGCTCCACCAGGGGCATTGCCTGCGCGAGATCGAGAGGCGCCGGGCGCGAGCGCTGTTGCTGCTGCTTTTGCTCCTTGTGCTCCTGGGGATCGCGCCTTGCGTCGCGATCGCCTCCACGGTCGCGGTCCCGATCCCGATCGCGGGACGGATCTTTGATGAACGGCAGCTTGCTCTCGCGTTGTCCGCGCTGCTCCCGCTGGTCGCGCATGGGCGCGGACGACGTAGCCGGACGATCGTCGAGCAGCGATTCGTAGCTTACGAACTCGTGGCAATTCTGCTGCAGGATGGTGGAGGTGAACGCCTTGCCTCCGACGATGAACACCGTCTTGCCATATTCCTTCAGCTTATTCACCAACGGTACGAAATCGGAATCGCCGCTAACAATAGCGAAGGCGTTCACGTGGCTGTGCGTGAAGGCCATCTCTAAGGCGTCGAGGGCGAGATTGATGTCGGCGCCATTCTTGTCGCCGCGGGGCGACGGAATGCGCTGCACCATCTGCACGGCGTTTTCGGCCATCTGGCGCGTGGCGCCTTCCTGCCGGCTCCAATTCGCGTAGGCGAACTTAGCGACAATCTGTCCGCGCTCCTTGAGCGCATCGAGCACGACACCCACCGCGAACTCGCGTGAGAGTGTGCTTTTGACGCCGATTTCGATGTTGTCGTAATCGACAAACACGGCGATATTCTTCTCTAACATTGAACTCTTTCTCCGAAGGCTCAAGCCTTCCGGACTACCCCAATCGCGGCTTGCTCGCCGGGGTGCGGGTCCTTATCGGGCGCGCGCCGCCGAGCGGACGAAGCCAGTGATCTCCTCGAGGGATGCTCCGGGCTGAAACACGCCGGCACATCCTTGTTTTCTCAATTCCGCGGCATCCTCATCGGGAACAATGCCCCCGACCACAACCGCAACATCGTCCATTCCCCGTTCGCGGAGCAATTGCAGAACCCGCGGCACAATAGCCATGTGCGCTCCAGACAAAATCGAAAGCCCGATTACCTGGACATCTTCCTGCATGGCCGCGCTCACGATCATTTCCGGAGACTGCCGCAAACCGGTGTAAATTACTTCCATACCGGCATCGCGAAGCGCTCGGGCGATGACCTTGGCACCGCGGTCATGCCCATCCAGACCCGGCTTGGCCACCAGGACTCGAATGTTGCTCATGAACGGGAAGTGACCCGCAACCATTATAGATGGGCCGGGTGCGCCCGTGGAGCGGGTGGGCATGGCTCACATCAAAGTACCGCTTGCTCGACCCAAACGCCGAACGGCTCGCGCAGCGCGCCGCACATTTCTCCGAGCGTGGCGTAGGCGCGGGCGCAATCCAGAAAAGCAGGCATCAGGTTTCGATTCTCGTCGGCCGTGCGCCGAAGATTGTCGAGAGTATGGTCAACGGACGATTGCCGGCGGGAAGCACGTAGTGCGCGCAGTTTATCGATTTGAGACTCTTCGGCAGTGCGATCGATCTGCAGTAGTTCGATCGGCGGCTCATCGGACTGCGTAAAGGCATTGACGCCAATGACAAGGCGTTCGCCG
>Ga0075430_100005865_pt1 | contig 10367 bp, 13 predicted proteins | sample RhiMetdeltSRZDD4_FD_75294 | JGI IMG/M metagenome (GOLD analysis project Ga0075430, IMG submission 75294) | Populus rhizosphere microbial communities from Tennessee, USA - Rhizosphere MetaG P. deltoides SRZDD4 | ecosystem: Host-associated > Plants > Roots > Rhizosphere > Soil | place: USA...
CGACGCTAAATTCTTTAGTGACGGACCTCGATGATGGCCCTCGTACTTCCCCGGCGGCCGCCGATAAATTCCTTTACCTATCCTCCACCTGCTTCGACCCATTCCCCCACAATTCACAATTCCCTTCCATTGCTCCCGTGTCTATGGCGTGGTAGCATAAGCCGATCATGAACGGTTCACTGCCTCCATCCCGGCTCAGCGAAACAGAAAGGGGTGATCTTCGATGAATTCAAGGCTATTTCGGTTTCCCCTGTCCGGCCTCCTCGCATTCGTGGTGGTACAAGGGGCCGCGTTGCACTTAGACGCGCTTGTGAATGCCCAGTCCACTTCGACGGAGATCAGTGGAGACTATCGCTATACGTTTCATGAATCCGAGGCCATTGGCGATGCCAAAGAGTATGCGTGCCGAGAGGCATTGCGACTCGCGGTGAGTACCTTCCCGGCTGTACGGGAGTACACGACATCACCGGTGGACGCTGTCTTTTCCAGAGACCTCGTCCTGCTCCTCGCCACTCGGCACGTGACCGATGTCCAGATAGTCGAACAAACCCAGAAGGGAAGGACGATCTATTGCAAGGTTCGCGGAACGCTGCAACCTGACACTGTGGCACAGGTCGTCCGCGCTCAATTGAAAATCACAGGACCGGAAGCCGGAGGTCTCGATCGTAATCGAGTCTTACAAATCGTGGATATCGAAGAGCGAGAGGGGACGGTTGTGGTCACTTATAAAGCATTAAGGCGCCTGGATTGGGCCTCCACTGCCTACAACGGCACGCTTCAAGGACTTGCCGATGTGATGGTAGACTTTTTTGATTCGGAAGGCATTCTGATACGAACGCACCGGCATCCGGCCAGAAAAACACTCGCGGGGGACGACGTGATGTATCAGGGACAAGTCGGCGTTTTCAAAGCTCCTCGTCCATTGCAGACGAAGACCTACCGGGTCTGGCTGGTTAACTAGCTTCATAAAAATCAGCGGGGCTCCAACCACCCTCTGGAGCCCCCGCAACAACTACCCCCAATACTGTTCGAACATTTGTTGTGTTATTTTTCTGCGCCAAACGGGGGCAGATTGATGCCTATTCGTTCGAGTCCCATAATGACTGTCAGCGCAGATGGAGAGTGTTGCACGATTTCTTTCTGCACTTCGATTCTTCTGAGATCCACAAATTCAGGGGCCGTCAATCCCAATGATTCACGGTAGGCACGATCGGCGATGCCCCGCTGCTTTTCAGCTTTTTCTCGCGATTCTTCGGCTTTCTGAAACTCGACCATCGTAATCTTCCGCTGTTCCTGAATGATCGTTTGGGTCGTCTGCTCGACCACGCCCTTGGGCGGAAGGATGCTCCCGACGACGACCCGATTCAGCCTGATCGGAAGGGCCTGTTTCTCCAATAGTTTTGTCTGTAGTTCACGCGCGATCGCTTCTTGGAGTTTCGTCCGCGTCGTCGGGTCCGTGGTCAATTGAAAAAGCGGATACTTCTGAACCTCTTCACGAACGAATGTACGAAAGGCTTCCTTCGCATTGTTCTGATACCAATTCGGGCCGAAGCGGTTGATCAACTCAGGTGTTCGGCCTTCAATGACATTGGCAATGAGAAACGCATCAAAAGACACGGGCGCGTTTTCTGCTGAAATGATATCGAAGTGTTCAGAATATTGAATCGGCCTGACATCCACATCGATGACCTTGGTCGTTGGTGCAACCCACACGCGGCCGGTTTTTGAAGGAACAGGATCCACTCCTCCATGACCGAAGAAGAACGGTTGCTCGACCAAGACGCCTTCATGCCCTGCATCGATTGCGACACATCCTGCGAGAAGCAGCACCGCGCTCGCGAGTATCAGGCTCCCGGCCACCCCTCGTGCGATCCGCGTCATAGTCATTCCTCCTTGTCCTCAGAACGATTGCCCGTTGGAACTCTTCTCCGGCCTGACGTGCAGGAGAGTCTGCTGATGATACCTTACGAACCACGCGTGGAAAATGTCAAACCAGCGGGAGAGTCAGGCAGGAGGGACCGAAGCGGTTCGAAAAATTCAAGGATGCCGATCCAAAAGCGAGGGTTAGAAAATACCGGCCTGACGCTGCAACCAACGGATATATTTAATGATCTGATCGACGTCCTCCGGCATTACACCTTCAATCTTGGGCATATTTCCAAAGTCCCAGTGGTGGGCACGGACGCCGGTCGCAGCGGCACGTTGGAACGCAATATCTGCGTGATGGTTCGGCTCATAAATCTTATGAACCAGGGGAGGGCCTTGTGAAGTCCCTGTACCACCGGACCCGTGACAAGCGGTACAATAGGTGGTGAATTTTGCTTCACCCGTTCGAAACTCGCCGGGCGTTGCCGAGGATGGTGGTTGAGCCCCTTCTTTGTTTGCTTGCGATTCACACGCTACCGATAGCAGAATCAGCGTTGTCAGCAGAACCATGTGAACCGACAAGTGAGAAGAGAACGTGCTCATTCGACTCTTTGTCTTGGTTGGGCGGGTGTTTGGTCAGGTCGCTCGTGACCGCCGGATCCTATTTGTGTGCGAAGCAGGCGCGCCGTCCGATGTAATGTTGCCCGGCGGTACAGTCTCGCCGCAAGTGGCGCCACGATGATCAATCCGATGATCAGGTACATGAAAAATTCTTCAGATGTCATGGATGCCATATTGGAGCGGGTTCTTCGTCACTCTCCCATGCAACACACCGATATCACCGTCCTAGGGTACCGCATATGGAACGGGGTCCACAACTCCCGCCTGACGAAAACCTTCGCGACGGATGAGGCAACTGTCACATCGACCGCACGCCACACCCGCCTGGTCCGGATCATAACAGCTATGCGTCAGATGAAACGGCACGTTCAGCTCGAAGCCGCGTCGGACTATCTCCGCCTTCGACAACATCAACAACGGAGCCAGAATCTCCGTCGGCTTCCCCATGGTTCCCGATCTTGTTCCAAGTTTTGCGACTGTTTCGAATGCACGAATGAATTCCGGACGACAGTCGGGATATCCCGAATAATCGACAATGTTCGCACCGAAATAGATACGGCGGGCCTCGCAGACCTCGGCATAGGCGAATGCCAGAGACAGGAGGATCATATTCCTGGCAGGAACATAGGTGGTCGGAATTCCTTCCGTACGAGCTCCCACCCCTCGATCCTTTGGCACAGCCATGTGACCGGTCAGAGCCGACCCACCGATGCCTTGAAGATCGACCTCTGTCACACGATGCTCTTCCACCCGCAGAGCCTCGGCCACAGCACGGGCTCGGGTCACCTCCACGACATGGCGTTGCCCATACGCAATCGTCAAACAATAGAGCGCAAAGCCATCAGATCGCGCGACTGCAGCTGTCACGGTGGAATCCAATCCACCACTGAGAAGAATGACCGCTCTCTTTGGATCCTGACTCATAGGCCTCGTTCTATGGTCGATGGGAAAATGGAGCTGGCACCTCAGCATCCATGAGATTCACGAGCGATGCTGATAGAAGCGCGTGCGAAGAAGGACGAAGTGAGACGAAGGATGCACTCGGAGAGGCAATAACGGAACGGAGGAATCCGCTTAGTCGCGATCTTCTTCTTTCTCGATTTTTTCCAGAAGCTCTTGTCGGGCCTGGCATTCCACGCACAGCTTTGCGAATGGAACTGCTTCCAGCCGCTTCTCGCTGACTTCGATTCCGCATTCCGCGCAGATGCCATATGTGCCTTCCGTCAGACGGACAAGCGCTTCGTCGATCGACTGCCGGCGCCGATTACGCATTTCCATCAGTGAAATGCCTAATTCCCGCTCCAAATCCATCAAGGCTTGGTCCCCCACGTCACGCGCAGACTCGAGACGCCGCTGCTGATCCTCCGTCAGCGATTGCCCCAGGCTCTCCTCAATCTCCTTGAGGATCTCCTGGCGTTTACTGAGCAGAATTTTTTGCAGCGCATCGCGACGGCGTTCGCGCGCTTCACGCTCCTTGGGCGACTCCTTCACTCCGATCGGTGCCAGGATCCGACCAGAAACGCTTTCCCGGCCCTTGTCTTCACGTTCCGCTGGCTCACGATCTTTGTTGGTTCCCTTGGGAGGCATTTTTCCTTTCGGCTGCGGTTTTTTCTTCGCTTGGACTTTAGCCGCCATAGGTCTCATAACCTTTCGTAATGAGTGCACGGCGAAAAAGTTCGGCTTCTATATCACGCGGCTGGACGGTTTGACAAGCCCTGGGAGGACGAATGTGGAAGGTGTCAGGGGTAGACGATGGTCGAATGCACGTTCTGTCCGCCCAACTTCTCTCGGCCCTTGAGGCTCTTCAACTCGACGAGAAAGTCGAGAGCCTCGATTTCGCCTCCAAGTTGGCGAATCAAATGCACGGTGGCGGCTGCCGTGCCGCCGGTGGCGAGAAGATCGTCTATGATGAGTACCCGTTCTCCCATTCCAACCGCATCGCGGTGAATGGCCAGGGAGCTGGCCCCATACTCGAGGTTATACTTGACTTCGAAAATATCGGCGGGGAGTTTTCCCGGCTTCCTGACCGGTACGAATCCGGCACCCAGCCGCATGGCGAGGGTTCCCCCAAGAATAAACCCGCGCGACTCGATGCCGACGACTTTTGCAATGCTCTTGTTGGCGTATCGGTCTGTTAAGTCGTCTGCAATTGTACGCAGCGCTTTGGCATCCTTCAGAAGCGTGGTGATATCGTAAAATAGGACGCCGGGTTTGGGGAAATCAGGAACTTCTCGGATCAGCGCCTTGTAGTCCATGCGAACGGTCGAAACGGGCCCTCTACAGAAGGTCCGTCCGTTTCATCGTCTTTCTTTCGATGATGCCCCGCAATCTGACCAGAGCTGCAGTTTCGATCTGCCGCACACGCTCACGAGTCAATCCCATCTCTTGACCGATCTCCTCCAGCGTTCGCGACTCTGCTCCGTCGAGGCCAAACCGTGCAAGGATAACAGTTCGCTCCTTCTCGGGCAACTCTTTTACCCACGCCATCATTTCCGTCCGTCGTAGCACCCCTTCCGCCGTGTCGGCGGGAGAAATGCACAGGGGATCTTCAATGACGTCGCGGAGAAAGGTATCCTGTCCGTCACTGATCGGGCTATCAAGGGAGCATGTCGTGCGGACCAGTTGTTTGAGGTCGTCTATCTCGTCCGGGGTCGTCTTCATACGCGCGGCCACCTCCGCCGCGGAGGGCTCCCGTCCTAACTCACGGACGAGATGCTCGACTTTACCAAGGTAGCGATTGAGCCGCTCGACGACGTGCACGGGTAAGCGGACGAGTTTGCCCTGATTGATAATGGCTCGTTCGATGAACTGTCGGATCCACCACGATGCGTATGTGCTGAAACGAAACCCCCGTTTGTAGTTGAACTTTTCGACGGCTTTAATCAGGCCAAGGTTTCCCTCTTCCACAATATCGGCAAATGGAAATCCCCGATTCATATATCGCTTGCCGATGCTGATCACCAGACGAAGGTTCGCTTCGATCATTTGCTGCCTGGCGGCTTCATCGCCTTCAACAATCCGTTTTCCGAGCTGTTGTTCTTGTTTAAAGGTAAGAAGAGTCGACCGTCGGACTTCACGCAAGTAGCTTTTGAGGGTGTCGAGCCCTTCCGACCGGTCCGATTCGTCCACGCGCCGGTCTGTATCTGGACCCTCGGACTCCGACGCATCGTGCTCGCCTTCACTTCCCTCCGTCAAACGCCTGCGTCTCGTAACTCGGCTCGTCACATCGTCCTCATCATGCCGTCGTAGACTCGCCCGTCGTGTCATTTCAGATGTCTCAGTACCAGATTTGAAAATCGGAATCACGACCCGAAGCCGCGCCCCACTCCACTTGAACGTCCCGAACACGCGCGCCGGGGGGACCACTCTTGAGGTGACCCAGCAGCGCAAGGATCACGACTTTATCTCCTTCGACTTCGACCTCGACCCGGCTGTCGTCGAGATTCCTCACCCCGCCGACCAACCCGCAGGAAGAGGCAACGCGACGTGTAAACGCCCGATAGCCGACTCCCTGCACATGTCCACTGATGAGAAGCCTGGCGCGTACGCGCTCGGATGGGGAGCGGTCGGTCATTGTTTGAAGGCTCGTTCAGCATGTGTGGAGAGAGTCAATGACGTGTATCGGGTGCTGGTCAGGATATTCTCATACCTCATAACGCGCGTCACGTTTTTTAGATGTTTGCGCCGGCGTCCGACGACGATGCATGCCGCTTGACGGCGATGATTCGCGACCACCTTCATCTCTCGATCATCATGGTTCGTTTGCGCGCTCGTGCGATCTCGTGACGTTATACCGAAATCCATCATCACTCTCATCGCATTCGTGATAAGGACGATTTGATTGAAGCAGTTCTGTCTTCGGGATCAACAGACAACGTGGCACTCGCTTGATTGTCATATCTCAAAGCATCACAACCGAAATATCTTACTGTAAATGTGGCGACCAAGATCGCCAGACGCGGAGAGAGAGATGGGTGAGAGGATGTGGCTCTCGGAGCTGCGGCTTCGCTGACGGTCTGCCAGACAACATGCCTAAATCACTGGTGGCACTTATCCGCTCGGCCTGATTGTGCGCCTCACGGTCGAGCAAGCCACGAAAGCCTCACTTGAGGTGGTTATCCGCTCGCAACAATCACGAAACAACGATGAAAAGCGAGCGGGTCGCACGAAGTGCGGTATGGTCGGGGCGAGAGGATTTGGCCTAAGGCCCTGCGGCTTCGCTGACGGTCCCATCATTATTATTGTAGGACCTTTTCCTCCTAACCGTCGGCGCTCAGCCGCTTCAAATCTTCTCGACCATCAATCTATAGTTTTAGATTTGGTCGGGGCGAGAGGATTTGAACCTCCGACCCCTGCGTCCCGAACGCAGTGCGCTACCGGGCTGCGCTACGCCCCGACTTGTGAACCGACCCACGAGGAAAGAGATAGTGTGTTACAACAGGATGGGGGTAAAAGGCAAGCCATGCGCTTCGGCCACTCCCTGACAAGTCACCTTGCCGTCGTAGAGATTGACTCCCTTCGCAAGACCGGGGTCCGAACGAATAGCCCGCTCAAACCCTTCCGTAGCCAAGCGGAGTATGAAGGGTAGCGTGGCATTGGTCAAGGCGAACGTGGACGTGCGAGGAACGATACCGGGCATATTGGCGACGCAGTAATGCAGCACACCATCCACCACATAAACCGGCTCTGAATGGGTAGTGGGTCTAGTGGTTTCGCAGCAACCGCCCTGGTCCACCGACACGTCGACGATGACCGATCCTGGTTTCATGGTCGCTACGACCTTGCGTGAAACCAGTTTTGGCGCTCGCGCTCCCGGGACAAGTACCGCCCCGATCAATAGATCGGCCTCCCGCACCGCCCGTTCCACATTCGACTGCGTGGAAGCCATCGTGGTAATCCGCCCCTGGTATAGATCGTCCAGATAACGTAGTCGATCGATATCCAAGTTAATAACTGTCACACAAGCTCCCATTCCAATGGCAACACGAGCTGCGGCACCCCCGGCAACTCCTGCGCCAAGGATGACCGCATTCGCCGGCTCGACGCCGGGTACGCCGGCAAGCAGCACACCGCGTCCGCCTTGTGTACGTTCGAGATAGCGGGCGCCAACCTGAACCGAGAGTCTTCCCGCAATTTCACTCATAGGTTTCAGCATGGGGAGACTCTTATCTTGTCCTTCCGTGGTCTCATAGGCGAAGGCAGTCACACGCGTGGGCAGCAACGCTTTCGTCAACTCCGGAGCCGAGGCCAGATGTAGATAGGTAAATAGAAGTTGTCCGGGACGAAACAGCGGACACTCCGACAACTGCGGTTCTTTGACCTTCACGATAAAATCGGCTTGGCGAAACACATCCTCCTTCGAAGCCGCGGTGCGTGCGCCGGCTCGTCTGTAATCCTCATCAGTAAATCCACTGCCGAGACCAGCGGAAGCCTCTACCACGATCTCATGGCCCGCCTCGCGCAGAGTTCGCACGCCATCCGGCGTCACACCTACGCGATATTCATGGTCTTTGATTTCCTTTGGTACGCCCAGCAGCATGTACACCCTCCACCTGTCAGGACCGTCCAACTCTCTCGTCGTACTGCATTATACACGTGAATCGAATATGACCGGCAAAGCAATCGTGACGTTCCGAAGTGGACATTCCGAAGAACGGTGCGGTAAGATTTTCACACCGCCAGGTTATGACTTCACGTGAGAGGAATGATCTATGGACGGAGCAGGTTCATGCAACGCATGCGGGGCAAACGGGACAGCGCTCATGAAACTTTCCCTGGGCAAAGACTTTTTTGGACGTCCATACGATCGTCTGTCCCCGTCTACCGACCAAAGTCCTAAATGGTACTGCGAGCCGTGTTCCATGTTAAAAAATCTCCAACGGGACCTCCGCGACATTCGAGCTGAATTCGATAAAATGTCGAGCGGACAGTCATCGGCCTTTTCTCACGAGGACGAACGGCAACGCGCCCAGCTTCGGCTCCGAGAAATCGCCGCCATTGCCGAAGGGCATCAGGGTGAATCCCCCTTACTCAACCGCTCCGACGTGCAACAACTCATCGACCGCTTCCATGCAGGCACATAGGCTCCGAACCACTGGACAGGAAGGATTGAAGCGATGAGTGGATTCGAGCGGCACCTGTTCGTGTGCATCAACCAGCGGCCCAAGGATGATCCCCGCGGATGCTGCGCCAACCAGGGGTCAGAGCGTCTGCACGCTTTTTTCAAGAAGGAAGTCGAGCGTGTGGGGCTGAAAGGACGGGTCAGAGCCAATAAAGCGGGCTGTTTGGATCACTGCGAATATGGTCCCAGTGTCGTCATCTACCCGGAAGGCGTCTGGTATTGGGTGGGGTCAGAGGCCGATGTGACGGAAATCGTGGAACGTCACGTGATGAGGGGGGAAATTGTCGAGCGCCTGCTCATGCCCGATCATCCGGCGCCACCCACACTATCGCCATTGCTCCCCTGAGGTCCGCTTTCCCTTCTACGAGGTTCGTATGCCGCCCGAGGACAAGTGGAAAGCCAATATGGAAAAGGTTGCCTTCATGAAGAAGTTTCCCGGCCTCAGAGTGAACTGGGACTCTCTGGTCGGAAAGACGATTGAAAGCGTCACCTCGATCAAAGGAACGGTAGGGGATGCCGTGCTGATATTCGATGATGGCTCGTTTGTGGTCACACCACCGTTGAAGCCGGAACCATCAGACTTGCGGGAGGCATTACACCGTGCTCGCCATCAGCTTGAGCCGAAACACCCGCAGGCCTACGCTGAATATGATCGTCTAGCTGCAAAAGACAAAGCGGCGCAGCGTGCTGCGCGTCTCGAGAATATTCTCGGAGCGATTCACAACAACCTCCCCCATATCCCCGAGCTCAAGGACCGGCTGAAGGAGTTGGTGGAAGAGTGGAAGTGAGCGACGATCGTCCAAAGAACATGTTCGAGATATTTTCGCAGGGTCTCTTTGAAGGAGTGAAACCGATGATGATTATCCGTGATCACCTGGTCCGGCACCCGGACCGGTGCACTCATCAGGCCGTGTGCATCCCCGTGTGCCCGACCGGGGCATGGCTGTCAACGCCCCCGTTCAAATTCGACTCATCCCGTTGTTTGGAATCCTGCCGTCTATGTCTCGATGCCTGTCCATCTCAAGCCATTTACGCCGTATATCGCAAGGGAGAGAAAGTCCTCCTGCCGCAAAAAAAGTAAGGAACTTGCAACAGCGGAGGTTCATCCGTCACATGTGTGGAACAGAGCCTTTCCGATCAAATCGATCGAGCCACTGCGTCGAGGACCGGCCATTCATCACATGCAAGAGCTCCGGCTCTAGGTCAATTGAATCACGACCTGTTCCTCGTACGGATTCTTGGTGCCGCTCCTGCCACCGATGAATCCAAAGGTCACTCGAAGCGTTCCAGGAGGAGTAAAATTGTTCAGTGAAAACGAAAAACTGACCGGTCCCACGATATATTCATACACCATCAAGAAGGGTGGGGTCGGACTCTTGTAGGTGCGGAGCCGTGATGAGTCGCAAGCAGGTTTGTTATCACACCGAGCATCATAGATTCCGGCGTGTAAACCCCAGATGGTTCCGGACGGCTCTGATCTTTCGCTATACCCCAGGAAACCCACACTGTCGGCGGACAGGTTGCCATTCGGCCAGAGGGATGTGATGTCATTTCCATGCCGATCGGTCACACTTTTGGGTGTCAGTTTGGTAGACGGACTGGGAAGGCCGAGCAGTTCGACCTTGGTGATCAGAGCATTGCGACGTGCTGCATTGGCATGCTCAGATGACTGGTTCCAAACCTTCAAGACGAAGTCCCATTGGGTCGTATTGTGAGTTGATGTGAGATACACTTTCGCAGATCCCTTTTTAATCGGCAT
>Ga0075430_100005868_pt1 | contig 10366 bp, 6 predicted proteins | sample RhiMetdeltSRZDD4_FD_75294 | JGI IMG/M metagenome (GOLD analysis project Ga0075430, IMG submission 75294) | Populus rhizosphere microbial communities from Tennessee, USA - Rhizosphere MetaG P. deltoides SRZDD4 | ecosystem: Host-associated > Plants > Roots > Rhizosphere > Soil | place: USA...
CAGGTTCGGGGGGCATAGCGACTTGTGTTGCCCTGGCGAAACCGGCGCTCGGCCACGGGCGGGGAACCCGTTTGCAGGGCACGCATCTTGCGAAATTACCCTTTCGTTGATCGGAAACCTTGCGGGCCGACCCTCCTTCGATATATTCAGCACCTCAAGCGATAATGGGCTCAGTGAGTACAAGCGGCCCCGCCCAAATGCACGCCTCGTCCGTATTGCCGTCATTATCACCTCACGGCGCACCTACGCCTTGTCGAACTGCGGCAAACGGTTCTCCTTCGCCGGCCAACACGACGTGAGATGACCGACGCGTGGCGTGCGCGATCGAATAACGATCGCGGCCCTCGAGACCGAAACCGCCTACGAATTGGAGCGTGATCCCTACGGACCGTCACGAGCGCGCAAGGCGACCGACCCTATCCCAGGACCTCAAGTTCGGGTGTCTGGGAGGTTTGGGAACCTGAAGGATTCCATTCCCGTGCTGGCCGAAGCGTAACTTTACGCTATCTGCTGATCATGTCCCTATTCCCCCTGAGCGCTGCGCCAAAGTCCCCCGCGTAGAGCTCAATATCGAAAGACGAGCGGCGAAAGAGAGATCCCGCTTCCCGCTGCTTCCCTTCGATGGAATTGATTGTCGGCGTGCGGGTGTGTTTAAATTGCGGCGCGCGCTAGAAAAAACAATGGCCGCAGATCACAAACGATTACCAATCTGAAATAGTCTCAATGTGGGTAGTTTGGGTGTCTTGGCCGTGATGCTCTGTTATGCGACTGTCTCTCTTCACTGAAAACGGCGGGGCACGCCGAGCCAGCGATCTTCCGATGAAGGCATCCCGATCGCCGCCGCCCTCCAGAATCGAGTCGCGAGAGAGCTGCCCGAGACAAGGGGCGGGGGTATGGAAGAATCGGAGCGCTCCTTCTGCCGATGCTGAAAGCGCTCTCTAGCCAGATTGTCTCCCTCTTTTCGCCCCATACGCTTGGTTAGCATCCGAGGAGGCGCGAGCGGGGGCAGTTGCGCGCAACCAGTCGTGCATGGAGGAATCTGAAGGCCTCCGGGACCAGAAATGGCCAGAAGTTACCAAGTCACTCTCAATGGCCATAGCATTTCGGCGCGCCGCGGCGAGCTTTTGCTGGATGCTGCCCTGAGGAACGGCATCGACTTGCCCAATGATTGCCGCGCCGGCCATTGCGGCACTTGCTGCGTGCGGTTGGTATCCGGCAACATGCTGGGCGGCCAGGGTTGCGAGCCGGGCATCGTGCACGCCTGCCAGTGCCGGATCATCGGCGATGCGGCGATCGAGACGAACCACCCGTCAGGTGTTCGCACTGTTGAAGGCGTGCTGAACTCGTTACGATCTCTGTCCTCGGAGGTGATCGAAGTCGGCATCAGGTTGGGCGGCGCGCTGCCATACCATGCGGGCCAATACGCTCAGGTGCGCTTCAAGGGCTATCCGAGCCGTCCCTTCAGCATCACCCATCCCTTGAGCGGTAATCCGGGGAGCGGATTGGTCTGGTTCCACGTCCGGCGCGTGGAACGTGGGCGTGTCACTTCATCGCTCGGAAAGCGCATCAAGCCGGGTCATCGAGTGAAGCTGGTCGGACCCTACGGATCGGCCCACTTCCGGCCCAACCTCGACAGTCGCCTGATTCTGGTTGCCACCAACACCGGTTTTGCGCCCATCTGGTCGATTGCTGTCGCCGCGCTGCGCGAGAACCCACAGCGCAGAATGATGGTCATGGCTGGCGGCCGCACCATCGAGTCGCTTTATATGGTCCCGGCTCTCATGCAGCTGGCCCGATTCCCCAATGTTCAGGTCGTGCCAGTCTGCAGCACGCCCCAGACCTTGAGCCATGCGGTGAGATTGGGGAGGCCGACCGAACATCTACCGCAACTGCTGCCGACAGATGTGCTCTACGCCTGCGGGGCGCCGGGGATGGTCGCTTCCGTCAAATCGATCGCGGCCCAGACCGGCGCCGTCTGCTATGCCGATCCGTTCCTGGCGACTGCCGATAACACTGTCGAGGAAAGCGTTTTGACCCGCGCAATGGGCTGGTTCGGCGTGCCGACCAGCCGGCGGTTGGCACGGCCCGCTTTCGGCCGGCCACGCAATCGGCCCAAACAGCCGATGCAGGCGTCCAGGATGGCTGAAGCGGGGGTGAGGAGTCACTATCGTTCCGGAAACGCATAGCCCTCGGGCGATCGGGTTTGGGCCAAGGGCCTTCTTCCGGTCTCCGGTGCTTTTTCTCTGCGGCCTGCTGATGATCTTCGCCCTTGCCGCGGATGGCACAGTTGCGTCCGATCCAGCCAAGATCGTCGGTCCGAATGCTTGCGCTGAATGTCACAAGCAGGAAGCCGAGGCCTGGAAGGGCACGCATCATTTCAAGACTTTTCGCGACATGCCGCGCCGCAAGGAAGCGAGCGAGATCGCTGAAAAGATGGGCGTCCAGCGCATCAGATCGGAGGGTCTGTGCCTGAACTGCCATTTCACGGTGCAGCAGAAAGAAAACAACACACAGCCGATAGCCGGCACCTCCTGCGAGTCGTGCCACAGCGCCGGCGAAGACTGGATCAAGGTCCACAGCCAGTTCAGCGGCAAGACCGAGAAGACCGAGACCAAGCCGGAGGCCGAGGCGCGCTGGAGGCTCGCCGAATCCAAGGGGATGATCAGGCCGTCCTCGCTCTATCGGCTGGCGAGGAACTGCTTTGGCTGCCACGTCGTACCGCACGAAGATCTCGTGAACAAAGGCGGTCATCCTGCCGGCAGCGCCTTCGAACTGGTGTCCTGGTCGCAGGGCGAGGTGCGGCACAATACCTGGCACTCCAAGGGCAAGGAAAATGTTCCGGCCAATGCGGCGCGCAAGCGAATGCTTTATCTCGTCGGTCTCGGCGTCGAACTCGAGACGGGAATCCGCGCAGTCGGCCGGGCGACGGTAAGGAAGCTCTACGCCTTCGAGATGGCTAAGCGTGTCGACCGGGCGCGCAAGCAGCTTGCCGTCGCAGCCAAAGCGGCGCCCAACGTGCCGGAAATCGCAAAGATGGTCGAGTACGCCTATTCCGCCGGGTTGAAGCTGAACAATGAGCGCTTCCTGACGGCTGCTGCCGACGGCGTCTCGAAACTGCTGGTCACCATCACCGAGAAGTATGATGGCAGCACGATGACAGGGCTCGACCCCCTCATCCCCCGACCGGACACGTTCAAGGGTACAGCGAGAGAGGCTGGCGCGGGCAATTGATGCCCGCCGCCGGCAAAGCGTAGGGCAAGATGGGAAAACAACCGCCGCGATTGGCGATTTCGGGAAGGTTACAGTGAGGTGGGTGGAGCGGCGCGCGTCCGACGCCGCGATCGGCAGACGCGGTCCGGGCTCGGGAGGACGTCTGATCGCTCAGGCGGTTCTGGGCCTTCTGATCGCGACGATTTCCGCCGGTCTGCTGTGGCTCGTCTGGATCTACGCCAATGGGTTGCGCGACCCGCGTTACCTCGATGGCTGGGTGCTGACCGGCGGCATGAGCCTGCAGCTCTCGTTCCACATCGCCATCAAGACGGCCAGCCTGTCGCCGAAATCCGCCGCGCGCTGGCGGAAGGTCCATATTTTTATCGGTTATCTGCTGATCACCGCCTTCATCTCGCATTGTGATTTCTCTCTGCCCGATACGGGCTTCGAATGGGCGCTGTGGGCGGGCTTCGTGGCGGTGGCGCTGAGCGGCATTTTTGGCACCTATCTCTCCTGGTCGCTGCCGACCAAGCACGACATCGATGAGCGCATGAGCCATGGTCACATCCGCACGCGCCGTGCCGAACTCGCGCGTGAAATTCACGCCCGCGTTGTCATGACTGATCCGGCCGCCGCTGCGATCGCTCTCCCGGCACCACCTTATGACGCCTGGATCATGGACCTCTACACCACCCACCTGCGCGACTTCTTTCAGGGCCGGCGCAATTTCACCGCTCACCTGATGGGCTCGAAGCGCCCGCTCAAGCGGCTGACCGACGAGATCGACAACCTGTCACGCTATGTCGACGAGCGGAGTCGCGAGAAGCTTGTCACCATCAAGAATCTGGTGATCGAAAAGGACCGGCTCGATTTCGCGCAAGTCTACCTCGGGCTCAACAAGGGCTGGCTGTTCGTGCATGTGCCAGTGACCTATGCACTGATGGTGCTGACAGTGCTGCACGTCGTCATTGTTTATGCATTTTCGACGGGGCCCTGGTGATGCGGGGACCGGCACGGACCAGATCCATTCGGTCGGCAAATGTCGCAAGACAGGTGGCTCCTGGCTCGCTGCGCGACCGTCTGGCAATTCTGCTGGCGCTCGTGACCGTCGTCTGCCTGATCGCGGTCTTCTTCCTCGCCAAGGACACGCAGTTTCTCATGCCGGGGCCGCTGACAAGCGCTCACAGCTCGATCAAACAATGCGACGCCTGCCACAGCAGGAGCGGCAGCGGAAAATTGAGCTGGCTCTATGGCCTCGTCGCCGGCGATCCGCTCGCCGACAGCCAGGCCTGTCTCACATGCCACAACATGCGGGACACGGCCTTCAACGCGCACGGCGCTTCGCCCGACGTCCTGCTGCCGAGCACTCAGCGGCTTGCCAAGCTTGCTGCCGGCACGCCGGTGCCACGATCGGCCCGCGCGCAGAGCATCGCCTTCCCGACCGACGACAAGGTCACTCACGGTCTCTACTGCGCGACCTGCCACCAGGAGCATCAGGGCGCCAATTTCAAACTGAACAAGATTTCCAACGAGCAATGCCACTCCTGTCATGTCGTGAAGTTCGACAGCTTCGATGGCAACCATCCTGAATTCGAGAACTTCCCGTTCGGGAGACGTTCACGGATCATCTACGACCATGCCGGCCATTTCGGCAAGCATTTCCCGGAAGTGGCGAAGAAGGACCCGGCGAGGTCCATTCCCGCCACCTGCTCGAGCTGTCACAACAGCCACAGGGACAGGCGAGTCATGGGCGTGGTGCCGTTCGAGCAAACCTGCAGCACCTGCCATCTCGACCAAATCATCGGCAAGGAGCGGGTCAGCGGCCCGAAAGGTATTGCCTTTCTGACCCTGCCTGGCGTCGACCTGCAAACCCTGAAGAAGAGAAAAGCCGCGATCGGCGAATGGCCTGCTTCATCCGAAGCCGAGCTCACGCCGTTCATGAAGATGATGATCGGCCGGAACGAGCGGGGCCGCGCTCTGATCAAGAGCGTGGACGGGCTGACCCTCCAGGACCTGAGCCGTGCCAGCGACGCCCAGGTCCAGGCGGTGGCAAGCTTGGTTTGGGAGATCAAGCGATTGTTCTATGCGCTGATCAAGGGGAAGGCTTCGGACGTGCTGGCCGACCTCAATGTCGGGGCCGCAGCGAAGCTGAGTGCAAATCTCGTCGCCGATCTGACGGCGAGCATTCCCCGCGACGTGATCGTTAGTGCGCAGCAGCAATGGCTACCCAATTTGGCCGCAGAAATGACCAATCGCCCGGTCCCTGCTTCGTCGCCTCTCCAAGTGCAATCCGGTTCGGGTGCGCTCCAGGCGAACTCGAAGCGCAGCGCCCAGGCCCCAAGCAAAGGAGCGGCCGAAAAAGTCGAGGCCGCGAGCTCAGCCAGTGTGCAAGCAAGATCGGACGAATCGGGACCTCCCGCGAAGCCACCGGGCTCGGATACCGACCGGGCAACCCCGGGTCCCGGCCCAGAGTCTGGCGGCAACGACGCAGCAACCAGCAAAGCCAAACCCAATCCGCGACCCTGCCTCGTGGCCGTTTTTGGTCAGTGTTTGCTGCCCAGCGGCCCAGAAGCGGAAGGCGTCCAGTCTGAGGCAGCGGCCCCACAAACCGATGCCGCAAACCCCAAGCTCGCAGGCGGCAGGAAGGAGGCCGCCGCCGCCGAACCGCCGCGCGCAAATCAGGCAAGAGTGAAGGACGCTGCGCAATCAGCTCAACCTGAAAAGGCGTCTCGGACGACCCAGCCCGTGAATGCCAAGCCCGAAGGCGGCGAGGAAACGGCTCTTGCGGACCAGAGGCCTCACAAGCGGCCGGCGGATCAAACCGATGATCTCCTCAACCCCACGGAGGAAGAGCTACGGGGGCTCACGGCTAACGACACCCGGAAGGTACCTCAGTCTGGAAAAGCGACCGAAAAAAGAGCAAGCGACAAACCCGGCAGCGCCGTGTCTGCCGCTGCCGTCGCGAAGGCGAACGCAAGTTTGCCAACCGGTGCTCCGGCGGGCTCAGATACGGCGGTGGAGAAACCGCAAACAAGGGCTGTGCCGGCGACCAGCATCGAAGGCGATGTCGATGCGGAGAGCTGGGCGGACTATGGCGGCTGGTATCGGCAGGATTACGCGATTTTCTACCGCCCCGCAGGTCATAAGGACAAATTCGTTCAGTCTTGGCTCTTGCTGACCGGTTTGCAGGCGCCAAAGGGGGATAGAAATCCGGCAGTGGCTGTCTTCGATCTCCTCACCGCCAAGGATGCTCCGGGCGCATGCACGAAATGCCACAGCATCGACGATATCGGGGACAAGGGCCGGATCGTCAATTTCTCACCGCCCTCGGTCGAGAGCAAAAAGGGTCGCTTCACGAATTTCATCCATGAACCGCATTTCGGCATCCTGGAGAGTCGCGGTTGTCTGACCTGCCATAGCCTTGAAAAAGGCCGCTCTTATCTGCAGAGCTACGAACAGGGCAATCCGGCAACCTTCGTGTCCAACTTCGGTGCAGTGAAAAAAGATCTCTGCCAAACCTGTCACACCGCCAGCATGGTTCGTCAGGATTGCCTGCTGTGCCACAAATATCACGTGAACGGCGTGACCACGCCAATCATGAACACGAGAACCCCTATCGAATAATGCCGAATGCTTCCCACAAAATCCATGTAGCTGGGAACGGTGCCGGGGGTTCGAATCTGCCTGAAGAATAATGATTGCTGCGCCGCAATGTAGCGTTTCGCCGCGAGTTCCGCATCGGGTCATCTTTCACCCGGTTCGTCTCCGGCTTCGCGACGGCCGGTGTCCCACCGAAAGCTGACGTTCCAGGCGTCGACGACGAAGGGCGAGTTCGTGCCAATTGCAGAAGTTTCGGCTCTTTACAATCGGCAGTCACAGCCGGCCAAGTTCACCCTCGCCCGGCACCGAACACCGGGAACGCAAGTCCAGGCGTCTCTCGGGCCGGAGTACTAGATCGATGGTATTGAGCATCCCCCAATTGGGGGAGGCTGCCGAATATCCAAGCGATTGAAAATATTTCGAAACTTGTCCCGTACGAGACAGCGGTGCTCGTGACAGAGAGGCATCATCCTGCTCATCGATGACAGACAACGATGGTGCTGTCTGCATCGCCTGGAGTAGTAGCCATGAAGACCATCATATCCGCCCTCATTGCCCTATCGGTTCTCGCTGGCGTAGCTGGATCGGCAAACGCACTCGATGTCAGAAAGTTCTGGGACGAGCACCCGACCAGCGGCGAGCGCTGATCTCGCTATTTGATCGACCATATCCGGTCGTTCGTCGCCGGAGAACTCCCATGGATTGGTTGTAATCCTATCGGCCGTCGCTCTTGGCCTCGTTGCCGGAGCCGTCGCCTCGAGCCGGGCCGATCGTTGGCCAGCCGACCTTTGGGAGCGTCTCGATCGCGAGCCTTCTTAGCGGAGAGCTTGGGGCGCGGTGGCCTTGGTCTCCCGCGTCCCAACGATGGCGACGAGCGGCCTCGAGAGGAGGTCAGCTATGAAGGCTTTGAACACTGTAGCCATGTACGGACTGGTGCCGGTCCCTCCGATACAAGACGCGCAAGCCTTGGGCGAAAATCATGATCAACCGCCTATGGCCGAAGACTCGAACGCTGCGCTCCTTGCATGGTACCGGCATTTGGCCGCGAGTGACGAGATCGCGCGCGCTCGGCTCGAGCGCGAGGGACAGCACGCCGATTTGCCGGCTCAAGCCGATCGCCTCTCGGCATGACAATGCCGCTGGGCGCGTGCGGCCACCCGCCGCCCAACGCGGATTTGCATGTGAGTTGACCTGCAAACCCGGCACAGACCCCGAAAGCGGGCAGTGGAGCCGTAAGCAGCGAGACGAAGAGCAGGATGCTGCCGTGCGGGCTCGCGTTTCATTCATATAGCCCTATTCTCCTCTGCCGGTTCCATTGCGACGATCAGCGCCTATGCCCAATGCTATCCGAGTTGATGCATCTCGGTCTCCGCTTGCTGCCGCCAGAACCGCATACCCATCTCGCGGCACATCGTCGCCGCTGTGGTGAGGTGCTCCTGCGCCTCCTGCCGTTTGCCTATGTGCCGGGAGAGCTTGCCGAGGCCGAGGTGGCAGCGGGCGACGAGGGGGCGCATGCCGCGGGGCTCGGCGAGCACCAGCGCCTGGCGGTAGTGGGCCTCGCCGCTCTCGCCGTCGAACCGGCGGGGATGGGTTGCGATGTCGCCGAGCAGGTGCAGCGCATGGGCGGCGAACCCGGGGTAACCCTGAGAAATTTCGACCGCTCGATAGCCCAGGCGTCGCGCCTCGTCGAGCCCTTGGAGCTCCAGAGCAGCGCGACCCAGCGCGTGGTAGCCCCAGGCGCGATGGAAGGCGATGCCCCTCTCCGCCTGACGCTCGAGGAGCTGCTCGCCTTCCTTGAGACGGTTCATTGCCTCGCCCGCCTCGCCGAGCTGCGCCAGTGCCCAGGCGGACGAGGCGACCGCCCGGGGAAGGTGGAGGATGAGGTTCCCTGTCCGGGCCACCGCGACCAAGCTTTCAATCCGTGAGCTCGCCTGGGTCCAGTCACCCTTGTGGAGACGGAGCATGCCGGCGGCGAAGTGGGCAAAGCCGATGGTGAAGGCATGCTGGGTCGGTTCGGCGAGGCGGGTCGCCTCGGCTTCGTACTTGGCCGCTTCGCCGAATCGGCCAAGCTCAGTGAGGCTCATGACCAACCAGGCCCGATCCCAAACCGACGGGGGTACAACAAGCCCGAAATTCTCGTAGACCCGGTCGGCAGGCAACGCGGCCAGGTTGCCGGTTGCCAGTTCAATCGCCCGATCATACTCACCCCGAAGGTAGTTCGCCTGCACGAGATAGCTTGTGGCAAGGATACAAAGGCTCAAGTCCCCGAGGCGCCCGGCGATCTCCAGCGCGCGGGAGCCGGTCAAGAGCGCCTCGTCGAGCTCACCGAGTAACGAGTGCGTGACCGTCATGAACGCATAGACCCGGCAGCGCCGACGGTCGTCGTTCAGCCGCCCCGCAAGGCCCTCAGCCTCACGCAGGCACTCCAACATCCGCTGGCCTCTGCCGAGCTGACTCAGCACCAAACGCAACTCGAGACGGAGCTCGAACCCCTGCTCCAGCGTGGATCGGCTCTCCGGCAGCGCCTCGAGGATATGCAGCGCCTGCTCGAAGGATTTGGTTGCCTCGAGGTTGGCTGATCGCGCGCTCGCAAGCCGACCCGCCTTGAGCCAATAGCCGATCGCCTCGCTCGCAAGCCCGGCCTCCGTGAAATGCTGGGCGACGACCTCGGGCAGCCTTTCGGCCGTCGCTGGGAACCGCTCGACCAGCGCTTTGGCGATGATGGAATGCAACTGCCGCCGTCTGCTCTTGAGCATTGTGACGTAGGCGGCGTCCTGTACCAGCGCGTGCTTAAATGAGTAGATCGCGTCCGGCGGCGTGCCGCGCTGCGAGATGAGACCGGAAGCCGTCAGCCGTTCAAGCGACGCGTCAAGGTCCATCGGGGCCAAGGCCGCCACCGCGGCGATCAGCTGGTGGGAGAACTCGCGTCCGATGGCGGCACCGATCTGGGCAACGTCCTTGACCGAGGCAAGGCGATCGAGGCGCGCCACCAGCGAGGCGTGCAGCGTCGTCGGTATGGCGAGCGGCGGCAGCGGTCCGTGGAGCACATAGCGGTCCTGCGTCTCACGCAACAGCCCGCTCTCGAGCAGCGTGTTCGTCAGCTCCTCAATGAACAGCGGTACGCCATCTGTGTGGGCAAGGACCTGCTCGACGATTGCATCGGGCAGCACCTTGCCCTTGGTGACGCTCGCGATGATGCTGGCGCTGTCGCGACGACCAAGGCGGCTCAAGGGCAGGTTCGTCACATGTGGCTGGCCTATCCAGGTCGGTTGGAGCTCCGATCGGAACGTGATGACCAGCAGCACCGGCAGATTAGCGACGCGAGCAATGGTCCGATCGAGCAGGTCAAGCGATGTCGGATCGATCCAGTGGGCATCCTCAAACACGATCAGGACGGGGCTCTGCGCCGCAACGCCGTCGAGCTGGTCGAGAAGCGCGGTGAAGGTCATTTCTCGCTTCTGCTGCGGGCTGACCGCCAACGCCGGGTACCGCTCGTACCCCGGCACCGCCAACAGTTCGGCAATGAGCGCCACATCGCGAGGCACATTTGTCGCCG
>Ga0075430_100005869_pt1 | contig 10366 bp, 13 predicted proteins | sample RhiMetdeltSRZDD4_FD_75294 | JGI IMG/M metagenome (GOLD analysis project Ga0075430, IMG submission 75294) | Populus rhizosphere microbial communities from Tennessee, USA - Rhizosphere MetaG P. deltoides SRZDD4 | ecosystem: Host-associated > Plants > Roots > Rhizosphere > Soil | place: USA...
GGCGGGAGGATCGCACCGACCCGCCGAAAAGAGCGGCAGAATCGCCAGCGCGCAATCAGGTGCCGCGAAAATCGGAGGGCGCTCCGGAGAGCCATGAGACGCTGCTGCAGCGCATCACCCATGGCGAGCGCGTGGTCTATCCCGAGGTGGGCATCACCAAGGCGGAGGTGGCAGCCTATTATCTCACCGTGGCGGATCGCCTCCTCCCGCATCTGGCCGACCGTCCGGTGAGCCTGGTGCGCGCGCCGGAGGGCCTCGCCAGCGAGATCTTCTTCCAGCGCCATCCGCTTCCCGGCATGACTCGCGGCATCAAGCGGGTGCGCGATCCACGCGGCGGCCCGCGCGACTATCTGCTGATCGAGGGGATCGAGGGGCTGATGACCGCGGCACAGTTCGGGGTGCTGGAGTTCCATGGCTGGGGGGCGCAGGTGCCGCGGCTCGACCGGGTGGACCGCATCATCTTCGACCTCGATCCCGATGAGGGCGTGGCCTTCGACGATGTCAAGGCGGCAGCCCTCCAGGTGAAGAAGCTACTCGAGGCGGTGGAGCTCAAGAGCTTCGCCCTCGTCAGCGGCGGCAAGGGCGTGCATGTGGTCGCGCCGCTCGATGGAACGCAGGACTGGGACCAGATCGGCGACTTCACCGGCGGCATGGCCCGTGGCCTCGCCGAGGCCGATCCGTCGCGCTTTCTCGCTGTCGCCTCGAAGGCTCGGCGCAAGGACAAGATCTTCGTGGACTGGCTGCGCAACCGCTGGACCGCCACGGCGATCCTGCCATGGTCGCTCAGGGCTCGTCCCAAGGCGACGGTGGCGATGCCGGTGAGCTGGAAGGAACTCGAGGCGATCCAGAGCGCCGACAGCTTCACCGTCGCCAATGCGCCGGCCCGGCGCGATCCCTGGCGCGGGTTCTTCACCACCCGCCAGAGCATTCCGGAAGCGGCGTTGAAGCACCTGCGACGGCGGATTTAGTCGGGCGCTTCGCGCGCTAAGCAGCCCGGGCAACTGCCTTGCGCAGCGGCTTGGCCAGGGTGCCGGCGGCGTGGACGACGATGTCCGAGAGCTCCAGCCAGGCTGCCATGCGGGCGAGCTCGGTGGCGAGGCGCTCCGCTGCGGCGGTGCCGTCGGTGCCGTCCTCGTGATGGCTGGCATTGACCCGTAGCACCCCGGCCTGGCGGTCGGCCTTGAGGCAGGCGCGGCCGACAAGGCGCCCATCCATCAGAAAGGGCAGGACGTAGTAGCCGAACTGCCGCAGATGGGCCGGGGTGTAGATCTCGATCCGGTAGCGGAAGTTGAACAGACGCTCGGTGCGGCCGCGCTCCCAGACCAGCGGATCGAATGGCGAGAGGAGCGCGGTGCCGCCGGCGCGTGCCGGGATCGTTGCGTCGCGATGCAGATAGGCGGCAACGCGCCAGCCCTCGACCTTGGCCGGCAGAAGCTCGCCGGCCGCGACCAGCTCGCGCAATGCGGTGGCACTCTCCGCCACCGGCAGGCGGAAATAGTCGCGAAGGTCGGCTTCGCTGGCGACCCCGAGGGCGCGAGCGGAAAGAGAAAGCAGGGCGCGGATGGCGTCGGATTCGCGAGGTACGGGAGCGGCCAAGGTCTCGGCCGGGATGGCTCGTTCGGGAATGTCGTAGATCCGCTCGAAGCCGCGGCGGCCGGCGGCAGTCACTGCGCCTGACCAGAACAAATATTCGAGCGCGATCTTGCCGTCGTGCCATCCCCACCAGGGACCGGTGCGGGCGCCGGTCGCCGACAGCTCGCGCGCCGTCACCGGGCCGCGGCTGCGGACGTCGCGCAGAATGGCATCGATATAGTCGCGACGTTCTTCGGCGAAGCGCGCGAGACCCTTGTAGATATCGCGCCGGTCGGCGGCGCGCCGCATGCGCCAGCGCAGCAGCGGCCAGAAGGACAAGGGGAGCAGGCTCGCCTCGTGAGCCCAATATTCGAAGAGCGTCCGGTGGCGGGTGCCGAAGGCGCGGGCGTCGAGCCTGGTCCGGTCGTAGGGGCCAAGTCGCGAATAGACCGGGAGATAATGGGCGCGCGCGAGAACGTTGACGCTGTCGATCTGCAGGAGATTGAGGCGCTCGATGGTGCGCTGCACCGGAGCGAAGCCGCTCACACCCTTGCGCTCGCTGCGGCTTGCCAGGCCCTGGGCAGCGAGCACGGCACGCCGCGCTTCGGCAGCCGACAGGCTGTCCGGCCTCATGCGTCGCTCAAGACTGCCTCGCTCGGGCGCGCGCCGCCGGGAGGAAGCGCCGGATCATAGCGGAAGAGGGTCGAGCAATAGGGACAGACCGTCTCCTTTTCGTCGCCCATGTCGATGTAGATATGGGGGTGGTCGAAGGGGGGCAAGGCGCCGGTGCACTCGAACTCCCGTGACCCGATATCGATTGCCGGCACACCCATGTCGTTGTGAAATTTGGGAGTTTGGCGAGGCGCCATGACACGCTTTCGTGGTTCTGTTGTGAATGGCCGGCCGATACCATATCGGAGCGGCGCTGGTAAAGATGCGCAAGGAGGCCGGTCTTGGGGAGCTTCGCGTCGAATGGAGTGGATATCGCTTATGAGCTTTACGGCCAGGGCGATCCGGTTCTGCTGATCCACGGCTTCGCGTCCAACAGCTTTGTGAACTGGCGTTCCACCAGCTGGGTGGACCTCCTGGAAAAGGCCGGCCGCATGGTGGTGACCATCGACAATCGCGGCCATGGCCAAAGCGGCAAGCCGCGGACACCGGAGGCCTATGACGCCTACATGATGGCCGAGGACTCGCGGGCTCTGCTCGATCATCTGGCGATCCCCCAAGCCGACGTGATCGGTTATTCGATGGGTGCGCGGCTTGCCTCGATCCTGGCGATCGAGCACCCGGAGCGGGTGCGCAGCCTGGTGCTGGCGGGGCTTGCCGCCAACATGATCCATGGGCTGGCCGGCGGCGAGGAGATCGCCGATGCGCTGCTGGCACCGCAGTTGAGCGTCGTGGAGGGCAGCGTCGGCCGGGCGTTCCGGATGTTCGCCGAGCAAACCCGCAGCGATCTCGCCGCCCTTGCCGCCTGCATCCGCGCGTCGCGCCAGGAGATCCCGACCGAGCAGCTGGCGCGGATCAGTTGCCCGGTCCTGGTGGTGGCGGGCAGCAATGACGAGATTGCCGGGCCGCTGGCGCCGCTGGTCGAGGCGATTCCCGGAGCGGAAGGGCTGAGCCTGAAGGGGCGCGACCACATGAAGGCGGTGGGCGACCGCGAGTTCAAGCTCGCGGTGCTGGATTTCCTGGATCGTCGGCCATAATCAGTCATCACGCTCTAGCGTCCGGAGAACTGCGGCGGTCGCTTCTCGAGAAAGGCGCGGCGGCCTTCCTTGTAGTCGTCGCTGTCGAAGCAGGCGTCGGCCAGAGCCGCCAGCGCGTCGGAGCGCGCATCACCGGAAACACCCGAAAGGGCGTTGATCATGCCCTTGGCAGCGGCAATCGACAGGGGGGCGTTGGCCGCTACCATGGCCAGAATCGACTCGGCCTCCGCCTTCAGCGATGCGGCCCCGACCGTTGCATGGACGAGGCCGATCCTGTGGGCCTCGGCGGCATCGACGCGGCGGGCCGTGAACAGCAGCTCCTTGGCCCGGGCGGCGGTCACCGTCGCGAGCAGCTGGCGCAAACCGGCGAGCGGATAGGCAAGACCGAGCCGGGCGGGCGGGAGCGCGAAGATCGAGCGGTCGGAGGCAATTCTGATATCGCAGGCGAGCGCCAGAGCGAGCCCACCGCCCAGGCAGTATCCGTCGATGACGGCGACCACCGGCTTGCGGCACTCCTGGAGCGCAGTGAAGGCCTCGAGGGTCATAGCGTCATAACGGCGGGCAGCATCGGCATCGTCGCGGTTGCCGGCGAATTCGGAGATGTCGGCACCGGCCGCAAAGGCCTCGCCACCTTCGCCCATCAGCGCCAGCGCGCGGATCTCGGCGTCATCGGCCAAACGGCGGACAAGGTCGGGGATAGCGCGCCACATCTCGGCCGAAAGGGCGTTGCGACGCTCGGGCCGGTTCAGCACCAGCCAGCCCGTGGCACCGCGCCGGCCGGCCGTGAGATGCGGGGTGGGGGAGGGGCAGGGACTAAAATCAGTGGTCATGATGATGGCTTTGCCTCTTCAAAATTTCGCGGCAAGGCGCCAAATGATGGTCGACAGGGCTCGTTTTGGTGGTAGTTTCCTCGTCTTTCGCGCCGATTGGCAGCGCACAGGAGTGTTCCATGAACGTTTCCTCCCCCGTCCGATCACCCCAGATCGCCGCTGTCGACCCGGTCTGGCACCAGATTCGCGAGGAGGCGGAGGCGATCATAGCCGATGATCCGAGCATGGGTGGGTTCGTGTTCGGTGCGGTGCTCAACCATGACAGTTTCGAACGGGCGCTTTCCCAGCGTTTGGCGCTGCGGCTCGGCAATGCCGATATCAGCAGCGAGCTCGTCATGCAGGCCTTCGAGGATGCGCTCGAGGCCGAGCCGGAGATCGCCCAGGCGGCGCGGGCCGACATGCTGGCGGTCTATGACCGCGACCCGGCGTGCAACCGCTATATCGAGCCGCTGCTTTATTTCAAGGGATATCAAGCGCTTCAGACCTATCGCATGGCCCATCGGCTGTGGCATCTCGGGCGGCGCGATTTCGCCTATTACCTGCAGAGCCGGTCATCCTCCATCTTCTCGACCGACATCCATCCGGCCGCCAAGATCGGCCGGGGAATCATGATCGATCATGCCCATTCGATCGTGATCGGCGAGACCGCGGTCGTCGAGGACAATGTCTCGATGCTGCATTCAGTCACGCTGGGCGGCACCGGCAAGGCGGAGGGGGATCGTCATCCCAAGGTGCGGTATGGCGTTTTGATCGGTGCCGGCGCCAAAATTCTTGGAAATATCGAAATCGGCCATTGCTCGCGGATCGCCGCGGGGTCGGTGGTGCTGACCGACGTCCCGCCGAACCGGACGGTGGCCGGCGTGCCGGCCAAGATCGTCGGCTATGCCGGCTGTGCCGAGCCGTCCCGGGTCATGGATCACACGATCGACGATGCTTCCGGCTGAGGCCGGTACGACCGGCGCGGAGTTGACAGGGCGGGAAAATTCCTGCCTTGCTCTAACGTCGGAGAGCACCCCGTGAAGCCAGAAGAGCTGAAGAAACTCACCAATTTCCTGCGGAAGCGCTTTCGCACCCCCACCATCGAGGTGCGACGAAGGCCGCAGAAAACCGATTCAGCCGAGGTCTATCTCGGTGAGGAATTCATCGGGGTGATGTATCGCGACGAAGAGGATGGCGAGCTGTCCTATCATTTTGAAATGTCGATATTGGACTTCGACCTCGAAGAATAGCGCCTATGGCCGTCTATTCCCTCGAGGGTTTGTCTCCGGAGCTGCCTGCCGACGGCGCCTATTGGATCGCTCCCTCGGCGATGGTGATCGGCAGGGTCAGGCTCGAGCGTCATGCCAGCGTGTGGTTCGGCGCCGTTCTGCGCGGTGACAATGAACTCATCCATCTCAAGGAAAACGTCAATGTGCAGGACGGCGCGGTGCTGCACACCGATATGGGCTTTCCGCTGGTGCTCGAGCGCAACGCCTCGGTCGGCCATCTTGCCATGGTGCATGGCTGCACCATCGGCGAGGGTGCGCTGGTTGGCATCGGGGCGACCGTGCTCAATGGCGCGCGGATCGGCCGCGGCACGATCATCGGCGCCCATGCGCTGGTGCCGGAGGGACGGGAGATCCCGGCCGACTGCCTGGTGCTCGGAACACCGGCGCGGGTGGTCCGAAGCCTCACCGATGCCGATCGGGAGATGCTGTCGCGGATCGCCGAGCACTATGTCGACAAGGGCCGGCGCTACCGCGCCGGTCTGGTTTCCCAGGGGCAGTAGGCAGTAGGCACACCGTTCACTGCCTGATGCCTAACGCCTACTGCCTTGGAAAAAGCAGAGCCGGCACTGGGTGGGAACAGTGCCGGCTCCTTAAGACCCGGTCTGGTGGGGGATGGGGAGGGGACGCCGACCGGGCCGTCTCGCTCTGACCCTCGAGGGGCCAGATCTCCATCAAGTCCTTAGTGGCCGCCGCCGGCGATGTTGAGCTCGCCACGGCGGGTTTTGCGGGTCAGCGCGACCCACAGCTGAGGGTTTTCCTGGGACTGACGCTTGAGGAACTCGTAGCGGGTGTCGGACCACAACAGGACGGCGCTGCGGCGGTTGTCGAGCACCAGGTCGCCGCGATCGGTTCGCACCATCAGCACGGCATGGCCTTCGCCGGACTCATCCAGCACCACGGTGATCAGCAGCGTCTCGACCGGAAAGCCAAGCCCTTCGAGATAGCGCTGCTTCAGCAGCACGTAATCCTCGCAGTCGCCGGCGGCGGTCGGAATCTCCCAGCGCTCCGGCATGGCATAGAGGTCCTGATCCGACTCCGGGACGATGCTGGTGTTGATGAAGCTGTTGACCTCGCCGAGCAGCTTCCAGCGCTCCGGCGTGAGTTCCAGCCGGTAGCGGCTACCGCCCAGCGGCTGGCAATCGCGCTGATAGCGCTCGCAATAATTCACATAGCCGACCGGCGGCAGCGTCGGCCCAAAGGTCGGGGCGAAGGCGTTGCCGCTCGACTTCTCGAAGTTGGCGGTATCCTTCTCGAGAGCAAAAGCTGACGGCCCTGTCATGCACAAGGTGCCAATCAGCAACAATCCTGCAACAATTTTGAACATCCCTGACGCCCCGATCCCTTATGTATTTGAGAGCATCATAGGAGTGCTGTGTTTATATTCGGATAAAGCTAGGAGGTAGCTTCGCCTAATCTTGAGAAAAAACCGTTAATGCTAAATCGATTCTGAAGATAAGCACGCTCATTTTGGAAAGAGTCAGCGAGAATTTGTTAAAGTTTAGCCGTTGGCGACGGCTGCCAGGGATGCCCGGTCGAGCAGCTTCAGGAATTCGATGGCGATGCCGCTCTCGTGATACCGCACCACCCGGCCGCGCATCTTGCCGAGATCGAGGCAGGTGCCGATGCTGGGCAGAACCGTAATGCGCAGGGCGGCGCCAGACAGCGAGATGTCGATCACCTCGCAGGCATAGACCCGGCCATCGGCCAAGGTGATGTGGGATTTATTGTCCTTAACCAACCGGCGATGATGACGGCGCTGCTCTGCCGAGCCGCCCGGCCGTTCGATCCGTTCGAGGCGCGACTCGAGGCGCCGGCGGCGCGTGCTGCTCAATTGGAAGCTGATACGGATGCCACCGGGAACGGTGCCGACGACCGTGCCCTCGATCCTGCCGACATCCTGGATATAGGCGACAAGCTGGGCGAGCGGCTCGACATCGACTTCCGTCAGGAAGGTGGCGCCATAGACCGACAAATCGCTCACCCGGCAGGGATGCTCGGTCAAGTCGGCGAGCATGAAGCGCCCGAACATGACGCCTTCGCGATGCTCGGATTGTCTCGCATTGCCGCCCTTGGACGGCAGTGCCGCGGTGCCTGTCACGTCGCCTTGCCCTCGTCATAGCGAAGCCGCGTCGTCACTTTGCCCCGTCGGCTGTAAACGCCGCGTAAACGGTCAAAGAGGTGAGCGACGGCCTTCCGACGCAGATCATGAATGGCTGCGGTCACACCGACCGAGATTTCAACATCGGCTTCGCACTTGACACCTGCCGGTCTTGGCTTTTATTTAACCATCTCGTTAATTGCATGAGCGGTAAAATGCAGGGTCCAGATCCCCTCTCTGTCACGCTGTCCGCCCTCGCGGACCCCACTCGCCGGGCGATCCTTGCGCGGCTCGCCGAGGGGGAGGCAACGGTGAATGCGATTGCCGAACCCTTCGCCATAAGCCTTCCCGCAGTGTCGCGCCATCTGAAGGTACTGGAAGCCGCGGGGCTGATCTCGCGCGGGCGGGAGGCGCAATGGCGTCCCTGCAGACTCGAAACCCGGGCGCTCAAGAAGGTGGATCACTGGCTTTCGCAGTATCGCCGCTTCTGGACCGGCAGCTTCGACAGGATGGATGCCTATATCGCCGAGCTAAAGCGGAAGGAGAAGCGCAAATGAACGTCAAGATCCCCGACGACGAATTGCTGATCACGCGCACTTTCGACGTGCCGGCTGCCACACTGTTTGCGCTCTGGTCCAAGCCCGAACACGTCAAGCGCTGGATAGGCCCTTCGAATTTCGTCTGCCGCGAAGCGGAGATCGATTTTCGCGTCGGCGGTGCCTATCGCGTGCTGATCGCGTCGCCAGAGCATGGCGAAATCTCGTTCAGCGGTGTCTATCGCGAGATCATCCCAGACCGGCGACTTGTCTTCACCTTCGCCTGGGACAACGATGGTCCGTCCGCGGGGGCAGAGACGCTGGTGACCATCACTTTCGAAGAGCACAGAGGCAAGACTGTCCAGACCTTCCATCAAAGACCTTTCATGACTGTCGAAAGTCGCGACAGTCATGTCGGCGGCTGGACCGAAGCCTTCGACAAGCTCGCCGCCTATGCCACGAACATCGCGAAGGAGCACATCAAATGATCACGATCTCGGCGTTCAAATGGGTTCCGGAATTTGCGCAAGGCCAGGTGCGGGATCTGCGAGCTCGCTGGGCGTTGGAGGAAGCTGGGCTCCCTTATAGGACGCGGCTTCTCGAGCAGGGCGATCAGGATACTCCGGAATATCGCGCACTCCAGCCCTTCGGCCAGGTGCCTATCCTCGAGGATGACGGGTTCGTCCTCTTTGAATCCGGTGCTATCGTGCTGCATATCGGCGAGCGGAGCGAAGCGCTTTTGCCCAAAGACCCGGCCGCAAGGGCGCGCGCGACGCAATGGCTCATTGCGGCACTCAATTCCATCGAGCCGTTCCTCATGAATGTTGCGCTGATCGACCTTTTCTACTCGAACGAGGAATGGGCGAAGCTGCGCCGCGCCGGAGCAGTGAACTTCGCTCAGAGACGTCTTTCAGCGCTCTCCAAGACGCTCGGCGACAAGCCCTATCTCGATGGCGACCGCTTCACGGCTGGCGATCTGATGATGACGACGGTGCTCAGGATCCTCAAGCACACGGACATCGTCACGAGCGACAAACGCCTCGCCGCCTATATCGAGCGCTGCACCATGCGCCCGGCCTTCAAACGTGCATTCGATGCGCAATTGGGAGATTTCAGGGTGGCTGCATGACAGCACTTGGCTGAACGCCGTCAGCTGAGCCAAAATCGCATCGGTGATTGCCCTGGGTAAGACCTCCGGTGTGCGATGCACCGCTCTCGGATCCCGCCGCGTCGGACCTCATCGGGGCCGCCGCGGAGCGTCTATCCCAGCAGGGAGGGCATTGATGCCGGCCGATGCGTCAGGCGTGCAAGTCAACCGTCATTGCTCGGACGAGCATAGCTGGGCCTTCATCTCACGCGCGCCCGATTTCCGGCTTCTGCCCTATGTCATCGACTATCAGGGCTATCGCGAGCGTGCGCGCACGCCCATGCGCCGCCTGCAGCCGCCCTTCGCCGGCATCCCGATGATCGTGACCTTCGGTCCCTCGATCGACATCATCAATGGCGACCTGCCGACCGAGCGAGGCGTGTTCCGCAGCTTCCTGGCCGGGCTGCACGACGTTCACGTCCTGACCGAATATGGAGGCGAGCAGACCGGCTTTCAGGTGAACTTCACCCTGTTCGGCGCCTATCGCTTCCTCAACATCACGATGTCCGACATTGCCAATCGCTGCTTCGATCTCGGCGACCTGCTGGGCGACGCGGCGGCCGACCAGCTTGTCGGTTCACTGCAGGATACGGCCGACTGGCCGGCGCGCTTTGACCTCATGGATCGTTTCCTGCTGGAACGTCTTCGCCGCGGCCGGCCCATGTCGCCGGATGTCGCGTGGGCGCTCAAGAGCCTGCAGGCAAGCCACGGCACGCGGTCGATCGGCGGGCTCAGCCGCGATCTCGAATGCAGCCGCAAGACCCTTATCCAGCGCTTCCATGCCCAGGTGGGCTTGAGCCCCAAGGCAGTCGCCAGCATGCTGCGCTTCGCCCATGCGGTCGAGCGCATCCACCGGCTGGACGAGGAGAGCTGGGCCGCTCTCGCGATCGAGTGCGGCTATTACGACCAGGCGCATTTCAACCGCGATTTCCGGCGCTATTCCGGCCGCACCCCGCAGCAGTTCCGCGCCTCCCTGCTGCCCGACGGCGGTGGGGTCGCCGGGTAAAATTCATCCAAGACTGCCGAAGCCCGCGGCCTTAGCTTTTCAACCGTATTCCATCCAGCGAATGGAGAGCTCCATGCCAGAAAAGGCCAAGATCGGCGTCCCCAACATCTTCCCCTGCTTCCGCTACGAGAGTGCGCCCGAGGCGATCGAATGGCTGAACAATGCCTTCGGCTTCGAGAAGCAGTTCGTGGTGCCGGGCGAGA
>Ga0075430_100005871_pt1 | contig 10364 bp, 7 predicted proteins | sample RhiMetdeltSRZDD4_FD_75294 | JGI IMG/M metagenome (GOLD analysis project Ga0075430, IMG submission 75294) | Populus rhizosphere microbial communities from Tennessee, USA - Rhizosphere MetaG P. deltoides SRZDD4 | ecosystem: Host-associated > Plants > Roots > Rhizosphere > Soil | place: USA...
CCATTTGCGTCATGCGGAGTGGACGGGGGATCGTAAAGCCCAATACTGCCACGGGTTAGCTCGCGAACCAGCTCGTGGCACCAGGTTCGCCTAACGGCGACGAGTGGTCAGCCCGCGCCGGCCTCCGCAGCCGGTGATCCACCTTGTCATCAGCGCCACATGCTGCGATACGCGTTCCGAACTCTCGCGAAGAACCCGGCGTGGACGCTCGCCGCCGTCGCGTGCGTTGCCATCGGCATCGGTGCGAACACGACCGTCTACACGGCCATGCGCGCGTTGGTCATCGCGCCCGTACCCACGCCCAACAGCGAGCGTCTCGTCATGCTCGCGGAACGGCCTCCACGCAACCCGGACGATCCGGATTTCGACGGCATCGCACCGGCGAACCTGCTCGATTGGAAGCGACAGAGCGAGACACTCGAGACGGTGGCGGGGTTCGGGTGGTGGGACGTCAACATCACGGGAATCGACGAGCCTGAGAAGGTCACCGGCTTCCGCGTGACGGAGGACTTCTTCCGCGTGCTCGGCGAGGCGCCGGCGATCGGTCGAGCGTTCACGCCGGAGGAGATGCGTGACGGGAACACCGACCGTGTCATCGTGAGTCACCCGCTCTGGCAACGACGATTTGGCGGCGATCGCGGGGTCATCGGTCGCACGGTGATGCTGAACGGCGTGAAGCACACGGTCGTCGGCGTGATGGGTGAGGACTTCATCTTTCCGCCCGGTGCGGAACTGTGGAAGCCGCTCTCGCTCGAAGGCGCCGCGGGGCTCGAGCGTGACGGACGCTGGCTGTCCGCACTCGCGCGCCTCAAGCCAAGCGTGACGCTCGAGCAGGCGCGCGCTGAGGCGCAGACGATCGCCCGCCGCCTCGAGATGCAATACCCCGACTTCAACACGAAGTGGGGGATGCGGATCGAGCCCGCTCAGGTCTTCTACGGGCGGCACCCCCGTCCGTACATGCTCATCATGCTCGCGTCGGTGGGTTTCGTGCTGCTCATCGGATGCGCGAACGTCGCCAACCTGCTGCTCGCCCGTGCGACGACACGCGGACGCGAGCTCGCCGTGCGGGTAGCGTTAGGCGCGACCCGCGGTGATCTCGTGCGCCAGATGCTCGCCGAGAGCGCCGTCATCGCCATCGTGGGCGGGGCGGTTGGTGCGCTGCTCGCGTTGTGGGGCGTACGCCTTATGCGCGGCGCGTTGCCAGCGGAGCTCGTGCGGTTCAACCCCGGGTGGACGCGCATCGCGGTGAACACGGACGCGCTCGTCTTCACCCTCGGCGTCTCGATCACGACGGCGCTGATCATCGGCCTCATTCCGGCGCTGGTCGCGTCCCGCGCCGACCCGCAGCAGGCGCTCAAGGAGAGTGGTCGGACCGCGAGCGGCGCAGGCGGGCGCCAGCGACTCCGGAGCGCGCTCGTTGTCGGTGAGGTCGCCCTTGCCCTCATGCTGCTCGTGGGCACTGGTCTCATGGTCCGCAGCTTCGTTGGGCTTATTGAGACCGACCAGGGCTATCGCCGCGAGCGTGCGCTGACCATGCAGCTTGCTCTGCCCACTGACCGGTACGATACGGACGAGAAGCTCGTGCGGTTCTACAACTCGGTGCTCGACCGCGTGGCGGAACTGCCTGGTGTTCGAGTGGCTGGAGTCACGAGTGCGGTGCCCCCAGCGTGGGACGACAATTCGACGCGGTTCATTCTCGAGGGGGAGCCCAAGCCACAGCTCGGCGACCCGGCGCACCGGGAGCGCTCGCGCATCGTCTCGGATGACTACTTCAGGACGCTCGAGCTCCCCCTCAAGCAAGGGCGTGCGTTCACGCGCCACGATGACGCCAACGCGCCGAGCGTCGCGATCGTGAGCGAAGCCCTCGCGCGCAAGTACTGGCCTAACGATAACCCGGTCGGGAAGCGCATTTCGTTCGTCGCTTCGACGATGGAGATGACCACGGTAATCGGCGTGGTCGGAGACGCGCGACACAACCCGAACGTCGGAAGAGCGCCCTTGGCGCCCGCGGTCTACATCCCGGTCGGCCAACGCCCGTGGTCCACGATGACGCTCGTCGTTCGTACCGCCGGCGACCCGCTGGCGGCTACCGGGTCGGTCCAACGTGCTATCGGGGGCATTGACCCAGCGCTCGCCGCCGGCGAGATCCGAACGCTCGAGCACACGCTGTCGATGGCACTGTCGCCGCAGCGCATCACGGCCGGGATGCTCAGTGTCTTCGCGGGCGTGGCCGTCCTGCTCGCCATCATTGGCATCTACGGCGTAATGTCGTACACCGTCACGCAGCGCACGCACGAGATCGGGATCCGGATGGCACTCGGGGCACAGCAAGGCGATGTCATCAAGCGAGTGCTGCGGCACGGATTCGTCCTCGCCGCGCTCGGCATCGCCATCGGCGGCGCCGCATCCCTCGGCCTAACGAGAGGGATGGCAACCCTGCTCCACGACGTGAGTCCCACCGACCCGCTCACCTTTACGGCCGTGATCGTCGTGCTCGCCGGCGTCGCGCTGTTGGGGAGCTGGCTCCCGGCTCGGCGCGCTGCCGGCGTCGACCCGGTCGTGGCGCTGCGGTCGGACGGCTAGCGTCGCCAGCCTCGACGCCCGCGGGGGACCTGACCGATACCTTCGAGTCTTGTGATGCTCATCAACGACCTTCGCTTCGCCGTGCGTGCGCTCGCGCGCAGTCGCACGTTCACCGTCACCGCCGTCCTGACGCTGGCGCTCGGCATCAGCGTCAACACGGCGATCGTCAGCGTCATCGACTCGATGCTGTTGCGCGAGCCGCCGTTCGATGAGCCCGAACGGATCGTCGCCGTGGAAGGAGAGAACCGCGAGCAGGGGCTCAGAAGGTCGAGCGTCGCCTATCCCGATGTGCTCGACTGGCGAGCCAACGCGAAGACGTTCGAGGAGATCGCGATCATCCGCCGTGCGACGTACAACTTCGCCAGCGCAGACCAGGCAGAGCGCGCGAACGGCGCTCGCGTTTCCGCCAACTTCTTCCGGGTGTTCGGAGCGCGACCCCAGCTTGGGCGCGCCTTCACCGCGGACGAAGAGACGTTAGGCCGCGAGCGCGTCGTGATCCTGAGCGACGCGTACTGGCGGCGGCGATTCGGCGGTGACCGCAGCATCATCGGCCGTTCGCTGTCGTTGAGCGGATGGCAGTACACCGTCGTTGGCGTGATGCCGGAGGGGTTCGCCTATCCGCCCGATGTGGAACTATGGGCACCGTTCGCTCCGGACGAGCAAGCAATGCATCGCGGGAGCCGGTTCATTCAGGGGGTCGGACGTCTCGCCCCCGGGGCGACACCGGAGCGAGGCACGTTCGAACTGAACGCGGTAGCCAGCCGACTCGAGCAGACATACCCCGCCTCGAACACCGGCTGGCGGGCGAACGCACGCCCGATCCAGGAGGTGATGGTCGGCGAAGCGCCGGTCGTGCTGTACACGTTTCTCGGTGCCGTAGCCTTCGTGCTGCTCATCGCGTGCGCGAACGTCGCGAACCTGCTGCTCGCGCGGGCGTCGGGTCGAGCACGAGAGGTTGCCGTTCGAAAGGCGCTTGGCGCGTCGAGCTGGCGGCTGACACGCCAGCTACTTACCGAAAGCATCGTGCTGGCGATCGCCGGGGCGTTGTTGGCGGTGTTGTTGTCGTTGTGGGAGATTCGACTGCTCAAGGCGGTGGTGCCGGTTCCACTCCCGCCGTGGCTCACGATCGAAGTGAGCTGGCGTGCGCTGCTGTTCACCGTCGGGCTGGCTGTCGCGACGGGCGTGGTTGCCGGGATCGTCCCCGCACTTCGCCTGGCGCGTGACGCGGTGCGCGAGTCCCTCGCGACGGGTGTTCGCGGGGCCGGATCCGCACGGCGCAGCAGAACGCAGCGCGCTCTCGTCGTGGCCGAGGTTGCCCTGGCGGTCGTCCTGCTCGCGGGCGCAGGGCTGCTCCTGGTAAGCCTCGCCCGACTGCAATCGACACCGCCGGGCTTCTCGCCCGACGGTGCGCTCATCGCGCGCCTAACGCTGGCTGGCCCGCGCTACCAGTCCCGCGACGCGATGGCGAGGTTCTACGATGACGTCCTGGCTCGCCTTCGCGAAACGCCGGGGGTCCAGGCGGCCGGCGCCGCGGGCGCGTTGCCGCTCAGCGGCTCGGCGAATACGTCGAACTTCCGCATCGTTGGCCGCCCCGAGCCGGCGGCCGGGCAGGATCCGACGTCGCGGTGGGAACGCGTGACCCCCGACTACTTCCGCGCGCTCGGAATTCCGCTCGAGCGCGGCCGTACGTTCGATCAACGCGACGCTGCCGACGCACCGAAAGTCATCGTCGTGTCGGCGTCGTGGGCCCGAACGTTTTTCTCCGGCGACGACGTTGTCGGCCGTCGCATCGGGCTCGGCGGCGCTACCGAGCAGACGGAGATCATCGGTGTCGTTGGCGATGTGCGGCACGACGGCCTCGATGAGCCCGTGCAGCCCACGATGTTCCTGCCGTACGCGCAGCACGCGGAAGGCGGAATGAGCCTCGTGGTTCGCGGCTCAGGCGACCCGGCGACGTTGACCGGGACGGTCCGTGAGGCCGTGCGGAGCGTCGACCCGTCGATCCCCGTCTACGACATCGCGACGATGAACGAGCGAGTCTCGCGATCACTCCTGGCGCAGCGGTTGAGCAGTGGGATGATCGCGGTGTTCGCGGCCATGGCGCTCGTCCTCGCAACGGTTGGCGTGTACGGGCTCATCGCGTACACGGTGGCCGAGCGTCGTCATGAGATCGGCATCCGTCTCGCGCTTGGCGCACAGGGCAGCGATGTCAGAAAGCTCGTGATCGGCCAGGGTTTACGACTCACGATCTTCGGCGTGGGAATCGGCCTTGCCGCTGCCGTCCTCATCGGCCGCAGCCTTCGCGGTCTGCTCTACGGCGTGACTGCACTGCACTTCCCGACGCTCTTCGGCGTCTCGGCGATCCTGCTGAGCGTGGCCGCATTGGCGAGTTGGGTGCCGGCGCGACGAGCGGCGAGAACGGATCTCCTGGGGGCGCTCCGCGGCGAATGATTGCGGGTCCAGGCTTCGGAGGGGGACGTGACTGTTCCCCTCGAAGGCCGACCAGCATCATTTCACCAGTCGCTACCGGCTGACGGGTCGAGCAATTCAGGCCGGGGTTATTCGTCCACCCACAGTCCCGGCCGTGTCGCCGAGCGCCTCGCCTCCCGTTTCGAGTCCTTCTGTTTTGATCGCGGACGATCAGCCCGCGGTTCTCGACGCGCTTCGGCTACTCCTGAAGGAGGAGGGATATCGCGTCGTCGCCGCCGGCCGCCCGGTCGAGATCATCAAAGCGGTCGAGGGGCACGCATTCGACGCGGTGCTCATGGACCTCAACTACGCGCGCGACACGACATCAGGCCGCGAGGGGCTCGACGTGCTGGCGCGGCTCCGGGGCATGGATGCGGCGCTGCCCGTGATCGTCATGACCGCCTACGGGAGTGTCCAGGGCGCCGTCGAGGCCATGCGCCGCGGCGCCGCTGATTACATCGAAAAGCCGTGGGATGACGAGCGTCTCGTGGCGATCATTCGCACGCAGATCGAGCTCTCACGTGCTCGGCGAGCGAACGAGCGGCTCGCGACGGAGAATCGCCGGCTCGCGCCGAACGCCCCTGCGCTCATCGCGGGGTCGCGCGCCATGGAGTCCGTGCTCGAGATCATCGCGCGCGTCGCGGCGTCGGACGCCAATGTGCTCATCACCGGTGAGCACGGGACGGGGAAAGAGGTGGTCGCGCAGCGGCTGCACGCCGCATCGAACCGCGCGAGTCGCCCGCTCATTACCGTGAACGCCGGCGGACTCTCGGAGGGGGTGGCTGAGAGCGAGCTGTTCGGACACGTCAAAGGGGCCTTTACGGACGCGAAGGCCGACCGCGTCGGCTGCTTCGAGCTCGCCGACGGTGGGACGCTCTTCCTCGACGAGATCGCGAACATGGCCGCGAAGCTTCAGGCCAAGCTGCTGCGCGTGCTGCAGACCGGCGAGTTCCAGCGCGTTGGGTCGTCCCGCACCCTGCGCGCGGACGTGCGCGTCCTGGCGGCGACGAACGCCGACATCCGTGCGGAGATCGCAGCGGGCCGGTTTCGGGAAGACCTCCTCTATCGGCTGAACACCGTCGAGATTCGTCTGCCGCCGCTTCGCGATCGGCGCGACGACATTCCGCGGCTGGTCGCGCACTTCCTCGGGCAGTACGCGGCGCGGTATGGCAAGGAGATTCACGGCTTCGACGATGACGCGATGGCTGCGATCCAGACGCATGCCTGGCCCGGGAACGTCCGCGAGCTGCAGCACGCGGTGGAGCGCGGCGTGCTCATGGCGCGCGGTGGTCTCATTACGAGCGAAGACCTCGGACTCCGGGCGCCGACTCCGGGGAGTGGGGCGGATCTCGCCGGCATGACAATGGACGAGGCGGAGAAGTACGTGATCCAGCAGGCGCTGGCGCGGCACGGCGGGAACGTCGTGCAGGCGGCGGAGTCGTTAGGTATGAGCCGGAGTGCGTTGTATCGGCGGATACAGCAACATGGCCTCTGAAAAAGCTCGGGAATCGGGAATTGGGAATCGGGAATCGGGGGAACCCCGGGAACAGGGAACCGGGAACCGAGTAACCCAGCCCTCGCGTCCGACTCATCACGCAACGTATCTCCCGCTCGAAGCTCGCCTGCCCCTCATCGTACTCGCCGGTGGGCTTCCGGGCGTGATCATCTCGCTCGTGTGGCTCTGGACCGGCGAGCATGGGATCGAAGTGCGCTGGACGCTCAGCGTCGTCGTCGTCATCGCATGGCTGGCGGCCGCCGCACTGGCGCGCGAGCGCGTCGTGCGGCCGCTCCAGACGCTCTCGAACCTGCTGTCTGCGCTCCGAGAGGGTGACTTCTCCGTTCGCGGTGCCGGCGCGAACACCGACGACGCGCTCGGCATCGCGATGACGGAGGTCAATGCCCTCGGCAATACGCTACAGTCGCAACGACTAGGTGCGATGGAAGCGACGGCGCTGCTCCGCACGGTCATGACTGAGATCGACTCGGCCATCTTCGCGTTCGACGCAGGCGGGAGGCTGCGACTCGTGAACCGCGAGGGTGAGCGCGTACTCGGCCAGCCGTACGAACGATTGCTGGGGCGCAGTGCCGACACACTCGGCCTCGATCAATATCTGCGCGACGACGCGCCGCGCACGCTGGAGATGGCGCGCGACGGGCGTACGAGCCGGTGGGATGTCCGCCGACGCGAGTTTCGGCAGGACGGCCTGCCGCATCAGCTGCTCGTGCTCACTGACGTGAGCCATGTGCTCCGCGAGGAGGAACGGCTCGCGTGGCAGCGCATCGTGCGCGTGCTGAGCCATGAGATCAACAACTCTCTCGCGCCCATCAAGTCGATCGCGCGAAGTCTGCAGCGTGTCATCCGGCGTGAGCCGCGCTCGCCCGACTGGGAGCCCGAGGTGCTGCACGGGCTCGATGTGATCGAAGGGCGGTCGGGGTCATTGAGCCGATTCCTTCAGGCATACGCACGGCTCGCGCAGCTACCGAAACCGGTGCGGCGATCGGTCGACGTTGGTGCGTGGGTCGAGCGGGTGGTCGATCTCGAAGAACGGATGAACGTGACGCTGTGCCCCGGACCGCCAACGACGGTCGACGCGGATCGCGACCAGCTCGACCAGCTTCTCATCAATCTCGTGCGCAACGCGGTCGACGCCGTCGCGGACACGGGTGGGGGCGTTCGCGTCTCGTGGACGGCAGATGATGCGGTGCTCGTCGTCGACGTCGAGGACGAAGGCCACGGGTTGAGCGACACGGCAAACCTGTTCGTGCCGTTCTTTACGACGAAGCCTAACGGGACGGGGATCGGGCTGGCCCTCAGTCGGCAGATCGCCGAGGCGCATGGTGGCACCTTGACGCTCGAGAATCGCTCCGGTGGCGTGGGTGTGCGCGCGCGGCTACGACTTCCCCTGCAGTAGTGTCGTCACGCCGAGCCCCTTCGGCAGCGCCGTCAGCCATCCCACCTGTAACACGCCCCAGAGGCCAATGAGAATGGCCTCGGCAGCGTCGTGACGAAGCGACGTCGGTCGCGGAGCGTTCGACCACTCGATGACGCGACGAGCCACACCGTCGGCGACACGCTTGGCCTGCTCCCCGGAGCGCTGCTCGCGCGGGAGGAGGAAAAAGCTCCGCCACTCTTCGGCGCTTACGCACAGGACACGCGCGCCGTGGCGCTCGCTCGTCGTGGTCCAGTGCTCGACGAGCGGGCCGCCGCCCTCGAGCACGACGTACGCCGGGTCGAACGCCTCGTGCAGGAGTGCCGGGATGGCGCGCTTGAGACGGGCTGCCGCGCCGAAGTTCTGCGAGCGGTACCAGATGAGATGGCCGTCGTCGCGGTAGGCGGCGAGGCCGGTGCGAATCCCGACGTCGACGGCGAGGAGGGACGGCACGCTGAAACGTCTAGGTGTGAGGCTCGCGAAGGTGGCGCTGCTCTCCCACGGCGTACGCCTCGCGCAGCCACGCGATAAACGTCTTGTCGATGTCAGCGGGTTGCGCGAGGCGAAAGTGGTGGACGTGATTGCGCGCGGAGATCGTCTCGATCTTGCGGAAACGCGGGTGCTCGAGACGACGGGCGAGGACGACGTGGCCGTCGAGCCACTGGCGGCGCGGGGTTACCTGCGCGAAGGACATCCGCACCTGGAAGGCGATGCGCGTCTTCTCGGGAAGCACGATCACGGGCCCGATGGCGCGGATGGCGGCGACGACGCGGTCGTACAGCTCCCGCACGATTGGCTCGCGGTTCGCGAAGTGGTGCTCCAGGTCGTGCAGTCCCGCACACGTGTGCGTCTGGTTTCGGTTCGCGAAGGCGCGCTCGCATCGCGGACATCGCCAGAGTGCATCGCCGGTGGCGAATCGGTCGGGCGTGGGCCGAGGCATCGGTGCCTAACGCAGCGGCGGGAGCGCGGGGTAGGGCATGGAGTCCTATGTGCCGCTGGGGTCCGGAATCCCCCAGAGCTTCGGCGACGCAAGCTCCACGCAGTTGCCTGCCGGGTCGCGGAAGTAGAGCGACCGACCGCCGCGCGGCCAGGTCACCTCGGACTCGATCGTCACGCCGGCGGCCTCGATGCGAGTTCGCCAGGCCGGGATCTCGGCGTCGGGGATCGCGAAAGCCACATGGCCGGGCCCCGTGGCGCCGTGGGTGGGGACAATTGCCCCGCCGACGACTGAAGGTTCACCACTCGTTCGCTCGGCGTTGAAGATGAGAAACATCCCATCACCGCAGCGGAAGAACACGTGGCGTCCGGGCACGCTCGAGTAGCGCTCGAGTCCGAGCGCCTGCGTGTAGAACCGCTCCGCGGCGTCGAGATCGGCCGCGTAGAGACAGGCTTCGAGTACTCGGTGGATGGTCACGGTATCGAACCCCATGTCATTCCTCGACTCCGCTCGGAGTGACAAAGTAGTGGCGTTCACATCATTCTCACACCGCTCGGATGCGCCAGCCCGACCATGCGGCACTAGATTGGGCCCATGCTTTCCGCGCTTTTTCTGCTTCAGATTGCCGCTGGCCAGAGTGCATCTGCACCGGCTCAAACGTACGAAGGCACCGGTCGCCCGGCTGTCTCCATTCCGAGACTCGCCCCGAGCGCCACGAACGTCACCATCGACGGCTCACTCACCGAGCCTGTTTGGTCGCAAGCCGCCCGACTGACCGGCTTTCAGCAGTACCAACCGGCCGACGGGCGTCCCGCCGAGGAGCGCACCGAGGCGCGCGTCTTTTATTCGCAAGATGCGATTTATTTCGGCGTCACCGCGTACGCGAAGAATCCGGCGTCCGTCCGCGCGACCATCGCCGACCGCGACAACCTCGGCAACGAGGATCGCATCACGATCTACCTCGACACGTTCCACGACAAGCGGCGCGCGTACTTCTTCGTCGTCAACCCGTTAGGCTCGCAGGGCGACGGCGTGCGCACCGAAGGGGCCGCGAGCGCCGGGAATATGTTCGGGGGCAACGTCGACTGGAACCCTGACTTCCGCTTCGACTCGAAGGGCCAGGTCACCGACAGCGGGTACGTCGTGGAAGTGCGCATCCCGTTCAAGAGTCTCCGCTTTCCCACGAGCGAGCCACAGACGTGGGGCGTGAACATCGTTCGCAACGTCCAGGCGACGGGGTTCGAGGACACGTGGACGGATGCGCGCCGCGCGACTGCGAGCTTCCTGAGTGAGGCCGGCACGCTCACCGGCATCAAGGACATCGAGCGCGGGATCACGACCGAAGTGCAACCATTCGTCACGGCGCGGCTGACCGGGGTGCGGAAGGTCGGCGGTGAGTTCGAGCGGGACGACGTGAACCCCGACGCCGGTGTGAACCTCAAGGT
>Ga0075430_100005873_pt1 | contig 10363 bp, 13 predicted proteins | sample RhiMetdeltSRZDD4_FD_75294 | JGI IMG/M metagenome (GOLD analysis project Ga0075430, IMG submission 75294) | Populus rhizosphere microbial communities from Tennessee, USA - Rhizosphere MetaG P. deltoides SRZDD4 | ecosystem: Host-associated > Plants > Roots > Rhizosphere > Soil | place: USA...
ACGGGGACACGCCGGATCGCCGTGTGGTCGACCGAGGAGAGGGGCCTCCCCTTCCGCGTCGCCCACCCCGCCGCGTATCCCGCGTCCAAGACCGCCTTCTCCGCCTCCCCCGAGTAGCGCCCCTGCGGGTACGCGAAGTGGCGGATCTGGATGCCGAGCTTCGCCTGCAGCTCGCGCCGCGGCGCATCGACCTCCGCGCGCAGGGCGTCACCGCCCAGGGCGTCGAGCCTCGCGTGCGTCGCCGAGTGGGAACCGATCGTCATCCCCTCGTCGCGGAGCTTCTTGAGATCGTCCCAATCCATGACCGGTTCGCGCGGGACCCCCGCGATTTCGTTCCAAGTATCGGTCCCGCCGAGGCCCCCCGTCACGACGAAGAACGCGGCCGGGATCTTGAACTCGCGGAGCACGGGGAGCGCGTGCTCCATGAGATCCTTGTACCCGTCGTCGAACGTGACGGCGACCGCGCCGCTCGGATAGGACCGCCCGTCGTGGGCGCAGGCGATGAGGTCGTTTATGGAGACGGGATTCGCGCGCCGGGCCAGCACCGCCATGTGCTCGCGGAAGGCCTCGGGCGTCACGTTCATCTTCCGGGGCGCGCCGTCCCGGAAGGGCCCGACGCGGTGGTAGTAGTAGACCGGAAGGGTCATGTCTTCTTGACTAACCCGTTTTCACACGCGACGGGCACCGAGGGCCGGTTGTAGTACTCCAAGTTCTTCGTGCGGGGAATGCGCCGGGCGCGGATCTTCGGATCGATCGCGTCATCCACGTGGTAGACCCACGCCTTTCCCCACAGGCTCACGGCTTTGACCCCGTGGCGGCGGAGCCGGTTGCGCAGGTCGGAATCCTCCTTGCCGAAGCCGTCGAAGTTCTCGTCGTACCCGTTCACCGCGAAATACGCATCGCGCCCCACGGAGATGTTGCAGCCGTAGACCTTCGGCGCCTTCACCTTCCCCAGGAACACGTTGACGAGGTTCCGCAGGTGCTGCCATCGGAATCTCGACGCGTCCGACGCCGTCATCCGCGCTTCGTAGTCCCCCGCGGCGACGTTCTCCGGGTTCATCGTCTTGCAGTACTCGGGGCCGAGGCGCACGTACCCGCCCGTGCAGAACCGCCCCGGGCCGCCGTGCCGGGCGTGCGCCGCGACGAAGTCCCGATGGGGAATGCAGTCGCCGTCCGACAGGAGGATGATCTCCCCTTCCGACGCCAGCACCGCCTCGTTGGCGATCTTCGCGCGCCGGTACCCCTTGTTCTCCTGCCAGACGTGCTTCACCGGGAAGAGATTCTCGGCCTTGAGGGCGTCGACGATCGACTTCGTCTCCGCGTCCGAGCCGTCGTCCGCGATGATCAGCTCGAAATCGCGGAACGCCTGGCGGCGGTAGCCGATGAGCGCGAAGGTGAAGGCATTCGGCTGGTCGAAGATGCTCAGGATGACGCTGACCTTGGGCACCACGGGATTATAGGCTAAGGTGATCTCATGTCCGACCCGTTAGTCTGCCGCTGCTACCAGGTCATGCAGTCGGAGATCCTGGACGCGATCCGCGCCGGCGACCTGCGCGCCGTCGAGGAGGTGACCGCGGCCACGAACGCGGCGGGCGGCTGCTCCTCCTGCTTCGACGACGTGCAGATGCTCCTCGACCGGGTCCAGGGAACGAATCGAACGTACCGGGGCCGGCCGGAGGTCCCGGACGCGGTCAAGCGCGGCCTCATCCAGGACGTCCTCCGCGATTTGATCGAACCGCTCTACCGTCTGAACGGCGTCCAGATCCAGGTCCTCGAAGTGAAGGGGCCGAAGGTCTCCGCGCGGTACGCCGGGCGGACGGTCGGGACGACGCTGCCGTCGATCCTGGCGCTCAAGTGGTTCTTCGTGAAGTCGATGAGCGACGCGTGCAACGAGAGAATGCAGCTGGTCGAGGTCAACATGCTCGACCGGGGGATCGCGGAAGACCAGCCCTAAGCTCTAAGCTTTAAGCTCTAAGCAAATCAGAGCAGAATCTGGTCGCAGTTGCGGAACCAATTCCTTGTGAGACGATCCAGAGGCTTACAGCTTAGAGCTTAAAGCTTAAGGCTGCCGAGCACCCTCCGGGTGCGAGGCTCACACTCCTCAGCCACCCCCGCCGTAGCCGACGGTCACGACCCCCTGTTCGACGATCACCGGGACGCGGCGCTCCCCCTTCGAGAGGCGGAGCATCTCCTTCATCTGCTCGGGGTCTTTCCGGACGTCGACGTAGGTGACGGAGATGCCCTTGTTCGCGTAATCCTCACGCGCGGAGAGCGTGTAGGGTCACCCTTCCTTGCCGTAGATGAGGACCTTCGTGGCGACGGTCATGGTGTCATCCTCCGATGGCGTACATGGCCCGCTTGGGCTGCAGGAATCCCGGGTCGTTGATCCCGTGTCCCGCCTCCTTCTTCCAGGTGGCGTCGACGATCGTGCGGGCGATCGACGCGTCGTCCGCTCCGCCGCGCATCATCCCCAGGACGTCCGTCTCCCCGTGGGAGAAGAGGCAGGTGCGGATCTTGCCGTCGGCGGTGATGCGGATCCGGTCGCAGGCGAAGCAGAAGGGTTCGGAGACGCTCGCGATGATGCCGATGTCGCCCTGGCCGTCCTTGAACCGGAAGAGCCGGGCGGGATCGCTCAGCGTCCCCTCGCTCACCGTCTCCAGGTCGCCGACCTCCGCGCGGATCCGGTCGAGGATCTCCTTCGCGGAGACGACCTTGTCGCGCGACCAGATCCCGTCCCCGTCGAGCGGCATGAACTCGATGTAGCGGACGTGGAACGGCCCCTCCCGGGAAAGGCGGGCGAACGCGCCCACCTCGTCCTCGTTGTGGCCCCGCATGACGACCATGTTGATCTTGAGCGGCGAGAACCCGATGCGGCGGGCCTCCTCGATGCCGGCCATCACCTCGGGGAAGGCGTCGCGCCGCGCGATGTGGACGAACTTCTCTTCTTTCAGGGTGTCGAGGCTCACGTTGATGCGCCGCAGGCCCGCGTCCCAGAGGGGCTGCGCGAGCTTCTTGAGGAGCATGCCGTTCGTCGTGACGGAGAGGTCCTTGAGGCCCTCGAGGGGGGTGATCATGCCGACGAGCTTCGGAAAGTCCTTCCGCGCCGTGGGCTCCCCGCCGGTCAGCCGGACCTTCTCGATGCCCGTGGAGATCGCGATCCGCGCGAAGCGGACGATCTCCTCGAACGTCATGATGCTCTCGTGCGGCATCCAGTGCGGGTCCTTGGGCATGCAGTAGACGCACCGGAAGTTGCAGCGGTCGGTGACGGAGATCCGCAGGTTGCGGATCCGGCGACCGTGCGCATCCCGCAATTCCATGGTCTCATTCTAGCAGAGGGTTCGGGTAGAATGCCCGCACACGAAAGGAGCGCCTATGAAAGTCGCGGCCGTCGCGCTTCTCCTGTCCGGCCTGGCGTTCGCGCAGGATGAAGACGCCAAGTCGTTCAAGGGGAAGACGCCTCCCGAGCTGGAGATCGAGGGCAAGAACTGGCTGAACGCGAAGAAGCCGGTGAAGCTGGCGGCCCTGAAGGGCCGGGTGGTCTGGCTGGAGTTCAGCTTCCTCAACTGAGGGTCCTGCAAAGCGATGAAGACCCACTTGGTCAAGTGGGACGAGACGTACCGGAAGCAGGGCCTGGCGATCATCGACATCGACAACGGCACGATCGACGCGATGGACGCCGTGAAGGCGTCGGTCGAGAAGGCCAAGATCAAGTACCCCACCGCGTGGGACGAGGGCGGGAAGACGTGCGACGCGTACGGCGTCCGCTCGTACGCCCACTCCTTCCTCATCGGGACCGACGGCAAGGTGGTGTGGGAGGGATTCCCTTTCGAGGGGAAGATCGAGGATCGCGAGGAGCAGCTGAAGGCCGAGCTGAAGAAGGTGGGCGCGGAGGAATTGAAGAAGATCGAAGAAGAGTCGAAAGAGAAATAGCTTCAAGCTCCAAGCTTCAAGCTTCAAGCCCGATGAACCCCGACCGGGAACGCTGGAACGCGAAGTACGTCGCCGGCCGGGGCGGGCACGGCGCCAACGTCCGCCTGATCATGTACCGCGACCGGCTGGCGCGCGGCCGGGCGCTCGACGTCGCGGCGGGCGCGGGGGAGAACGCGGCCATCCTCGCGCTCGCGGGGTGGAACGTCGTCGCGAGCGACCTGTCGGACGAGGCGATCCGCCGCGCCCGGCTCCGCTCGCGGGAGCTCAAGGCCGATCTCGCGTTCGTCCAGGCGGACGCGACCTGCCTGCCTTTTCGCCCGGGGTCGTTCGACTCGGTCGTCTGCATGTACTTCCTCGACCGGGACGCGGCCCGCCGGCTGCCCCTCCTCCTCAAGCCCGGCGGCACGATCTTCTTCATGACGCACAGGCTGGGCCACCGGAAGTACATCCCCGAATTGCCCGAGCAGTACTGTCTCGCGCCGGGCGAGGTGAAGACGCTCTTCCCGGGGATGCAGGTTCTCCTCCACCAGGAGGACGACGACGGGCAGGAAGACTACGGCTTGTTCATCGGGCTCAAGTCCTGAAGCCGTCCGATCGCCCATTGGGCGTGTTCCCGCACCAGCGGATCCGCGTCGGTCAGGCCCTTCTCTTCCAGCGCGGCAATGGCGGACGCGTCGCCTGAATTGCCGAGCGCGACGCAGACGTTGCGCAGGAATCCGCCCCGCTTGGCCCGCAGGATCGGGCTTCCCTTGAATCGCGCGCGGAATTCGGCGTTCGTCATGCCGAGGAATTCGACGAGCCGCGGCGCCGACAGGTCGGGACGCGGCTGGAACGCGGCGTCGCGCGTCACCTGCGCGAACTTGTTCCAGGGACAGACGTCGAGGCAGAGGTCGCACCCGAAGACCAGGTTCCCCATGAGCGGCCTCAGCTCGCGCGGGATCGGGCCGCGGTGCTCGATCGTCAGGTACGAGATGCACTTGCGGGCGTCGAGGACATACGGGGCGACGATCGCCCGCGTCGGGCAGACGTCGATGCACATCGTGCAGGTGCCGCAGTGGTCCTCGTCGAACGGCGCATCGGGCTCGAGCTCGGCGTCGACCAGGATCTCGCCCAGGAAGAACCACGACGAGAGCTCCTTCGAGATCAGGTTCGTGTGCTTCCCCTGCCAGCCGATGCCCGCGGCGCGGGCCCAGAGTTTCTCGAGGACGGCGGAGGTGTCCACGCAGACGCGCGCCCGCGCGCCGCGCGAGACGATGAAGTCGCGCAGCTTCCCCAGCCGCTCGCCCAGCACGTCGTGATAGTCGCGGCCCCAGGCGTACCGCGAGACGACGGCCTCCGACGGACGGGGGGGCGGCCGCGGACCGGTGTAGTAATTCTGCGCGACGCAGACGACCGACTTCGCCCCGGGATCGTAGCGCGCGGGATCGGCGCGGCGATCCGGATCGCGCGCCATGTACCCCATCTCGCCCTGGTAGGTGCGCGCGAGCCACTCGCCGAGGAACTCCGAGCGCGGAAGGGGCCCGACGGCCGCGACGCCCACCTGCTCGAAGCCGAGGCGGGACGCCTTCGCCTTGATGTCGGCCGTCAATGACACGGCGGACATCATAGACCACGGGCTAGGGGGGATCGATGCGGACGACGAGTTCGACCGTGAGGGTGCCGGTGGCGGGCGTGCTCCCCAGGTTTGCATTCGCCGTCCATCCCGTCCCGCCCAGCGTGGTCCGGGCCCCGAACACGCCGGTGCCGCCGAAGATCGTGGCTCGCAGCACGACGGGATTCCGGGCCAGCGTATCGACGGGGAAGGCCAGCATGGCCGGCGTGATGGCCGTGGCGGAGACGCCGTTGATGAAGCTCATCAACGCCGAGCCCACGACGACCTCGTGATGCCGCGGCGCGCCGGATCCGGGCAGCTGGTCGTGCTGGGCGGAGACCGAAAGGTACCGGACGTCGTTGTGCGGATCGTCGAGGGCGAAGCCCAGCGGCCGGTACCGCGCGTCGTTGTGCACGTCGTCCCCGGCGAAGCCCAGCGGACGGTACCGGGCATCGTTGTGCGGGTCGTCGAGCGGCGCGAAGCTGATCGGCCGGAATCGCGGGTCGTTGTGCGCGTCGTCGGCCGTGAAGATCGCGAGCGGGCGGTACCGGGCGTAGTTGTGCGGATCATCGACCGAGAAATCGTCCCGCGGACGGTAGCGCGGGTCCAGTCCCCCGGGGCCCGCGCGCAATTCGACGCCGATGACGATCTGGGAGTTGTCCTTCACCCGGAGCGTGATGTCGTTGTGCGAAGCCGCCGCGGCCGCGAGCGCCAGGACCTTGGCCGTCGTCTCCGCCGCGCCCTGCGGGTCCGGCTGCGGCCACGGGTACTCCACGAAGAAGACTTCCGCCGCATCCGGGTTCGGCCCGACCCACACGCAAGTCCAGGGCGCCTTCACGGTCAGCTGCTGGATCGGGCCGGTGACGGTGTACATGGGTCAGGCTCCGACGATCGTCACGCCGATGACCACGGGGTCCACATCCCCCACGACGACGTCGACCGCCGGCCCCCAGGCCACCGCGGCCAGGAGGGCGCCTTTCTTGGCCGTGGCGATGATCTCCTCGTGGGCCGGACTGCCCGTGACGTTGCCGGCTTCCACCAGGACCGTGACGGGCCCCCCCGCCGTCCCGACGACGGCGCTGGAGAGGGTCTCCGAGATCTCGACGCTTTGCACGCGGCCCGAGACGACGGCCATCAGGATTTCTTCCTTCCCTTCAGCTCCGCCTTCGCCTCGGCGAACACCCGCACCAGGTGGGGCAGGAGCTGGTTGGCGAACGCGACGCTTCCCCGGACTTTCATCCCCGACTCCACGAGGATTTCCTGCGGCGCGCGCGCCTTGGACACCGCGGCGCGCAGCCGCCCCGAATCGATGCGGACCTCCAGCAATTTGGCGAGGCCTTCCGGAGGCCGCCCCGCTTTCATGCCGGCCGACCCGCCCCGCATCAGGTAATGGAACGGCGGGTCCGCCTTGTCGGTGAATTCGACGGACACGACGGCCGGCGTGTCGACTCCGAGCCGAGCGATGGCGTCGCCGATCCGGCGGAACATCGGATCGTAGTCCTTGGGAGGTCCGGCCTCGCGACTCTTCGATTTGGCCATGGCGCGCTCCCTGCGCTGATCCAGAATGCGACACGGAGCATAAGAAACGAATTGAACCCGGGCAAGGAGTTGCGCGACTTATTCGGCGGGCAGCCGGTAGTCCAAGAGCGCCTTGAAGTCGGGATCGTCCAGGAGCGACTCGAAGTCCGGATCGCGCAGGATCTCGTCGCGCGTGATGTGACGGTGGTTGGGAGTGATGAAGAATTCCTTGAGCATGGCCAGCGCCGCGGCCTTGTCGCCTCGCACGGCGTGGTAGCACGCCCCGTTGTACAGCACGCAGCAGTGGACGAGGTCGGCCGACCGCCCGTTCACGTCGCATCCCGCCCGGCGGATCGCCTCGGCAAACCACTTCTGCGCTTCCGTGCGGTCGTTGAACCGCACCATCTGCACGGCGTACTGCAACTGCGCGATCGGATCCTCGGGCGACAGCTTGAGCGCCGAAAACGCGTAATGCCGCGCCACCTCGAAGTCGCGTTTCTCCGTGGCGTACAAGGCGCTCAAGGAGCGGTAGGCCTCCGTCGAAGGTCCGACGGCCAGGCTCCTCTTGAAGCACTCGATGGCGTGATCGACCTGTCCGCGGCCGCGCGCGATCTCGCCTAGTCCCCGCCAGGCGAACGCGACCGAGGGCCCGGTCGTCACCTTCGAGTGGATCGCGGATGTGAAGGCCGCTTCGGCGGAGGCGGGATCGCGACCCCAGAATCGGCGGTGCTCGCCCAGGTGGGACCACGCGACGGAATAGTCGGGGAACTCACGCGTGGCCCGCTCGTACGCGGCGGCCGCTCCCGGGCCATCGCCGTTGGTTTCGCACTCCCGGCCCTGGCTTAGAAGATGAACGAGGGGCTCCGGAGATTCGGCCGGGGAGGATCGCTTCGGGGAAGAACACCCCGCGACCAGGACGAGCGCCAGGCCCACGTCGATGAACCGGCTTGCGTGACGCACCACTTCCGCCCTGGCTTGAAGCTTGGAGCTTGGAACTTGCAGCTTGAAGCTCTCCTACTTCGCCGCGAGCGCCGTCAACTCGATGAACTTCGGATCTTCCTTGTAGGACTTGAAGTTGATGTCCATCCGCGCCTCGGCCATCTCGAACCGGCGGACGTCGTCGTACCTCTCGTAGCCGTAGAAGTGGCGGTGCAGGTACTTGAGCACGAGCTCGCGCTGCCCCTTCGCGGCGTAGTAGCACGCGTAGTTGTACGACATCGACGGGTCGAACTGCGCCTTCGCGATCATCGCCTCGCCCTTCTCCTTCTGTCCGTCCATGACCAGGTAGACCGCGTAGAAGACCTGGTTGTACCGATCGTTCGGATCGAGGTTGTACGCCTGCGTCGCGTAGCCGAAGGCCTTCTTGAAGTCGTTCTCCGTGTTCCAGAAGACGGCGAGGTTGCGGTAGCACATGGCCGTGGGCCGCCGCTGGAGCGACTGCTCGAAGAGCTTCAGCCCCGCCTCGTTGTTCCCCTCCCAGATCGTCATCTTGCCGAGCCCGTGCAGGGCGACCGCCATCGCGAGGTCGCTGTTGTTGAGCTCCACGACGCGATCGAACGTCCGGCGCGCGTCGCTCCACCGGCCGAGATGGTGGCGGTAGAGTTCACCGAGGTAGATGAGGGCGATCGAGTCCTTCGGATCGAGCCCCGCCGCCATCGCGTAGAACTCCAGCGCCTTCTCGTACTCCTCCCGGATCTCGCACTGGAGTCCGTCGCACAGCGCCCGGTACGCCCGCTCCGAGATGGAGGGCGCCTGCTTCGACCAATCGACGGACGCGAGGAGCGCGTCGACCGTCTCCGCGGCGTCGGCGCGGACCAGGACGGTGTCCGACTCGCGCGCCGGAGCCATGCCCGTCGCGGCTTCGATCTCCTTGTCGCACCGGTCCTCGACGCTCTTCAGGTCCTTGTACCGCGTCTTGATCTTCTGGAGCGCCTGGCCGCGGGCCTTCTTGTCCTCGATCCTGGCCGCTTCCTCGATCTCCTTGAGCCCGGCCGCCTCGATCTTCTTGATCACGGGCTTGGCCCGCTCGGCGATCTCGTGGCCCTTCAGCGTGGCCAGGTCGCCGAGGGCCTTGAGCGCCTCCGGCGCGTCGCCCTTCTCCATCTTCGCCTCGGCGCTCTTCAGGTTGCCTTCGAGCTTCTTGAGGAGGGCCTCCACGGTCTTGCGGATCGTGTTCAACAGGTATTCGATCGTCGGGGAGGGGAACTTGGTCTTGGAGTCCCGGGCCATGAACACCTTCATCGAGTTGGCGAACCAGTCGCACACGTGGATGACGTGCTGGTCCTTGGGAACCTTGTACTCGGCCCGCAGCGGATTCTCCTTGGAGTACGGGAACCGGACGACGAGGTGCTCCTTGGAAAGATCCTCCATCATCTTGGTCCGGAAGAAGAGGTGCGCTTCCTTCGAACCCTCGGGTTCGAAGTAGAGCATGATGCCCTTGTGCGATTCCTTGGCCTTCGAGGTCGCTTCCTCGTAGGTCGTCGTCCAGTTCGTCGAATAGGAAGCGGCCGAGCCGGTTCCCGACGTGCCTCCCGACGAGCTGCCGCCGCCCATGCCGCCGCCGCCCCCGCCGCCGCAGGTGGCTTCCAGGCGGGCTCCGGTCAGGACCAGGACCGGAAGGGCGAGGAGCATCGCGAGGACCCGAGCAAGGGATTTGTTCATCATCTTCCACCCCCATTGAACCGGAACTCTTCGATGAGACCAGTTTCAGGACGGCAATGCAAGTTAACCATCCTGGGACCGCTTGCGTTCATCGTAGTCATCCGCGAAACGACCCGCCGTGCCGAGGTCGTACGGCCCGATCGCGGGATTCTTGACCGCGCCGTGCATCGAGGCGAGGCACTTGTAGCACACGTACCGGAACGGCACGAGGGCGTAGACGACGAGGTCGAGCGTCGCGGCCGCCATCAGGATCCCCAGCGCGATCGTGATGTTGCGGCCGGCCATGACGAGGAATCCGGTGATCGCGGCGATGATCACCGCGCCGCCCGCCCACGCGTTGAAATCCTTCTCCCGGTAGAAGTAGGCCGACTCGCACACCGGACACCGGTCCAGCCGGTTCTCGGCGCGCACCGACTCGGTGGGCGAGACCGAAAGCTCGCGTCCGCACTTTCGACAGGTGAGGGCCTGGACCCCTTTCGACGCGTCGATCCGCGACTTCGCCATGCAGCGGTCGCAGAAGAAGGTGACGTTCACGCGAAGATCCCCCGCCCGAGCGTCAGGTACATCGAGATCGCCTCCCCCACCAGGACGAAGACGACCGCCGCGTAGAGAATCCCCGTCGCGGACTGGTTCGCGCGCGATCGGGCGCATGACAGGACCATG
>Ga0075430_100005876_pt1 | contig 10359 bp, 6 predicted proteins | sample RhiMetdeltSRZDD4_FD_75294 | JGI IMG/M metagenome (GOLD analysis project Ga0075430, IMG submission 75294) | Populus rhizosphere microbial communities from Tennessee, USA - Rhizosphere MetaG P. deltoides SRZDD4 | ecosystem: Host-associated > Plants > Roots > Rhizosphere > Soil | place: USA...
GCAGCCAGTTGATCGCCGGGATGTAGATCTGGCCGAACACGCGCGCCGAGGTCTGGATGATGTTCATGCGCGGCAGGAAGCCGAGCTGGATCGCCTGCCGGGTGAGCGAATAGGCGCCGGTGATGGTCGCCTGCGAGGCGATGATGGTCGCCGCGGTGGCGAGCGCCACCATGGGATAGAGCGCCCAGCCGGGAAACGCGAGGTAGAACGGGTTCTCGATCGCCTTCGGATTGGCGATCAGCACCGCGCCCTGGCCGAAGTAGTTCAGCACCAGCGCCGGCAGCACCAGCCCGAACCACGCGGCGCGGATCGGCCACTTGCCGAGGTGGCCCATGTCGGCGTAGAGCGCCTCGGCGCCGGTAAACGCGAGCAGCACCGCGCCCATCACCACGAACGAGGCGAAGCCGTGCCCGGTCAGAAAGGAAAACGCATGCCGCGGATCGAGCGCGCCGAGCACCACCGGGTTCTGCGCGATCTGCCAGACGCCCACCGCGCCGAGCGCGAAGAACCAGAGCAGGCAGACCGGCCCGAAGAACGCGCCGACCACCGCGGTGCCCTGGCGCTGGATCATGAAAAGCGCGACCAGCACCACGGCGGCGATCGGCAGCACCCAGGGCTTGAAGGCGCTGGTGCCGACCTCCAGGCCCTCCACCGCCGACACCACCGAGATCGCCGGCGTCAGCACCGCCTCGCCGAAGAACAGCGCGGCGCCGAACAGGCCGAAAGTCAGGATGAACCAGCGCCACCGGGGACGCTTGCGCACCGCGGCGCTGGCGAGCGCGATCAGCGCCATGGTGCCGCCCTCGCCGCGGTTGTCGGCGCGCATCACCAGCACGACGTACTTCAGGGAGACGACGATGATCAGCACCCAGAAGATCGCCGACAGCCCGCCGAGGATGTTGGCGACGTTGAGCGCGATGCCGTGCCCGGGCGCGAAGGTCTCCTTCACCGCGTACAGCGGGCTCGTGCCGATGTCGCCGTACACGATGCCGAGCGCGGCGAGCGTCAGCGCGGCCTGGCTACCCTTCCCCGACTGGTCTCTTTCCAAGGCTGGCGCAACCTACCGTCGCGCCGCGGGAAAGGCAAATTCGAGCTTCAGCTCGAGGGGTTCGCCCGCGGCGCCCGCCTCCACCGGCGGTTCGCCCGTTCGGAAGAAAACCAGGATTACTGCCGCAGCCAGCACGACGGCGAATCCGGCGAGTACGAGATGCCAGCGTCGCGGGCGCAGCTCGGCGAGCCGCGCGGCGAGAGCCATGCGCTGCTCTTTCATGAAGTTCGCATTTGCCGAGGCGTTGGCGGATCGGACTACCTGCTGCTCCAGCGCCTCCTCGGCGGCGATGCCGGCGCGCAGCACGTCGGCGACGGCGGATTCCGCCTCGGCGCGGCGGTGCGCTTCGAGCTCGCTGTTCCTTTCCGCTGCCAATTTTCTTTGCAGCGCTGCGAGCGCCTGCTCATCCGCTTGCAGTTGCGCGGCCCTGGCGGCCGTCGCCGCCGCGTCGGCCTCGGCGCGCGCCTCGAGCGCAATCGCGAGCTCTTCCTCGTGCGCCGCACGCCTGCGTGCAAGCTCTTCTGCGCGCCGGGCGGCCGTGGCGGCCTCCAGCGCCTTCCTGGCAAGAGCTTCCTCGGCCGCGATACGCGCCTGCAGCGTGGCGGTGGCGCGCGACTCGGCCTCGGCTTTTTCGAGCGACAGCTGCTGGCTCCGGCGCTCCGCCTCGATGCGCTGTTCATGATCGGAAACCGCTTTCGCTTCCGCCTGCTCCCGCTCGCGCGCGGCACGGGTCGCCTGGGCGTCGGCTTCGGCGCGCGCCTGCGCGCCACGGCGCATCTCGGCGTCGAGCGCCTGGTGCTGGTCGGCGGCGTCGCGCGCATGCTTTTCCGCCTCCGCCGTGGCGCGCGCTTCGCGCTCGAGCTCGCGCTCGGTGGCGATGCGCCCCTCGAGCTCCGCCGCCGCCGCCGCGGTGGCCGCCGCGAGCTCCTCGCCGGCGGCGCGGCGGCGCTGCTCGGCGGCGATGCGCGCCGTCAGGGCGGCCTCGGCCTGGGCCTCGGTCTGCTCGCGCTCGCGGGCGCGCAGCGCCTGCTCGGCCTCCGCTGCCGCGCGCTGTTCGGCCGCGGCGCGCGCCGCCGATTCGGCCTGCTCGCGCTCGCGCGCCGCCTGCGCGGCGACCTTTTCGGCGGCGGTGAGCGAGCCGAGCCTCTCGTTCAGCGCGGCGTCGGCTTCGGCGCGTTCCATCGCCGCGGCGGCCGCCGCCTGCTCGGCATCGATGCGCGCCTGCGCCTGCTCGACCGCGATGCGCTCGGTCTCGACGCGCTCCCTGGCGATGCGCCCGGCTTCCTGCTCGTGGTGGGCGCGCGCCTCGGCTTCGCGCCGCAGCTTGTCCTCGGCGGCCCTGCGCTCGCGCGCGGCCTCGAGCGCTTTTGCCTCGCCCTGCGCGCGCTCGCGCGCGGCGCGGCGCGCCTCCTCTTCAGCCGCGGCGCGCGCCTTCATCGCGGCGGCGGCGGCGGCCTCCGATTCGGCGCGCTGGCGCGCGTGCTGCGCGGCCTCCTGCTCTTTCTGTTTCCTGTTTTCAGACAAAGCCAGCGCCTTGTTCTCGGCTTCCTCGCGCTGCCGCGCCTCCGCGGCTGCCGCCGCTTCCGCGCGCTCGCGCTCGGCCACCAGGCGCGTCGCCTTGGCCTCGGCCTCGGCGCGCGCATGCGCCAGGCGCCGCAGCTCGACTTCCGCCGCCTGGCGCTCGCGCGCGAGATCGAGCCCGCGGCGCTCTTCCCCGACGCGCGCCGACGCCACTTCCTCGGCGCTCTTCTCGCGCTCGAAGCGCTCGCGGTCGGGGCCCTTCAGCCTGTCGGACAGCTTGCTCATTTCGCTTTCACTTTCGGCGAAAAGTCGAGGTTGATCATATCCCCCAGGTCGTCGGCGTAGGTGTCGTGCACCTTCTTCATCACCGGCAGCGCCTTCTTGAAGGCTTCCACCAGCTTCGGGTCGAACTTCCTGCCGGCGGCGCGCTCGATTTCTCCCGCCGCGCGCTCGATCGGCTGCGCCGCGCGGTGGAACTGGGTGGTGGTGATCGCCTCGAAGCTGTCGACGATCGCCATCACCCGCCCGGCCCAGGGAATCGCGTCGCCCTTCAGGCCGGCGGGATAGCCCGAGCCGTCCCAGTTCTCGTGGTGCGTGAGCGCGAGCTGGCGCGCGAGCTTGAGCAGCGGGTCGCCATGCTCGCCGATGATCTCGGCGCCGAGCGCCGGATGGCGCTTGACGCGCTCCCAGTCGGGCGCCGAGAGCTTGTCCTTCTTGCGCAGGATCTCGGCGGGCACGCCGAGCTTGCCGATGTCGTGCAGCGGCGCGGCCTTCTGCATCATCTCGGCCACCTCGGGCCGGGCGCCCGAAGCCTGTGCGATGAGCTTGGCGTAATGGCCCAGGCGCATCACGCGGTTGCCGACCGCCTGGCTCTCGTGGAACTCCATGGCGCGCGCGAGCCGCTTGATCAGCTCGGTGCGCGTGCCTTCCAGCTGCTCGGTTCTTTCCTTGACCACGCGCTCGAGCTCGTTCGCGCGGTTCGCCAGCGCGAGGTGCATGCGCACGCGCGCCTTCAGCACCGCGGCGTTGATCGGCTTGGTCACGTAGTCGACCGCGCCGAGCTCCAGGCCCTCGACCTGCGCCTGCGCCTCGGCCTTGCCGGTGAGGAACACGATCGGGATCGCGCTGGTGGCCGCATCGTCCTTGAGCGCGCGCGCCACCTCGAAGCCCGACGCGCCGGGCATCTCGACGTCGAGCAGGATCAGGTCCGGGCGCGGCTCCTTGCCGGCGAGCTCGATCGCCGTGCCCGGGTCTTCGGCGGTGAGCACCTGGTAGTCGGTACTGAGCGCCTTGGCCATGAGCGCGAGCAGGTCGGACGAGTCGTCCACCGCGAGGATCACCGGGCGGCTCATCGCTTGGGTTTTCGCTTCGCCTTTTCCAGCAGCCTGGCGTGCGCCTCGGGCGCGACCGGCTCGCCGTAGAAGAATCCCTGCACCTCGTCGCAGCCGTGGCGGCGCAGGAAGCGCATCTGCGGATCGGTCTCGACCCCCTCGGCGATCACCTTGAGATGCAGGGCGTGGCCGAGCGAGATGATGGCCTGCGCCAGCACGCCGTCCTCGGCGTCGGCGCCGGCGCCGATGTCGCGCACGAACGAGCGGTCGATCTTGAGCGTGTCGATCGGCAGGTCCTTCAGGTACGACAGGCTCGAGTAGCCGGTGCCGAAGTCGTCGACCGAGAGCGTGACGCCGAGCTGCTTCAGGCCCTGCAGGATGGCGATCGCGGCGTCGACGTTGCCCATGACCATGCTCTCGGTCAGCTCCATCTCGAGCTGGCGCGGGTCGAGGCCGGTCTCCTCGAGGATGCGCGACACGGTGCGCACCAGCCCCTCCTGGCGGAACTGGCGCACCGACAGATTGACCGAGACCACGCCGGGGTTGAGGCCGGCGTCGATCCAGGCGCGCGCCTGGCGGCAGGCCTCGCGCAGCACCCAGTCGCCGATCGCCACGATCAGCCCGGTTTCCTCGGCGAGCGGGATGAAGCGCGCCGGCCGCACCAGGCCCCATTCCGGGTGCATCCAGCGCACCAGCGCCTCGGCGCCGACCACGGCGCCGGTCTTGAGGTTCACCTTCTGCTGGTAGTGCAGCAGCAGCTCCTGGCGCTCGAGCGCGCGGCGCAGCGCGTTCTCCAGCGCCAGGCGCTCGTTCACGCGCTCGTTCATCTCCGAGGTGTAGAACTGAAAGTTGGAGCGGCCGCCCTCCTTGGCGCGGTACATCGCGGCGTCGGCGTTCTTCAGCAGCGTGTCGACGTCGCGGCCGTCCTGCGGGTAGATGCTGATGCCCGCGCTGCAGGTGACGTACAGCTCCTTGCCCTCGATGGTGATCGGCTCGCTGACTTTCGCGCTGATCCGCTGCATCGCGCGGTAGATGATCTCCTCGTTCGACTGGTCGTTCAGGATCAGCACGAACTCGTCGCCGCCGACGCGCCCGACGGTGTCGCCCTCGCGCAGCACGGTGCGCAGGCGATCGGCCATGCCCTTGAGCAGCAGGTCCCCGGTCGAGTGGCCGAGCGAGTCGTTGACGAACTTGAAGTGGTCGAGATCCATGAACACCACCGCGATGGAGCGCGGCACGCGCTGCGAGTACACCGCCTGGCGCAGGCGGTCGTGCAGCAGGTTGCGGTTCGGCAGCCCGGTGAGCGCGTCGTAGTTCGCCTGGTGCTCGAGCTGCTGCTGGTAGCGCTTGCGCTCGATCGAGTAGTGCATCGAGCGCAGCAGCAGCTCGCGGTCGAGGCGCCCTTTCACCAGGTAGTCCTGCGCGCCGCCCTTCACCGCCGACAGCGCCACCTTCTGGTCGTCGGTGCCGGTGAGCACGATGATCGGCACGGTGGGCGAATGCGCGTATACCCGGGCGAAGGTTTCCAGCCCGATGCTGTCCGGCAGGGAAAGGTCGAGCAGCACCAGCACGCATTCGCCGTTCGACAGGTGCTCGAGCGCGTGCGACAGGCGGTCGACGTTGATCAGCCGGAACGGCGCCGCGGGCTCCTCCCGGATCATCTCCGCGATGAGCCGGGCGTCGCCCGGGTTGTCCTCGATCAGCAGGACGTTATGTTCGGTGCCCTGCCGCTTGGCTTCAATGGCCATTCGGTGGCAGGGTGACCACGGTCAGCCAGAAGATGTCGATCGACTTGACCACCACCATGAACTTCTCGAGGTCCACCGGCTTGGTGACGTAGCAGTTGGCGTGCAGGTTGTAGGTGCGCAGCACGTCCTCCTCCGCCTTCGAGGTGGTGAGCACCACCACCGGGATGCGCTTGAGGTCGTCGTCGGTCTTGATCTCCTCGAGCACCTCGCGGCCGTCCTTCTTCGGCAGGTTGAGGTCGAGCAGGATGATGTCGGGCCGCGGCACCTCCTTGTACTTGCCCTTGCGCCGCAGGAATTCCATCGCTTCGACGCCGTCCTTCACGGTATGCAGGTTGCTGTAGACCTTGCCCTCTTTCAGCGCCTCGCGCGTCAGGCGCACGTCGCCGGGGTTGTCCTCCACCAGCAGGATCTCGATCGGTCCGTTTCTCTCAACCATTGGCCCCCTCCCCTCCCTTGTGCCGCGGCAGCGTGAAGTAGAAGCTCGAGCCCTGATTCGGAACCTGAGCGGGGCGCGACTCGACCCAGATGCGGCCGCCGTGCCGCTCCACCACTTTCTTGCAGATCGCCAGCCCGATGCCGGTGCCCGGGTACTCGCCCTTGTTGTGCAGGCGCTGGAACACCATGAAGATGCGCTCGAAGTACTGCGGCTCGATGCCGATGCCGTTGTCGCGCACTTCGAACTGCCATTCATGCTCCCGCTCTGAAGCCTGGACGTGAATTCTCGGCACGGATGCCGAGCGGAACTTGAGCGCGTTGCCGACCAGGTTCTGGAACAGCTGCGCGAGCTGCGCCTCGTCGGCGTGCACCGTCGGCAGGGAGTCGAAGGTCACCGCGGCGCCCGCTTCCTCGATCGCCGCGCGCAGGTTGAACAGGCCGCGGCGCAGCGCGCCCTCCGCCGCCACCGGCTGGAAGTCGTGGCCCTTGGTGCCGACGCGCGAGTAGGCGAGCAGGTCCTCGATCAGCTGCTTCATGCGCGAGGCGCCGTCGACGATGTAGGACATGAACTCGCGCGCGTCCTTGTCGAACTTCTCCTCGTAGCGCCGGCCGAGGAGCTGGGTGTAGCTCGCCACCATGCGCAGCGGCTCCTGCAGGTCGTGCGAGGCGACGTAGGCGAACTGCTCGAGCTCCGCGTTGCTACGTTTCAGCTCTTCATGGGCGGCGCGCAGCGCGGCTTCCTGCTGCTTGCGCTCGGTGATGTCGTCGAAGATCGCCACCTCGTAGAGCGGCGCGCCGGCGGGGTCGCGCACCAGCGCGATGGCGAGGTCGGCCCAGACCACCGCGCCGTCGGCGCGGATGTAGCGCTTCTCGAAGCGCGCCGAGTCGAGCTCGCCCTTGCGGATGCGCATGCGCCCGGCATCGGTGACGTCGCGGTCCTCCGGATGCGAGACCTCCTTCACGGTCTTTCCCAGCAATTGTTCTTCCGAATAGCCGAGGATCTCGCACAGCGCCTTGTTCACCTTGACGAAGCGCCCGTCGACCACGTGGCAGATGCCCGAGGCGGCGAGCTCGAAGGTCTGGCGGAAGCGCGCCTCGCTCTCGCGCAGGCGCTGCTGGGCGTCGAGCTGCGCCGTGATGTCGTCGTACACCGCGATCTCGTAGAGCGGCGCGCCGGCCGCGTCGCGCTCCACCGTCATGGTGAACTTCACCCACACGGTCGAGCGATCCTTGCGCAGGTAGCGCTTTTCCAGGCGCACCGCGTCGATCTTCCCGGCGTAGAGCGCCGGGCGCTGGTCGTTGATCACGTCGAGGTCGTCGGGGTGCGAGATCTGCCGGCCGGTGAGGCGCAGCAGCTCGTCCTCCGGGTAGCCGAGGATCTCGCACAGGCGCCGGTTGACGCGGATGAAGCGCCGGTCGAGCCCGATGTGCGCCATGCCCGAGCCGGCGAGCTCGAACGTGCGCCTGAATCTCGCCTCGCTCTCGCGCAGCCGCTCCTCGGCGTCGCGCTGCGCGGTGACGTCGGTGATGGTGGAGACCAGCCCGTAGTGCTCGGTCTCGTCGAGGCGGCGCAGGAACGCGGTGTTCACCGACAGCCATTGCACCGCTCCGGAGGCGCCGCCTTCTTTCCTCAGAATGCCGATGCGCACGCCGGACTGCGGCCTCGAGGTGCGCAGCGTGATGCGCGTCGGCCGGTCCGCCGGGGTGAGCGGCTGGCCGTCCTCGCGGATGCAGGGCAGCTGCGAGGTGAAGCCCGGCCTGCCGATGAGCGCGGCAAGCGGCAGGCCGATGATGCGCTCGGCGGCGCGGTTCCCCGCGATCACGGTGAGGTTGCGGTCGTAGACCAGCATGCCTTCGTTCGCCGAATCGACCACCGAGCGGAAGCGTTCCTCGCTCTCGCGCAGCGCGGCCTGCGCGCGCGTGCGGGCGGTCACGTCGACGATCACGCCGACCAGGCCTCCCGGAAAAGTCGCCTTGTAGTAGATCGTGTCGCGCCGGCGGCCATCGGGGGTGACGATGGGAGTCTCGTAGCTCTGCGACCCGGGGCGCTGCCACAGCTCGCGGTCCTTGAGCGCGTGCAGCTCGGCGATCTCGGGATTCTGCGGATAGAGATCGCGCACCTGCTTGCCGACGAAGGCCGCGCGCGCGAGCCCGAACATCTCCTCCCACGCCTTGTTCACCCCGAGGTAGCGGCCGTCGCGGCTCTTGAAGAACACCGGCACCGGCAGCCCCTCGAGCAGCTCGAACGCCTCCTCGAGGGCGAGCGTCTCGACTGGCTTTTTTACCGTCGGCCGGGCCATGGCGCTTGGATTCTAATCCCCGTACAACCCCTTGGCCGCCGCCTTGTGCGCGATCAGCGGCACCAGCGTTTCCAGCGCCGGCGCGGGTACCGCGGCGGCGCGCGCGAATTCGAGCACCGCGATGAGCTGCGCCTCGATCTCCATCGGCCGGCCGCGCTCGTAGTCCTGCAGCATCGACGGCTTGTGGTTGATCAGGCCGGAGGTGTCCTGGCCGCTCGGCCGCGCCGGCGCGCCCGCGGGATCGACGCCGTGGGCCTTGGCGATGGCGCGCCCCTCGGCGCCAAGCCGCGCGGCGATGCCCATCAGGCCCGGGTTCGCGCGCACCTCCTTGATCGGGATCCCGGCCAGCGTGCACAGCGTCCCGGTTCCCAGCGCCTGCACGATCTTCGCCCACACCGCCTGGCGGATGTCGCCGGTCGGCGGCGAGTACATATCGGCCTGGTTCAAGGCAGCCCTTAGCTCGTCCAGGGAGGAAGACTGGCCGTCATCGGCCCGTCCCAGCACCAGCATGTTGTTGCCGGGCACGTTGTTCACGACGACGCCGGGCTCGCGCATTTCGTTGGCGGAATAGACCACGCCGCCGATGATCTGTTTTTGCCCGAGAACATTTTTCAGTTTTCCACCCGGGTCCAGCTTCGACAGATCCGGCGGCCGCGGGCGGCTGCCCGAGAGCCCGATGCCGTACCACCACGGGACGCCGTTCTGCGCGAACACCACGCCGGTATCCTTGCCGAGGAGCGGCGCCGCCGCGACCGCAAAAGCCCCGAGCAGGTTCGCTTTCAGCGTCACGAACACAAAATCTTGCACTCCAGGATCGCGCGTCCTGACGCGGCCGGAAATCACCTTGTCGCCGTGGATCAGGCTGATCCCCCGCTCGCGCATCGCCTCCAGGTGCGCGCCGCGCGCAACCACCGATACGTCGTGACCGGCCGCCGCGAGTTTCGCGGCGAGATGCCCGCCGACCGCCCCGGCGCCGAATACGCAGATCCGCATGACCTGAAGTCTAGAATGAGGGAGTGGCGAAGAATAAATTACCCGTCGTCGTCGCGGGCGCCGGGCCGACGGGGCTGATGTGCGCGCTGGCGCTCGCGCACCAGGGCGTGCGCGTGGTGGTGTGCGAGGCCGAGCCGAATCTCACGCACGACCTGCGCGCCGGCACCTTCCACCCGCCGACGCAGGAAATGATGGCGCCCTACGGCATCACCGCGCGGATGCACGAGAACGGCCTGCCGGTGCGCCGCTGGCAGATCCGCAGCCGGCGCGGCGGCCTGGTCGCCGAGTTCGACCTCGGGCTGCTCGCCGATGTCACGCCCTACCCCTACCGCCTGCACCTCGAGCAGCACCGCCTCACGCCGATCCAGCTCGACTGCCTGCGCCGCGAGGCGTCGGCCGAGGTGCATTTCGGCCACCGCATCACCGGCTTCGAGCAGCGGCGAGGCTCGGTGCTGGTGCAGTTCGAGTCCGAGGGCATCCCGGGCAAGCTCGAGGCGTCGTGGCTGATCGGCGCCGACGGCGGGCGCAGCACCATCCGCAAGCTCCTGCCGGTGGAATTCGAAGGCTTCACCTGGCCCGAGCAGTTCCTGGTGGCGAGCACGCCTTACGACTTCGCGCAGCACGGCTTCACCATGAACGCGTATATCGCCGACCCGGTCGAGTGGGCGGCGGTGTTCAAGATGCCCGACGCCGGGCCGCCGGGGCTATGGCGCGCCGTGTTCCCGTGCGATCCCGGGCTGCCCGACGACGCGCTGCTCGATCCGGCGGCGGTGCAGCAGCGGATGAAGGGCTTCCTCCCGGCGCAGGCCGATTACGAGCTGCGCTCCCAGATCATTTACCGCGTCCACCAGCGCGTGGCGAGCGAATGGCGCCGCGGCCGGGTGCTGCTCGCGGGCGATGCCGCGCACCTCAACAACCCGCTCGGCGGCTTCGGCCTGAACAGCGGCATCCACGACGCGGTCAACCTCGCCGACAAGCTGGCG
>Ga0075430_100005882_pt1 | contig 10355 bp, 6 predicted proteins | sample RhiMetdeltSRZDD4_FD_75294 | JGI IMG/M metagenome (GOLD analysis project Ga0075430, IMG submission 75294) | Populus rhizosphere microbial communities from Tennessee, USA - Rhizosphere MetaG P. deltoides SRZDD4 | ecosystem: Host-associated > Plants > Roots > Rhizosphere > Soil | place: USA...
CGTAGTAGATGCCGGAGCTGTCGGGCAGCCAGGCCGGCGCCCCCAGCAGCGCCCCGTCGAGGTCGTGCTCCGCGACCGGCAGCGCCTCCCCGCCCACGGCCGGGACGACCAGGATGTCCGATCCCCCGACCCGCTCCGAGGGGCGGCGACCGAAGCGGCTGATCGCGAGCTGGGTCCGGTCCGGGGACCAGGCGGCGTGCCCGGCCACCCCCACCGGCGGCATCACCGCGACCGCCTCCTCCGCCCCCGTCGCCACGTTGGTGAGGATCACGCCGGCCCCGTGCGGCGCCGCGATCGTGCCGAACGGGCCGTACGGCAGGTCGCTCGGCACGACGAAGCCGCCCTGACCGTACGCCGGCCGCGCGATCAGGACGGCGATCAAGAGCGCCGCCACGACCGAAAGGGACCTCACCCCCCAACCCCCTCTCCGTGCCGGAGAGGGGGAGTGAGCCATCGTTCTCCCCCCTCTCCGCGCCGGAGATGATGTCGGCGCAGCCGATATTCGCGCCGCGCAGCGGGGTCGGGGGGGTGAGGTCATCAGGTCACGCCGAGCGGCGCAGCCGGGCGAACCCCAGGATACCGAGGCCGCCGACGACGAAGACGAGGCCGAGCGCCAGCAGGCTCGGGGCCGCGCCGAAGACGTCCGCCTGGCCGGAGGACGGCAGGACGGTCGGGCTCTGCTGGGCCGGGGCCGGCGCCGGGGCCGCGAGCTGCGCCTGGATCCGCTGCTTGACGGCAGTCGATGAATCCTGGGCCTTCGTCTGGATCTCCTTGAGCGCGTTCTGCTGATCGGAGCCAGTCGCGGTTCGGGCGCGGTTGGCGGCGGTGACCACCGAGTCCATGTCCGTGCCGACCTTTGCCAGGACGGACTTGTCCTCGGCGCCGCTGGCCGGGCGCTGGGCCGCCTCGTCGGCCGCCGCCTTCGCCGCCTGCGCCTGGTTCGTGATCTCGGTGAGCTGGGTCGCGATCTCGGCCGGATTGGTCAGGTTGACGCTGGAGTTCGCCCGCTGGACGAGCGCGTCGAGGCGCTCGTTGGTGGTCGTGAAATGCATGCGGGCGAAGGCGGGCGCCGGGGCCACCAGCGCAACGCCGAGCGCCAGCCCGGCCAGTGACAGCATCAGTCGCTTCACCACGGTCTCCCTCTCCTGGTTCAGTGGTCCCGACGCCTGGGCGTCGGGCCGGGTTCGTGCCCCGTCTGAGGGCCTCTCGCGAAGACACGGCGTGCCGTGTTGGTCGGCGGTCACCTCCTCGTCGCCTGGTCTGCCGAGACGGCGCAGCGGAAGCCGAGGTCCTTCGCTGCTGTTGTGACCGGCTCGGCGAGTCGACGTGTCACCTCGATCGAGTTCGGCAGGCTGAGCCACGAGCCGCCCCGCGTCACGCGCGACGTGGTCCCCTCCGTGCCGCCGGCCGGGTCGGCGAGCGGGTACGGTCGCAACGCGCTGTCGGTCCACTCGCGCGCGTTGCCGGTCATGTCCAGCAGGCCGTACGGGCTGGCGCCCTTCGGAAATCCTCCCACCCGCTTGGTGTCCGGCTCGCCCTCGGTATTGTTCTCCACGTTGGCGTACTCCGGGTGCGGCTCGTTGCCCCAGGGCCAGCGCCGGCCGTCGTCGCCGCGCGCCGCCTTCTCCCACTCGGCCTCGTTCGGCAGGCGCTTGCCGGCCCACCGGCAGTAGGCGGTCGCGTCGTTCCAGGAAACGTTCACGACCGGGTGCTGGACGCGCTCGGCATCGTAGAAGCGCGGGTCGAAGTTGGCCGCGTCGAAGTAGCGGCGCCAGTCGCCCTCGGCCCTGAAGCCGGCCTGGTCGGCGAACCGCGCGAACTGGGCATTCGTGACCTCGTGGACGTCCATGTAGAAGGCGGGCAGGTCGAGCTTGTGGTTCGGCGCCGTGGACGGGTCGCCGTCCTGGCCCATCTCGAAGGCGCCGGCGGACACCAGCAGCATGTCGACGCCGTCGCGCCAGGCGATGCTGGTCGCGAGCGGAGCCGGCGGGGCGGTCGGGGTGGCCTCCGGCTTCTGCTCCGGCGTCGCGGCCGGCGGGGCCGAGGTAGCGGTGGCCGGGGCCGCGGTCGGCTTCATGTCGGCTACCTGGACGGTCGGCTTCGCGGGCTGAGTCGTCGGCGCGGCGGTCGGCTTGGCGGCCGGGGCGCTGGTCGCCGGCGCCGACGTCGCGACGGCCCCCACGACGGTCGGCGTCGCCGTGGCGTCGCCCCGCGCGGTCGACGGCAGCAGGCCCGGCACGGTCAACGCGCCGATCAGGATGCCGACGACGACCAGCCCGCTGAGCGCCCAGAGCAGCACCGGCGAGCGCTTCCGACCGGGGCCGCCCACCGCCCGCGCCTCGTCCGAATCCGGGTCGATGCCGCGCTTCGCCAGCTCACGACGGTGCCGCTCGGCAGCGCGCGCCTCGACCACGTCCGGCGGGAGCCCGGACTCCGCGTCGATCTCGCGCTCCAGCGCCGCCAGTCGCGCCAGGCGGGCCAGCTCATGCTGGCGGTCCTCCTGCTGCTTCAGCGCCGCCGTCGCTGCCGCCGCCTGCTCGCGCTGCTCCTGCTCCAGGCGCTCCTGCTCCTGGCGCGCCCGCTCGGCACGCTCGCGGTCGAGCTGCTCCTGGTGCTCCCGCTCGATCTGCTCCTGGCGCAGCCGTTCGGCCCGCTCCCGCTGCTCGCGCTCCTGGCGCTCCCGCTCGACGCGCTCCCGCTCCAGGCGCTCGGCCTCCTGCGCCTCCCACTGCCGACGGGCCGCCTCGCGGGTCTCGTGCTCGCGCCGGGCCGCCTCGCGGGCCTCGTGCTCGCGCCGGGCGGCCTCGCGCGCTTCCTGCTCGCGGCGTGCTGCCTCCTGGGCCTCCCGCTCGCGACGGGCCGCCTCACGGGCCTCGCGCTCCCGCCGCTCGACCTCCAGCGCCTCCAGCCGTCGGCGCTCGGCCGCGAGCGCTTCCTGCCGCTGGCGCTCCTGCTCGGCGCGCTGGGCGGCCTCCTGGCGGGCCCGTGCGCCGGCCAGGCCGGCGTCCGCCGCCCGGACCAGCTCGATCACGGCCGGATCGTCGTCGGCGCGCAGCCCCAGTCGGTCGATCTCGTCGACGGCGGCCTGCCAGCTCTGGGCGTTGACCAGGCCGGCGATCCGCGACTGCTGGGCGATCCGCGCCCGCCACTGCTGGATCTGGCGCTGGATCTGCGCGCCGTGCGGGAAGCTCGGGTGGTCGCGGATCAACTGCGCGACGATCCCCTCGGCACGGGAGATGTCGCGCGCCCGCAGCGCCTCCTGGGCCTGGTCTGCCAGGATCAGCGGCGCCAGCGCCAGCCGCAGCTCGCTCGCAAGCTGGCCGGCCGAGGCCTGTCGCTCCTGGGGGCGCTTCGCCATCGCCCGCTGGATGACCTCCTCCACCGCCGCCGGGACGGGCCGCTCCGACGTGGAGATCGGCGGGACCGGGCTATGGACATGCTGGTGCAGGATCGACATCGGCACGCCCTGATACGGCACGCGCCCGGCGAAGATCCGGTAGATCATCACGCCCAGCGCGTAGACGTCGCTGCGGGCGTCCAGCGGCGAACCGGTGATCTGCTCCGGGGACATGTAGTCCGGCGTGCCGAGCAGGGTGTTGGTCACCGAGGCCGTCGCGTCCAGCAGCTTGGCGATGCCGAAGTCGGAGAGGATCGCCGCGCCGTCCTTGTCCAGCAGCACGTTGGACGGCTTGATGTCGCGGTGGATCAGGTTGTGGCGGTGCGCGAAGTCGAGCGCCGAGGCCACGCCGGTGACGATCCGGTCGATCTCGGCGGCGCCGATCGCCCGGTGGAGGCGCTTCTCCAGCGTCTCACCGTCGACGAACTGGAGGACGAGGTAGGCCCGGCCCTCCTCCTCGCCGTAGTCGTAGACGGTGACGATGTTCGGGTGTCCGGCCAGCCGGGCGGATGCCCGTGCCTCGATCTGGAACCGGTTGCGGGCGCCCTCCGGCTCGACCATCTCCGGACGGAGCACCTTGATCGCCACGTGACGGTCCAGCGCGGCGTGGTACGCCTTGTAGACGGTGGCGAAGCCGCCCCGTCCGATCACGCCGACGACCTGGTAGGCGCCGTTCCGCCCGAACGACTCCGGCAGCGCGGTCGAGCTCATGGCATGCCCGGACCCGGGCTCGCGAGCCGCGAGGCCCGCGTGCTCGATGCGCTCGCGTCCCCCGACGCCAGGTTCACCGTTGCAGATCGAGACGGCTGTGACACCACACCACGCCATCCTGTCCAGGATCGATGCTCCAGTCCGGAGCATCGCCGATCGGGCCGTGCGCTGGACGCGGCGGGCGACCGAGCGACCGTTCCCGCGTCAGAGCCTGCCTCCGCGGCAGCGACTCGGTGCGCTCTGCCGTCGACGGCATCCCGTGGCTGTGACCGCACGACCTGCTGGTCATGATAGCCGAACGTGGTCGCTCCCCTGGATCGTTTGTGTCGCCTCTCTATCAGACAGCATCGGGGGACGTGCCGGCTGTTCCCTCCATGACAGAGCCGCTGTTTCCCTCCGAACCCGCGACGCCTCCGAGGGGCCGGTCTTCCGTCGCCGGCCCATTCAGGCTAGTGCGTTCAGGCTAATCCTCGCCGAAGGCTGGCCTGTCTCCCGGTTCTTCGTCGTTACGAGTACCGAAGGCCAGGGACTGCGGACAGACAGGAGACCAGGCACTCGGGAGGTCGAAGTGGCCCAGATCGTCACGTCGGCGCGGCTCTGGCCGATGCGGCCGGAAGAAGCGGCCCGCCGGCTCGCAGGCGCGGGCGAACGGAACACGCTCACCAGGACGTTCTATCTCGGCGTTTCGTCGGGCTTCGCGATCGTGACGTACCTGGCCGTCCAGGCGATCCAGCTCGTCGGCGCGATGCTGAACGCGACCGCCACCCAGACGGATCCGCTGGCGGGAAGCGTCCTCGTCCACGCCACCAGCCTGATCGCCTGGATCGGCGCCTGCATGCTGGTCGGGCTGATCGCGCACCACTACCTCTCCCGGCTGGGGACCTCGCTGAACGCCGAGCACCGGCGCGGCGAGAAGCTCGCCCTGGTCTCGGACGTCAGCGGCGCCCTGACCGGGCCGCACCCGCCGGCCGACATCGCCACCAAGTTCCTCGAGAAGATCCGCAAGGTAGTTCCGGACAGTTCGTCCACCGCCGTCCTGATCTACGACGAGGCGGCCGAATCGCTGGTCGGCCTGGCGGCGGACGGGCCGCTCGCCGCCGACCTCGACGGCGCCACGATCCCCAGCGCCGTGCTGCCCGAGGCGATGCGGACGCCGCTCCTCAAGAGCCGCCCGGTCGTGATCTACGACACGCTCGTCGACACCGCCTCGACCGGCGGGGCCGATACCTGGGCAGCATTGTGCCGCAACGTGCCGGCCTTCCGGCAGAGCCGCTCGCTGGTGCTGCTGCCGCTGCTCTCCCGTAACCGGCTGGTCGGCGTGCTGTTCCTGCGCGACGACCGCCCGAGCACCGTCCCCCTGGAACTGCTCCAGCTCCTGACCGTGCTGACCCACTTCCTGGCGGGCGCGCTCCACAACGCGTTCTCCGTCGCCGAGGCCGAGGCCCGCGCCGAGCGCGCGGCGATCATCAACCGGGTGGTCCGCCACGCCCACGCCGGCCACGACCACGAGACGCTGATGGCGAACACGCTCCAGGAGCTGTCGACGGCGATGAACGTCTCGGCGGCGCTGGTGCAGCTCGGGAAGGACGCCGACGACCTGCGGATCGCCTACGAGTGGACCGCGAAGGGCGAGAACCCGATCGGCGTCGGCAGCCAGATGGGCCTGCCGATCGCCCGGCTCGCCGTCCGCGACGGCCGCACGATCGCCATGACCGACATGCGGACCGACCCGCGCCTGAACGACGAGGAGCTGGGCCTGCGCGACGACCACCTGCGGACCGGCGCGGTCGCCGGGCTGGCGACGCCGATCAGCATCGGCGGCAAGCTGGTGGGCGTGCTGCTGGTGCAGATGAACGACGTCGCGCGCGCCTGGACCGGCGACGACGTGCGGCTGACCGAGGCCGTGGCTCGGGAGCTTCGGATCGCACTCGAGACCGCGCGCCTGCTCGAATCGCGGGAGCGCGAGTCGGACCGCCTGCTGGCGCTCCATCGAGCCTCCACCGAGCTCGCCACCCACACCGACACCCACACCGTCATCGAATCGATCCTCCACAACGCCGTGACGCTGCTCGGCGGCGGCAGCGGCTCCTTCTTCCACTGGGACGCCGACGCCGGCGTGCTCCGGCGGGTCCAGACCTGGCAGACCCCGGACGTCGAGAGCTCGTCCGAGTTCCGCCCGGGTGAGGGGCTGGCCGGCCTGGCGTTCTCCGAGGCGAAGCCGATCATCATCAACGACTACCAGGCCTCGGACCTGGCCCGCCGCCGTGGGCGCGACCGGGGGCTACGGGCCGGCCTGGGCGTGCCGCTGATCCCGAGCGGCAAGCCGCTGGGCGTGCTGCTGATCTCGTCCTATGACGACAGCACCCAGTTCTCGGAAGACGACGCTCGCCTCCTGGACCTGTTCGGCGACCAGGCGGCGGCGGCGCTGATCTCGGCCGAGGCGTTCGAGGAGCAGCGCAAGGCCGTCGAGGAGCTGGAGCGCGTCAACAAGGTCAAGAGTGAGTTCGTCGCGATCGTCTCTCACGAGTTCCGGACGCCGCTGACGGGCATCCAGGGCTTCAGCGAGATGATGCGCGACGAGGATCTGACCGTCGCCGAGATGAAGGAGTACGCCACCGATATCAACAAGGACGCCCGCCGCCTCAACCGGCTGGTCAACGAGATGCTCGATCTGAGCCGGATGGAGTCCGGGCGGATCGCCCTGAGCCTGGAGCCGATCGACCTGAACGCTCTCGTCCGGGACATCGCCGCCACGATGCAGCCGACCGCGCCGAAGCACACATTCACGCTGCGTCTCGACGACACGCTCTCGCTGCTCATGGCCGACCGCGACAAGCTCACCCAGGTGGTGACCAACCTCGCGAACAACGCCGTCAAGTACTCGCCGGATGGCGGCGAGGTCGTGTTGATGACCCGCGCGGAGGGCAACCACGTGCACCTGATGGTGGTCGACCATGGGCTGGGCATGCCGAAGGACATGCTGGAGTACGTTTTCGAGCCGTACTCGCGGGCTGAGAACGGCAAGGCTCGGTTCGTCAACGGGACCGGCCTCGGCCTCCCGATCGCCCGGCAGATCGTCAAGCTGCACGGCGGCCGGGTCTGGGCCGACAGTATCGAAGGAAAGGGCTCGACCTTCCACTGCCTGATCCCGGTCGGCGCCGGCTCGCGCGCGGCCTGAGCCTCGAGAGGAGACTAAATATCCATGGACCAGCAGAAGATCCTGTTCGTGGACGACGAGGAGCAGATTCGCCGCCTGCTGAGCTCGTTCCTGACCCGTCGCGGCTACGACGTGAAGACGGCCGTGGACGGCCACGATGCGCTGAACCTGCTCGAGTCGTACACCCCCGACCTGGTCATCACCGACGTCAACATGCCGCACGTGGACGGCGTCGAGCTGACGCGGCGGCTGCGGACGCACGCACGCCTGAACAGCATGCCGATCATCATGCTCTCGGCGAAGGTCCAGACCGACGAGATCCTGGCCGGCTACGCCGAGGGCGCCGACGAGTACGTGCCGAAGCCGATCGAGATGCGAATCCTGGCGGCCAAGGTCGAGTCGCTGCTACGGCGGGCCCAGCCGGCCGTCGTCCAGGCCGTCATCCAGGAAGCGCCGGCGGCCCCCGTCGAGCCCCCGGCCAGGCAGGTCATCGTCTTCATGCACGGCAAGGGCGGCGTCGGCACCACCACGCTGGCTGTCAACGCCGCCGTGGCGCTCGCGACCAGCGCCGGCAAGAAGGTCACGCTGCTCGACCTGGACCTGGCGTACGGCAACGCGGCGCGGATGCTGGCGCTCCAGCCGGGCAGGATGCTGGCCGACCTGGCGGCGGACGACCGGGTCTCGCTGGAGGCGCTCGGCGAGCTGACCCTGGAGCATCGGAGCGGCGTCAAGGTGGTGGTCGGCTGCAACCAGCCGGAGCAGGCCACCACGGTCGGCGGGCTGCTGGTGCGCTGGACGCTGGAGAAGCTCCTGGAGCAGTCCGACGTCGTGCTGGTCGACACGGCCTCGTGGCCCTCCGAGGCGATGCTAGCGGTCGTACCCGAGGCGACGACGATCTGCGTCGTCACGACGCCGCGCCTGGTGGCGCTGGAGGCGACCTCGGCCTGCCTCAGCCTGCTGGAGCGGCTGGGGGTCTGCCCGGAGAAGGTGCGCCTGGTGCTCAACAACACGATGTCGCGGGGCCTGAAGCCCGAGGTTGTGGCGAAGCGGCTCGGGCGCCCGGTCGATCTCACGATCCCGTACCTGTCCGCGTTCGGCGACGCGACGGGCTCGCTCCGACCGCTCGACCAGGGGCAGTCGGACCAGGTCGGCGCGATCGTCGCCCGGGACCTGGCGACGCAGGTCATCAGCTTCCCCGCCGCGTAGCCGTCACGCATCCGCAACGAGCGAGCGGCGGCCTCATGGCCGGGGCTTCGTCATGTCCGACCTGAGGCGACCTCGGCCTGCTCGTCGTGGCGCCCCGATCCGTCCTTCGCGTCGTGCCATGAGCGCGATCTGGAGCGGGTTCGATCCCCGGCGATGGGAGTGCTGGGGCCGGACACGTCCCACGCAGCTCGCGGGGGCGTCAGGTCGTGACGGTCTCTCTGATCATGGTGATCTCGTAGATCCCGTCCGGTGTGATCCGGGTCCCCTTCAGGAAGGCGCCGCCTCCGCCAGCTCGTCGTCTTCGAGGTCGTCGACGGGGATACCCGTCGGCGGGTCGAGCGGGCCTTCGCCCACGAAGCGTGCGGCGACGTGGTTGGCGCTATAGGCCAGTCGCCGCTCTTGAGGTGTCATAGCGTCGAGGAGCGCATCGGTGAGATGCTCTTTCTCGAAAGCCATGATGCCGACCATGTCCCGCGTACGAGCGAGGTGCGGAATATGGTCGAGGTACTCAGTAGGAGTCATCTCAAGGCTCTCCGCCCTCTAGCATGTCGCGCAGCATGCGCTCGCGATGTGTTGGATCGCTCCAGAAGCGGAGCGCGTCGCCGGAGAGGACCACGCCCGCTTGTAGCACAGCGCGGCTGGCCGGGACGATTGCTGGCGCGTGCCTCGGAAACGCGCCAGCCTGGAAACCAGATTCCTACCGGACGTACTGTCGAACCGCCTGCTCCAGCTCGTCGAGGTCGAACGGCTTGCGCACGAACGCATCCGCGCCGGTCCCGCGCGCCACGTGCCCGCCGACCGAGCTGGTCAGGATCACCGGCGGCGCCGGTCGGAGCTCCTGTTTCACCCAGCGGCACAGCTCCGGCCCGGTCATTACCGGCATCATCACGTCCGAGATCACCAGGTCCGGCGGGTGACGGGCCGCCAGCGCGATCGCCTCGCGGCCGTTGATCGCCTCAAAGACCTGGAAGCCGAGGTCTTTGAGGATCCACGCCAGCAGCTCGCGGATCGGGGCTTCGTCGTCGACCACCAGGATCGTGGTCACGCCCGCTCCTCCCGGCCGCTCTCGCCGCCCGATCGACCCGTCCGGTCGGCGGCTGTCACCTCGGCCTGCGCCGCGAGCGCCTCGGTCGAGCCCTTCGGCGCCTCGCCCTGCATGCGCATGCCAAAGCCGGCCGCGATCGTGTACTCGTGAAGTCGATGGTCGTGGTCGGAGAATCGCATGTGCATGATCGAGAACAGGCGCCGCAGCCTCCCCTCCGCCTCCACTGCGCGCAGGAGCAACAAGTTCTCGGCCAGGACCGCCAGCGCCGTGTCTGCCAGGTCCAGCTCCGAGCCGTAGCGCGCGATCTCGTAGGGCAGGAACGTGGTCACGGTCCGCCCCCGTAGATAGGTTACCAGGGCCGCGAAGAAGTCGGAGCGCCGGTCCACGTCGACGATCGACCGCTCCAACTGTGCCGCCGAGTCGATCACCAGCCGGCGCACTCCGCGCCGCTCGATGTCCTCTCGCACCATCTCCGCAACACAGTCGGCTTCGAGGTCGTGGCCGGGCAGCGTCACGATCCGCAGCAGGCCAGTTCGCTCGTACTCTTCGAGGTGGAGGTCGAAGATCCGCCCCTTCTCGCGCAGTTGAGGCGCGCTCTCCATGAAGCCGAGGATCAGCGTCGGCTCGCCCAGGCGCGCGCCCTCGGCTGCGAAGTGCAGCCCGAGCAGCGTCTTGCCGGTCCCGAAGCTGCCAGCCGCCAGCGTGACCGTGCCTTCCGTGAGGCCGCCGTGCAGCAGGGCGTCGATCGGCGGCTTGCGGAACGCCGCCCGCCGGGTCGACCAGGCCGGCTCGAACGGCTGCACCCAGGACTCGAAGCGGCGCCAGAGCTGGATGCCCTT
>Ga0075430_100005884_pt1 | contig 10354 bp, 10 predicted proteins | sample RhiMetdeltSRZDD4_FD_75294 | JGI IMG/M metagenome (GOLD analysis project Ga0075430, IMG submission 75294) | Populus rhizosphere microbial communities from Tennessee, USA - Rhizosphere MetaG P. deltoides SRZDD4 | ecosystem: Host-associated > Plants > Roots > Rhizosphere > Soil | place: USA...
GGGATTCCACGCTCCGAGCAGAAGCCGCGAATCTCCTCGAGGTTCATGTAGTTCAGTTCCTCGAGGAGTCGCGTGCGCTCGCTCGCGGTGAGTTGCGACAGGAAGTTCGACATTCAAATACTTCGGCTCGCAAACCGTCGAGTTGCGGAGCCAGGACCGCACTCGCTCCGAATCCAAGGAACTCAGGTCCACCAACTTCCTTCGCTTGCTCGGTCGTCGGTGGGCTATATCTCGCCAGTCTACCGCCGTAAGTCTCAACGGATCCGACTCGTTGTTCCGTCTAATCGTCCACATTGACTTACCAGACTTGCGCAGCTTGGTCGTAACCTCGCAAATAGCCTGCGCCGCGTCGAGCACGGAGTGCTCTCATGAAACACACCGTCGCGTTCCTCCTTTTCGCCCTCCCCGCCGCCGCGGCGCAGGAACCCGAAACCGTCGCGTGGCGGAACGGCGCGTGGTTCGACGGAACCGGATTCCGGCGCGTGGACGTCTACAGCATCGGCGACCGGCTCACTTTGAAGAACGTCTCACAGGTCGATCGCACTATTGATCTCACCGGCAGGTTCTTAATGGGGGCATTCGGCGAGGCGCACAACCACAACATTCCGAGCGACAACACGAAGCGCACGATCCGCGCCTACCTGGAGCAGGGCATCTTCTACGTCATGATCCAGACGAATGTGCCAGACGCTCCAGCGAAGCTGAAGGGTCTGATCAATCGACCAGACTCCATCGACGTGCTGTTCGCGAACGGAAGCTTCACCGCGCCGGACGGCCACCCGACGGCGCTCGTCCGGCGGAACATCGGGAACGGCGGCATGACCAACGAGGATTTGGATGGCGGCTTCCTACATCCGGTGCGCTCCCGTGAGGACATCGATTCGCAACCCGCTGGAAAACCTCGAGTCGATGACGACGATCAGCCTGCGGGGCAAGGGAGGCCGTGAGCTGCCGTTCGCCCGTCAGCAAGCGTCCGGGCGGCGATTCTCGACACTATCCCCATCCGCCCAACTTGCATTTTGCACACTGATCAGGGATCTCTATCCGGTATTCGAGTGGCCAGTCAGATTGGCTTCGCCTCGACTCCGGTCGCATGAACGCGGGGGTGAGCGTTGAATCGATGAAGTCACTCACCGACGAATACTCTGGTTTTGTCGAGCATCCTCGCTATGGAAAGCGGCCGCGGTTCACAGGCCTCGACGTGACCGATTCACTGGACGGACAGGTGTACTGCCATTGGCACTCCCCCGTTGGCGTCCGTGTCCCAAGCACCGCGGTTGTAGCGGGTGTGACTCGCCAACAACCGGCCACGCTGCATGTCACACATTATTTCGACGCGAAACGCATCTGTCGCAGGTGTGGACGGCCATTCCTGTTCTTCGCTGAAGAGCAGAAGTACTGGTACGAGGATCTCGAGTTTCCACTTGAAGCCGACTGCTTGGAATGCGTCCCCTGCCGAAAGGACGAACAACGGCTACGTCTGATCCGCCAGAAATACGATGCCCTGTCCCGGGAGACCGCCCGTACTGAGGCCGACACGCTGGATTTCGTGGAGTGTGGAGTCCTGCTAGTGGAGTCCTGCGTATTCTCGGCGAAGGTATTGCCCAAGCTGCGAGGACTTCTCAAGGCATTGTCGGTTGATGCGGAAGACCCGTCGGATAACAAAGCCCGGGTGCTTCTGTCGAGAATCGATGGCATCGAACGCGGGGCCTGAAGAGCGAGGCATGTTGAACGAGCATTCTTCGGCGGGCATCGAGGCACGGGGCGTCACCAAGACATTTGGTTCTGTGACCGCCGTCCGCAATCTGAATCTTCAGGTTGCACCGGGCACGCTCTTTGGCTTCCTGGGGCCCAACGGCTCCGGGAAGTCAACCACGGTCAAGATGCTGACTGGATTGCTTGCGCCGACGACGGGCGAAGTGCTCGTGGCCGGGCATACTGTGTCGCCCGACAACATCGATCTCCGACGTGTGATCGGCATCCTGCCAGAAGATGCCGCCCTCTTTCATTCACTCACGATCTGGGAGCACCTCGAACTGAGCGGGCCGCTGTATGGATTGAGCCGTCAGGAAACCCGCGATCGGGCCATCCAGCTCCTGCGACACCTGGATCTGGAGCGTGACACCGGCACCTACATCGATCAGGCGTCCTACGGGATGCGCAAGAAGTGCGCGCTGGCGATGGCGCTGCTGCACAACCCTCGAATTCTCTTTCTCGATGAGCCGTTCGAGGGCATCGATCCAGGCTCCTCACGCAACATCAAGGACCTGTTGCTCACCCTCGCCGCAAAGGGCGTCACGGTCTTCGTGACGTCGCACATCCTTGAAGTCGTCGAGCGACTCATCGAACAATTCGCCATCATCATCCGAGGGGAAGTCGTCTGCTGTCAGACCGTCGCCGACGTTCAGCGCGCCGGGATGACGCTGGAGGACGTGTACTTTCGGCACGTTGGCAAGCCCTCCGTCGGTAACCTGGCATGGCTGGGATCGCACTGATCCTCACGTATCAGTGGCGAGCGTTCTGGCGACGCTTCATTCGGACCCGTCATCGCGCGCAGTTCTTCCTGACGGTGCTGGCGGTTCTCGGCTGGGCGTCCGTCGCCATCCTGCCAGCAAGCTTGTCGCGAGCGGCCCAGGAACTCGCGGCAGGACAGACGACCTCGATGGACGCTGTGCTCTGGACGTTTTGTGGGCTGTGGCTGTTCGTTCTTGTTGAGGACGCGAGCGTCAGCCTGACGAGCCGTCATTTGCGCACGTTCCCGATCGATGTCGGCCGATTGCTCATCGTCAGGATTCTCTCGATCTTCTGCTCGCCGGTGGCGGTGCTGATCGCACTTGGTTCCGTGATCAGCCTGTGGCCGTTCCTCTTTGCCCGCCAGACTGTACTCGGCGGCGCCGCAGCCCTCCTGCTTTTTGCGCTGGCTCTGGGCTCGGGAATGAGCGTGTCTCACCTGCTGGGCGTGCCTGAACTGCGAAGAAAGCTGCTCGCGCCGGTGGCTGTCATCAGCACCGTCCTGGGAGCAGTCTTTTTTACCCAAGGCCTTCCGAGCATCGAGCAACTCCCCGCTGTCGTGGCCGTCTCGCCGCCGCATCTGGTCTCCGCTGTGTCAGTCGCCGCAACTCCGTCAGCAGCGATGATCCCGCTCTTTACTCTGGTCGCTATCAGTGCGGTGGTCGTCTCTCTGCTCTTCTGGAGCTTTCGCCGCAGCGTGTTCGCCCAGTCGGACAAAAAAGCGGCGGGACGCGCGGCCGATAGTGTCCTCTGGTTTCCGGGGCGATTCGGCGGCCTCGTGCGCAAGGAGCAGCACGAATTCCGTAAGCTGCTGGACCCATGGCCGGGCCTGCTGCTGGTAGTGGCAGTCAGCGTCGCGTCGCTCTTCGGTCCGCTGCCACCGATCGTTCGTCAGGCGATCATTGTCATCGTGTTCGTGATGAACACGAACGTGATCATGAACTGTTTCGGCTTGAATTCGAGCGCCGAGCTGAACCGCTACGCTATTCTCCCACTCCGTGGCAAGGACGTGCTGCTGATCAAGAATCTGGGGCTGACGGTGATCGTCGCGGCGCAGCTGACGTTGCTCATACTGACCGCAGTCTGGCGATCCGGGCTGTTAGAGGCCGCCGCCGAAGTGCTCCTGGCCACGGTCCTGCTGCTGTCGCATCTCGCGTGGGGCAATCTGGTCTCTGTCACTTCGCCATTCAAGATGCAGTTCTATCGTTTCACCTCACACGGTGAACCGCTGACGGCAATGGCCGGCTCGACAATCGGCAGCGCTCCCGGGATCGTCGTGCTGTTCCTGCTGCATTCCGACTCATCATGGCCCGCCGCGACGATGGCGGGTGTTCTGTTGTTGTCGCTGGCCGTTTATCTTGTGTCGCTCCATCATTCGGGACGGAGTTTCGAGCGGCGAAGGCACGTCATCGGCGAGCGATTGTCGTGACGAGGTGCTTCTGCGAGGCTGCCTGAGTACCCATGAAGGCCGCCGTCTATCGTCGTTACGGTCCGCCCGACGTGGTCCAGATCGCCGATGTGCCCATGCCCGGCATCAAGAGCACGGAGATGCTCGTCAAAGTTCGGGCGACCACGATCACCGCGGGCGACTCCCGATTGCGGAGCGCGCGCGTGCCGCGCGGATTTGCGTTCCTGATGCGTCTTGGTTTCGGCATTCGTGGCCCACGCAAACCAATCCTTGGATGGGAGCTCGCCGGCGAAGTCGTCGCAGTGGGTCAATCCGTCAGTCGTTTCGCGCTGGGCGACAAGGTGTTCGCGGCGCGTATGGGGTGTCATGCGGAGTATGTGGCCGTGCCCGAGGATGGCGCGGCTCCACTGCCACACAACCTGACGTTCGAGGAGGCCGCTGCGCTCACGTTCGGCGGCTTGACGAGCCTCTTTTATCTGCGCGACAAGGCGCGGATTCAGCCGGGCGAACGGGTTTTGGTCAATGGAGCATCAGGCGCGGTGGGGTCCGCGGCAGTGCAGCTGGCGAAACACTTCGGAGCGGCGGTGACGGGCGTCTGCAGTGGGGCCAATGAGCAGTTGGTGAAATCCCTAGGCGCACACCGTGTAGTGGACTACACCAGGGAGGACTTCACCCAGACGCGCGAGACCTACGACATCATCCTCGACGCGGTCGGCAACTGCTCGTTCTCCCGGTGCAAGCCCGCGCTCGCCCCCGGCGGCAGGCTGCTGCTCGTTGTCGCCAGTCTGGGCCAATTGGTCGGAGCACTCGTGTGGTCGTCGCGAGCGGGCCGCAAGGTACTCAGTGGAGTCAACTCCGTTCGTTCTGCGGACCTCGATTTCCTGCGTGCGCTCGCGGAGTCAGGCGCGTTCAGGCCCGTCATTGACCGGACCTACGAATTCGCGCGGATCGTGGATGCTCACCGCTATGTCGACATGGGGCGCAAGAAGGGCAACGTCGTGCTGACCCTTGCGTAGCCAAGGCGCGTCGGCCCTACCACGAGAATTTGAAAATGCTCGCCGTCGATCTCCGCGGATCCGGATACTGCGGGTTCACGTCTTTGTAGCTCTCGGGCACGCTCGCCCAGTCCTCGTAGATGGTGCCACCGAGGTAGAAACCGGGCTTGTTCGACGTCTCGGGCTTTGTGTCCGATGGCGAACTGAGCGAGTAGATACGCAGCGGCTGCGACGGACCGGGCCGATCGGTGCTGGGCACGTATTCCGCGATGCCGTCGCCGTTGACGTCGGCGCGTATCCAATCCACGCGCAGCAGTCGATGATAGGTTCGATCGGCAATCATGCCGTGGAGCTGCGCATTGAAACGCGCGACGATCGTTTCCGCATCGCTGCGGGTTCGCCTGATCGCCAGATGTAGATCACGCCTGACCAGGGGCGTCGATCCAATCTGCAGCCGGGCCTCTGATTCCTTCGGATAGTTGTTGAGGATGTACTGGACGACGAGATCGTCCATCAGCGTGTATTCCACGTTTCCCTTGAGCAATTGCGAGAGGCTGTCTTCTTCGCTGCGCGATCGGACGAATACGGGTCCGCCGAGGTCAACGGCGCCGCCGTACGAGTAGCCTTCGACAATCGCCACCCGCTTGCCCGTCAGGTCGCTCAGCGTTTTCGCCGACACATCGGCGCCTCGCCGCCCGATCAGCACGAGACGGTTCTCGAGATACGGCTGCGAGAAGATCAGCGCTCGCTCCCGCTCCGGATCCTTCCACGCCGCCGCGCTGCCGTCGTACTGACCGCCGAGAAGCGCGGGCGTGTATTCCGGCGCGCCGACGATTGTGGTGTTCGCCTTCAGGCCAAAGCGGCCGAGCGCTTCCTCGACGAGATCGAGCGCTAACCGTGCTTGCCCGGGCGCATTCGTGAACGGTGGCCACGCCGTGGACACCAGCTTCAGCGGCGCCAACTGGGCCGACACGAAGTGCGACCCGCCGAAGAAGACGACCACGCACGCGATCACGGCGGCGCGCGACATCACGCGTGCGAAAGACATCGCTGATTGGCTGGTTCGGTTCTCGTCCATATCTCATTCGCTGTTCGGAACTGGTCCGCGGGTCGTCAGGACAGATCACGACATACCGTGACCCGCGACACGAATTTGCGATCTCCGTACACGCATCGCTCGAGCGATCGTTGTCCACCCGCGCCTTTTCTTCAGGAACGGCGCGAGGCGCGACCCGACCCGCGAACACGAGCCAGATCGATGCCATGAATGCGGGCCGTCGTTTTGCAACGGCCGAGCCTCGACTGTCGTCTGCCTCACGATTGCGAGGGAGCGGTGCGATCCGAAGAAACCAGCGATATCACGCGCATCGTGCTGTGGGTCGTCGTGGTCGGCATGCTGCTGGCCGGAAGCTTCATGACGCTGCTGCCGTTTCTGAGCGGCTTGATCTGGGCGACGACCATCGTGGTTACCACCTGGCCCGGATTGATTCGACTGCAGCGGCTCCTGTGGGGCCGGCGTTCGCTCGCGGTCGCGACGATGACCTTGCTGGTGGGTCTCGCGTTCATCGCGCCGTTCGTGTTTGCGATCGGAACGCTGCTCGACGCGGCAAGCCACAGTCCGGCGGTGATGAACGACTTCCTCGCACGCGGGCTGGGTCCACCCCCGCCATGGATCGGTGATCTTCCAGTGATCGGGCGCCGACTCATGGCAGAGTGGCAAACGATCGCCGCCGGCGGTCCCGAAGCGCTCGCGACAGCGGTGCAACCCTACGCCATTGCTGCCGCCGGCTGGGCACTGGCGGCAACCGGGGGCTTCGGCAGAACGATCGTGCTCGTTCTGGTCACGCTTCTTCTCGTTCCCATCCTGTACGCCCAGGGCGAGACCGCCGCGCGCGGTGCGCTGGCATTTGCGCATCGCCTTGGCGGCGCATCCGGCGAGCGAACGCTGCGCCTGGCCGGCCAGGCCATACGCAGCGTCGCACTCGGCGTCGTCGTGACCGCGCTCGTGCAGTCGCTGCTGGCCGGAATCGGACTGTGGGTGTGCGGCGTTCCACATCCAGGCTTATTGGCGGCGTTCGCGTTCGTTCTCGGGGTCGCGCAGATCGGTCCCTTGCTGGTGCTCGTGCCGTCCATCTTGTGGCTCTATTGGAATGGCAACACCGGCTGGGCCATCGCGCTTCTGATTTGGAGTCTGCCCGTGGGAGCCCTCGACAATGTGCTGCGGCCGATATTGATCCGACGCGGCGTGCAACTGCCGATGCTGTTGATCATCGGCGGCGTGATCGGCGGGCTGATCAGTTTCGGCGTGGTCGGGTTGTTCGTCGGCCCTGTCGTCCTGGCCGCGACCTACACACTGGCCAAGGAATGGGTCGCCAGGGCACCCCGCGACAGCGTTCCGACGTGACGCACTGACCTACCAGCCCTGAGCGGCAAGGCGCTGTGCTGGCATACCACGACTCGTCGTGTGATGCTCACGACCGGCTGTCGCCCTCTCGCCGGATCGGTTTAATTCCCGCACGATCTCGCACTCGCTCGTTGGCAACGAGCATGCGCTGTGGTCGTCGTCCCCCCGCGCAGGAGCAAGTATGCCCAGAGAACGATCATCGCCGCCGCGAATGTCATCCCCCATCGTGGCGTGCCTATCGGCAGCCGCCCTCTTCGCGGTATTTGCCGCAGGAGGCCTCATTGCGAACGCGGCGCCGGCCCAGGCAGATTCAGGCGCCGCAACGGCCGCCGCCAAGGCCAGCCCTGCCCTGGTCAGCGCACTCTCCAAGGAGATGGGCTCATCGCCCGAGCAGGCCGCGGGTGCCGCGGGCGCGCTTTTCGGAATGGCGAAATCCAAGCTGTCAGCCGCTGAGTTCACGCAAGTCAGCAACGCCGTACCGGGCATGGATCTGCTGCTCAAAGCGGCTCCGACAGGGGGCGGCACTGGTGCAACGGGCGGGTTGGGACAGCTCGGCGCGGCGGCCGGCGCGTTGCCGGGCGCTGCGAGTGCGTTCACGAAGCTTGGACTGTCGCCGGACCTGGCGGCGAAAGCGATTCCTGTCATCACGCAGTTCGTGACGAAGTCCGGCGGCGCAAACGTCGGGAAACTGCTTGCCGGTGCGTTGAAGTGAGGTTGACGACATGGATCTGAACGCACTCACTCAGAACGCCAGCACTACCCTGATCAACGTCGCGTGGAAAGTCGCTGGCGCTGTGGTGCTGTGGCTCGTCGGCCGCTGGCTGATCTCGCTCGCGCTCGACATGATCGGCCGGACCGCCAACAAGCAGCAGTTCGACGTCACGCTGACGCGGTACATGCAGACGGCGCTCAAGATCCTGTTGAACATCGCGCTGATCGTCGCCATTCTTGGCTTCTTCGGCGTCGAGACCACCACGTTTGCTGCGCTGCTCGCCGCGGGTGGCGTCGCGATCGGCGTGGCATGGGGTGGACTGCTGGCCAACTTTGCTGCCGGCGCATTTCTGGTGTTCCTGCGCCCGTTCAGAGTTGGCGATTTCATCACGGCCGGCGGTGTCACCGGCACAGTTGAAGCGATCGGCCTGTTCGGCACGACGATAAACACCCCGGACAACGTCGCGACGATCATCGGGAACAACAAGATCTTCTCCGACAATATCCAGAATTACTCGACAAACCCCTATCGACGTGTCGATCTGGCCGCGACGATCAGCAACACGGTCGATCACCGGGTGGCGATACGGGCTATCAAACAGCGCCTGGTGGGCATTCCCAATGTGCTGCCGTCGCCGGAACCTCAGGTCGACGTGCTGGAATTCACGCCCGCGGGACCGGTACTCTGCGTTCGTCCGTTCTGCAGCAACCAGAATTATTGGCAGGTCTATTTCGACACCAACCGGATGATCCGCGAGGCGTTCACGGAAGCGGGATTCCCTGTTCCGACGCCAACATTCGCGGTGAGCGCCGGCGCCATCGGCTCACCCTTCGTGGAACACTGACGCCCGGGCCGCCTGAAGACGGCCCCTTCATACAGCCAGTCATCGGGAGATCGATCATGTCCAGAGACTTACTGTTACGACGAGGGGCAACCGCGTTCGTGTTGGTCACATGCGTGTCGGCCGCGAGCATGCTGGCGCAGACGGCGGTGAAGCTGGCGAAGAATCGCTACACGCCGCAACAGGATGTCGAGCTCGGTCGCAAGGGCGCGGCGGAGGTTCGCGCCCAGTTTCCAATCATCAAGGACGAACGGATCTCCAGCTACCTCACCCGGATTGGCGATCGGCTGGTCGCGGCCGCGCCGCCGGAGCTGAAGCAGCCGGTGTACGAGTATTCGTTCACCGCGGTCAACGTGAAAGAGATCAATGCGTTTGCGCTCCCCGGCGGGCCGATGTTCGTGCATCGCGGGATGTTCGACGCCGCGGAGGCCGAGGGCGAGGTCACCGAGGTCATGGCGCACGAATTGGCGCACGTGCTGCTTCGCCACGGGACGGCGAACGCGACCAAGGCGCAGAATCCCTGGCTGCAAATCGGTCAGTTGGCGGGCCAGATTGGCGGTGCGGTGGCCGGAGGGGCAGCTGGTTCGGCGATCGCGCAAGGCAGTCAGCTCGGTCTTGGCGCGATGCTCCTGAGATATAGCCGCGACTTCGAAAAGGAGGCGGATCTTCTCGGCGCCCAGATGATGGCTCGCGCCGGCTGGGACCCGCGCGCGCTGGCGCGCATGTTCGAAACGATCGAGCGCGAGTCGAAGGCCGGCGGCGGGGGCGGAAATCCGCAGTGGCTCAGTAGTCACCCCAATCCCGGGAACCGCACGCAGTACATCAACAAAGAAGCGGCCACGTTGACGATCGCCACGCCTGCCGACGGCAGCCATTTCGCGTCCACGAAGGCCGCATTCGCAACGTTGCCGCCGGCCCTCACGATGGAGGAAGTGTCCAAAGGGAAGGGCGCCACCTCGCTGACGGTCGGCACGCCCGGTCAGCCAGTACCACCGCCGTTAGCGGAGTCCAAGGTCGTCACTGGCGGCAAGCTCTTTGACGTCAGCGTGCCCGCCAACTGGACGGAGTTGGCTTCCGATTCCTCGATCAAGATCGTCCCGGACAATGGCTACGGTCAACTGAACGGACAAACCGTCTTCACGCACGGCGTGGAGTTCGGCGTCGTGAAGGCCGCGTCGAGGGATTTGCGAGAAGCGACCAACGCCTGGCTGAAGGCCGTCGCGCAGGGCAACCCCGAACTGCGGCTCAACGGGTCGCAGCAAGCGGTACAGATCTCTCAGCGACAGGGTCTTGCAACACCGCTCGTCAATCCCTCAGCGCTCGGGGGACGCGAGCACGTGGGGCTCTACACCACGTTCCTCGCTGACGGGAATTTGTTTTACTACCTGACCGTCAGTCCCGAGAAAGATGCCGAGGCGTTTCAGGCGGCGTTTCAGCGCATCGGCAGCTCGCTCAGGTTAATGGATCGCCGCTAGCGCTCCAT
>Ga0075430_100005885_pt1 | contig 10353 bp, 5 predicted proteins | sample RhiMetdeltSRZDD4_FD_75294 | JGI IMG/M metagenome (GOLD analysis project Ga0075430, IMG submission 75294) | Populus rhizosphere microbial communities from Tennessee, USA - Rhizosphere MetaG P. deltoides SRZDD4 | ecosystem: Host-associated > Plants > Roots > Rhizosphere > Soil | place: USA...
GCCATTGGCGCGTCCCCTCTCGCCTCTCTGGAGCTGCCATGAGCGCCTCCATGCATCTTCGAAGCCTGCGCCGGGCGATGTCCGCTCGTATCGCCATAGTGTCGTCGCTCGTTGTGAGCACGAGTGCCACCATCATCGCGTGCGGTGACGGCGTACAGGCGGAGGCGTCACCGGGGGTGGTCGCCACGCGCGACACGGCTCTCCTCTCTCCCGACGCAGCGCGTCTCGCAGCGTTCACGATCGCGCGGGCCGAGTCGCTCCCGTGGATGGAATCGTGGACCGCACCGGCGCGGCTGGCGCTCGACCCTAACGAGACGCAGACGCTCGGCGCGATCGCCGAGGGGCGCGTGACGCGCGTGCTGGCGCGTGTGGGCGATCGCGTCCAGGCAGGGCAGGTGCTCGTGACGATCCACAGTCACGAGATGATGGACGCGCTGAGCAGTCTGGCCACGGCGCGAGCGGCCGATGCGCAGGCCGCGGCCGAGGCCGAGCTGGCCGGGCGCGGGGCGGCGCGCGCGGAGCGGCTCTACGAGCTTCGCGCGCTGTCGCTCGCGGATCTCGAGCGTGCGCGTACGGTGCTCGCGCAATCCGGGTCGGCGCGAGCGCAGGCGCAGGCAGAGCTGACACGATCGCAAGCCGTGCTGTCCCACCTCGTCGGGGTTGGTCGGGTGCCAGCGGGCGTCGATGAGCACGAAGTGCTCGTTCGGTCGCCGATGACCGGATTGGTCGTTGGTCTGGACGCACGCCCGGGGACAGTAGTGCTCGTCGGCGCGCCGCTCGTATCAGTGAGCCGGACGACATCTCTCGTGCTCCAGATGCAGCTGCCGGAGCGCGCGATGGCAGCGGTCGACTCCGGCGCCACGATCGGGTTTGCCGTTTCCGCGTTCCCGGGTGAGCGGTTCGAGGCGCGCGTGACGCGCGTCGCACCGACGCTGGACTCTACGACGCGAACGCTCGCCGTGATGGCGCAGGTGGTCGCCGCGAGCCGGCTCCGCGCGGAGATGTACGCATCCGCGGAGCTGCGCGGGCCGCCTAACGGCATCGTGCTGAGCGTGCCGGCGAACGCCGTGCAGTCGTTCGACGGCGATACGGTCGTGATCACGACACGCCCGCGCGATGACGGCGTGGAGCTCGAGGCGGTGCGCGTCCGAGTCGGCCGGCGAACCACCGAGCGCGCGGAGGTGCTCGGCGGCCTCGCTGCCGGAACGCCGGTGATCTCGACCGGCGCGTCGGTAGCGAAGGCGGAACTGCTGCGGCGGCGAGGAGGTGCCTGAGATGCGACACCTCATCACCTTCGCGCTGCGCCAGCGTGTGTTCATCACCGGTGGTGTGCTCACGCTCGTCGCAGCGGGGTTGATCGCGCTGACGCGGGTGCCGTTCGACGCGTTTCCGGATCTCACGGGAACGCGCGTGGAAGTGATCACCACTGCGCCCGGGCTCGCACCCGAGGAAGTGGAGCGACTCGTCACCTATCCGCTGGAATCGTCGCTGATGGGGCTGCCCGGTGCGGAAGGGGTGCGCTCCGTGTCGAAGGCCGGGCTCTCGCTCATCACGGTACCGTTCCCCGACCGCATGGACATCTACTTCGCCCGGACGCTCGTGCAGCAGCGTCTCAACGATGCGAAGGGTGCGCTGCCGGACGGCATCGAGCCGTCGCTCGGGCCGGTCTCGACGCCCATGGGAGAGCTGTACCAGTACACGGTCACGAGCGACTCGCTCTCGTTGGCCGACCTCAAGACGCTGCACGATTACGTGATCCGCCCACGACTACGGACGGTGCCCGGCGTGTCGGAGGTGAACTCGTGGGGCGGACACACGGAGCAGATCCAGGTCGAGGTGGATCCGACGCAACTCGTCGCGCGCGGACTCACGCTCGCCGATGTCCACCAGGCGCTCGCCGACAACAACCTCACGTTCGGCGGCGGCTACGTGGAGCGCGCCGGCGAACGCTACACCATTCGGGGACTGGGCCGCATCGGATCGGCGGCGGAGCTCGGATCGGTCGTGCTGCATGCCCATTCCGGCACCCCGATCCGGATCGCCGACGTCGCGACGGTTCGCTCGGGGGCGCTCCCGCGCCAGGGGGCCGTGACGCAGGACGGCCGCGGTGAGGTGGTCGCCGGAATGGTGCTGAAGCTGAAGGGAGCCGACTCCCGGCGCGTGATCGAGGCGGTGCGCGAGCGCATGGCGGAGGTCGAGAAGACGCTGCCGTCGCACGTGCGGGTGACGCCGTTCTACGACCAGACCGAGCTCGTCGCCCGGACGACGCACACGATCGTGAAGAACCTGATCGAGGGCGGACTGCTCGTGGTCGCCGTGCTCTTCCTGTTCCTTCGCAACGTGCGAGCGTCGCTGATCGTGGCTTCGGTGATCCCGCTGTCGATGCTCACAGCATTCATCGGCATGCGCGTGTTCGGCTACTCGGCGAACCTCATGAGTCTCGGAGCGCTCGATTTCGGGCTCATCGTGGACGCGTCGGTCGTCATGGTCGAGAACTTCATCCGGCGGCTGGAGCGCGAGTCGCCGCAGGCGCACGAGGAGCGCCTGGCGCTGTTCCGGAGCGCGGCCATCGAAGTCGGCCGGCCCGTGCTGTTCGGCATCGCCATCATCGTGGCGGTCTACATCCCGATCTTCACGCTGGACGGAATGGAAGGCCGGATGTTCAAGCCGATGGCATTCACGGTGGTGTGCGCCGTACTGGGGTCGCTGCTGCTCGCCCTGACTTACGTTCCAGCGATCTCAGCGTGGCTGCTGCGGCATGCGCACGAGCGGCCGAGCCGGCTGCAGGAGACGCTGCGCGAGCGGTACCTCCGCGCGCTGGAGTGGACGCTCGCCCACGGGCGTGTTGCCGTGATGACGGCCGTGGTGCTGGTGGTCGCGGCTGTCGTGTCGTTAGGCGCGATCGGCAGCGAGTTCATGCCGAAGCTCGACGAAGGGTCGCTGCTCATCAACACGCGCCGGCTGCCGAGCGTCGCGCTGGAGGATGCGACGCGGATGTCCTTGCAGGCGGAGCGAATCGTTCGGCGCTTTCCGGAGGTGACGACCGTGGTCACCAAGGAAGGGCGACCCGATCTCGCCACGGAGGCGATGGGACTCTTCGAAGGCGACATGTACGTGATCCTGAAGCCCCGCGGTGAGTGGACGACGGCACGAGACCGCGATGGGCTCGTGGCCGCGTTCGACTCGGCGCTTCGTGTGGTGCCGGGGCTGTGGGTGTCGTTCACGCAGCCGTTGGCGATGCGCCTCGATGAGGCGGAGAGCGGCATCCGGACGGATCTCGGCATCAAGGTCGTCGGACCTGACCTCGACCGAAACCGCGCGAACGCCGAGGCCATTCGGCGCATCGTTGCTGGCGTCCGTGGGGCCGCGGATGTCGCGGTCGAGGTCAGCGAAGGAACGGGTCAGATTCGCATCGACGTGCGGCGCGACGCCCTGGCGCGCCACGGCGTGTCGGTCGCCGCGGTGAGAAGCGCGGTGGACCTCGCGCTCGGCACAACGACGGCCACCGAGCTGATCGATGGAGCGCGTCGCATCAGCGTCGCGGTCCGTTTGCCGGAACACCTGCGCGGGGATGTGGGCGAGCTGGCGCGCCTCACGATTCGCACGCCGGCAGGCGGCCTGATCCCGTTAGGCGAGCTCGCCGACATCGTGACCAGCTCGGCCCCCGAGCTGATCGGTCACGAGGACGCGCAGCGGCGAACGCTGGTGCTCGCGAACGTGCGCGGCCGCGACCTCGGCAGCTTCGTGCAGGAGGTGCGGGCCCGGGTTGCGCGCGACGTCCGGCTGCCGGCGGGCATGTTCCTCGAGTGGGGCGGCCAGTACGAGAATCAGTCCCGGGCGATGGCACGATTGCGCCTGGTGGTGCCCGCGTCGCTGGTGTTGATCTACCTGCTGCTCTTCGCGTCGTTCCGCTCCGTTCCGCAGGCGCTGCTCGTTCTGCTCAACGTTCCGTTCGCGCTGGTAGGCGGCATCGCGGTGCTGTGGCTCCGCGGTCTCAACCTCAGCCTCTCGGCCAGCGTCGGCTTCATCGCGCTCTTCGGAATCGCGGTGTTGAACGGAGTCGTGCTGGTCGCCCATCTGAACGCGCTGCGCACGCAGGGAAGCTCGCTGGAAGACGCCGTTCGAATCGGGTCGGCCGACCGGCTGCGGCCCGTGCTGATGACGGCACTCGTCGCCAGCCTGGGGTTCGTGCCCATGGCGGTGTCGACGTCGCCGGGCAGCGAGGTGCAGCGCCCGCTCGCCAGCGTCGTGATCGGCGGGCTCGTGACATCCACCATCCTCACGCTGTTCGTGCTGCCGCTTCTCTATCGCGTCCTGGCGCGCTGGCAGGCACGGCACGTCGATCAGGAGGAAGAATCGGCGTTAGGCCCCGAGACGCTCGGCGGCGAAGGAAGCCTCGCTCCCGCGTGAAGCTTGGATCACGCGACCCCTCACCGCCGAGATATCACTCAGGAGGTAACCCCATGCGGTACGTTCGACTCACCATGATTCCCATCACTCTCGCGCTTGCACCGTCGATCGTGCTCGCGCAGCGTCCAACGCGTCCGGAGGCAGCAATGTCCCACACTCACTCGGCAGCGGCCATCGAGATACCGGAATCGATGCGTGTCGAACACGCTGAGATCCATGCGGCGCTCGAGCGAGCGACGACGGTAGCCGGCCGTGTCGGCGAAGCCGCACGCCGGCTCGCGAAGGTGCTGCACCCGCACTTCGAGCGCGAAGAGCAGATCGCGCTTCCCCCGCTCGGGCTGCTTGCGCCACTCGCGCGCGGGGAGTTCACGCCTGCCATGCTCGACGTTCTGCCGATGACCGACTCGTTGCGCGAGGAGCTCCCGCGGATGCTCCAGGAACATGTCGCCATTCATGCGGCGACGCGGCATCTCGGCGAAGTTGCGCGCGCGGAGCACAACGCGCCGGTGGCGCGACTCACCGAGCAGCTCGCGCTACACGCGAAGAGCGAGGAGGAGTTGTTCTACCCCGCGGCGGTGCTCGTGGGCGAAATCGTCAGAGCCCGGGGGCAGCGTCATTCCCCGTGAAGTGCGTAGCAGGTGACGTCATGCCGGCCATCGCCAGTCGCGGACGTCCGGCATGTCGTCACCGTGCGCGCGGATATACATGTGATGCTCGGCGAGCCGTAAGCGGCAGTACTCCGCCGTGTGCGCGGCTTCCGGGTCGCTCGCCAGGTCGGGTACTCGAGCGATGACGTCCAGCACCAGATGGAAGCGGTCGATGTCGTTCATCACGACCATGTCGAACGGCGTGGTCGTAGTGCCTCGCTCCTTGTAGCCGCGGACGTGCAGGTTGTCGTGATTCGTGCGACGATACGTCAGGCGGTGAATGAGCCACGGATAGCCGTGGAACGCGAACACGATCGGCCGATCGGTGGTGAAGAGCGCGTCGAAATCGGCGTCCGGGAGACCGTGCGGGTGCTCCGACGCTGGCTGAAGCGTCATGAGGTCGACGACGTTCACTACGCGCACCTTGAGCCGCGGTAGACGCTCCCGCAGCAGTGCCGTCGCAGCGAGGACTTCCATCGTCGGCACATCGCCGGCACACGCCAGTACGACGTCGGGGTCCGTGCCGCCGTCGTTGCTCGCCCAGTGCCAGATGCCGAGTCCCTTCTCGCAGTGCGCGATCGCCGATGGCATGTCGAGCCACTGCGGCGCCGGCTGCTTGCCGGCGATGATGACGTTCACGTAGTGCCGGCTGCGCAAGCAATGGTCGGTGACCGAGAGCAGCGTGTTCGCATCGGGCGCCAGGTAGACACGTACGACGTCGGCGCGCTTGTTGACGACGACGTCGATGAAGCCCGGATCCTGGTGCGTGTTGCCGTTGTGATCCTGCCGCCACACGTGCGACGTCAGCAGGTAGTTGAGCGATGCGATCGGCGCACGCCACGGGATGTCGCGCGTCGTGTTCAGCCACTTCGCGTGCTGATTGAACATCGAGTCCACGATGTGGACGAATGCTTCGTAGCACGAGAAGAAGCCGTGGCGTCCCGTGAGCAGATAGCCCTCGAGCCAACCCTGGCACAGGTGCTCGCTCAACACCTCCATTACACGACCGTCGCGCGTGACGTTCGTGTCTGTCGGAAGGATCCTTCCCGCGAACACGCGACCGGTGGCCTCGAACACGGCGTCGAGTCGGTTCGAGCTCGTCTCGTCCGGCCCCATGATGCGGAAGTTCGCAGCGTCGGCATTGAGCTTCACCACGTCACGCAGCAAGCGGCCGAGCACGCGTGTGCCCTCGGCGTCGGACGCGCCGGGAGCGGTGACCGGTACAGCGTAGTCGCGAAAGTCCGGCATCACGAGATCCTTCAACAGCAGCCCGCCGTTCGCGTGCGGGTTCGCGCCCATGCGACGCGTTCCCGTGGGTGCGAGTGCCGCCAGCTCCGGAACGAGCGCGCCGGACTCATCGAACAGCTCCTCGGGACGATAGCTCCGCATCCACGTCTCGAGCTGCGCGAGATGTGATGGGTTGTCGGCGAGCGATGCGAGCGGCACCTGATGCGAGCGCCACGACCCCTCTGTCGGCTTGCCGTCGACTACCTTCGGCCCCGTCCACCCCTTCTCGGACCGCAGCACGATCATCGGCCACCGCGGACGCTCGGTGCTCGCGCCGGACCGCGCGTCGGTCTGGATGCGATGGATCTCGTCGAGGACGGTATCGAGCGTCTCGGCCATGAGCGCGTGCATCGCGTCAGGCTCGTCGCCGGCCACGTAGTACGGCTCGTATCCGTACCCGTGCATGAGCGCCGTGAGCTCCGACTCCTCGATCCGCGCGAGCACGGTCGGGCCAGCGATCTTGTAGCCGTTGAGGTGCAGGATCGGGAGGACGGCGCCGTCGCGCCGAATGTCCACGAACTTGTTGGAGTGCCAGCTCGCAGCGAGTGGACCGGTCTCGGCTTCGCCATCGCCGATCACGCAACAGGCGATGAGATCGGGATTGTCGAATACCGCGCCGAACGCGTGCAGAAGGGCATAGCCAAGCTCTCCGCCTTCGTGGATCGATCCGGGCGTCTCCGGCGCGGCGTGGCTCGGAATGCCACCCGGATACGAGAACTGCGTAAAGAGCCGCGCGAGCCCGTCGGCGTTGCGCGTGATCTCGGGATACACCTCCGAGTACGTGCCTTCGAGGTACGTGTTCGCTACGACACCAGGCCCACCGTGCCCTGGGCCCGTAATGAAGATCGCGTTCAGGTCACGCTGGCGAATCGCGCGATTCATGTGGACGTACACGAAGTTGAGCCCCGGGGTCGTTCCCCAGTGGCCGAGCAGGCGCGGCTTCACATGCTCGACCGCGAGCGGCTCACGGAGAAGCGGGTTGGCGCGCAGATAGATCTGTCCTACTGAGAGGTAGTTCGCCGCGCGCCAGTAGGCGTCGATCAGGCGAAGCTCATCGTGCCCGAGTGACCGGGTCGATGCGTCGGTGAGCGTGGACGTCATTTTCGGACTCCTGAGCCGTTGAACCGACAGGCGGGCGGAAATCGTGCCGCACCCCATCGTTGTAGAGGATATTGCTCCGCTGCTCGGCCGACAAAACCGCGCCCGTTGATGGCATCGATCCGTTCTCGAGGGAACGATTGGGCTGGCGCCGTGATTCGTAAGGCAAATCCCAAATCACCCAGCCAGCGCGAGCTCGACAAGGGCGACGCGCTGGCACACGATAGGCGGGTACCGGCATGGCCGCGAAGCGCAAGCGCGCCGGCAGGTGGCTCACCACCGCCGCCGCCGCGTCAATGATAGGAATGCTGACCCTCGGCGCGTGCGCGAAGACCGACGCGCGCGCCGGTGGGTCGCTAGTCTCGAACGTTCGAACGACAGGAGCCCGATCGATGACCGATTTCAGAAAGCCAAGCGACGACGAGCTCAAGAAGACGCTCTCACCGCTCCAGTACAAAGTGACTCAGCACGAGGGGACCGAGCGCCCGTTCCAGAACGAGTACTGGGACAACCACGAGGCCGGGATCTACGTCGACGTCGTCTCCGGTGAACCGCTCTTCAGCTCGCTCGACAAATTCGACTCCGGCACGGGATGGCCGAGCTTTACGAAGCCGCTCGAGCCCGCAAACGTGACGACGAAAACCGACCGATCGCTGTTCATGGAGCGCACCGAGGTCCGCTCGGCACACGCCGACTCGCATCTCGGGCACCTGTTCGACGACGGCCCGAAGCCGACGGGGATGCGCTACTGCATGAATTCCGCGTCGATGCGGTTCATCCCGGTGGCGAAGCTGGCCGAAGAGGGATACGGGCAGTACCTGCCCTTGTTCGAAAAGGCGGCGACCCGGTAACAGAACAGGTCGGACGACGGTTTTCGATGGCTGGCTCCTCGACCGGGACGGGTGCGAGCGTAGAACTGCGATCACGCGGATCAACTGCGAAAGGGTCGGATACTGCACCCGTGGCCGACGACGGGTGATGCCTAACGCCTCGACCACGACGTGATCAGGTCGGGGCAGCGATCAGCTCCCGCGCCGCGGCGATCGATTCCTCGGTGCCGGCGACCGCCAGGACATCGCCCGCATGCACGCGTTCGTGTCCTGATGGCACCAGCACGGTCTGCTCGCGACGCACGATCGCGAGCACCGTCGCACCGGTGACCCCGCGAAGGTTCAGCTCCGCGAGCGTACGCTCCGTCGCCGCGCTCGCCGTCGGAACGCGCAGGGAGACGGGCTCGCCGAGCCCGGGAAGCGCCTCGCGGACACGCTGCATGTCATCCTGCAGCGAATCATCCTTCGCCTCGACGTTCCCCGCCATCTGCGCACCGAGCTTCATCGCGATCACCTCGGCGCCCGCCTTCGCGTGGCCCTGGAGATTCATCGTGCTTCGCCAGAACGCGATCGCGGGGATCGCGACGAGCGCGAGCGGAAGGAGCGCGAAGCGATACGACGGCAGGAACGGGAGCGTGACCGCCACAAGCGGGACGCCAATGGCGGCCAGGATCGCGAGCTGCAGCGTCAACACGAGGGCACGACGTGGCGCGGCGGCAAAATCCACCTTGCCTTTGGCGGCTTCGGGCAGCGACTTGTGCGCGAGCTCCAGGCCCAGCCGCCGGGCGGTCCGCGTTAGGCCGATGAGAAGCGGCAGACCCACGACCGCTGCGACCGTCAGCACGATCGCCCGCGCCGTCGGCTCGGCCAGCGCCGTCCACTTCCCGAGCAGCGCGCTCGCGCGACCAGCCTCGAGCGCCGCACCGATCACGACCGCGGCGATCAGCGCCGCGTCGATGAGTAGGAGTCTGACGAGCCGTCGAGTGCTGGATATCGACGTCGTTGGCGACTGGCGCATGCGCTCGATCCACGACCCGTACAGCGACGCGAACGTCTGCAAGGGCGTTGGCAGCCTGCGGTCGACCCAGCGTGCCGCCGGTGCAGCTGCGCGAATGAGCCACGGCGTCGTGAGCGTCGTGATGGCGGAGACGGAAACGGCCACCGGGTAAAGGAAATCACGCGTGGCGCCCGAGGAGAGTCCGACCGCGGCAATGATGAAGGAGAACTCGCCGATCTGTGCCAGGCTCATGCCGGCCTGTACGGATGTGCGCACGCTGTTTCCCGTGAGAAACGAGCTCGTTGAAACGAACAGCACCTTGCCCGTGATCACGACCGCGGAGAGCGAGAGGACGGCCGCCCAATGCTGCAGGATGATCGTCGGGTCGATGAGCATGCCGACAGCCACGAAGAAGATCGCGGCGAACATGTCGCGCACGGGGCGAATGAGGGGCTCGACGACCTTTTCCTCGCCCGACTCGGCGATGAGGGAGCCCGCGATGAACGCGCCCAGCGCGACGGAGTAGCCGAACGAGAGCGCGAGCCATGCCGCGGCAAAGCAAATCCCGATGCTCGCGACGAGCGTCGTCTCGGGCTGGTTCATGCGCACCACGACGCGCATGAACCGCGGGATCAGGAGGAGGCCCACGCCAATGAGCGCGGCGAGGAAGGTCGCGAGACGCGCGCCGGTGACCGCGAGCGTCGATGCAGAGACACCGCCGCCGGCGGAGAGCGCCGTGAGGATCGCGATGAGGAAGATGCCGATCAGATCCTCGACGATCAGCACGCCGAACACGATGTCGGTGAACCTGCCTTTGACCCGCTGCTCTTCGAACGCCTTCGCGATGATCGTCGTACTGGAGATCGCGATGATCGCACCCGTGAATACGCTCTCGAGCGTGGTCCACCCGAACAACTGGCCGAGCACGTACCCGATGAAGAGCATGCCGCTGGTCTCGGGCACTGCCACGAGGCCCGCCGTCGGTCCGATCTGCAGGAGCTTGCGGAGGCTGAACTCGAGTCCTAACGAGAACAGCAGCAGGATGACGCCGAGCTCCGACAGCGTCCGGATGATTTCCTCGTCG
>Ga0075430_100005888_pt1 | contig 10352 bp, 3 predicted proteins | sample RhiMetdeltSRZDD4_FD_75294 | JGI IMG/M metagenome (GOLD analysis project Ga0075430, IMG submission 75294) | Populus rhizosphere microbial communities from Tennessee, USA - Rhizosphere MetaG P. deltoides SRZDD4 | ecosystem: Host-associated > Plants > Roots > Rhizosphere > Soil | place: USA...
ACGCCGGCCGCCCTGTTGGCGAAGCAGGCGACTGACACGATCCCGATCGTCATGATGGCCATCGGCGACCCCGTCGCGCTCGGGCTCGTGGCTGGCCTCAGCCGCCCGGGCGGCAACGTCACCGGGGTGAGCAACCTCGCCCCGCAGCTCAGCGAGAAGCGGCTCGAATTGCTGCGGGAGATGCTGGGCAGCCTCTCGCGCGTGGCCATCCTGGCGAACGCGGCGGTGGCGGATAGGGCGATCGATTGGCGCGAGACGGAGCGCGCTGCTCGGTCGCTCGGGCTCCAACTGCAGGCCGTGCAGGTGCGCGTCCCGGAGGAGTTCGAGGGCGCCTTCGCCGAGATGGTCGGGGCGGGCGCGGAAGCGCTGTACATCTTGGAGGATGCGCTGCTGTACAGCCTGTCGGCGACCGGCCCGATCGTGGCGCTGGCCGCACAGTATCGGCTGCCGGCCATGTATGCGCTTCCGGAGATGGTCCAGACGGGCGGCCTCATGGCACATGGGCCGACCTACATCGACGCGCACCGCCGCGCCGCCGCCTACGTCGACAAGCTCCTGCGGGGCGCCGCGCCCGCCGACCTGCCGGTCGAGCAGCCCACCACCTTCGAGCTCGCCGTCAACCTCAGGACTGCGCAGGCGCTCGGGCTGACCATCCCCTCGTCAGTCCTCCAGCAGGCCACCGAGATCATCCAGTGAGTCGGGGAAGCGCTGTCTCACAAACCCGCCGTTTCCCGCACACGGGCGATCCCACTGCATCAGGCGTGAGCGCCACTCGACATCTCGGAGTGACCGGGATCACAGGCCGGGATCAGGCCGCGTGTTATGCTGGCGCGACCCCATCGCTGTGCCCGGCCAAGCGCATGTTGGCCGCCTGAGCGATTCTGCGGTCGGGGAGCACGCAATGGGTGACGACGCCGCGACGGTCGAGCAGCTCCGGGCTGAGCTTCGCGAGCTTCGGGACCTCTTTGGGGCGAGACTCGCCGACAACGGGCGCCTCGGCGCTGCGCTGGAGGCGTGTCGGCACGAGGCCGCCGGGCTTCGCGAGGAGCAAGTGGCCACGCGAGCAATCCTGCGCGCCATCGCCACGGCGCCGGCCGATCAGACGACCACCCTTGATGCGATCGCGGAAAGCGCGGCCCGACTCTGCAACGCCCCCGGCGCCCTGATCGCGCAGCTCATCGACGGGCGACTCTTGACCGTGGCCGGATTCGGCAAAGCCGCCGATCCAGTCCGGGAGCTGCGTGACCACCGCACCCCGAGCCAGGTACCCGCGGCGAGCGTCAGCGGCAGGGCCCTCGATAAGCGGCGAACGATCGCGGTGACGGACCTGGCGGAGGCCATCAAGACCGACTTCCCGGACGTGGCCGGGCTGCAAGCACGCCTCGGTCACCGCTCCGTCGTCGCGACCCCGCTGCTCCAAGGTAGCCAGCCGATTGGCACGCTCAACGTGCATCGGTATGACGTAGGTCCGTTCAACGACGCTGAGATAGGCCTGCTGGAGACCTTTGCGGACCAGGCGGTGATCGCCATCGAGAACGCCCGGCTCTTCGAGGAGCTGGAGCACCGGAACAGGGATCTGAGCGAGGCGCTGGAGCAGCAGACCGCCACGGCCGAAATCCTGCGGGTGATCGCCTCCTCGCCAACGGATGCTCAGCCGGTCCTCGACGCTGTCGTGGCGAGCGCGAAGCGGCTGAGCGGAAGCGCACACGTCGCGCTGAATATTCGTGAGGGCGATCAGCTTCGGGTGGTCGCGATGTCGGATCGGCCGCCGCCCGACTCTCCGGTCCAGATCGGCGACGTCACTCCGCTGAGCCGCCTCACCCCAGGGCTTCAGTCGGTACGTGAGCGTCGGACGATCGACGTTCCGGATCGGTCTGATCCGGCCGTCTTGGAGACGTACCCTGACATAAACATCGTCGTACCAGAAGCCGCGCTTGCGGTGCCTTTGCTTCACGAGAACGAGGCCGTCGGCTACATGACCCTGATTCGGAGCGTGTCGACGCCATATAGCTCACGCGAGATCGCTCTAGTCGAGACGTTCGCCGACCAGGCGGTCATCGCCATCGAGAATGCTCGCCTCTTCCAGGAGCTCCAGGAGAGCAACCGCCAGGTCACTGAGGCCCTGGAGCAGCAGACCGCGACGGGCGAGATTCTGCGCGTGATCGCAAGCTCGCCGACCGATCTCCAGGCAGTGCTCGATACGCTATGCGAGAGCGCCGCCCGCCTGGCCGGCGCCGATCGCGTGGTGATTCACCGCCTCCGCGACCCGCGCGGCGATGTCCTGTGGCCATCGGCCGAGTATGGCACGCCCACGGCTGTCGGCTTTCACCCACGGCTCGGGCAGCGCGAGGTCAACATCCCGATCAACGCCGGATCACCCACTGGCCGGGCAGTCCGCGAGCGCAGGGTGATGGTTGTCGGAGATATGCTCGCCCTCTCCCCCGAGGACTTCCCAGACGCGGGTCGGATCCAGGCGGCGACGGGTCATCGGAGCATGGTGTCGGCCCCGCTGCTGAGCAAGGGCGAGCCGATCGGCGTGCTGAACGCCATGCGGATGCAGGTCCGGCCATTCGGCGAGCGTGAGGTCGCGCTGCTCGCGAGCTTCGCCGACCAGGCGGTGATCGCCATCGAGAACGCCCGCCTGTTCCAGGACCTGACTGAGGCGCTGGAGCAGCAGACGGCGACGGCCGAAGTCCTGAGGGCCATCGCCTCCTCGCCCGGACATCTCCAGCCCGTCCTCGACGCCATCGCTGAAGCGGCCAGGCGGCTCAGTGGGGCAGACCACGCCAGCATCATGCGGTCCGATGCGGATGGCCGGCTTCCCCTGACCATCTTTGACGATGGCGGCCTCCGATATCCTCCCGACCTTTCCGACCTGCTGCCGACCGGCGCCGCACGCCGTGGTCACGTGGCGTCGCGAGCGATGATGGACCAGCGGACCGTCTATGTCCCCGATCTCCTCGCCGAGCCGGAGGACGAGTACCCGATCAGCCTTGAGATCGCGAAGCGCAACCAGGCGCGAACGTTGCTTGTCGTCCCCCTGGTCCGCAACGCCGCATCCATCGGCTATCTCTCGCTCATTCACAAGGTCGAAGCGCACCCCTTCGACGAGCGGCAGATCGCACTAATGGAGACGTTCGCGGACCAGGCCGTCATCGCCATCGAGAACGCCAGGCTGTTCGAGGAACTGGAGCAGCGCAACCGCGACCTGAGCGCGGCGCTGGAGCAGCAGAGCGCGACGGCCGAGGTGCTCAGCGTGATCGCGTCCTCACCGACGGAGCTCGACACGGTCCTCAGGACGGTGGCTGAGCGGGCCGCGCGCCTCACGGGCGCGGCCGGCGCGGCGTTCTGGGCGCTGGAGAGCGACTCGCTCATTCCGCTGGCTGCCGTGGGTGCGATGCAGCACGTGGCTGTCGGCCAACCGAGGACGCCGCTCGATCGCGGCATGATCCTCGGTCGCGCGATCCTCGACCAGCGGACGACCCACGTCCACGACCTCTGGGCGGAGCGGGACGACGAATACCCGGTGGGCGCGCGGATGGCCGGCGCCTCGATCCACACCATGCTGGGCGTTCCACTGGTTTCCCGCCACACCGTGATCGGCGCCCTGGGCGTATCCCGCCTCGAGGTCCGTCCCTTCACCGAGCAACAGATCGCGCTGCTGGAGACGTTCGCCGACCAGGCCGTGATCGCGATCGAGAACGCCCGGCTGTTCGAGGCGCTCCAGGCTCGTGTCGGCGAGTTGCAAGCGCTCGGCGAGATCGGCCAGGCCGTCTCCTCCTCGCTCGATCTCGCCGAGGTGCTAGCGACGATCGTCTCAAACGCGACGCGCCTGGCCGGCGCCGATGCCGGGGTGATCTACGAGTACGACGAGGCCGAAGGCATCTTCGAGGTGCGAGCCGCCGACCGGATGACGGATGATCTCGTGGCTGCGTTGCGGGCGGCCCGCTTTCGCCTGGGGGAGGGCGCCCTCGGGCGGGCGGGCGCGACGCGGGCTCCATTCCAGATCGAGGACCTCGAGACGTCTAGCGTGCTCAGTACGCCGCAGGTCCGCGAGCTGATGTTGGCCCAGGGCATCCGCTCCGTGCTGGCAGTCCCGCTGCTGCGCGAGGACCGCGTCCTGGGCGGGCTGGTCATGTCGCGCCGGGCGCTCGGGGCCTTCCCGACCGAGGTCGTCGCCCTGCTCCAGACCTTCGCGACCCAGTCGGCGTTGGCCATCGACAACGCCCGCCTGTACCGCGCGCTCGGAGAGGCGTCCAAGCACAAGAGCACCTTCCTGGCGAACATGAGCCACGAGCTGCGGACGCCGCTGAACGCCATCATCGGGTACTCGGAGATGCTCCAGGAGGAGGCCGAGGACACCGAGGCCGATACCTTCTTGCCGGACCTCCGGCGGATCAACGCGGCCGGCAAGCACCTGCTGGGGTTGATCAACGACATCCTCGACCTCTCCAGGATCGAGGCCGGCCGCATGGACCTGTTCGTCGAGACGTTCGAGGTCGCTGCTCTGATCGACGAGGTTCAGGCGGTCGCAAGGCCGCTGATTGACAAGAACGGCAACACGCTGGTCGTGTCCTGCCCAGAGGACGTGGGCACTATGACGGCGGATCAAACCAAGGTCCGGCAGGCCCTCTTCAACCTCTTCTCGAACGCCGCCAAGTTCACCGACCACGGCACGATCAGCCTGACCGTGCAGCGCGAGTCCGTGAGCGATGCTGACTGGCTGACCTTCGCCGTCTCGGACACCGGCATCGGCATGACCGACGACCAGCTGGGGCGGCTCTTCGAGGCGTTCTCCCAGGCCGAGGCGAGCACCCGAAGCCGGTATGGTGGGACGGGCCTGGGGCTGGCGATCAGCCGCCACTTCTGCCGGCTGATGGGCGGCGACCTCACCGTCACCAGCGCCCACGGCCGGGGCTCGACGTTCACGGTGCGGCTGCCGGCTACGGTGGCGCAGGTGGGCTCGTAGCGGGCCGCCTTGCCGTCGACGGCGTCAGCCACTCCTGCGGTCGCCGATCGCGCGGTGACGTCCCGCTACCGACAGTCGGAGTCGCCGACCTGCACGCAGATGACGGTGATCGACGCCGGCGTCGATGGGCTCGCGTCGGGCACGCCCTCATTGGTCGTGATCAGCAGCCGCCGCGAGGGCACGTAGATCACGCCTTCCGGCGCCACGCCGGTCGGCACGAACGCTAAGGTCGTGGGGCGGCGGGGGTCGGAGACGTCGAATAGGATCACCGCGTTCGACCGCTCCAGCGTCAGCGCCGCGACCTCCGTCCCACCTACGGCGAACGTCGTGATCCCCTCGGGCTCCGGGCCACGGTTCCTCGCCCGCGTCTGGTCCAGCGCCCCGTTAGCGGTCGCCGCCAGCTCGATCTGCGCGCCCGTGTCGGCCACGATCGCCGGTGGCGCCACCGAGACCTCCGACCCCCCGCGCCCCGGCTCGGACCGCGCCGCGCTCAAGACCGTCATCGTCCGACCACCCGAGAACACGGTGACACCGCCCGTCGGCCGCGCCGTGTCGCCCTCGTCGGCCGTGAACAGCCAGCGACCGTCGCGGCTCAGCGCGATCCCGTCGGATTCGCGGCGCCCCGTGAACGGGGCGTCGACCTCGGACCCGTCGCCGTTGCGGACGTCCGCCAGGTGGCCCGTAGCCCCGAGCGCGATCACGGATGCGACCGTGGCCGTCTGCAGGTCGATCGTCGCCAGCGCGTTATTCTCCTGGAGCGTCACGTAGGCGAGCCGGCCGTCGCCGCTCACCGCCAGCCCCTCGGGCTGCGGGTCGTCCTGGCAGTTTGTGCCCTCGACGCCCAGCAGGCTGATCGCGATCGGCCGCACGGTCGGCGCCTCGCCACCGTCCGGACGGAGGTCGAGCAGGTCCACCCGCCCCGGCACGCCGTTCGGTTCCTTCGCTTCGGTCGGGCAGGCCGTCGTCGCCGGCTGCTCGATCGGGCTCTCCTCGGCCTCGACGGCCACCAGCGCCTGCCGGCCGTCCGGCGCCACCGCGATCGCGTCAGGGCCGATCCCAACCTCCACCTGCCAGACGGGCGCGCACGTCGCGATGTCGAATGCCGCCACCACGCCGGGCTCGGGATCGCGCTTCACCGCCACCAGCCCCAGGTGCTCGTTCGGGACGACGTCCACCGAGGTCGGCTCGCCCCCGCCGCGCGGCGCGAACGTGCACACCTCCGGAAGCGTCGCCGGCTGGCTCAGGTCGAAGACCGTCACCGCCCCAACCCCGGTCGCCGCCAGGTAGCGGCCGTCCGTCGTCGCCGCGCCGACCTCGGCCCCGGCCGACACCGTCCGCGTCGTCGTCACCGAGAAGGCGAGCGGCACGTCGGCCGTCGCCGGCATGGGGGGCGCCGCCGTCGGCCTGCACGCCGTCGGCATGATGAGGAGCACGGCCAGCATCAGCGCACCGATCCCGCGACGCATCAGACCCTCCCGAGCGGGCCGGAATGTCCGGCCCATCTGTCTCATCGCGACTGTAGAGCGGACCGGCCGGCATCTCAGTGACGCAGATCACAGGAACGGGAGCCTGGAGGCCGCGATCAGGCGACGGCGTTGAACGCCGCCGGCCGCCCCCGTATACTCGGCCATCGACCCCGCCCGCCCAGAGAACAGGGAGCGCACCATGGGGTGCCCGTCGTGCGGCGCCGAGAATCCGTCCGGGGCCAGGTTCTGCGAGGAATGCGGGGCGCGGCAGCGGCGCCTCTGCCCGTCGTGCAGCCACGAGGTCGGCGCGACCGCGAAGTTCTGCCTCGAATGCGGAGAGCGGCTCGGAGAAGCGGCGCAGCCGAGTGCCGCGCCCACCGCGCCACAGAGCTACACCCCTCGCCACCTAGCCGAGAAGATCCTGGCCGGCCGTGACACGCTGGCTGGTGAGCGCAAGCAGGTCACCGTCCTGTTCGCCGACATCAAGGGCTCGACGGAGCTAATCCAGGATCGCGACCCTGAAGAGGCCCAGCAGCTCCTCGACGGCGCGGTCCAGGTGATGATGGACGCCGTCCACCGCTACGAGGGCACCGTCAGCCGGCTGATGGGCGACGGGCTGATGGCGATCTTCGGCGCGCCCGTCGCCCACGAGGACCATGCCGTTCGCGCCTGCTACGCCGCGCTGTCGCTCCAGGACGGCATGCACCGCTTCGAGGAGCAGGTCCGCCAAACGCACGGGGTCGGGATGGAGGCGCGGATCGGCCTGAACAGCGGCGAGGTGGTGGTGCGGCTCGTCAGCGACGACCTGCACATGGACTACACGGCCATGGGGCAGACCGTCCACCTGGCCTCCCGACTGGAACAGCTCGCGCGCGAAGGGACGGCCCTCCTGTCCAGCGCGACCCTGGCACTCGTGGAGGGCTACGTCCAGGTCCTGGGCCTGGGGCCGGTGCCCGTCAAGGGGCTTGACGGGCCGATCGAGGTCTACCGGCTGCTCGGGGCCGGCCAAGCCCGCACCCGCCTGCAAGCGGTGGCCGCCCGTGGCCTCACCCGCTTCGTCGGGCGGCAAGCCGAGCTAGAGACGTTGCACGCGGCGCTGGCGCAGGCCCGGGACGGCCATGGCCAGGTCGCGGCGCTGATGGGCGAGCCGGGCGTCGGGAAGTCGCGGCTGGTCTGGGAGCTGACCCACTCCCACCGCACGGCCGACTGGACCGTGTGGGAGGCCGGCTCGGTCTCGTACGGCAAGGCGACCTCCTGGCTGCCGGCCATCGACCTGCTCAAGAGCTACTGCCGGATCGAGGGGCGCGACGACGTGCGGGTGATCCGCGAGAAGGTAGCCGGCAAGGTGCTGATGCTCGACCGGGCGCTGGAGCCGATCCTGGCGCCGCTGCTCGCCCTGCTCGACGCCGAGCGCGACCCGTCGGCATCCCCAGATGCCCCACCGCACGGCGCGCAGGGAGCGGACGATTGGACCGCACTCGAGCCGGACCAGCGCCGCCGTCAGATCCTGGACGCCTTGAAGCGGCTGCTGCTGCGTGAGAGCCAGGTCCGGCCGCTGTTACTGGTGTTCGAGGACTTGCACTGGGTGGACGCCGAGACCCAGGCGCTCCTGGACGCGCTGGTCGAGAGCCTGCCGGCCGCCCACATCCTGCTGCTGGTGAACTACCGACCGGAGTACACCCACACCTGGGGCAACAAGAGCTACTACACCCAGCTGCGGATCGACCCGCTGCCGGTCGCCAGCGTCGCTGAGCTGCTGGACGGCCTGCTCGGCGACGATCCCTCGGTCAGCACGGTTCGGCGGCTGTTGGTCGAGCGGACCCAGGGCAATCCGTTCTTCCTCGAGGAGAGCGTCCGTTCGCTGGTGGAGGTCGGGGCACTACGCGGCGAGCGCGGCGAATACCGGCTCGCCCACCAGGCGCCGGATCTGCGGGTGCCGGCGACGGTCCAGGCGGTGCTGTCGGCGCGGATCGACCGGCTGTCCGTGGAGCAGAAGCGGCTGTTGCAGACAGCGTCCGTGCTGGGGAAAGACGTGCCGTACGCGCTGCTGCGCGAGGTGGTTCGGCGTGACGAGCCGGCCGGACCGGCCGTGCTCGCCGGAGCCAGCGCGTCGGATGCCGAGGCGAGCCTCCGTTTCGGCCTCGCCCAGCTCCAGGCCGCCGAATTCCTGTACGAAGCGAGCCTCTTCCCGGACCTGGAGTACACGTTCAAGCACGCCCTGACCCACGAGGTGGCGTACGGCAGTCTGCTCGGGGAGCGCCGGCGGGCGCTGCACCGCCAGGTCGTCGCGGCCGTCGAGCGGCTCTACAGCGACCGTCTGACCGAGCACGTCGAGCGGCTAGCCGACCACGCGTTTCGGGCCGAGGCGTGGGAGCAGGCGGCGGCGTACGGTCGGCAGGCCGGCGCCAAGGCCATGAGCCGGGGGGCGTTCCGTGAGGCGATCGCCGCGTTCGAGCGGGCGCTGGCGGCGCTGGCGCACCTGCCGGAGACGGTCGAGACGCTCCAGGACGGTGTCGACGTGCGGCAGGCGCTGCGGGGGGCGCTCCACGAGCTCGGCGAATTTTCGCGCCAGCCCGAGCTGATGGATGAAGCGGAGCGGCTCGCCGTACGGCTCGGCGATCGACTGCGGCTCGCCCGGGTGTATCAGTGGCAGGGGTTCCTGCTCGTTGGTCAGGGACAGCTGGACCAGGCCGTCGAACTGGCGGGCCGCGCCGTTGCGATGGCCGAGGAGCTGGGCGACGAGCGGCTGCTGGTGACGACACCCACCTACCTCGGATACGCGCTCCTCTACCGGGCTGACTATCACCAGGCGGTTCGCGTTCTCCGCCAGAATCTCGTGACGATCAACCGCGTCGGGGGCTTCGGGCGGCCCGGCATGTCGGCCTTTGCGTCGGTGGTGACGTTGGTACGGCTCTCGCGCTGCCTGGCCGAGCTGGGGAAGCTCGACGAGGCGGTCGCGCTCGCCGACGAGGCGTACGAGGTCGCGCCGCAGGACGGCCGGCCGTACACGCTCTGCCTCGTCCTGTTCGGCATGGCGAACGTCGCCATGATTCGTGGTGACCTGTCTGCCGCGATCTCCTCAAACGAGCGCGCGATCGAGATCGCGCAGACGCACGACCTCCAGGGGTCGCTCAACCGGGCCACCGGCGGGCTCGGGTTGGCGCTGACGGCCAGCAACCGGCCTGCGGAGGGGCGGCCGCTCCTGGAGCAGGGGCTGGCTCGGCTGGAGCGCGACAGCCAGTTCCAGGACTCTACACACCTCGGAGGCTGGCTCGCGCGGGCGTACGACGCGGAGGGGGCCTCGGCCCGGGCGCTCGATCTGGCCCGGCAGGCCGTGGACCAGGCGACGGCTTACCAGCACCGTGGCATCTGCGCCTGGAATCGCTGGCACCTGGCCGCGATCCTGGCGCGGGCCGGCGACCCGGACGCCGAGCGCACCTTCCACGAGGTGCTGGCCCTAGCCGAGGAGCTGGAGATGCGCCCCCTCCAGGCTCACTGCCACCTCGGCCTCGGCAAGCTGTACGGTCGCACGGAGCGCCTGGACGAGGCCCGCGCCGAGCTGGCGACAGCGGTCGCGATGCTCCGCGAGATGGGGATGCAGTACTGGCTGCCGGAGGCTGAGCGGGAGCTGGCTGCAGCGTCGCCGTAGCGGCGGGACTGCACGGCTCAAAGGTGCGATATCTGCCTTGACAGCCGACCCGGCCGACTCGGCGGCGTCGCTCCCCGTCTCGACCGCCGTGAACCGCGCGGGCCGCGACGCGCCGGCGATGGTGGAGCGGGTGGCGATCTGACGTCAGTGCGGCTTCTTGAGCTCGAAGCAGACCCAGCCATTCGCCCCCTGGACCCACTTGCAGATGCCCGGCGTGGTGTTCTCCGTGCTCAGGTTTGGCCCCTCCCTGGCCGGTCTGGTCTCCTCG
>Ga0075430_100005889_pt1 | contig 10351 bp, 9 predicted proteins | sample RhiMetdeltSRZDD4_FD_75294 | JGI IMG/M metagenome (GOLD analysis project Ga0075430, IMG submission 75294) | Populus rhizosphere microbial communities from Tennessee, USA - Rhizosphere MetaG P. deltoides SRZDD4 | ecosystem: Host-associated > Plants > Roots > Rhizosphere > Soil | place: USA...
CGCTTTCGACTCACTCGCACTCGGTAACCGCGTACCAAAGAGTCCGTTCTATGAAACGCATTTCGAGAGGGCGCCGCCTGAAGCGCCGAACGCATAGGACTCTTTGGTCCTACCCGTGTCCTACCGGAATATCGGTTGCACGATTGACGTTGCTGCACCGTCTGACGGTCAGCACACCCTGGACTCAGAACACATCATTCCGCGAATTTCTGTCGCGTAATTGCAGAAGGAGAGCTTATGCAGCCGTCGATTTTCAACGTGCGTGTTCCCCTCGACGATGGCCCCCATACCGATGGCAATGACGTGTTCATGATGAACACGTTTACGGACGCACAGGTCATCGTCGGAAGTGACGTCGCGAGACTCCTCGATCGCCTCACGAACGATGTGGCGCCGCGGCTCAGCGAGGAGGAGCGCGAGGCCGTTGGAACGCTCGCCGAAATGGGCTTCATCGTCGAGAGCCGCGAAGCGGATCGGCGAAACGTCGAACAGTTCTTTGCCGACGTCCGCGCAGACTCCAGCGATCTGCGCGTCACCGTGCTCACGACCCTGCAGTGCAACTTCGCGTGCGACTACTGCATCCAGGGCGATCACGACGACTTCAACAAGCACGCGGCGAAGATGTCGCTCGAGACTGCCGCCCGGGTCGTCGCGTGGATCGAAGAGCGAATGGATCTCGTGCGGCCGCGCAAGTTCGGCCTCACGTTCTTCGGCGGTGAGCCGCTGCTGAACCTGCCGGTCATGTACTACCTGGCCGAGCGGCTGTGGGCGGTCTGCCGCGCCCGAGGCGTGGAATCGCGCATCGGCATCATCACCAACGGTCTCCATCTGACGACAGACGTCGTCGATCGTCTACTGCCGTTTGGGTTGGTGAGTGTCAAGGTGACCATCGACGGCGACCGCGACACTCACAACCGGATGCGGCCGCTGCGCGGCGGCCAACCGACCTTCGATCGCATCGTCGACAACATTCGCGCCGTGGCCGATCGCTGCCAGATTTCGATCGGCGGCAACTTCGATGAATCCAGCGTCGGCAGCTACCCGGACCTGCTCGCCTTTCTGCGAGAACAGGACTTCGCAGACAAGCTGGCGAGGGTCGCGTTCAAGCCAATCATTCGCGGCAATGCCACGCAACCCAAAGGGTTCATCCCGCTGACGCCTGTGTCCGGCAGCGGCGCGTCGCTCAACGGTGCGTGCATGACGTCGGCGGGCGCCGCGTGTGACAGCTCCTGGGTGCTCGATAGCCACATGGCCCTGCTGCGTGAGGAAACGAAGCGATTTGGCTTCGCGACCATGGACGGGGTGCACATGGGCCCCTGCGAGATTCACAAGGACAACGCGCACACGATTGCACCTGACGGGTCGCTCTACGCCTGCCCGGGGTTTGCAACGAACGCCCAGGAGTCGACGGGCCATATCGACGGGCGTCACGACCCCGGGCGGAGCCGCGCGGCGGGGAGGTTCGAGCGGCTGTCGGCATGGAAAGAGTGTGAGGACTGCGCCTTCATCCCTGTGTGCGCCGGGGGATGTTCGGTCGCATCGGACGTGCAACTCGGCGACATGAACCGGCCGAACTGCCACAAGGTCAGCTTCGAAGCCGGTGTCGTCTCGCTCGCGCGCGAGGCGGCAGCGAGACTCTAGTCGCCTCAACAAAACAACCAGAAGGAGAAAAGCAATGGGCAACACGAAGAAGGGAACCGGGAAGAAAAAGGAAACCGTTCGACCCTGGCTGGTGGACGTCGCTGTCGACAAGCTTCGCTAGCTGAATCGTTCAAGACAACCAACGAGTTCGATCTCAACCGGAGGACGCAATGAAGATTCAGGTCGTCAAGCAACCGACCAAGTGCATTCTGGACGCTATCTGTCCCTATTTCCTCGAGATGCTGCTGGATATCAAGCCGAAGTAAGGCGGGCTGATGGTTAGGGGTCGCCGGCCGGTCAGTTATAGAATAACGGCTCGCTAGCAACCGGCCGGTACCCCGTACCAGACGCTCTTGATATCGCTCAGTCTCCGCGTCGCCCTCCACCGTCTGGCGATCGATCAGTCCTTTGCACTCATGCTGGGACTGGCAACGATCAGCTGCGCGAAACCTGCGCAAACACCGCGCGAAACCGTGACCATTCGCATCGGTGTCCCCACGCCGGCGTCGCGCCCACAGCTTGGACTGTCGAACTCCATCGACAACCTCACGGTCGAAAGTCTTCTCGGCATCGGCTGGGACGGACGGCCAATCGAGGAGCTCGTTTCGGAATGGGATTGGCTGCCAGGTCGCCGTGGTTTCCGTCTGAGGCTGTATCCGAACATCAAGTTTCACGACGGCACGCCACTCGACGCCGCGCTCGCCCGCGACATTCTGCTCGGTAAGCTTGCCAAACCATCACCCATGACCGTCGGCCTCGGCAGCGTCGCGGGCATCGACGTAGAGGACAACCGGACCTTTGTTCTGAAGTTATCCCGCCCCGAAGCCTTTCTTCCCGCAGACCTCGCGAACGTGACCCTCTACCATCCAACTATTGCTTATCTCGGGACCGGACCGTTCCGCCGGTTGACGGCTCCGCCACCATCGAGCGAGATCGAAGAAGAGGTGACGCTCGGGTCCTTTGACGACTACTATCGCGGCAGACCGCAAATAGACGTCGTCGAAATGAAGCGGTACATGGAACAGCGGACCGCCTGGGCTGAGTTGATGCGGGGAAACATCGACGCGCTCCACGAGGTCACTCCATCGTCGCTCGATTTCGTAGAGGCGCAGTCGTCGGTAAAGACGTTTCCTTTCTCGCGCCCCTATTACATCCAGCTGCTATTCAACATGCGGCACCCCGCGCTCAAGCAAGCGGTCGTTCGTCAGGCTCTCAGTCAGGGCGTCGATCGTCAGGCCCTGGTGGACCTCGCCTTCAACGGCCGGGGCGTTCCCGCGGAAGGGCCATTGTGGCCGAAGCACTGGGCCTACAGCACGGCGCGAAAAACGTTCAACTACAATCCGGAAGCGGCCACCCTACGTCTCGACGCCGCGGGCTACAAGGTCGTGAAACGCCCAGGGGCCATGCCAAGCCGTTTCCGCTTCACGTGCTTGACCGTTGCCAAAGATCCGCGCTACGAGAGAATCGCAAGCTTGCTGCAAAAATACTTCCAGGAGATCCATGTCGACATGGACGTCGTCGCCCTGTCGATGAACGATCTCGTCGCTCGCCTGGAGAAGGGCGACTACGACGCCACGCTGGCCGAACGCACGAGCGGTCGCTCGCTGGCCTGGACGTATCTTGCGTATCACTCCTCGAAGGTCTCAAACGGCTACGCCGCCGCCGATGCCGTGCTCGACCGTCTTCGTCGCGCGACTGACGACGAGGAGACGCGCGCGGGGGTCAGCGACCTCCAGAATATTCTTTACGATGACCCGCCGGCGGTTTTCCTGGTGTGGCCGATCGTCGTTCGCGCGCTCAGCACTCGATTCGTCGCTGACATCGAGCCCGGCCATGACGTCATGACCAACGTGTGGCAGTGGCGCTCTGCACCGCGCGTAAATCATCCATGACGCGCATCACGTCACGGTTCGTCCTCTTGATCGCCAGCGCGGCTATTGCGCCCCTGATGCTGTATGGGGCGGTGTCCGTCGCGCACCTGGGCACCGGGACCGAACAGTCCGTACGCGAAGGCAACTTGCGCGTGGCAGAGCAGGTAGGGGAACAGATCAAGCAGTACATCGTTCACAACCAGCGTGTGCTCAGGTCAATCGGGTTGGAGCTGCGGGCCGCCAACCTGGAGCTTTGGCAGCAGACGCGGATCTTGAAAGATTACGCAATCGACTTCCCAGAGCTGCGGGAGATCTCCGTGTTCGGCCCTGGCGGTCGGCTCGTCGCGACGAGCGCGGTGAGCGGAACATCGCTGACCGTACCGGATGCAGCCAACGTCGGCAGCGACGGCATGTCAGTCGCGCCTCTGAGCCTCGATCGCGATGGCCTGCCAACTACAACCCTCGCGGTGCGTATTCCGCATGGCGATCAATCGTCAGGATGGGTTGTCGGCGAGCTGGCGCTCGAAGAGCTCTGGCGGATGGTGGACCGCGTCAAAATCGGCCAGGAAGGCCACGCCCTGTTGCTCGCCGAAAACCAGCGCCTGATTGCTCACGGGGATGCTGACCAGAAGCACTACATCGCGTCGAGCGGCCAGCCCGGCGCACCTCGTCTCCCCGAGCAGGATTTTGCCGCCGCGCTGCTCGCCGACAAAAGCCGCAACCAGACGCACTACGTCGACGAGGGCGGCGGGGACATGCTGGCGGTCGCGGCCCGCGTGCCGGCGCTTCCCTGGGTGGTCGTCGTCGAGCAGCCGACCGACGAAGCGTTTGCTGTCGCGGCCACGCTCCGGCGCCAGCTGCTGGTGGCAATCACGCTGGCGCTGCTCGGCACGGTCGTGCTCGGGTCGCTCTGGAGCCGCTCGTTCATCTCGCGCATCTTCGCGTTGAAACGGGCGACGCGCGCGATCGCCGAGGGACGCCTCGACGAGCGAGTCGCGATCGGCGGCCGCGACGAGATTCACGAGCTCGGCGACGCCTTCAATTCGATGGCCGATCGCCTCGTCGAGCTGCAGGATGACGTCCGGAAACAGGAACGGCAGGCGATGTTCGGCAAGATCGCGGCCGGCCTGGTCCACGATCTCTCGCACCCGATTCAGAACATCTACAACAGCTGCAAGCTGATTCAGAAGATGTTCGACGACCTGGAGTACCGCGACACGTTCAAGCGCACCGTGGATCGCGAGATGGTCATCGTCAAACGCGTGCTCGAGGATCTTCGCAACATCGCCAGGCCCATTCCGCTGGAGCGCTTCCCGATCGAGATCGATCGGTCGATCGGCGAAGTGGCCGAATCGATGCAGCAGCTTGCCGAAACGGCAGGCCTCACGCTGCGGGTCGAGGCCGGCGCGAGGGCCGCGTATATCGAAGCAGACCTCTTCGCGCTCGGCCGCGTGTACCGCAATTTGATCATCAACGCCATTCAGGCGACGGCGCCCGGCGGGGACATCGTGATTGCGACGGCCGTCGAGGGCCAGCGCGTGCGGATCAGCGTGGCCGACACCGGCTGCGGCATTCCACCAGACAAGCTGTCGACAATCTTCGACGACTTCGTCACGACCAAGCGCCGTGGCCTGGGGTTGGGCCTGGCGATCTCGAAAAAGATCGTGGAACAGCTTGGGGGTCAGATCGGGGTGACGAGCGAGGTGGGCAAAGGCACGACCGTCACGCTCGACTTCCCGCGAACGCAGGCGCCAAGGATTGCACTGGTCGCAGGGTGATCCCGAGGGACAGGGAACGAAAACAACTCGGCCCACTGGCGGGCCCCACCCGTTGTCGTGCACTTGGGGGCGCCAGGGGCCGATGCATCGAGATGCGCGCTACTTCCGCGGAAGGACCGTGTCCTTCAGCTGCTTGGCGATGCGCGCCTTCACCACGGTCTTCGCCGGAATCTTGATGGGCTCGCCGGTCGCCGGGTTACGTCCCATACGCGCCTTGCGCTTCTGGACGACGAGTTTCACCATCCCCGGGAGCACGAACTCACCGGAACGCTTCAGCTCCTTCTCAGCCAGTGTGTTCAGCTCGTCGAAGAATTCCCGCGCCTGCGTCCGCTTGACCTCGAAGCGGTCCGCGAAGTGCGAGAACAGTTCTGATTTGCCCATCCTGCGGGCCTCTGCCATCGGCTATCCCCTTGCTTGGGCGCGCTCTCTGATGCCCGCGACAGCCGCGCGCGCGTGCGGCAGCGGCGGATAAATGCGTGAAAACAGCGGGTATCCTAGCGCGCGGTGTTTTCCGCTGTCAATCACGACCGGCGAGCCAACCTCACAAAATCGGCCTAAATGCTACAATTTTCACATGTCGAGCCCGGCCGTCGAGACGTTCCCCAATCCCAGCCCGGGACGTGACTATCGGATCGACATCCGTTGTCCGGAGTTTACGTCGGTGTGCCCCAAGACCGGCCTGCCGGACTTCGGCGAGATCCGCATCACCTACGTGCCCGACCAGATGTGCCTCGAGCTCAAGGCGCTGAAGTACTACATGATTGAGTTTCGCAACCGCGGCATCTTCTACGAGGCGGTCACCAACCAGATCCTCGACGATCTCGTCAGCTCCTGCCAGCCCCGGCACATGACCGTCATCGGCGATTTCTCTGTCCGAGGCGGGATCAGCACGGTTGTGACGGCGACGTACGACAAGTCGTAGTTCGTGGCTCGTAGCTCGTGGCTCGTAAGGCGGTCGTCAATCGCCGGGTCAAGTCCAAGTTCTACGAGCTACGAGCGACGAACCACGGACCACGGACCACGGACCACGATGCCCCATGACGAACATCACATCCCCATTGAGGGAACGCTCGACCTGCATCCCTTTCAACCGCGCGACATCGCGTCCGTGGTCGAAGAGTATGTGATGGCCGCGCACGAGGCGGGGTTTCGCGAGGTGCGCATCATTCATGGGCGCGGCAAGGGCATCCAGCGCGGGATCGTGCAGTCCGCGCTCGAGAAGCATCCGCTTGTCGTGGAGTTCTACGACGCGCCGGAGTCACACCTTGGGGCCACGGTTGCGATCCTCGGTCGTCGCTCGTAATTCGTCACTCGTCGCTCGCAGGTCGGTCGCCTCCGGCTGACGACGAATCCGTAATCAAAAGTTCGACTTTGTCAGCCGTTTACTCGTCGGTCTCCCGTTACGGCCGCCTCTCGCGCCCTCCCGTTCAAGTCCGGCTGGAACCCGGCTTGCAGCTGTTCTGTGAACCGAAACACGGCATTTCTGTTGTGAATATCTCGAGATTTCTCCGCGTTCCAACGGCCTCGCCGCTGGTCTTCGTCAGGGTCACGCTGATCGCCTTCGTGGCTGTCGTGGTCACGTCCACCAAGGCTGATCCCGACCTGTGGGGGCACCTTCGTTTCGGACTGGACATGCTGGCCGACGGCTCGCTGCACGCGACCGATCCCTACTCGTTTTCCTCCGATCGGACATGGATCAACCACGAGTGGCTGGCCGAGCTGCTGATGGCCTTCGCCTACCGCGCGGCTGGACCGACTGGCTTGGCGTTCTTGAAACTGGCCGTCATTGCAGGCATCGTCTTCATCCTTCTCACCATCGCCCGGGAGGAGGATGCGTCACCCTTCGCGCGCGACGTGTACGTGGCGCTCGCCGTGTTTGCAACCTACAGCCGCACACAGGTCGTCCGGCCGCAGATTTTCTCGGTGTTGATCTTCTGCGCCATTCTTTACCTGCTCAGACGTGCCGAACGCGACCGGCCGGCCGCAATCTGGTTCGTGCCCCTCTGTTTCGGCTTGTGGGCGAATTTGCACGGCGGGTGGTTCGTTGGATTAGCCGCGCTGTCTGTCTGGGTTCTGGCTGACGCAATCCAGAATGCGTCGAGGAGACGCACCCTGACACTTCTGAGCGTTCTAGCTTTGTCGGTCGTCGCGACAGCCGTCAATCCATACACCGTCGACTTGTGGCGGTTCCTCGGCGAGACCGTCCGCGGAGAGCGCCCTGATATCACGGACTGGGCGCCGTTGCTCAAGCTGCCGGTCGCCGTCATCCTGATTGAGTGCATCCTCCCGCTCTTTGCGCTCGCCGCGTTCCGCAGCAGCCCAACGCCAATCAAAGCGCGCGATCTTGCCGTCATTGCCCTGCTGCTGGTAGGAACCTTCCGAGTCGGCCGTGTCGATGCGTTCCTGCAGACCGCCATCGCGATCACGTTCGCGCCGCACCTGGTCGCCCTGTTCCGACGCTTCGAAACATCCGCGCGCCCGAGTTTCCTGCGGCGGTCGCCAGCGGTCAGCGTCGCAGCCGCGGGTCTGGCGGTTTACGCAGGATGTGTCGTGCTGCCAAACCTCACGGTCGTCCAGGTGAACGGCGCGTGGCTTCCCGATCGTGCGGCCGCGCGATACCTTCGCGACGAGCGGCCGGACGCGCGGGTGCTCACCTGGTTCGATTGGGGAGAGTATGCGATCTGGCACCTTTCGCCATCTGGTATCCGCGTGTCCATGGACGGACGCCGCGAGACGGTCTATAGCGATCGGGTCATACAGGACCACATCCGCTTCTATCGCGGCGACCCGGGGATGGTCAGTTACCCCGAACACATTGGCGCGGATCACATCTGGCTGCCATCGCGATTTCCAATCATTGCGTCCCTCAAGAGCGCGGGCTGGCAGACCATCTTCGACAACGGTCAGTCGGTGATCCTCGCCCGCAGAGAGGGCCCCCATCCAACGGTTCTCGACGTCCGCGACGGCATGCACTTTCCTTGGCCGTAGGCTTCATGCAGGAGCTGCAGAGCCGACGGTTTAAGGGGCGCTCGCTTAGCTACATCCAGATCAGCGTGCGAGGACCGACCACTTTGGCCCGTGGTATCGGTCAACCCACCCAGCCGTCCTCAGCCGCTGCGCCACCAGAGAATCGCCGGGCACGAATGCACATCGAATCTCGAAGTGATTGAACAGGGCGTCGTATTCACCAGAGGTTTCGGCTGCTATATGGGCGCGTACCAGTTCTTTTGGAAAGGGGTCCTGACGGCTATCCATGAAGACTTTTCGCTGCGGCATGAACCAGATGAGGTACCCGCCGTCGTCGTATCGGTTGTAGAGCCTCTCGGGACAGGAATCAATCGCCGCCATCACCTGTTTCTCGAGCGGATGCCATCCGAGTCTCGGTATCTGAGCGGTCCACGCGTAAGCAATGACAATGAGCGCCAGCGCAGCCGTCACCGCGAACACTGCGGCGTTCACCGCAGGCTTCTCACGCGCCGTGGCGGGTTTCGTCGTCTGAGCCGGGAATTCGGCGAGCCACATCGCCGTCACTGCTGGAAACGCCAGGAGAAGAAACGGCGGAATATTTCGTGCGGAAGTCAGCGCAAGCGGCAACAGTGCCAGAGCACTCCACTCCAGGGTATGGGACCGATCAGCCTGATGGCGCCACAATTGCCGGCGAAAAGCCAGTGGAACGATCGCTGTCGACATCAGCCAGAATGGCAGGAACAGCGGGTCAACGACTTGAGGCGGGCGCCATTCCACTACCTGATACTCCCGCAGCCTCACTAGGGAGGCGGGAATGTCTGACCAGAACGACAGGCCGAGCGGAGTGAGTATCGTCGCGGCGACGCAAGCGGCCGTGACCGCAACAAGCCGCCAGGCCCTTCCCCGGTCGTTCAATGTCCGATCGGCGAACGCGCCGGCCAGAATCACGAACCCGAGGACTACGCCGCCATGCAAGTTCGCCCACAGTAGAAAGAGCGGCGGCAGCAACATCTCGCGTCGCCGAACGAGCAGATAGGCGGTCGCGGCGCACAGCAGGAGCGTGAACACCTGAGGGCGAAGAGTCCAGCCGTGACTTGAACCGAGAACCGCAAGCCCACCAACGATCACACGCTGCATCACGACGCCCGTCGACAAACGCCAGACGATGGCCCAGGCAGCAATAATCGTCGCTGCGCAGGTCGCGGTCAGAAGCGGCATCCCGCCAACTCGATGGACTGCGTAGAAAATGAACTGCGAAAGCCATTCGTGATTCGGCCAGTAGCCGCCGAATACGGTATGCGAGAAGTGATCGTGCAGTTCGACGCTGCCCGTCCGCCAGATTTCCATACCAGCGCGCAACTGCCACCAGGTATCGTTCTGCGCCGGCATCAGGCAGGTCACGGTGCCGATCGCGGTGAAAAGCAACAATGTGCACAGGCGCGCGAACGTGAACGCAGCCATCCGCCCTTTCACGCTGTCCCTCCGATTAGGGAACATGGGTGCCCATCCACGGTTGTGAAGTCAACAGGCGGATTTCCTGGTCGACCGCGGCGCCATCGCTCCACCGAGCCGCGAGCCAACAAATCAGAAAAGTCCAGGCACGACGCGCCAGCGCACTCGCTCTTGATAGGCGCGATACTCGGCGGCGTGCTCCAACGTGCGCTCTTCGCAGACCGCTCGAGTCAGCAGCGCGAGGTCGGACGTTCCGAGGACGGCGAGATTCCAGAGCGTGGGATGCGCGAGCACGAAGCCGACGTGAGTGATGAGGTAACCCAGGTAGATTGGGTGCCGTACGACGCTGTACAGTCCGGTCGAGACGATCCCTCGATTCGCCGGCATCAGCCCGAAGCTGCGCCCCAGCGACATTTTGCCGCCGATGACGATCAGGAGTCCGATCGCCGCGAACACCGCGGTGAACATCTCGCTCGCCAGTGGAAGGATCGTCGCGGGCTGCACGAGAGGCGGCCCGACGAGAGACATGGTCGTCAGCACGCGGGCGCGAACACTGCGATCGACGGCCAGTGGTGCCCGGCGGCACAGGGTCAGCACGACGACCAGCGCTTCACTGGCCAGTAACAACAGTCCCGTCGGACG
>Ga0075430_100005892_pt1 | contig 10348 bp, 12 predicted proteins | sample RhiMetdeltSRZDD4_FD_75294 | JGI IMG/M metagenome (GOLD analysis project Ga0075430, IMG submission 75294) | Populus rhizosphere microbial communities from Tennessee, USA - Rhizosphere MetaG P. deltoides SRZDD4 | ecosystem: Host-associated > Plants > Roots > Rhizosphere > Soil | place: USA...
CGAGAAGTCCGAAGAGCATGCCCAGAATTCGCGGCTTGCCGCCGCGCTGTACGGGGCGACAGACGTCGCCGTCCCTGAGTTGTTCGTAGGTTCCGGTGCGCCGGGGCTGCCCGCCGGCCCGCAGACCGCCACCCGGTTCCTCGACGACGCGGAGACAGATCTCCGCGCGCGTGTGACGGACGGCGACGCGACCTATCTCGCGAGGATCCGTGAGGGCTTCGCGGTCGATGCACTGCTGGCCAACTGGGACGTCGCCGGGGAGAACCCGGGCGGCGGCTGGGACAACATCGTTTCGGTTGGCGGTACCCCGTGGCGGGTCGACGTCGGCGGGGCGTTGGCGTTCCGGGGTTTGGGTGCGCCGAAGGGCGACGCGTTCGGTCCGTCGGTTACCGAGTGGGACAAGTTCCGGGATCCCGTCTCGCCGCGCGCGTCGGCCGCGGTGTTCAGTGGCATGACGCCGGCGCAGCTCGACGCGTCGGTGGAGCGGGTGAAGAAGCTGACCCCGGCGAAGATCCGCAGCGTTGTGAAGGCCAACGGTGGCGATCCGGCTCTGGCTGAGCTTCTGATCGCCCGCCGTAAGGATCTTCTGTCGCGTCACAAGGCCGAGACGAAGAAGAAGCTCGCACAGCCCGCCTCACCGCCGAAGAAGGGCACGGCGGCATTGGTGTCGGTACCGCTGGACAATAAGTCCTCGACGTTCGTACCGGAGTTGGCCGAACGCGCGGGTCTGACAACCGTCGAGGCGGCTGAAATCGCCGGCAGCGTCGGCAGTTACCAAAATGGCCAATACGGGCCCATCAACCGGTCGCTTCTCAGGGCTAAGGGCGGAAAACTCCACCCGGAAATCATCGACGCCGAGGGCGAGGTCGGCGGCGATGTCCCTAGACATGTCGCGAACATAGATACGGTGATGGAGCATTCGCGGCTCACCGCAGACATCATTCTCTATCGCGGAGAGCGCAACCCGTCTCGTAACTTCCCGCCAGGCGTCTGGTCCGATGTTGGCGGCATGGAAGGCGCCGAGTGGACCTTCCACGGATACGCCTCGACATCCACGCGTCAGACGGTCGCCAGGAATTTCGCTACCAGTCATGTATCCCCTGGTGGCCAGCCGACGGTCATTACGATCACCGCGCGGAAGGGGACGCCCGCGCTCGCGATGAGCGGCATACACGAAGACGAAATTCTTCTAGATCGAGGACTCGGTTACAGGGTGGTCGCGGACCACGGTGTCATCAAGGGCGTACGGATGTTGGATGTGGAGGTCATCGCATGACCCAGCCGGAACCGGTCCCAGTCGCTGAACGCTGGCAACTCGACGAGGACTTCCTCGCCGATGACCCGCGCCAGATGAACGCGCAGCCGCGGTGGATCACAGACGGGCTGGCTGAGCAGTACGGCCCAGGTGCCCAGCCGCAGCCGACGATCGACGACATTGAGCCGGCCGAGAAGCCAACGACGGAAGGCCGCTGACGTGGTGGGCCTACTGGAACTGCGCCTCGACGGCGAGCGGTCACTGCAGTTCGCCGACGTGCCCGTCACGGAGTTCACCGTCGACCGCGAACGGCGCATCATCCAAGGCGTCGCGCTGCCCTACGGCCTCGTCATCCGGCACACAGTCGACGGCTACGTACAGAAACTGCGTTTCCTGCGCGGCAGCCTCGAATGGAACCCGCGCTTCCCAGGCCGCGTCAAGCTGCTCCGCGACCACGACAAAACCCAGGCCCTCGGCTTCGCCAGGAACCTGGCCAACGCCGGCGACCAGTTCCGATCCTCCTTCAAGGTCGCCCGCGGCGCCGTCGGCGATCGGGCATTGGAGCTCGCCGAAGACGGCGTACTCGACGGTTTCAGCGTCGGTGTGGAGTTCGACATGAACACCGACGCGACTGTCGACGACGAGGGCGTGATGAACATCCGTCGCGCCACCCTGCGAGAGGTGTCGCTGACCGCGATGCCTGCATTCGACGACGCCCGCGTGTCCTCTGTGGCCGCGAGCCTATCCGGAGGAGAGACCACAGTGGACCCATGCTCGACGTGTGGCGGGACTCACGCGGAGGGCGTGGCCTGCACCGTCCCCGCAACCCCGCCCGCCAACCAGCCCGGCGGAATGGCCCTTTCGCAGGACCAGCTCGCCGCGCTGCTCACCCGGCCGGGCGCGATTCAGGCGCTCGTCGGGGCGCAGCAGGCCGCGGCCGCGCCGGCGCAGCCCCGCAACGACGGGGGCCTGACCCTGTCCGCCGAACAGGTCGACGCGCTGATCCGATCGGGCCAGCTCGGTGTGCTGCTCGGCGTGCCGCAGTTGACGCCGGCGTCACAGCCGGATGAGCAGCGGCAGACCGTCGACCCGACCCGGAAGACCTCGTCCGTCACCGCTGTCGGTGAGCCGATCCCATACCGGTTCGACCGCGACGGGAACCTGACCCGCGGCGCCACGTACGACTTCTCCACCGATCTGATCTCCGGTGCGCGGGGCGATGGGGAGGCGATGCAGCGGGCGCAGCAGTTCCTGCAGTCGCAGGCGAGCAAGTTCACCCGGGCAACCGGTGCGCAGTTCGACGTCGATGTGGCCGACTCGGCGTCGCTGAACCCGAACCGGCAGCGGCCGGACATGTACGTCGATCAAAAGGACTTCGCCTACCCGATCTGGGACGCGATCTCCAAGGGCACCCTGGCCGACATGACCCCGTTCGTGCTGCCCAAGTTCTCCTCGGCGACCGGCCTCGTCGCCGCGCACGTCGAAGGGGTCGAGCCGACCGCCGGGACGTTCGTGGCGACGGCGCAGACAATCACCCCGTCGGCGGTGTCGGGCAAGGTCGAGATCACCCGCGAGGCGTGGGACCAGGGTGGCAACCCGCAACTGTCCGGCATCATCTGGCGGCAGATGACCAAGGCGTGGTTCGAGGCTTTGGAGGCGTCGGCGGTGACGCTGCTCGACGGCCTCACCCCGACGGGTATCACCCTGTCGACGGCGGCGGCCGATGACGTCCTCGTCGGCGAGCTGGAGGCGGCGCTAGCGTCGCTGCAGTTCATCCGCGGCGGCTTCCGCATGCGTGACCTGTTCCTGCAGATCGACCTGTACAAGAAGCTGATCGACGCGTCCGACGCGGACGGCCGCAAGTTGCTGCCGCGTATCGGCCCGGTCAACGCCAACGGGCAGGTGTCCGACTTCTTCGCCGACCTCGACATCGGCGGCCTGCGCGGGCGGCCGGGGTGGGCGCTCGCCGCGACCGGCACCGTCGCCGCGTCGTCGTATCTGTTCGACCGCAACGACGTCCACGGCTGGGCCACCGCGCCGCAGCGGCTGGAGTTCCAGTACCGGGTTGCCTACGTGGACGTGGCGATCTGGGGATACAAGGCGCTGGCTAACACGGACCTGACCGGCGTCCGCGAAATCATCTACGACCCGGCGTAAGCAAGCCTAAGCAAGCCTTGCCTACTTCCGGTCCACAGTGGACCGATGACCACAGAAAGGTGAACCATGGCTGAGAAGGTCATCTACGCGTCGGCCGCGCGTACCGCCACCCCCACCGCCGTCGTCGTCAACGTTGGCCGGGCGAAAGAGCTCCGGCTGGTCATGGACATCACCGCCGTCACCGCAACCCCGGCGCTGACCATCACGGTCGACGGTATCGACTCGACGAGCGGGAAATTCTTCAACATCATCACGTCGGCGGCGCTTGCGACCGTCGCGACAACGGTTCTCACGGTTGCCCTGGGGGTGACCGTCGCGGCGAACGTGGCGGTGTCGGCGCCGCTGCCGCAGACGGTCCGTATCACCGTCACCCACGGGGATGCGGACTCCGCGACCTACAGCCTCACAGCGCACACGCGGTAAGGGAGATCTACTCATGGCCAATACACCGAGGAAGGCCACGGCCGACCCCGACGCCCAGGCCGACGCGCAGTCCGACGAGCAGCCCGAGCCCGGCGCCGACGTGCCCGAGCCTGAGGCTGACGTGTCGTTCGACTCGGCGGCGGAGCCCACCGCGGCGACCACCGAGACGACGACCGCGGCGGGTAACCCGGCGACGGTCGCCATCGCGGAGGCCGCCCGCGCGGCCGAGGTAGAGCAGTTGCGCAAGGAACGCGACGAGATCCGCGAGCGGCTGGCCACCGCCGGCCGCGGCGGTGTCGACGAGCTGGTGATGCTGCGGGCCGAGACAGACGCGTTGCGTCAGGCCGCGGCCAAGGCTGGCCTCGCCGGGTCACCGAAGCACATGTCAGAGGGTGTCCGCCAGGATCTGGAGATGCACGGCTTTGCCGTCGATCCGGGCACCGGCGACGCGCTCGTGCTCGACCGTGCCTCCGGCCAGGTCACGATCACGCCGAAGCGTGGCCAGCCGACCCAGATCGACATGCCGGAAGAACCCGAATCGGCCTGACCGGCTGAACGGCAACGCCCTCGGAGGGAGGTGGCAGGGATGGCGTGGGCACCGGACTACATCACGGCGACGCAACTGAAGTCATACGCGCGGATCACCGACGCGGCCGACGACGCCGAGATCGGCTTCGCCATCACTGCCGCCTCCCGCGCGGTGGACCAACACTGCAACCGGCAGTTCGGCCTCGTCGCCGCCGAGGCGCGGCTCTACACCGCCTGGTACCACTACGAACGGTGCCGGTGGGTGGTCGACGTCGATGACTTTCAATCCGTCGTCGGCCTGGTCGTGACTATCGGCGGGGTGGCCACCACCACGTTCACGAAGGAACCGCGGAACGCCGCCGCGAAGGGCAAGCCGTGGGAGCGGATCGTGTTCGACCTCGCCCCGTCGGCAACACCGTCCTACGTGGACAACTACGAGGTGTCGGTCGTAGCGCCGTGGGGCTGGACGACGCAGCCCGTGCCGGTGACGGAGGCCAGCCTGTTGCAGTCGTCGCGGTTCCTGTCCCGCCGCGATTCGCCGTACGGCATCGCCGGCTCACCGGAGCAGGGATCGGAGCTGCGGCTCCTGTCCAGAGTGGACCCCGACGTCGGTGTATCGCTGCGCGGCCTCGTGCGTCCGCGGGCGGTGGGCTGATGAACCTCGCCGCCGTCATGGATGCCGTGTCGACCCGGCTGGACACCATCGCCAACCTGCGGTGCTTCGCGTACCCGCCGGCCAAGCTGACACCGCCGGCCGCGGTCGTGTCCTACCCCGAGACCTACACGTTCGACGAGACGTACGGCCGCGGCTCCGACCGGATGACGCTGCCCATCGTGCTCGTGGTGGGGAGGGTGTCCGACCGGTCCGCCCGCGACGAGTTGGGCGCCTACTGCAACGGCACCGGCGCCCGGTCGGTCAAGGCGGTATTGCAGTCGGGGACGTACACCGCGTTCGACTCGCTGCGCGTGGTGTCGATCGACTTCGACGTGGTGTCCATCGCCGGCGTCGACTATCTCGCGGCGCTGTTCGACCTCGACATCTTCGGCCCAGGGAGCTGACCCATGGCGTTCGTCCACGGCAAAAACACGTACATCTCGCTGAACGCCGTGGACCTGTCGGCGTTCACCAACACCTCCGAGTTCGAGCGCGGCGCCGACTCGCACGACGTGACGACGTACGGCAAGAACGATCATGTTTTCTCCGGCGGGCTGGGCAACAACCGGGCCACGATGGGCGGCGTCTACGACAACGGGGCGGCCGGGCCGCGGGACACTATCGAGCCGCTCGTCGGCACTGTCGTGACGTTGGTTCGCCGGCCGGAGGGCACCGGGTCGGGCCTGCCTCAGGACTCGGTTTCGGTGCTTGTCGAGAAGTACGTCGAGTCGAGCCCGGTCGCGGACATGGTCACGTGGTCGTGTGAGATGCAGTGTTCCGACGCCGTCACGTCCACCAACCAGTAATAAGGGAGAAGTCGGTATGGGCGCGTTGGTAGCAACGACTCCGGACCGGGACGGCACCGTCGTATCGGGTGCGGCGGTGGCCGCGTCAGACACGATCGCCGCGGCGATCATCGGCCAACGCGGCTGCTACCTGGAGATCATCAACGGTGGCGGCAGCCCCGACGACATGACGATCTCCGACGCGAGCCTCACGCCGACCGGTGCGGCCGCCGCGGCGAACGCGCCGACGGTGACCAACGGCACCTCCAAGGTGTTCCTCATCGTGCCGCAGCAGGTGAACACGTCCACTGGTGTGGTGACGGTCACCCACTCATTCACCACGTCCGTGACCTACAAGCTGTACCCGTTGGGGTGAGGACTGTGTCTCATGTAGACGATGACCTGAAGGCCCGGCTGTTGAAGCCCCGCCTCGCGGAGGCCGACGTCGATGTGCCCGGTATCGGCACGGTACGTGTACGGGCCCTCAACCGGATCGAGGCGATGCACGTTCAATCCGCCAAGGGCAACGAGGCGATTGAGCGTCGGATGCTCGCGTTGGGCATGGTCGAACCTGCGATGACGGAGGCCGAGGTCGGGCAGTGGCAGAAGGCTTCGCCCGCCGGCGAGCTGGAAGCGGTCACGGAGAAGATCACCGAACTGTCGGCGCTGGGCGGCGACGCCGACAAGGAGGCGTACAAAAGCGTTCGAGGCGAACCCGGACCTCGAGTTCCAGTTCTTCCTGGCGCAGAAACTGGGCATGACGGTGGCCAGCCTCCGAACGGAGATGAGTAACGACGAGTACCTCCGCTGGTGTGTGTACTTCGCGAGGAAGGCGCAGCGGGAAGAGCTGGAGATGTTGAAGACCAAGAGGTGAGGTGGGGGGCAGTGCGTGACGCGATCCGGATCGACGGCCTCACCGAGTTCACCCGCAACCTCGCCCAGTTCGAAGCTGCCCTCCCGCGGGCGCTGCGCCTCGCGACGGGCGACGCCGCCGACGCTGTTGTCGACTACGCGCGGCCGCGGGTGCCCCGCCGGACCGGCCGGGCGCGGCAGTCGCTGCGGGCCACGTCCATCGGCGGCGCGGTGCGGCTGACCGAGGGAGGCCCGCGCGCGCCGTACATGCCGTGGCTCGACTTCGGCGGCCGGGTCGGGCGCCGCGGCAGCGTCCACCGGCCCTACCTGAGGCGGGGCCGCTACCTCCACAAGGGATACATAGTCAAGCGGGACACCGGCGTGATCCAGAAGGTACTGAGCCGGGCGCTGCTCAACGCCGCCGACCGGGCCGGGATCGAGGTCACATGATCGGCGGCCGGAACCAGGTCACGTTGACGTTCGACGGCGATTCCGACCCGCTGGAGCGGGTGTTCGCCCGGGTCGGCGACGCCGCCCGCAGGATGACCCGCCGCGTCAGCGACTCGTCGCGGTCGCTCGGCGGGTTCGTCAAGGCCGGCGCCGATGCGGCGGTCGGGTTCGGCCAGTCGTTCTCCGCGAAGCTCGCCCCGATGTTGGCCAGCCCTATGTCTGTCGCGCTGGTGGGAGCTGCTACCGCCGCCGCACCGGCAATGGCTGCGGCCGTGACCGCCGGGCTGCTGATGGCCGTCGGCGGCGGTGTCCTCATAGCTGGCATCGTGACCGCCGCGAGAGACCCAGCGGTCGCTGCCGCGTTCACGGGCTTGGGCACCCGCGCCAAGGCGGCGTTTGCCAACTTCGGCACCCCGTTCAAGGCGCCGCTGATCCGGGCCGCAGACACGTTCGGCGACGCCCTCGAGCGGATGGCGCCGGCGCTGAACCGCATGGGCGCGATGATGGCGCCGATCATTGACGTGCTCGCGCCGGCGTTGGCGCAGATGTTCGAGAAGGCTCTACCCGGCATCGAGAAGGCGGTCGCGGCCAGCATTCCGCTGTTCATCACACTCGCCGAGCATGCCCCCGCAATCGGCGAGGCCACCGGGAAGTTCTTCGAGATCGTCGCCAAGGGCGCGCCGGCCGCCGTGCGATTCCTGGACATCATCCTGAAGGTCGCCGAGGTTGCGCTACCTCTGCTCGGCCAGGCGCTGCGCGGGCTGAGTGAATACTTCGCATTCACGTACGGCGCGTGGCTGGCCATCTTCAACGGGATCAAGGCGGGCTGGAACGGGCTCATCGGGTTTTTCCGGGGGCTGCCCGCTCGGGCGGGTGCGGCGTTCAGCGGCATGTTCGACGGGGTCAAGAACGCGTTCCGGTCGGCGCTGAACTGGGTGATCGACCGGTGGAACAACTTCCACATCCCGGGCCTTGCCACACCGTTCGGGACGCTCGGCGGGTTCAACACGCCGAACCTGCCGCGGATGCACTCCGGCGGCGTGGTGCCCGGGCCGCCCGGCTCGGAGGTGGTGGCGCGCCTGCAAGCGGGTGAGCGGGTCACCCCGGCCGGCGCGTCTAACCGGGTTGTCCTCGAGGTCCGCTCGGGCGGGTCGGCCATGGACAACTTCATCGCCGAGATGATCCGCAAATATGTCCGCGTGAACGGCGGCAACGTTCAGACCGTTCTAGGCACCTAACAGGAGACGACACGATGCACAGGTACAAGACCTGGAACGGGGCCATGCCGACCACCGCGGCGCAGTTGGCGGTCACCACGGGCACGGCGATCAAGACGATGCTGCAGCTCGCGACGCCGTCGACCCGGCAGATACAACTCATCGCGTGGGGGTTCAGCGTCGATGACCCGCCCGGCGCCGACGCCGTTGTCGAGCTGTTGCAGACCGACGTGGCGGCGACCGTCACCGCGCACGTGGCGGCCGGTGTGCAGCCGTTGGACCCGAACGCCCCGCCGTCGCTGCTGACGCTCGGCGTCGCGGCGACCGGGTACACAGCGACGGCGGAGGGTGCGACCACCGCGACGCGGGTCTTCGACGTGGTGTCGCTGTCCTCAACGTCGGGTGAGTCGCCGCTGACCTACACCTACCAGTTCATGCCCGACGAACGCCCGATCATCGCCGTGTCGCGGTTCCTGCGCGTCCGCGCGACCACACCCACCACCGCCGTCGACATGCGGTGCTGGGTTGTCTGGGACGAATAGCCGGTGAGCCCCGCCGTCGCGCCCCTGGTCGCCGGCTGGCGGCTGCGCCAGCCATGGCCCGGTGCGGTGCTCGCCGGCCCGTCGCAGGGTGGGCAGGGGCCAGCCACGTTCCCGGCGACGCTGCTGGAGCTGCACGTCGAACTGTTCATCGGCGGGGTGTGGCTGGACATCACCAGCGACGTCCGCTACCGCGACGCCACGGTCATAATCAACCGGGGTCGGATGAACGAAGGGTCCCGCGTCCAGGCGTCCACGGCCGAGTTGGAGCTCGACAACCGGACCGGCAAGTACAGCCCCCGTAACCCGACCGGCCCCTACTACGGGCTGATCGGCCGGAACACCCCGATCCGGATCGCGGTCCGCGGGGACTACCGGTTCCACGGCGAGGTGTCGTCGTGGCCGCAGACGTGGGTGATGTCCCACGCCGAGGTGTGGACGCCGATCGAGGCGGCCGGGATCCTCCGCCGACTCGGGCAGGGTGTCAAGCCGCTACGGTCTGCGCTGTACCGGGCGATCACACGGTCCGACGCCGTCCTGTACTGGCCGTTGGAGGACGGTCCAAACTCCAGCCAGGCAGCCCCGGCCATCGGCGGCGACCCGCCCCTGCGGGTGACGTTCACGTCGGGCCCCGGCGAGTTCCCGTTCGGCGCGGAAGGGCCCCCGGGCGGCGGGTTCACCGTCGACGCCACCGGCGACGGGGACACCATCATGGGCCTGAGCGGTGCAGTAACCAGCCCGCTCGGCGCTACGCACAAACAGTTCATGCACCAGTCGGTGTGGCGGGCCGATCTGTCGTTCACCCCGTCGGACAGCACGCCGATCACGCTGTACACCACCGACTCCCTCGTGTGGTTCCCGAAGATCACCGCCGCCGGCAACCTGGGCCTGCGGGTCTTCGACCTGGCCGCTTTCGCCGAGGTGGTCACCCTCGACAGCGGCATCAGCATCATCGACTCGACGTGGCATCACATCGCGTTCTCCGTCAGGCAGTCCGGCGCGAACCTGAACGTCAAGCTGTACCTCGACGGCGTTGAGGTGGAAGACGACACACTCGCCGGCCGTACCATCGGCGGGTTCAAGCGGGTCACCCTCAACGTCGGTGTCCCGGACAGCCCGCGGGTCGGCCACATGTACCTGACGGAGTCGGCGTCAACGACCGCCGGCGCGCTGTCGGTCGACCCGGAGCACATCGACGCGATCTACGGGCATCCCGGTGAGACCGCCGCGGACCGCATGAGCCGGCTGTGCACTGAGGAAGGTATCGCCCTTCAGATCATCGGCACCGCCGGGGACACCGCGCCGATGGGCGCCCAGCGGCCGGAGAAGCTGGTCGACCTGCTGTTCGAAGCGGCCGAAGCGGACCAGGGCATCCTGTTCGAGCCGCGGGACGCGTTCGGGTTCGCCTACCGCACCCGGGTCAGTCTGTACAACCAGCCGGCGAAGGCGACCCTCGAGGTGCAGGGTTTCCACCTGACCGCGGTGCC
>Ga0075430_100005893_pt1 | contig 10347 bp, 10 predicted proteins | sample RhiMetdeltSRZDD4_FD_75294 | JGI IMG/M metagenome (GOLD analysis project Ga0075430, IMG submission 75294) | Populus rhizosphere microbial communities from Tennessee, USA - Rhizosphere MetaG P. deltoides SRZDD4 | ecosystem: Host-associated > Plants > Roots > Rhizosphere > Soil | place: USA...
AGGTCTACCTCAACCAGGGCTACATTCCCGACCATATCCATGTGCCCGCCGAATTCGAAGACCGCGCCGTACTCGAAGAGTGGCTCACCGAGAAGCGCGGTAAGAAGGTAGAGATCCACACGCCCCAGCGCGGCCAGAAGAAGGCCATGCTCGCACTTGTCGAAACCAACGCCCAGCACAGCTTCGAAGCCCGCTTCCGCGTGATGAAGCCTACCTCGGCTGCTATCTCCGCGGCCCTCGGCGAAGTGCTTGGGCTCGAACAGGGGCCCGATCGTATTGAATGTTTCGACATCTCACACATTCAGGGCACCGACAAAGTGGCGAGCATGGTTGTATGGGAAAAAGGGCGGATGAAGAAGTCCGACTACCGCAAGTTCATCATCAAAACCGTCGAGGGCAACGACGACTTCGCCTCCATGCGCGAGGTGGTTGGACGCCGCTATGCGCGGCTCAAGGAAGAGGGCCAGCCGATGCCGGGCCTCGTGCTAATTGACGGCGGCCTCGGCCAGTTGCACGCCGCGGCCGAGGCGCTTGAATCGGTGGGTGTCGTCAACCTGCCGCTCGCTTCCATCGCCAAGCGCGAAGAGATTATCTACGTCTTGGGCGCCGAAGACGAGCCCGTCGTCCTCGACCGCTTCCACCCGGTGCTGCATCTCGTGCAGACCGTGCGCGACGAGGCCCACCGCTTCGCCGTCAGTTTCCACCGGCAGCGGCGCTCCTCGTCGAGGCTAACCAGTGAACTGGTGACCATCGAAGGCGTTGGCCCCAAGACCGCGCAAAAGCTCCTGCGGGAACTGGGAAGCCTCGACGCAGTGAAAAAAGCGAGTGAAGAACAGTTGACCAGCATCATCGGCGCCGCCGCCGCGCGCAAAGTGCGAATCACCTTGGGATCCGGCGTCGCCTAGCGTCGCAGCCCGCGCCTCGCCATTTCGCTCGCATACACACGCTTCATGCGCGCCGCCCTGTCCAGCAGCCCCGCCGTGAAAACCGCCGGATCGAGCGCGAGGAGATCATCATCCGAAATCTCTTTGAAATGGATACTCAATTCTTCTTCGTGCTTGGCATTGAAGAGATCGCGGTCCAGCACGCTCACTGCATGCAAGTTCAACGCGCCCGGGACAAACAGTGACACCTCCTGGCGCGGAGGTTTTCCATCGGCCGATGCCTCGGCTTCCGATTCGGACACGTAACAAGGAATGCCCGCCGTCAGCAACACCGCTCGCGCCTTCGCGACCTCAATCGCGGATTGCGTGCCCGGTGTGACTTCGAAGGAGCATACACAGGCCGAATCGTCGAGCCATTCGGGGCGATTGTCTTCGTCCAATTCGGCCTCGGCGCCCATCACGGCTGGCGACTCGTCCTCCCAGACCTCGATCTCTTTGGCCAACTCGGAAGGAAGGTCCCGCCGCGCGCACTCTTCGTCGTAAATCTGCTGTGCGAGCTCGGAGAGCTCACTCCGCTCAACCTCCGCCAAATCGTGGTCATCGAGTGCGGCGAACCGCCGCCGAATTTCTTCTGGATCAACTCGCATGGAATTTTCCTGCTCCGCGTATCGACCGCACCGAAGTAAACGGCTTACCTTAACCCTAGCGGACGGCCGCCAGCAGCGCCATCGAAGCCCAGTTACTTGCCGCGGCGGATATAAATTGGTCGGGGCCGTGCGGAAATTCGCTGTCAAAGTAAGGCTGAAAAGAGGGCGCCCGCGTTCTGACATACCACGATCCGTCTTCCAGCTGCGAATTCAGCAGGTACCGGACGCCGCGCTGATAAGCCGGGCTATCGGCCGCAATCGCGCCCGATTCATGCAACGCGACAAGAGCCTGTCCGGTTGCATAGGCATCGGGGGTGAGCCCTTTCACCTGCCCCCACCCTCCCTCTGGCCTTTGCAGTGCCAACAGTTCCCGCGTAGTCTTCCGGATTCCCTCCTGGCTCCCCCCGCCCCAAATCAAACCGAGGATTTTGAAGGCATGATCCTCAGTGCTGTCCGGTTGCGCCTGTTCGAGCCAGTGAACCGCTCGCTTAACGGCCTTGTCGTACTCCGCACGCTGGCTTGGCGGAGCGTACGTTCGCGCGGATCGAATGGATGCCGCCGTCACCTCAAAATCGCTCGACTCGAGGGGAGGCCGTAGTGTGAGGCATTTCCAACGGCCGTCGGGAGACTGATTGTTCTTTAGATAGCGTGCCCATGCGTCGGTAATTGCATCGCTCGGATACTTTTCGGCGGCCATACCGAGAAGGGTGTAGCTCACGGTATCGAGACCGCCCGGGATGCCCTCGTTTTGCAACCCGCGCTCAGCATTCTCTTGCATGAACGCGGCGATCCTCCGCAATTGATCCTTCACGATGCGCTCGTCGATCCGAAGGCCCTTGGCGCGCGCGGCCGCTGTTGTCATCGCCGTCAGTGAGTTGTTGTGGCAGGAGACGCATCCGGCCTTGTCGAGGAAGGCAACGTCGCACCGCTGCAGTGACGGCAGAACTCTCTCGACTGCGGCTCGCGCCGATGCTGCCGGTTTCAGCCGCAGTTTCGGCGGAGCAGCCGATTCATCCCGGACACCAGCTTCAGTCAACGCTTGCACCAGAGTCGCGTTCGCCTGCCGTTTCGCGAAATCCATCATCGTTAAGCCAGCGGGCGTCTTGGCGTTCACGCTGGCTCCCCGACTAATCAATGTCCTGATCGTCTCGACCGGCATACTTGCAGGGGAGAGAGCGACGGCTGTCAAGAGGTTGGGACCTGCTTGGGCTCCACGGTCGAGCAGCATCTTTGTGCGCGCCAAATCGCCCGCCCTGATCGCTCCCTGCAGCGCGGCGCCCAGGTCGTTGGGCTCCGCAAGCTTGAGCAGTAAATCGAAACACTCGGAGCAGCCTGCAAGCGAAGCACCAAGGGGAAGCGGCTTCTTCTCGACGCCCCTGTCCAGCAGCAGTTGCAACGTCTCCGCGTTGCGGGCGGCGACCGCGAGACCGAGGGCACCCCGTCCATCGGGCAGCCGAGCCTGTAGGTCCGCTCCGTTCTCCAACAGCAGTTTCACTGCGGGATAGGATCCACCCCATCCAACCGCGATCAGAAGCGCGGTCCGTCCTTCACCGGAGCGTAGGTTGGGGTTAGCTCCGCGTTCCAGCAACAACTTCGTCTTCGTGGCATCGTCGATCGCATACATGAGCGCGGTGCCGCCGTCATGGTTCTGCGCATTGGGCTTCGCGCCCTTCTCTAGCAGCGCCCGTACTGCTTCGCTGTCGCCGTATAGAGCCGCGTACATGAGCGGAGTCCAGCCGTTTGGCCCGCTTGCATTCACGGAGTTCGGATTCTCGCGCAACGCCTTGCCGAAGTCCTGACGATTGCCATTGCGAAGGGCGTTCATCATTCTGACCACGACGGGATCGGCCGGCGTGGAATCTCTGTCGCCGGACAGCTCGTCGGGCCAGTGTGCGCCCTGATCGATCCAGGCTTTGATCAGGTTGACCTGCTCGTGGGGCAGCGGGCCGGACGGGGGCATCTGCACACCGGCTTGGCTTCCACTCACACGCCGGAAGAGCAGACTCTGAGCGCTATTGCCGGGAACAATGTGGGCCCGATTTGCGCCGACGCGGTTCGGCATCGCGCTTCTGCGCCGGTCGAGACGGAGCCCCTTCATTTGCTGTGAAGGCCCGTGACACTCGACGCACCGATTCTTCAGGATCGGCTGAATATCACGGGCAAAGTCGACTTGCGCGGGAGCCTGAGCGGGCAGGGCGTTACCAAGCAGGCACGCGTAGACGACCGCGCGAATTGTGCGGGAAAAACGTGAGGGTCCGATGTGTTGCATTTTCCCATTCCATTCTTATGCGAACTTCGGCGGAGTATATCATGGCCGTCTTCTCGTATTATCTAGAGGATTGCTAGACTAAGCCTAGGAAAGCTCTATGCCCGCCCTTTACGTAGAGAACGTCCCCGAAGAACTGTATGAGGCGCTGCGCGCGCGCCCGAAGGAGAACCGGACTTCCATCTCCTCCGAAGTGGTTGCCTTACTTTCTCAGCATGTGCCGACCGCAAAACAACTTGCGGCCCGCCACGCATTCTACCAACAGGCGCTTAAGTTCCGCGCGCAGCGCCCCGCATCCTCCGGTCCATTTCCATCCGCAGAGGAGATGTTGCGCGAGGACCGTGAACGTTGACCGGGTTTTGCCTACGGTGGGATTTCATGTAGACTGGGGCCTGTTCACACTAATAGAACATTTTCGTAGTAAAATGTTTAGGGATGGAAATCACGGAAGAGCAGTACGAACGGATCAAAGACAGCTTGCCGGTGCAGCGCGGAAACGTAAGCTTGACGAATCTGCAAGTGCTCAACGCGATCTTGTATGTGACCGAGCAGGGGTGCAAGTGGCGGGGGCTTCCAAAACGGTTTGGCCGTTGGCATACGATTTACACGCGCATGAACCGGTGGGCCAAGAACGGTGTGCTGGACCGGGTGTTCGAACAGTTGCAACACGAACAGATCGTCCGCATCAAGATCGAGGCGTTGTCGCTGGACTCCACTTCGGTCAAGGTGCATCCCGACGGCACGGGCGCGCTAAAAAAAACGGCCCACAAGCCATCGGAAAATCGCGCGGCGGATGGAACACCAAGATTCATTTGGTTGCCGCGGATGCTCGAACGGCCATAACGTTTGCGTTGTCTCCCGGAAACGAACACGATGCGCCGCATGGAAGGGCCTTGCTGGAAGAGCTTGGCCCCATGCCGCAGGGTCTTTCGCTGCTCATGGATCGCGCTTACGAAGGCGATGAGACCCGCCAACTGGTCCTTGATTTGGGCATGATTCCGGTGGTTCCGCCCAAGTCCAACCGGCTCCATCCGTGGGACTATGACCGCGCGATCTACAAAAAGCGCAACGAGATTGAACGGCTCTTCCGCAGACTCAAGGGATTCCGCCGCATCTTCTCTCGTTTCGAAAAGCTCGACGTCGTGTTCCTCGCCTTCCTCTGCTTTGCACTCATTGTCGAAGCTCTGCGGTTAGTGTGAACACGCCCTAGATTCTTTGACTAGCTTTAGCTTTCTTCCCGCTTGCAGCAAGTAAGGCTGGGCGAGCAATTCTTTCGGAGTCGCGCAAATACTTGGCCCAGCCGGGCTTGTTGCCCCGTCATCCCAAAAGGCCAGCAACGTCAACGCACTGGATTCACCAGCCGCTTCGGCGATCCTCTGAAGGAGCCCACGTTCGAGTCCTCCTAGGTTGCGGCGCTGATCCAAAACTCTTTCTATCCGCCTCTCGCTCCAGCCCTTCGACTCGTACTTGCGCCTTAAACGGTCAAGCTCGGCCGTGCTCGCCGGGGCTTGAAAGAGGCCGCAAGCACAATGTCCAACATCAACTAGAAATGCCGCGTAATCGTCCTCAAACGCTTTGGCGACGTAATCAGGAGCGGGATGCAAGCGATAGCCGAGGTACTCCTGCACCGCCTCCTGCTCGGAACGGTGAATGCCAATTGCCACCATGTAGCACATGTCGATGTCCTACTCTCTCTCGTTCGCTACTGCCCAATCCCCAGCCGCCTCGCTAGAATCTCCGGCAGCGACGCCGCGCGAATCTTGGCCTGCGCGGCAGCGATGTCATAGGGAACGCGGACATACTGGACCACGCGTTGCACATCGTCGTACACGGCATAGGCCGCGCGCGGGTCGGCGTCGCGCGGTTGCCCGATGGAGCCGGGATTAATGAGATAGAACGTATCCTTCTCAAGCTCCAAGTCCACGCTTTCCTCTTCACGCGGAACGTTCGGGATCCTCACCACGCCATTACGGTGCAACATGAATCCACCCTGAATGTGCGTGTGGCCGAAGAAGGATATTGGCGTGTCGAGATAGCCGATCAACTGGCGCGCGTCCTGCGCCTGCAGCAGGTATTCGTCTTCATCCAGTGGCGATCCGTGCAAAATCTGGAACCCGCCGATCAGGATCGGCCCCTTGGGAAGCTCGCGCAACCACGCCAGATTCTCGTTCGTCAGCTTCTCCTGCGTCCAGATCGCCGAAGCGCGAGCGGCGGCGTTGAACCACTCGAGGTCGTCCAGTCCGGCGCACGCCTTATCGTGGTTGCCGCGCACGTTATGCTTGGCCTCTTCGCGCACGAACTCAACACAGGCGTTCGGATCGGCACCGTAACCGACTGTGTCGCCCAGGCACAGAATCTGGTCCCATGTACCGGAGGCGCGCGCGAGGGCGGCCACCAGAGCTTCTTGGTTCGAATGTATGTCGCTCAGGATGAGGTAGCGCACAGTCGGATGAGATTCACTTCCGGCGGCGCGCCGAGTCGGATGGGTGCGCCCACAGTTCCAAGGCCGCGGCTAACATAGATCGACGACCCCCCTTCACGGTACAGCCCGTACACATATGGTGTAAAGAAACGCGCGACATTTAGCTGTTCGCCCAGCAGTTCGAAGTTCACCTGGCCGCCGTGGGTATGACCAGCGATGGTGGCCTGCCAGCCTTGTGCCGCAGCCACGGGAAACACATCGGGATTATGCGACATCAACAGGTCCACGGTGCCTGGCACGATGAGCGACCCCGCACCCTCCAGATAAGGCCTTCCGCTGCGCTGATAGTCCACTCCGCCCAGGTTGAGCGCCGCCTCGCCAAAGCGCAACGGCTCCGATTTACCGCGCAGGATACGAATGCCGAACCGCGCCGCTGCGTGTTCTGTGTAACGTTCGCAATTTGCGATGATCTCATGATTACCCAGGCAGCCGAACATGCCGGCCTCGGCGCGCAGCTGGCTAAGCAGTTCCAGGCACCGGTCCAGCGGATCGCGGCGCAGCGTGATGAAGTCGCCGGTAAGCAGCGCCAGATGAGGTTTCGTCTCATTCGCCATCGCGACGGCGCGATTCAACTCCTTCACACCCAGATAGGCGGAAAAGTGGATGTCGGTGATCTGCGCGATGCGCAAGCCCTGGAGTGCGGGCGGCAGGTTCGGAATGGGCAGATCCACTTCGCGCATTTGAAACTCATTGCGTTCGACAAACACTCCATAGCCGCACACAGTGGCAGGCAGAGCAATGGCGGAGAGCTTGGCCGCGCCGAGCAGTTGCCTCCGCTTGGGGTCAAAGGCCGGCGCGCGGCGAATCGCCTCGTGCGTGAGCCAGGTGCCGATTGCTCCCAGACCATAGACCACCGCCATGCCGCGCACCCAATCGCGCACGGGAGAGGGAGGAAAGAGCGTGCCAATCTGGCCTACGCCAAACACGAAGCCAAACGTCAACCACGCCATTCCCAGCCAGCGCCACGCGTGAACCACAATGCCGCGCCTCCACGATCGAGTGGACCATTTGCTTTCGAGCGCCCAGGCACTGAGACGCCATTGCGCCCATAGCACGAGCGCCAGGGCAACAGCATCGGGGATTTGTCGGACACCAATTGGCATGCGAAGGACGACTCCTTCCATTCTAGCCGCCCGCGATGAAGTCTCCCATTGGGGCGCGCCCGCTACAATCGAAGGATGTCTCTTGTCGTGATCGGCTCCGTCGCCTATGACGGGGTCCAAACGCCGTTCGGCACCGTGGATCGGATGCTCGGCGGTTCCTGTACTTACATTGCTCTTTCGGCGAGCTATTTCACCTCGGTGGGTATAGTCGGCGTGGTCGGCGACGATTTCGCTCAGGAGGACGTCGACCTGCTCACTTCGCGCAAAATCGGTGTCGAAGGTTTGGAACGGGTGCAGGGAAAAACCTTCTTCTGGAAGGGCGTGTACTCCGACGACATGAACGATCGCACGACGCTCGCGACAGACCTGAACGTCTTCGCCGATTTCGATCCGAAGCTTCCGGAACCGTACAAGGACGCGCCGTACCTGTTCCTGGGCAACATTCAGCCGACACTGCAAAAAGGCGTGCGGGACCAGATGAAGGCCACCCAACTTGTGGGCGGCGACACGATGAATCTGTGGATTGACATCGCCCGGCCTGCGCTGCTCGAAACGCTCAAGGGTTGGGATTTCCTCCTCATTAATGACAGCGAAGCGCGCATGCTTTCCGGCGAAGCGAATTTGAAGAGGGCTGCCGCCAGGATCATGGAGATGGGGCCGAAGATCGTCGTGATCAAGCGCGGTGAGTACGGCGCCATCCTGTTCACCCCGGAGTATCACTTCATCGCGCCCGGCTACCTGCTGCAACAGGTGTTTGATCCCACAGGCGCGGGCGATTGCTTCGCTGGCGGCTTCATGGGCTACCTGGCGAGCAAAGGGATTGAGGCTGCCCGCGCCGGCGACGACCGGCTGGAGTTGTTCCGCGCCGTGATTTACGGCTCCGTGATGGGCAGCTTCTGCTGTGAGCAATTTGGAGTGGACCGTTTCCGTACATTGAATCGTCTAGAAATCGATGGCCGCTTCCAGGAGTTCAAAGACTTCACGGGCTTCTAAGTCCGGCCGCTCGCGCGGTTGGATTTCGGGTCTCTGTGTTTGGGTGGCGGCGTTCGCTTTGGGCGCCGTGGCCGCTGCATTCCATACAGCCCAGGGCTGGACTTACTACTACGGCGATGCAGAGGCGCATCTCAACATCGCGCGGCACATTGTCGACACACGTGCGCCGTCGCTCGAGCATCTCGGCACCGTGTGGCTGCCACTTCCTCATCTCCTCATGCTGCCCCTGGTGGGCAACGACGTATGGTGGCAGAACGGTTGGGCCGGAAGCGTGCCTTCCGTGCTCTGCTACTCGCTCGCGGTGTGTTTCCTATTTCTTCTTGCCCGCCGCCTCACGGGCAGCGCGCTCGCGGGCGTGACGGCGGCGCTCGTGCTCGCCATCAACCCGAACCTGCTCTACCTGCAATCGACTGCCATGACCGAAGCAATATACGCGGCCTGCGCGATGGCCACTCTCTACGCGCTTTCCCGTGCAGTGGAGCAGGGCGGATGGCTTTGGCCCGCGCTGGCCGGATTCGCCGCGACATGCGGCACGATGACGCGCTACGACGGCTGGTTTCTGCTCCCCTTCTACGCTATCTACCTGCTGTTTGGCTCGGGGAAAGCGCGCTGGAGTGAGTCGGTCTTGTTTTGCACCGTAGCCAGCATGGGGCCGCTGGTATGGCTCGCGCACAACTGGTGGTGGTGGGGCGACCCGCTCGAGTTCTACCGTGGCGAATGGTCAGCGCGAGCCATTTATGATCGAGCCATACGAGCGGGCATGAAGGCGGCCCCGGGCGATGGTGACTGGCGGCTCGCCTTCACTCAATACACCGCGGCAATCCGGCACACCTGCGGCGGAGTTCTGGCGGTGTGCGGCGGACTGGCGCTGGCGGCTTGCACACGCAGGCGGCTGGTTTTTCCTCTCGCATTGCTCCTGCTCGCTCCTCTGTTCTATGTCTGGAGCCTCCACAGCTCAGGCAACCCCATTTTCGTACCGGACCTGTGGCCGCACAGTTACTACAACACGCGTTACGGATTGGCCGCGCTGCCCCTGTTCGCATTCGGGCTCGGCGCCCTAGTTGCGTTGGGCCCGGGGCCGAAAATCCGCTCCGCACTGATGGCGCTGGTGGTGATCTTCGCCGCGCTGCCGTGGGCCTTGTACCCGCGCTCCGAGGCGTGGATCTGCTGGAAAGAATCGCAAGTAAACTCCGTCGCCCGCCGCGCTTGGACGAATGAACTGGCCAATTTCCTGAAAGCGAACTATCAAGGTGGCGGAATCGCTATGTCGTTTGGCGACGCCAGAGGCGCTCTGCGACAGGCTGGCATTCCTCTGCGCGAGGGGATGCATGAGGGTTCGGGGCCGCTTTGGTACGGCGCGCTGGCCCGCCCAGAGTTTTTCTTGCACGAAGAGTGGGCAATCACGCTTTCCGGCGATGCCCTGGCAAACGCCCTGCCGCGCGGCGAGCGCCGTGGACTACGCTATGACTGTCAGCGGACAATAGAACTCAAGGGCGCCCCTGTGGTGAAAATCTGGCGGAAGAGCTCGCGGCTCCGTCCGCCCGAGTTCGCCCCCAGCGAAGACGAGCAACGGATCCACTTCCAGAAGGCATTACGGCAGGTTCCATGAGCATTCCTTTCTATAAAGCGCAGGCGGTGGGCAACGACTTTCTGTTCAGCTGGGTAGCCGAACTGCCTGAGGGTTTGAAAAAGAGCGCCGAAGCCCAGTTTCTCTCGCCCAAGGGTATGAAGAGAGACACCCATTCTCCCGATGGACTAGCGAATGCGGCGCGCGCCATCTGTCACCGGCAGTTGGGAATCGGAGCCGACGGCTGGTACCTGATGCACGAGACGCCGAATGCCGATCTGGCCATCCACTTGTTCAATAGCGACGGCAGCCGCGCCGAGCTTTCCGGCAACGGAACGCGGTGCGCGGCCGGAGTGCTCCTCTGGGAAGGCAGGCCCTTAGCCGAGCCAGGGCGTGTGCGCGTGG
>Ga0075430_100005894_pt1 | contig 10345 bp, 6 predicted proteins | sample RhiMetdeltSRZDD4_FD_75294 | JGI IMG/M metagenome (GOLD analysis project Ga0075430, IMG submission 75294) | Populus rhizosphere microbial communities from Tennessee, USA - Rhizosphere MetaG P. deltoides SRZDD4 | ecosystem: Host-associated > Plants > Roots > Rhizosphere > Soil | place: USA...
CTGAAACGCGGCGCGCATCACATCGTCGAGGCTCTTGGCACCCGCAGTGGCCCTCCTGATTTTCGCGTCGAGCAGGAACGCCAGCACTGCACCCTTCGTGTAATAGCTGATGGATGCATTCAGTGAGTTTTCGTCCGGCCTGTAGTACTTGATCCAGGCATCGAACGACGCGAGATCCACGGGCTGCACACCGCGGCCCGGGGTCGTTTGCAGCTCTTCGATCTTATTGGCCAGCGCGTCGAGATACTCGGCTTCGGAAGACAGCCCGGCGCGATGTACGAGCAGCTCGGCATAGTAGTCAGTCACGCCTTCGACCATCCAAAGCCCACGTGTGAAGACTTCTTCCTCGTAATTGAACGGTCCAAGTTCGACCGGACGCAGGCGCTTGCCATTCCAGGCATGAAAGAACTCATGACTCGCAAGCTCGAGCCATGCCAGATAGCTGGGACGTGTGCGCGTCGCCCACCGCCCCGCCATGAGCATCGTCGAGTTCCTGTGCTCGAGTCCGCCGCCCGGAATTTGTCCGGGAACCGACGTGAGCATGTTCATGAAGACATAGCGGTCGTACGGCAGCGAGCCCCACATCCTGAGGTGAGCCCGGACGATGGTCTCGAGATCTTTCGCCGCGCGGGCGCCGTCGAAGATCCCCGCTTCACCGACATTGACGAGGTAATGACGCTTGGAGTCGACGGTGAATTCGTATACTGCCGGGTTGCCGACCACGATCGGTGAATCGACGAGCGTGTCGAAATCCTGCGCGCGGTACCGGTGAGCACCGCCTGCCATTTCCGGAAGCGCCGTCATCGATACGCGCCATCCGCGCGCCGGCTCGATCACGACCTCATGGGGACGCGCGACTCCGTCGGCCAGGGTGATGAACGTCGGCGCACCGTTGATCATCGCGAAGTCGGCTTCCACCCAGTTCGTGCGAACGCTCATCTCTCGCGCGTACAAACGGTACTTGACTGTGGCAGTTCTCGCGCCTCCCGTCGACACCCGCCAGCGGTTCTTGTCGGTTTTCTCCACTGGCATCGAGCGGCCGTCCGGCCCGGCGGCACTCACCGCCTCCACATTCCGCGAATACTCCCGCACCATGTACGAGCCGGGAGTCCAGACCGCCATCATCAGGTCCACGGCAGGCCGGCCTCCGGTGGGCACCACAGCCGTTACCTCCATGTAGTGCGTGTGAGGCGCGGGAAAGCTCAACGTGTAGCGAATCGGTTCGGACACTGTCTGAGCGAACGCCGTTGCGGCTGTCATCACCAACGCGGAGGCCACCACCGCCGGTAGCCGGAAGCCTCTAGGCTTCCCGAGGAGCGTGACCGGTAGCCGGAGGACTTCAGTAACCGGTAGCCGGAGGACTTCAGTCCTCCGGAACGGCCTGAGTAATCTTGCGACCATGTGCTGCATTCTATAAAATCCGCCAAATAGTTGTTCCTCAACGCGTTGCCGTACGACCGCCCCCATCCGGACGTTTGCCGTCCATTGAAACACGTCCCGACCTCATTGAACCGTTCTTAAGCGACGCCGCCCATGTGCCCGGCGGGTTTGCGGCAGGAGTCGCATTGCCGCAAGACGCCGGGGAAGTAGCCGCGCTCGTCACGTCTGCGCAACGGGTCCTTCCCATCGGCGCACAGTCGTCGCTCACGGGTGGCGCAACGCCGCGAGGCGAGGTGATCCTCAACACCCGCGCTTTGACCGGGATCACGATGGTCTCTGGCAACCTGATACGCGCGGGCGCTGGAGTGCCCCTGACCGAGCTGCAGCGCATCGTCGGCGCACACGGGCTCTACTACCCGCCAGTTCCCACGTTCGACGGCGCCTTCGTGGGCGGCACGATTGCCACCAATGCGGCAGGCGCCGCGACATTCAAGTACGGCAGCACACGAGAGTGGGTCGAAGCTCTGACGCTCGTGCTCGCTGATGGATCGCTGCTGGACCTACGCCGCGGCGAGATCACTGCTCCTCCGGATGGCGCGTTCGAGCTGCAGGACGAATCCGGCAGCACCGTGCTCGTTCCAGTGCCCTCATACCAGATGCCCGCGGTTCCCAAACTGTCGGCTGGATATTTCGCGCAGCCGCAGATGGACCTCGTCGATCTATTCATCGGGTCGGAGGGCACTTTGGCGATCGTGGTGGATGCGACGCTGCGCCTCATCCCGATGCCACGGCGTTCCGTCGCGCTTGTGATGTGCGAATCGGATCAGCAAGCCCTTAAGGTCACCGCGGCACTGCGGCGTGAAGCGACTGCAAGCTGGCGCGGCGAAGGACCGCTCGACGTTTCGGCCATCGAGTACATCGATGGGCGTGCGCTCGCGAAGACACCCGACGAAGCGTTCGTGCGTGCGGGTGTAACCCGCCCGAGTGGGACATCAGCCGCGCTTCTAGTGCAGATCGAAATCCCCGGCGCCGAAGACCACGCCCTGCAGCGGCTGACAGAGGTCCTCGCCACGTGCGGCGTTGACGACGTCCCATACTTCGCGGCGCCAGGCGATGAACGAGGCGGAAGGCGCCTGCTCGAGCTCCGCGAAGCGGTGCCCTCGGCGATCAATGCGCTGGTCGCGGCGGCAAAGGCGCGCGTCGATCCGCAGATCCAGAAGACAGCCGCCGATCTTGTGGTCCCTTTCGAGCGTCTGGAGGAATCGATCGCGCTCTATCGCAAGAGTCTTGAAAGCCGTGGGCTCGACTACGCACTGTGGGGACACGCGTCGGACGGCAACCTGCATCCCAACGTCGTGCCTCGGTCAATGAACGATGTCGAGCGGGGACGAGATGCGATTCTGGAAATGGCGCGAGGTGTGATTGCAATGGGCGGCGCGCCGCTCGCCGAGCATGGCGTGGGGCGGAGCGCCTTGAAGCAACAGCTGCTTCGGGAACTCTACGGCGATAAGGGAATCGACGAAATGCGCGCCGTCAAGCGCGCGCTCGACCCGACGTGGAAGTTGTCACCTGGCGTGCTGTTTCCGGAACCACGAAGGCACGAAGGGATAGAAGGTCACGAACTGACTTGAAGTAATGACGTATGAAGCGTGTTTTTGTGGCCTTCGTGAATTTCGTGTCTCCGTGGTTCGTTCAGAGGAGCAGGCTCACCGCTGTCGCAGCGAGTCCGGCGATCAGCAGCCACAAGGCCGCCACGCCGAAACCGCCGCCATCGACTTTCTGAGAGTCGCTTGGCAGCGAGGTGCCGATCCTGCCTTGCGCCACAAACGCGGCGCCCAGCGCGCCGAGCAGCAGCACCCATCCGGCCGCCAGCACGCTTCGGGTAGCGGTCGTTGCGCCAGCCAGCCCTCCGGCGACGATGGCTACCGATGCGATCCACCCAACCATCGCGGCGCCCGCGAGCAGCCGCAGCCGACCCAGCTCACGGTCGATCGCCTGACGGCGAAGTTCCACCTGCAGCGCCGCCGCAGCACGCCGGCGCTCCTCTTCCAGTTGGCCGCGCTCCAATTCCAGGCGTGCGTGATCGCGATCGAACGCCTCTTTCAGCGCCGCAACGACGACGTTCGTCAGCCGCGCCTCGATTGCGCCGGCGAGACCCTGCGCCTGGGCGGTCGCGGGAAATCCGGGAGGCTCCGGCGGAGTTGATGCATTGCCCTTGAAACGCTTTGCGGCGTCGCGAAAGGCGATCAACGCGTCTACGGCTCTGAAAAGGCTGGTGACATTCACGCCTGTGCTCCGTTCAAAAGACGTTCCGCGCCGCCGAGCTCAACCATTCGTCACGCGCCCGGCGCTGCTCGGCCGACAAGCTGCGACCCGCGCTTTCGGCCCTCACGATCTCGAGCTGGGGGTCGGCGTCGAGGCGAAGCCGTCCCGTGGCGCGCTGCCCGCGGCGTTCGAAGACGATCGTCAGTTCGTCGCCAGGCTTGTGTCTGCGAATCACCTGCTCCACCTCGACCGCACTTCCGACGTTCGTGCCGGCTACCGCGAGAATCACATCATCACGTTCCAGACCCGCACTGTACGCAGGTGATCCGAACGGGACCGGCACTGTGATTCGCGTTCGTCCCTGCACATCCTGAAATCTCAGTCGCCCGGCGGACGCGGTATTCGGAAACGCCGGCCGAAGGACGAAGCCGACGCGCTCGAGCAGTGGCCCGTAGTCCACGAGCTCGCGGCCCTGGATGAACCGTGCAAAAAAGCTCTCGGCGAATGCCGCGTCGCCGGCAACCGCCGCAAGCGCCGCCTTCAAGTCGGCAACCGTGTACGGGTTGTCGACGTAGCCGGGCGCCTTGCCGCCCGGCTTTCCGTGCTTCTGCCAGAGCGCCCGCATGAAATCATCGAGCGTTGTCTTGCCGTTGCTGCGATCGCGAAGCGTCAGATCGAGGCCGAGTGCGATTGCCGCACCCCATGTGTAGTACGAGATGTACGTGTTGTCGAAGCTCGTCCGATCCACAGACACGGCTGCATCGACGAACGGTGCGAGGCGGCTCATGTCCTCGGCGCTTCGCATTCTCCGTCCCGGGCTGTTCGCAACCGCATTGACTACGTCGGTCATCTCCGCAACAAAGTCATCCACCTGCGTGAGACCGGCTCGGAGAAGGACGAGCGGCCCGTAGTAGCTGGTAAACCCCTCGCCCAGCCACAGCTCGCCCGACATGTTCGCGTCTTCGAAGTTGAACGGCTCCAGTGACCGCGGACGGATGCGCTCGATGTTCCACCCGTGGATGAACTCGTGCGAGATCGTATCGAGCAGGCCGATCCGGTTCGATCGGATCGACGTCGTGCTCGTCAGAATCGTGCTGTTGCGATGCTCCATACCGTCGCCGTTGGCCCACGGCAGGTAGTCCGCCAAAAACGTATACGTATTGCCTTCGTACGCCGGATACTCGCCGAAGACATGCCTGGCTTCCCGAACGATCTTCTGGACGTCGAGGGCGAATGCGTCGAGCTCCGCGTCTGTCCCCGCGTGATGGACGACGAGCCGGAAAACCGGCGAGGCGGCGACTTCGTTCACCGAAAACGTCCGCAGACCGAACGCGCTCACCTCTGTAGGGCTGTCCATCAGGTACTGAAGGTTCGGCGCCGAGAACGTGAACGCATCCGCTCCCGCCATCAACTGCGTCGCGACGCGCCAACCTGAACCGGCGGGCGGCTCGACGTGCATGGTGGCGGGACGATTCTCGAGCCCACGTGCCCACATCAGCGCCGCCGGCATGTTGATGTGCGCGTGCGTGCTGTCGATTCCGAGGTACGTCCCATCGACCCGGTCGCCATAAACGCGATAGGTCACCCTGACGCGACCCGGATGCGACGGTACGTTCCACTGATGCGGGGTCGGACGGACCACTGCGAGCGCGCCGCCGGTAGCGTCCGTAATCCGCACGTCGAATACATTCTTCGCAAACTCGTGCAGCGCGTAGCGTCCGGGCGATGAACGGCTCATGTGAAGCTCGAGCGGACCGGGAGGCAGCTCATCGAAGCTCACCTCCACCTGCACCAACCGATGTTCGGCTTCGGGAAACGACAGGCGATAGCTGACCGGCGCCTGCGCAAAACAGACGGAGGGCGCGACGCCGACGAGCAAGAACACCACGAACGCACGAACGCGTCGTGTCAGGGTCAACTTCCAACTCCCAACTTCCAACTCCCAAAACCTGCTCCCAACCGGTAAGGACCTGACTGAACTTGGGGGCTGGGAATTGGGCATTGGGAGTTGATCGTAAGTCTACGGTGCGAGGATCGGCAACGGGCGTCCGGAGTCGTAACGGTGAATCGTGCGAAGCACGACGTCGGTCATCATGTCGACGAACCCGGGGTCGTCATTGACCGCTTCGGCTCGGACCATCGGCAGCCCGAGGTCCTCGCATACCGCCGCTGCCTCCTTGTCGAGGTCGTACAACACCTCGATGTGGTCGCATACGAACCCGATCGGGCACAAGATTGCCGCCCGGAGTCCGCGCCCGTGCTCAGTGCGGAGGTAGTCGCACACGTCCGGTTCGAGCCACGGATCCTCCGGACGCCCGCTGCGGCTCTGATACACGAGCGCCCAGTCGGTGAAACCGGCTGCGGCGGCAACCAGCCGCGATGTTTCGCGCAGCTCCGCCTGGTAGCGTGAGTTGTCGGCCATCGACTGCGGAATGCTGTGGGCCGTAAAGATGAGCCGGGTCTTGTCGCGATCTTGCGCGGGCAGCCGATCCGCAGCCGCACGCACGTGCCGCGCATTCACGTCGATGAAGAGCGGATGATCGAACCAACTTCCCACGTACGTGATGTCCACGTCTGCGCCGGCTTCCGCTCGGAGCTCCTGGCGTGCGTGCGCCACGTTCTCGCGATACTGCTGACAGCTGGAATAGGAGTGGTGAGCCGCTGCGATGAAACCCACAGCACGCCGGATCCCCGCCGCGTGCATCTCTCGAAGGGTGTCCACGAGTAGCGGGTGCCAGTTGCGCATGCCGACGTAAACCGGCAGTTGATAGCCGGCGGCCGACAGTCGTTGCTCGAGTCCTTGCGCCTGCAGGCGCGTCAGCCTCGTTATGGGCGAGATGCCGTGGAAGATCTCGTAATGGTGCGCGACTTCCTCGACTCGCTCGCGCGTCACGCGGCGGCCGCGAAGCACCCGTTCGAGGAACGGACGGATATCGGCCTGCCCCTGCGGACCGCCGAAGGCCACAATCAGAACGGCCTCGAACCATCCAGGGCTGCTGCCCGTCATACCTGGTGAATGTCTATCGCGGTGTTCGCTTCGCTATAGCGTCGTTTTGAGTTCTGAGTCATGAGCTTTGAGGCATTTCGGACAGGTTCGATCTCACGGCTCACTATTCAGAACTGAAAACTGCTCTCTAATGCGCGCGCGCCGCGCGTCGCGACGCGGCGAGTCGTGCGGCAAGCCTCAGCGCGTACTCGAGTCCGCCCGGATCGGCGACACCCTTGCCGACGATGTCGAAAGCAGTACCGTGCGCGGGTGTGGTGAAGACGGTCTTCAGCCCGGCGGTGACAGTCACACCTTTGTTGAAGCCAAGGAGCTTGGTCGCAATCTGCCCCTGGTCGTGATACATCATCACGACCCCATCGAACTCCCCTCGTTTCGCCCGCAGAAAGATTGTGTCCGATGACAGGGGACCGGTGGCTCTGATCCCCTCCCGTTCGAGCTTGTCAAGCGTTGGGCGGATGATGCGGATTTCCTCGTCGCCGAACAAGCCGTTCTCGCCGCAATGAGGGTTCAGCGCGGCCACACCGATCCGCGGCGGGTCGTATCCCATGGCCCGAAGGGTCGAATCGGCAAGCCGCAACGCGTTCTCGATCCGCTCCGGCGTAATCATGTTCACGGCCTCCCGCAGCGCGACGTGCGAGGTGACGCGAAACGTCGCAAACTCCGGGATGACGTTCATTTCGCCAAAGAAGCCCGTGTGGCTGGTGAGCTTCGCGAACATTTGATGCTCGTCGTGAAACGCCCATCCGCCGCGATGGAGCGCCGCTTTGTTGAGAGGCGCGAAGCTGATGCCGTCCAGGCTGCCGGTCAACGCCAGCTCGATCATCGATTTGAGGGTGTCGCCGCATATACGGCCGGACATTTCGGAGATTCGTCCTCGCTCGAGCTGCGCGGGATCGAAGTTGCCCAGATCGACCACCGGAATCGAATCGGACCGCCAGTCCACTTCGTGCAGCCGTCTGCACAGCGTGTAAGAAATGGGCGTGCGTGCATCGCGCATCCCGAGCTCGAGCACGCGAACATCCCCAATCACGACGAGGCGCGCCTTGTCCGCCACCGCTCCGGACGCGAGCACCTTGACGCAGATCTCAGGCCCGATGCCCGTGGCATCGCCGAGCATAAGACCGATCACGGGAGGGGAATCAGAAGTCACAGATCACAAATCACAAATCACAAGTCACAAATACTGAGCCCTGAGGCCTGAGCCCTGTTGCCTTGTTCTTCTATCTTGTCATGAGGTAGCCTTGCACACCGCATCGATAACTCCCAATTCCCAATCTCCAACTCCCAAGAAAGCTAACTCCCAAATGGGACGTAAGCCATCCGGGAACTTGGGAGTTGGGAGTTGGGCCTTGGGAGTTCTTGAATAGATGAGCAACGAAACGCGCGCAACGGCTGCCGTCATCGATTACGTTACCAGGTCCGGTCTCGACCGATTTCCATCAGAGGCCATATCGCTCGCCAAGCAATGCATCATCGACGGGCTCGGCGTCATTCTCGCGGGCTCCGCCGCGAAGGGAACCGGCATCGTTCGCGACTACGTGCGCGCCGGCAAGGAAACCGGCGAGTCGACGGCGCTCGGCGGCGACCCGTTTACATGCCGTGCCGCATCCGCCGCCCTCATAAACGGCACCGCCGGGCACGCGCTCGATTTCGATGACACGCAACTTTCTTCGTCGCCGGATCGCATCTTCGGGCTGCTGACGCACCCGACGATTCCGCCGCTTGCGGCGAGCCTCGCGGTGGGCGAACGGCTCGGCGTTTCGGGGCGGCAATTCATCGAGGCGTATCTCATTGGCTTCGAAGTCGAGTGCAAGATGGCGGAGGCCATCAATCCCACGCACTATCAGAACGGGTTTCACTCCTCCGGAACGTTCGGGACGTTCGGCGCCATGATCAGCGCCGCGAAGCTTCTGGGGTTGAACGCTGAAACGCTCGGGCATGCGCTCGCGATCGCCTCCAGCATGAGCTCCGGCATCCGTTTGAACTTTGGCACGATGACCAAGCCGCTGCACGTCGGGCGTGCCGCGCAGAACGGCGTGATCGCCGCCGAACTCGCGGCGGCTGGCCATACGGGCGGCAACGACGCGCTGGACAGCCCGTGGGGCTTCTTCCGCGTGTTCACGCTTGGCGCCGGGTTCGAGGCGAATCAAATCGTCGGCGCGCTCGGCAACCCACCGAGCATCGTGTCACCCGGCGTGTCGCTCAAGCCGTATCCGTGCGGGAGCCTTGGCCATCCGAGCATGGACGCCATGCTGAAGCTCGTGCTGACGCACGACGTGAAGCCCGAACAGGTGAAGGCGATCCGGTTTCGCGCCGGCTCCAACATCCTCAACCCGCTCCGCTATCAAATCGCGCGCACCGAGCTCGAAGCGAAGTTCTGCCCGGCATTCATGATGTCGAGCCTCGTACTGCGCAGGAAGGCCGGGATCCACGAGTTCACGGACGAATTCGTCGAGAGCGCGCCGGTGCAGGAAATGATGCGGAAAGTAACAACAATCCGGGACCAGGTGATCGAGGCGCGCGGCTTCGATAAGATGCGCAGCACCATCGAAGTAGATCTTGCCGATGGGCGGACACTCGTCCAGGATGCAGACGAGCGCTACCGGGGCGGGCCCGACAAACCGTTCACGCGAGAGGAGCTGCACGACAAGTTCACCGATTGTGCGAGCCTCGTACTGCAGCCGGCCGCGATCGGCGCAACGCTCGATCGCCTGGAGTCACTCGAGCAGGTGCGCAACGTTCGAGAAATCGTGAACACGGTGACTGCGGGCGTGCTCGAAGGACAACCCGTCGTCTTGTAGGGCGGGTCCTTTCGGACCCGCCGACGTATTTTATGGATCTAGCCTGGATCTCCGTCGGCGCGCTGATCATCGCGGTCACCCTCAGCATGGTGACGACGATCAACGTGGGCATCGTCTGCCTGGCGTTTGCGTGGATCGTCGGTGTGCTCCTCGGCGGCATGTCGGTAGGCGACATCCTTGGAGGGTTCCCGACACCGCTTTTCGTCACGCTCGTAGGCGTGACCCTGCTCTTCAGCATGGCGCGCGGAAACGGGACGCTGGAGCGCGTCACCGAACGCGCGGTGCGCCTCTGTCGCGGGCACACGGGCGTGCTCCCGATCATGTTCTTCTTCCTCGCGCTTGGCTTATCCACGATCGGGCCAGGCAGCATCGGATCTGCCGCGCTGCTCGCGCCGCCCGCGATGGCGGTTGCTGCGCGAACCGGCATTTCGTTCTTCCTGATGGCCGTCATGATCGGCAACGGTGCCCTCGCTGGAAGCCTCTCGCCCTTCTCACCCACCGGAGTCGTCGCCAACAGCGTCATGGCGCGCATGGGATTTCCCGGGCTGGAGTGGACGACGTTCATCAACAACATCCTGGGCCATACGCTCGTGGCATTCGGCGGATACGCGATGCTCGGCGGAGTTCGCCTGTTTCGCAAGAATCAGGAAGCCGTGGCGGTCGTCGAACCGCCGAGCCAGCCTCTCGACTGGCGTCATTGGCTCACGATCACGCTGATCGTCGCACTGCTTGTGGGAGTGATCGGCTTCGAGTTCGAGGTCGGCATGACGGCCCTGACGGCGGCGGCGATTCTCTCGTTTGCCCGTGCCGCCGACGAAAAAGAGGCAATCCTGCGGATGCCATGGGGCGTGATCCTCATGGTCACAGGCGTGACAGTTCTCATCGAGCTGCT
>Ga0075430_100005900_pt1 | contig 10340 bp, 8 predicted proteins | sample RhiMetdeltSRZDD4_FD_75294 | JGI IMG/M metagenome (GOLD analysis project Ga0075430, IMG submission 75294) | Populus rhizosphere microbial communities from Tennessee, USA - Rhizosphere MetaG P. deltoides SRZDD4 | ecosystem: Host-associated > Plants > Roots > Rhizosphere > Soil | place: USA...
GGCCGAGCAGCGCCTTCAGCGCCGGATAGTCGGCCGCCAGGGCCTCCTCCATCCGCAGCAGATACATCCCGTGATACACCTCGACGCGCTCCGCCGGAGCCAGCGTGCGGGAAGGCAGGATCACGTCGCGAAGCCGTCGCGCCGGTAGCTCGGCCGCCGCCAGCGGCGAGGCGAGCGCGTCGCGGATCGGTCCCGGGTGGACGACAACCGACTGCATCCAGCGCTGCATTCGAACGAGGGGAAAGATCGCGGTCTTCAAGCGACCGATCGTACCGCGGTCCGCGCCGCCAGCGCTTTCCGGGCTTCCGCGAGCAGCACGTCGAAGGCCGGGATGTCCTCGTCCCACTCGTAGAGCGTCGCCGTCGCGCCGGTGCGTGCGTAGGCGCGGCGATACAGATCCCATACCTCTGGCAAGGCGTGATCGCTGTGGGTGTCGATGATGTGGGTGCCCTTGTTGGTGTGGCCGGCGACGTGGTACTGCACGACGCGATCGGCGGGAATCGCGTCGACGTACTCGCGCGGGTCGAAGCCGTGGTTGAACGAGCTCACGTAGACGTTGTTCACGTCGAGCAAGAGCCCGCAGTCCGCGTCTTCGGCCAGCCGCTTCAAGAACACCCATTCGCTCATCGTCGAATCCTTGAACTCGACGTAGGACGACGGGTTTTCCAGGACCAGCGGCCGTTCCAGGAGATCGGACACCTGACGCACGCGTCTGACGGTGTGCGCGAGCGCTTCCTCGGTGTAAGGCATCGGCAGGAGATCGTGGGTGTTGCGTCCCAGAACGCCGGTCCAGCACAGGTGATCCGAGACCCAGGGCGCCTTGACGCGTTTGGCCAGTGCCTTGAGCTTGACCAGGTGGTCGAGGTTCAGAGGATCCGTGCTTCCGATCGACAGCGAGACGCCGTGGAGCACGACCGGGTAGCGCTCGGCGATCTGATCGAGGATATGGAGCGGCCGGCCACCCGTGTCCATGAAGTTCTCGGACAGCGCCTCGAACCAGTCCACCTTGGGTTGCCGCGACAGGATCTCTCCGAAGTGGACGCTGCGCAGGCCGACGCCGATGCCGAGGTCCTTGAACCCCCAGCGGTTGCCCGGCGCCCCGCGTTTTCTCGTGCTGGTCATGTCGATCCAAAAAGAAGAGGCCACGGCGTGCCGTGGCCTCTCCTCAAAGACGATCTTACGCTCGGATCAGAAGCCCTTGCAGCCCGACTTGCCGCTGCACGAGCTCTTTTCCTTCTTGTCCATATGCTTCACGGGAACCGCGCAACCGCCCTTGCCCTTGCAAGAGTTCTTGCCCGCGCACTTGGCATCGCCCGTCTTGCAGCCACCCAAGCCCTTGCAGTCGTTCTTGCCCGAGCAGTCGTGCTTGGCCGCAGCTGCCGCGCAGCCGCCCTTGCCCTTGCAAGAGTTCTTGCCCGCGCAGCCGGCATCGCCGGTCTTGCAAGCGCCCGTGCCTTTACACGAGTTGTGGCCCTTACAGATGTGCTTGTCGACCTTCTCGGCGGCCTTTTTGTCCTGCGCCGAAACCTGCGAGCCCGCCACCATTCCGGCAGCGACCGCGCCCATGATCTTCGAGAATTCGCGACGATCCATCGTTTCTCTCCTTAGGGTGAGACGTGTGAGACCGGAGGTCTTTTCGAGGTGAGGATCGAGCTTACGCCCCTCCCAAACCCTCCTGTCAAGGGCGAAACCGCTACCTCGCGAAGCGGCTCCAGGGTTCCAGGTGTACTCGAAGCTACGCAGGGCCTGTGACCTTTGGATGGCCGCGGCGCGACGTTGACAGCCGCAAGTCGCGATGCTCAAGTCGCAACTGGCGAATCTCCAACGACATGGCAAAACCCTCACCGTCCATCGCTGCCGCCGAAAACGGCGACAGGCAGCCCCCTCCGCGCGTCCGAGCGTGACGCCGATCACACTCGAGGGTTTGCCGGCGAGCGCCGAACCCGGTCGATCCAAGACGCCCAGACCGCTCCGCGTCGTGTCGATCCTGGCTGCGATACTCGCAATGGCGCTGCAGGCCTGGCCCCACCTGGCCGACATCGAAGCGGACCGCTACACCCACGGCGGCGCCTGGGAGCCGCGGGTCAAGGCGATCCTCGACGTCGGGCGCGTCGCGCTCCTCGACGGCCCCTACCTCTCTTTGAGGATCGACCGGAGGTTCGAGCCGGTGGACCGCCGCGTGAACGACCTCGGGTATTCGGTTCTCTCGTACGTCTGGGCGCGGCTCGTGCGTCAGCCGCCGAACCGACAGGACCTGATGCGAGTGAACCTCCTGGTCTTGCTGTGCGCGATGGCCCTGCTCTTCGTCGTGGCGTCTCCGTGGCCGCGACTGCTGTCGGCGGCGCTCTTGTGCTTCCTGCCGATCCCGTTGCCGTTCTTTCGCTCACCGGACCCGCTGGCCACGCACGGCTCGCTCGCCGTGCTGGGGATCGCGCTCGCTGCGGCGGTGCCGACGGTCGCTTCGTGGCCGGTATCGCTGGGCCTGGGCGTCGTGCTCTTCCTCGTGCACAAGATCCGATCGGCCTATGCGCTCTACGCGGCGGCGGGGTTGATCGCCGCCGCTTCTGTCGAGGCCTACCGAACGAGGACCCGGAGACCGCTCCTGCGCATGCTCGCCGCCTTGGTGATCTGCCTGCCGCTCGAGGCCGCCTGGCAGGCGCCGCTCGCGCGCCGGTCGCAGGATCCGCGTCTCATCGATCAGGACACGCTCGGCACCCATCCGATCTACATTGCCCTCCTCGAGGGCATCGGCTTCTCGGACAACCCGTGGGGCATCAAGCCCTGGGACCCGTGGATTGCCACCTATCTCAGCGAGCGCTACGGCCTGGAACCGGTGGACGTCGGCTCGGCCGAAAGCGAGCGCCGGGCGCGCCAGGCCTATTTCGAGCTCTTCCGTGAAGCGCCGTTCCGTTTCATCGCGCTCTACGCCGGGCGGGTTCCCACGTTCGCGAGCCAGCACTTCTTTCTCGGGACGCCCGGCGCCCTGTTGCTGCTCGTGGCCGCCGGAGGTGCCTTCGCCGCGTGCTGGCGCTGTTCGGGAAGAGGGAGCGTGCTCGCGCTCGCCGCATTGGCGATGACGTCGTGCGTGCTGTTTCAAACCGTGGTGCTGGATCCGCGGCCGCTCTACGCTTACCCGTTGCGGATCGCGAGCGGGGTCGCCCTGGCGCTCAGTCTCGGCGTCTGGCTGGAACACCGGCTCGGCCACGGCCCGCTCGCAAGATGAAAGTCTTCGACTACATCCGGAGTCTGGGCGCCCCGACAAGCCAGCAGGCGAGCCACGACGCCCGCTACCGCGCGCTCACCGAGGCGTGCCCCGCCGCGATCCTGATCGTGCAGAAGGATCTCGTGTGCTACGCAAACCCCGCCGCCGGCGCTGTCACGGGCATTCGCCACGACGAGCTCGTGGGGCGCCGGCTCTCCGAGCTCGTGCACCCGGACTTCAAGGAAGCGCTGCGCCTGCGCAGCTCGCTGGCCGAGCAATCGGTGCAGCGCTTCGAGCTGAAGCTCGCGGCCGGGGGCCGCGAAGCCTGGGCCGACCTGACGCTGGCCGCCACCGCCCATCAAGGCGGGGTCGCCCAGCTGGCGATGGTGTTCGACATCACCGACCGCCGGCTCGCCGAAGACGCGATGCGCGAGTCGGAGCGCCGTATGCGCGACCTGATCGAGAACGTGCAGCTCATCTCGGTGCTGCTCGACACGACCGGCGAGGTGACGTTCGCGAACGACTACGTCCTGGAGCTGCTCGGCTACGAGGAGGAGGCGGTGGTCGGCCGCAACTGGTTCGACCTGGCGCTGCCGGAGGATCGCCGCGCCAGCGTGAAGGAGTCCTACGTCGACCGGATTCCCAACGGCGCCGTGCCGCCCCACGACGAGTACGAGATCGTGACGGCGCGCGGGGAACGCCGCGTCGTCTCGTGGAACAACACCGTGCTGCACGATCCTTCGGGCGCCGTCTCCGGGATCGCCTCGCTGGGCGCCGACGTCACCGAACGGCGGCGTGCCGAGGAACGGCTGCTCTACGACGCGCTCCACGACTCGCTCACCGGCCTGCCCAACCGGGCCCTGTTCATGGATCGTCTCGGCAGCGCCGTCGCGCGCCTGAAACGCCGGCCCGAGTACCTCTTCGCGGTGCTGTTCCTGGACGTCGACCGGTTCAAGGTCGTGAACGACAGCCTGGGCCACGTGGCCGGCGACCAGTTCCTGGTGCAGCTCGGGCATGCCATCGCCGGCACGATCCGGCGCGCCGAGCACACGCTGGCGCGCCTCGGCGGCGACGAGTTCGCGATCCTGCTCGACGACATCGACAAGCAGGAGGACGCCACCCGCGTCGTGGACCGGATCTTCCAGGCGCTGCAGACGCCGTTCAAGATCGACACGCAGGAGATCTTCGCGACCGTCAGCATCGGGATCGCCTACGGGTCGCCCGGCTACGAGAGTCCTGAAGAGCTGCTGCGCGACGCCGACACCGCGATGTACCAGGCGAAGACCAGCGGCAAGGCGCGGCTCCAGGTGTTCGACGCCTCGATGCACACGCGCGCGCTGCGCTTGTTGCGCCTCGAGCACTCGCTGCGCCGTGCCGTCGAGAAGAACGAGTTCATCCTGCACTACCAGCCGATCGTGGCGCTAGCGGACGCCTCCGTGCTCGGCTTCGAGGCGCTGGTGCGCTGGGAGCACCCCGAGCGCGGGCTCATTTCTCCCTCCGAGTTCGTTCACCTCGCCGAGGAGACCGGGCTCATCTACGGGATCGGACGCCACACGATGAAGGATGCGTGCCAGCACCTGAAGCAGTGGCAGGCGATCGACCCGGGCCTGTCGATCAACGTCAACCTGTCGGGGCGCCAGTTCTCGCAGCCCGACCTGATCGAGGACATCGAGCTGGTGCTGCGCGAGACCGGGCTCGATCCGCGCCGGCTGAAGCTCGAGATCACCGAGTCGGTGATCATGGAGAACCCGGAGGTCGCCGTCGCGATGCTGCATCGTCTGAAGGCGCTCGGCACGCGCCTGTGCATCGACGATTTCGGCACCGGCTACTCCTCGCTCAGCTACCTGCTGCGCTTTCCGGCCGACACACTGAAGATCGACCGCTCCTTCGTCGCGGCGCTCGGCAAGGGAGGGAAGAACGAAGCCATCGTGGGCGCGATCGTTTCGCTCGGACGAAGCCTCGAGATGGACGTGGTGGCCGAGGGCGTCGAGACCGAAGAGCAGCGCGACATCCTGCGCGGCCTCGGCTGCGTGATGGGCCAGGGCTACTTCTTCTCGCGGCCGGTCGCGGCGGAGCAGGTGCCCGGATTGCTCGCCGCGCGCTGACGCCCGCCGCCTACGGGGACCAGCCGACGCGCAAGGTCACGAGCAGCTCGTCCATCGGCAGGCTCGGCACCGAGCCGCGGTCGACCCAGTGCAGCGTGTACTCCGCGGTCAGGTCGACGTTCCGCACCAGGCCGAAGCGCAAGCCGAAGTCGTACTTTTTCCAATCCCAGCCGACCGACAAGCCCGGGAACTCGCGCGGGGCGTCGAAGCGGTTGTCGACCCAGGAGTATCGGAAAACCGGCTGGATCCAATTCCCGAACGGCGATTCCTTGACCAGGAAGAAGCCGTTCAAGGGAATGTTCCACGCGATCTCGGCTTCGACGCCGCGCCGCCCGAGACCGGCGATCTCCTGGTCGACGACCTGGCCGAAGAATCGCAGACCCTTCCAACGCGCCTGGGCGTTCAGGCCCGACTCGCGCTTCCCGTCGCCGTCGAAGGGCAGCGGCACTCCCGCGCCCTGCAGCAGCTTCAGATCGCCCGAGTAGGTCGTGCCGCGCAGCCGCACCGCGTCCGCCATCTTCCGCGAGAAGGTCCAGCCGAGCACGTCGGCGCCGGTCGTCTCGCCGCCGAGCCGCGCGCCGAGCCCCAGGCCCCACTCGAAGCGGCTCTTCAGGTTCACGTCGGTCGCCTTGGCGTCGTACAGCATAGGGAAGCCGGACTGGTACACCGGATTCACGTTGCCGGGCTGGCGTTCGGGCGTGCCGTTGTCTCCGGCCAGCGCGTTCGTGTCGCGGAAGAAGACCGGGTTGCCATTGCCTGCCATCGCGCGCAAGTACCCGCGCGATCCGAGCCGCGCGCCGGCCTCGAGCTGGAGCTCTTCGAAGCGCGATACAGCCGTGCCCCAGAGCCCGTAGCTCTCCATGTGCCGCGACGTCTGCTTGGTGAAGCGGGGCGCCATCCCGAACTGCGCGTAGAAGCGCGAGCCGGTCCCCCCGTCGAGCGGCTCGGCCTTGTCGCCGAAGCGCACGAACGCCTGGCGCACGAACACGCGGTCATCGGACGACGTCGGGTTGCGGTTGTAGAGATCGAGAAAACGCAGCTCGAACTTGGCGAAGACGCCCGACGTGATCTCGCCCTCGCCGGAGAGCCCCAGGTGCTGGATCTCGAGCGACGACCCGGGATCGGGCGTGCGCATGAACACGGCCGTCTGGCCCGGCGGCAGGAAGCTCGGCGGAAACGGAAAGAAGACGCGTGACTCTTCGGCCTTCGACCAGCGGTAGCCGGACTTGACCTCGCCGCTGAACCGAAACGGCTTCTCGGGAGAGACGACCGGATTCGCCTCCTGCGCCAGCGCTCGCGCGCCCAGGAGAAAAGCCACGAGGGCAGCCCGAAGCGTCATCGGGCGAGATTGTAGTCGCCTCGGCTAGGCCCGCACCCGCATCAGCAGCCGGTCCAGGTCGCCCGCGTTCGCCGGCCGCTCGAGCCGGTGCTTGGACAGGCAGGCCAGGATGATCTGCGCCAGCGGCTCCGGCAGCCCGGCGCGCCGGGTGCGCGGGTCCGGCGGCGGGTCGTTCAGGTGCATCTGCAGGATCTCGGCGACGTCCTTGCCGCGGAACGGGCACTCGCCGGTGAACATCTCGAACATCAGGACGCCCGCGGAATAGATGTCGCTGCGGTCGTCCAGGTCCGCGCCCTTGGCCTGCTCCGGGCTCATGTAGAGCGGCGTGCCCGCGACCACCCAGGCTCCCTTGTCCTGCCGCGCGCGCGGGCGAGCCACGCCGAAGTCCATCAGCTTCGCGACGCCGCTGCCCATCACCATCACGTTCTGCGGCTTCAGGTCGCCGTGCACGATGCCGGCTTTGTGGACCGCCGCCAGGCCGCGGCAGACCTGCTTGGCGATCTGCAGCGCCGGCGTCAGCTCGAGGCCCCGCCGGGCGTCGATCAGCTCGCGCAGCGTCGTGCCGGGGACGTACTCCATGGTCAGGTAGCGCTTGCCCTCGGCCTCGCCGAAGTCGAACGCGCGCACCACGTTCACGTGCGTGATCGCGCGCGCGATCTTGATCTCCTGGCGCAGCCGCTCGACCATCGCCGGCTGGTCGTCGCTGTCCTTCAGCACCTTCAGCGCGACCTCGTCGTCCAGCTCGCGATCGCGCGCTCGGAACACGGCGCCCATCCCGCCCTTGCCCAGCTCGGACAAGATCTCGTAGCGGCCCGCGAACACGCGGCCGACTCCCAGGCCCTGCGACGTGCCGTCCCCCTCGGCGCTCGGCGCCAGGCCGCGGAAAGTGATGTCGCCGGGACGCCGCTGCATCTCCGCGACCAGCGCCTCGAGCTGGGCCTTTTCCTTCAGCTCGCCGACCATCATCGCGAACGCGCGCGCCAGGGCGCCCACCTCGCCTCCCGCCGTCGGCAGCGTCACGTTCAGCTCGCCCCGCGCGATCTGGCGGGCGCCCGAGGCCAGCTTTCGGATCGGCCCCGCGAGCCCCTGGGCCAGGAGGAACGACAGCGGCACCGAGGCCACGAGCGCCGCGACGCCGACCAGCAACAGGCTCTGGCGGATCTCCAGGAACGGCGCCATCTCGGCGTCCTTGGAACGCGCCACCAGCGCGGCCGCGAGCAGCTCGCCGCGGCCGGAGCGGATCGGCACGAGCGTGGCGATGAACGTCTCTTTGCCGATCGTGAACTCGAGCGGCTCCTTCAGCTCCTTCCCGCGCAGGGTTTCCAGGACCGCCCCCTCCTTGGAAACCACGTCGCCGAGCAGCGTGGCCGAGAGCCGCGAGGTGTGGGCGAGCACTTCGGCGCGCGGCGCCTCGTCGCGCTTGGCGACGTTGCCCAGGAACGCCATTTCGCTGTCGGTCAGTTGTCCGAGCTCGCGGGCGCGCTCGTCGGTCATCGGAAACGCCGCCGCGACGACCCCGTTCAGGCGCGCCTCGCCACCCGCGCCCTGGATCACCGGGGCCGCCGCCACCAGCGACAAGGTTCGCTCGCGCGACACCTCGAGGATGAACGCCGACGACTCGACGCGCTTCTCGCGCGGCGTGTCCACCCACGAGACGCCCGAAAAGTCCCGGCCTGCTTCCTCTCCGGGCTCGCGGTCGCTGCGCGCCAGCAAGAGGCCCGCCGGATCGAAGAAGAAGACGGTCTTGGCGCCGAGGCTCTTCGCGTACTCGCGCGCGGTGTCGTAGAACGTCTCGGGATGCTCGCGCACCTCGGCGAGCAGTGCCTTCGTGCCGGCTTCGTCGGCCAGCGAGCGCAGCTGGCGCTCGCGCGCCGCGCTCTGCGTGCTCCGGTAGCCTTCGAAGATCGCCGGGACCCGGCGTAGGTCCTCGCGGATCTTGGCGTCGGCGACCTGCTGCGCCTTCTGGTTCAGGAAGAAGAGCGCGCCGAGCACCGTCGCCGCGAGCAGCCCGGCCGAACCGAGGAAGAGCCGCGTGCGCAGCGTGAGGCCGCCCATGCGGTCCTCCCCGATCGCCTGGAGCGCGCCGCTTCGCTCCAACGGCTTCGGTGTGTCGAGGTCGCGCGTCGTCTCGTCAGTAACGGTCGGCATCCTTGGTCGCCGGCGGATAGTCCTTGCCGTGCTTGTTCTTGTGGGGCAGGCGCCGGTACTGGCTCGCGTCCAGCGACACGTTCCAGCTCGCCGCGCGACCCGCCACGAAGTCGAAGCTGGCTTCCTTCTCGCCCGCCATCTCGTTCCAGAGCCGCACCGCGTGGCGCCCGGGCGGGATCCCGGCGACGCGCACCGCGCCGGCTTCGTCGGCGATTCCGAAGAGATCGCCGTCCACCACCATCACGTAGGCGGCCATCTCGGGGTGGATGTTGCAGTAGACGTGGACGAGGCCCGGGACTTTCATGACGGCGCTGCGCGACGCGCCCTTCCGATACAGGCCCAGGTCGAACGCGTTGGCCGCGCTCACGCTGAAAGCGTTGTGGTAGATCGAGTCGACGTTGGGGAAGCTCACGCTGCCGCCCTTGGGCACGGCGACGACGTGCGGCTCGAAGCGCTTGTTCCTCGACGTGACCGCCGGCGCCGGCGTGGTGGCGGCCGCTCCGCCAGCGACTCCGGGCAGCCAGATCACCGTCCCGGCCGGGCTGGCCTTCTGCCCCGGTGGCGGTACGAGCGCTATCCGTACCGCGAGCTCCGCGCCGGGCTCGATCGGCGACTCCTGCGGCGCCGGTCCCGCGGCCGCGCCGATCAGCAGCGCGATCGCTGACAGGAGGCTCATGCCAGCGACTCTAGTACAGCCGCCCTCAACGCGGCGCGCAGGCGCCGCTCGGCTCGGCCAGCAGCTCCTCGAGCTTCGTCTCGACGCGGCGGCCGCTCGGCTCGCCGCGATGAATCTCGCCCACGGTGCTGAAGCGGAGCTTGCCGCAGCGGTCGACCAGGTAGACGGCCGGCCAGTACTCGTTGCCGAGCGCGTTCCAGTACGCCATGTCGTTGTCGAGCAGGCTCGGGAACGGCAAGCCGTGCTCGCGGACGGCGGAGGCCACCGACTCGCGGTTGTGCTCGAAAGGGAACTCCGGCGTGTGGATGCCGACGACGCGGAGGCCGCGTTCGCGGTAGCGCGCCGCCGTCTCCTTGATCCACGGCGTCGTGCGCACGCAGTTGATGCAGCCGAAGGTCCACACTTCCAGCATCACGACGCGGCCGCGCAGGTCGGCGAGCGTGGTCGGTGGGCCGACCCAGCGCAACGGGTCCTGGGTCGGAAACTCCGGCGCGTCCGGCGCGCCGCGTCCCGGCTTCGCGGGGCCGAGGAGCGTCAGGACGGCGAAGAGAAGCGCAGCGCCGGGGATCACGGTTTCGCCGCCGCCCCCGGGCTCGTCTCCAGCTGTCGCTCGAGGCGCTCGAGCCAGCCCCGCTCCTCCGCAGGAAGCGACACTCGCCGAGAGCGCACGATCGGAAGAACGCGCAGCGCATTCGGCGTGTCGCCGGCCTCCACGTAGGTGGCGAGCAGGTGGAGGTACGGCAGGACCCACTCGGGCGATTTGGCGATCGCGTCCTGGAACGCTTCGATCGCGCGCGGCAGGTCCGCTCGCGCCTGGGAGCGAAAGCCGGATCCCAGGACGAAGTCGTGAAAGGCCTCGGGGCTGGGTTG
>Ga0075430_100005901_pt1 | contig 10339 bp, 8 predicted proteins | sample RhiMetdeltSRZDD4_FD_75294 | JGI IMG/M metagenome (GOLD analysis project Ga0075430, IMG submission 75294) | Populus rhizosphere microbial communities from Tennessee, USA - Rhizosphere MetaG P. deltoides SRZDD4 | ecosystem: Host-associated > Plants > Roots > Rhizosphere > Soil | place: USA...
GTCGCCGAGAATCTCGGCGTCATCACGCCCGCCGTCGAAGCGCTGCGCCGCCAGTTCGACCTGCCTGGCATGGCCATTCTGCAGTTTGCGTTCGGGACCGATCCGCAGGCACCCGATTTCCGCCCGCACAACTACACGCGCAATCTCGTCGTCTACACCGGCACGCATGACAACGACACGACGGTCGGATGGTGGGCCGGCGAGATCGGACACAGCACGCGATCGGACGCGGACATTCGCAACGAGCACGAGTATGTGAGCCGCTATCTCGGGCTCGACGGCCCGATCGACACCATGCAGGACACGCCCATTCACTGGGAATTCATCCGCGCCGTCATGGCCTCGGTCGCCAACACCGCGATTGTGCCGGTGCAGGACCTGCTCGGCCTGGGAAGCGAGGCGCGCATGAACCGCCCGGGAACCGCCAGCGGCAATTGGCGCTGGCGGCTCACGCCGGGACAGTTGACCCGCGATGATTTGCGAAGACTCGGTGCGCTGGCAGAAACCTACGAGCGAACCTAGGACGGTTCCTTCTGCCGCGTCTTGACGATGCCACCCATCACGCCGATGCCGAGGATCACGAGGGCTCCGGCGATGATCCAGACCTGACTGATCCCCAGGCGTGACGCACCATAGGCAAGGCCTGCCACAACGAGGAGCGTACCGATCAGATAAACGAGAAAGTTAGTCATGCTCGAGCACTCCTGTGGCTGAGAGTGCAAGAGGGCCGCCATCATCCGCTGAGTTGAGCCCGGATGAGCGGCTTTGGCGCGTGCACACCTCCGTCAGTTGACACAAACCCGCAACAATCCGGCGAACACATGAGGTTATAGAGTGAATCGGATGGCACTCGCAGCCGATTACCGAACGGGGCGATGACATCCTGCGCCGGGCGGCCTCGGTCCTCACCGAACGAGCGAACGCTTCAGGCCTAGCTCCGCACGGCCCAATGATATAAACGTGACGTGTCGCGCCTGCCGCGCCTCGTCTTCGAGCAGATTCGATCCGGCGGAGACAGAAACTTCGGCTATCTGCTCGGGGATCGCGAAGCGGCCACCGGCGTGCTCGTTGATCCGTCATATTCGCCCGACGTCTTCGTCGAGCGGGCACGTGCGCAAGGCCTGACGATTACTCACGTCATCAACACCCACAGCCATCCGGACCACACGAACGGCAATGAGCGCGCCATCGAACTCACCGGTGCGCGATTGGCCGCTCACCCGCGAATGCGACCGGCAGTTCCGCTCGATGACGGGACGACGCTGGGGATCGGCGAACTGCTGCTCGCCGCGTATCACGTACCTGGGCACTGCGACGACCATATCGCGCTGTACGAGTCGGTGCACAGACTGCTGATCACCGGCGACCTCTTGTTCGTGGGCAAGGTCGGCGGCACTCAGAACGACGAGGACGCACGGATCGAATGGCGCAGTCTCGAGCGGCTGATGACGATCATCCCCGACGAGGCGACGGTGTGGCCAGGGCACGACTATGGAGCCCGGCCGAGCTCGACGATCGGATTGGAGAAGCAGACCAACCCGTTTCTCCTCGGCGGCAGCGAACCGCTTTTCCTGAAGACCAAGGCCGAGTGGCCGGCGCTCAAACAGCGTCTCGGTCTGAAGTGACGCGTTTGAGTGACGATTCGGTTTACGATCTCTGACTGGTGATCCGCGATCCCCAGCTCATGTCGCGCGGACGAGTGACGCGCGCGCAGACGTGCGGCGCACTCGTCGCGCTGTTGTGTGTGGCTCTCGCCACACCGCAGTTGGCGCAAGACACTGCCTCGCCTGCCCCGTTGACGCTCGTGTCCAAGGACTGGCGCCGGACGATCCCGACCACCACCACCGGCGGCCGCGAGATGATCGCGCTCGACGACGTGGCTTCGCTGTTTCAGGTCGCCGTCCGCGAGGATTCGCTCGCCGGCGGATTCACGATGACCTATCGGGGAAAGACGATTGTCGCCTCTGTGGATCAGCCGATGGCGTCTGTCGACGGACGGATCGTGACGCTGCCATCGCCGATCACGCGCGCGGGCCGGCGGTGGCTCGTCCCGATTGAGTTCCTGCCTCGCGCACTCGGGCCAATTTACGACCAGCGTATCGATCTGCGCCGCGCCGCTCGCCTGCTGCTGGTTGGCGATGTCCGCATTCCCCGCGTAGCGGCGCGCGTCGATTTTCCTGGTCCGCCGACACGTGCGGCCATCGTGATCACGCCGGCGACACCGGTCACCATTTCGAACGACGCTGGTCGGCTCATCCTGCGTGTCGAGGCCGACGCACTCGAGCCGGTGTTTCCGGTGACCGCCACCGGGTTGATCGACGGCGTACGCATTGGCGATCAGCCGAACGTCGTCATCGTGGCGTTGAGCCGGCAGGCCGGCATGCCGCGGACCACCGTGGCCACTGCCGACAACGCCACGCGCGTAGCGATTGAAGTTCCGTTCGTGGAACCACGAAACCTAACGCCGGATCCGAAGCCGCCGACGACGGATCCGCGGCTGCCGTCATCGGAGTCGACGCGGCCCCCGGGGCTGGAGCCCCGGCCAGCCCTGCAGACCCTGGCCATCGATGCAGGACACGGTGGGGACGAGATCGGCGTGCGCGGGGTGAAAGGTCTCGAAGAGAAGCACCTGACGCTCGACGTAGCGCGCCGGCTCCGCGGGTTGATCGAACGCGGCCTCGGTCTTCGGGTCATCCTCACTCGCGACGACGATCGAGTGATCGGCATTGACGAGCGCGCGGCCGCCGCCAACAACGGCAAGGCCGACCTGCTACTCAGCCTGCACGCCAACGGCGCGCTGTCGGGATCGCCGTCGGGAGCGGAGATCTACTACGAGCGACTCGATCGAGAAGGAGAAGCGGTCCGCCAATCGGCCGCAACGGCTGTCTCGCTGCCGGTCATCAGCGGTGGAACACGCAGTATCGAAGTGGTGCCGTGGGATCTTGCCCAGGCGAGCCACGTCGAGGCCTCGGCGATGCTGGCTTCGGTCATCGAACAGGAGTTGCGGCAACGAGTCCCGATGGGACAGCGCCCGATTCAGCAGGGGCCCATGCGGCTGCTCTCAGCGGCTAACATGCCGGCGGTGCTCGTCGAGATGGCCTATCTGACCAACAGCGCACAGGAGAAGGCGGCCGGCGGCGATGAGTTCAAGAACGCCGTGGCCCAGGCGCTGTACAACGCGATCGTCCGATTCAGGGGATATCTCGAGGAGACGTCCGCTCCGTGAGTCGGCGCGCGAAAGCCTATCTGCTCGCCATCGTCGTGGCAGCCGGGGCAACGACGTGGTCACTGGTGCGACTGTTGTCGGAGCCGAGCCCGACTCCGGTGACCACGAGCGAGACGACGGCCCCAGTCGAAACGGCGCACATCACGGCCACTTTGTATTACGGCTCGTCGGATGGCCGCGCGCTCGTGCCTGTCCGTCGCGACGTGCCTCTGGCGACCGGTGTTGTCGAGCAGGGGCGGCAGATCCTCAACGTGCAGTTTCAAGATGCGCCGCAGCCCTACGTACAGGTCGTCCCGAAAGGTACCAAGCTCCGTGCGTTTTACGTCACGGACCGTGGTGACGCGTTCGTAGACCTGAGTGGTGACGTCGTCAGTGCGCACCCCGGTGGCTCGACGACTGAGCTCCTCACGGTCTATGCGATCGTCAACGCGGTGACAGCCAACCTACCGGCCATTCAACGTGTTCAGCTGCTTGTCGAAGGCAAGGAGGTGGACACGATTGCCGGCCATGTCGATGTACGTCGACCCCTCGATCGCGACGCAACGCTCGTGCGCGACGGGCGCGGGGACGCGCCACCACCCGCACCGCAGGACTCGAAGCCCAAAAAGTGAGTACAGTGTTCTTTCTATGAGATCAGACGGCCGCCTCGCAGAACAGCTCCGACCCACGCGTATTACACCCAACTATCTGATGCACGCCGAGGGCTCGGTCCTCATCGAGTCCGGCAAGACGAAGGTGATCTGCACGGCGAGCGTCGAGGAGCGCGTGCCGCCCTTTCGGCGCAACTCCGGCAAGGGTTGGGTGACCGCCGAGTACGGGATGCTCCCGCGGGCGACCACGACGAGGTCGCAGCGGGAAGCGTCGGCTGGAAAAGTGGGCGGTCGGACCCAGGAGATACAGCGTCTCATCGGCCGCTCGTTGCGCAGCGTAACGAAGCTCGAAGAGATCGGCGAGCGCACGATCACGCTCGACTGCGACGTGATTCAGGCCGACGGCGGGACGCGCACCGCATCGATCACGGGAGCGTTCGTGGCCTTGGTGCTCGCCGTCCACAAGATGCGAGAGCAAGACGTCATCCGCACGATGCCGATCGCCGACTTCGTCGCCGCCACCAGCGTCGGCATCGTCGAGGGCGAGCCGATGCTGGATCTCGCGTACACGGAAGACTCGCGCGCCGACGTGGACATGAACATCGTGAAGACTGGCGCGGGCCTGTATATCGAGCTGCAGGGTACTGCGGAGGCACTGCCGTTCGGCCGCGAAGCGCTGAATCGTCTCCTCGATCTCGCCGACACTGGTTTGCGACAGCTGATCGCCCTGCAGCGCGGGCTCGTCGGTCAATATCTCGAGAAGTCGAAGGTTTGAGTGCGGGCACTGAGCGAGCAACGCGACTCGAAGGGCCTGCCTTGAGCGAGCGCAGCGAGTCGAAAGGGCTGCCTTGAGCGGGCGCAGCGAGTCGAAAGGCCTGCCTTGAGCGAGCGCAGCGAGTCGAAAGGCCGTCTGCTCGTCGCGACGACCAATACCGGGAAGCTGCGCGAAATTCGGTCGCTGCTGGCCGATATTCCCGTCGAGCTCGTGACGTTGCGCGATCTGCCGCCGCTCGAAGAGCCCGAGGAAACGGGCCTCACGTTTGAGGAGAACGCCCGCCTCAAGGCGCTTTACTATTTCGCACACTCCGGAATGACCACGGTGGCCGAGGACTCGGGGCTGGTGATCGATGGGCTCGACGGCGAGCCTGGAGTGCGGTCGGCCAGGTTTCTCCGACCCGACGCGTCGTATCCGGAACGCTTCGCCGAGATCTTCCGCCGCCTTGCCGGCCCGCCCGAGCAAGACCGCGCCGCGCGCTTCGTCTGCACACTCGCCGTCGCCGATGCCGGGGAAATCATTTACGAAGCGCGAGGCACTGTCGAGGGCGAGATTGCACACGAGGCTCGAGGCAGCGCCGGGTTCGGCTACGACCCGATCTTCTATTACCCACCGTACGGCTCGACGCTCGCCGACGTCACCGAGGACGCCAAGCTCGCGGTCGCCCATCGTGGCCAGGCGTTCCGAAAACTCGCGTCGTGGCTATCGGCGTTGCACACTTCGCGCTAAACCTGCCTGTTCCGTTTTTAGTCTTGCAGCTCGGCCGAAAGGTCGCCGCCATGCAGGGTTCCGGCTCGAGCAAGAACATCTGACATTGCTAGATTGGCCGATCACCGATCTGTCGGACTCGTTGTGAGAACCACCGCGATGTTGCGTGCGGCGTCGCGCAACGACTCGGGAGTTTCCCTCCCGTCGTGCCGTTGGCTCCGCGGTTGCCTTAGATCTGGGCATGTCGGTTTTGGTATCGAGATCTATCCGCGCGTGGGTGCTCGCCGCGATCGCCGTCGCGATCGCATCGGGTCATCCCTCGGCGGCCAAACGGCCCTCATCGCACAAGCTCGACTCGGCGCTCGCCGCCGTCGCAGACACAGGTGGTCATCGCACGCGCGTGATCGTTCGTCTGCGTCAGGGAGCTGGCGCATCGCTGAAAGAGGTCCTGCGCCGCACGCAGTCGGATATCAAGTACGAACACGAATCGATCTCGGCACTGACTGCTGACGTACGCGCCGACGCCCTCGAAGCGATTGCGGATCTCGACGAGGTCGAGTCCGTGTCGATTGACGCACCTGTCCAGTCAACGGCGACCGTCATTCCATCGACGACCGGATCGGCTCTTCGCCAAACGCTTGGGATCTCTTCCAGCACGACACTGACCGGACGCGGGATTGGCGTCGCGGTCATCGACTCGGGCCTCTCGCCTCTGTCGGAATTCAGCTGGCGTATTCGCGCCTTCTACGACTTCACTCGCGGCGGCATCGCGACACGTCCATACGATGACTACGGACACGGCACGCATGTCGCCGGCCTGATCGCGGGCGGACCCGCAGGTGGGTCCGATTCGTCCAACGTCGGCATTGCGCCGAAGGCGTCGCTGATCGGCTTGAAGGTGCTCAACTCGAAGGGCTGCGGCTATACCAGCGACGTGATCAAGGCCATCGAGTTCGCGATTGCGAACCGCTCTTCGCTTGGCATCGACATCATCAACCTGTCGCTCGGCCACGTGCCGTACGAATCAGCGAAGACCGATCCGCTTGTGCGCGCGGTCGATAAGGCCTCTGCGGCGGGCATCGTCGTCGTCGTCGCGGCGGGCAACGTCGGCATCAACCCGGCGACGGGGCTGCCGGCCTATGGAGGCATCCTGTCGCCGGCCAATTCGCGCTCGGCGATCACGGTTGGCGCCGAGCACACGATGGGGACGCGCACGCGCTCGGATGACGTCATCGGGCCGTACAGCTCGCGCGGGCCGACATGGATTGACGGATATGCGAAGCCCGATCTGGTGGCGCCTGGGCACAAACTCCTCGCGCCGGTCGACGAAAACAGCGATTTGCTGCTGAGCAATCCATCACTCAAGTCGGGGTCCCTCTACGGGCCGACCTATCTCACGTTGACGGGCACGAGCATGGCTGCGGCCGTGACATCTGGCGTTGTCGCGCTGCTACTCGAGGCCAATGAGAACGCTCTGTACGGGACTCAACCGGCTCTAACGCCGAATGCGGTGAAAGTCATCCTGCAGTACACCGCGCTGACGATGCGTGACCCCTGGGGCGTCGTGTATGACCGCATGACGCAGGGCGCGGGCGCGCTCAACGCGGATGGCGCGCTGCAGCTGGCCAGTGCAATCGATACGACCTATGGACGCACCCGCTACTCGCTGATGTACGGCGTCGCGCCAGTCTCTTACATCGACGGCGCGCTGCCGTGGTCGCAACTCATCATCTGGGGCAACAACATCGTCTGGGGTGACGGCATCCTGCGCTATTCGTCCTCCTGGAATCAGAACGTCATCTGGGGCGACAACGTGATCTGGGGTGACAACGTCATCTGGGGCGACAACATCGTTTGGGGCGACGCCACGATCTGGAAGACGAACATCGTCTGGGGCGACAACATCATCTGGGGTGAGAACCTGATCTGGGGCGAGAACCTGGTGTGGGGTGAACGCCTGGACGAGAACGTCGTCTGGGGCGACTCCATCATCGTGCAGTAACGGACGCAAACCGAACACTACTACCACTAGGACGAGGTCTATGACTGCTCTTGTGACGAGCAATTCGCGCGTGCGGCACAAGGTTATCTGGGACTGACAGAGTAGGAATCATGAGAGGCGCGGTGTCTTTCACGGGCATGCTGGGCAGGATTCGCGACTGGGCGTTGCGAAGTCACGCGCCGGCGAAGGGTGATGCCTCCAGGGCGACGAGCCTGGAGCACTTGCCCATCTCCGCGAGTGTCTTCGTGATTGCCGTCGTCGCGGTCGGCTGCGTCGTGCTGATTCTGGAAGGTCCGCGCCGGATTACCCACCCCTCACACTTCGCCGCCCTTCTTGCGGCGTCGGTCCTGGCGTCGAGTCTGCGGCTTCGTCTGCCGCTCGGGACGAGCGCGTCGAATCTATCGATCTCCTATAGCGTGGACTTCGCCGCCTTGCTACTGATCGGGCGCGAGATGACCATGCTCGTCGCCGGCGCCAGCGCTGGCGCGCAATCGATCTTCGGAACGAGCCGGCGCAATCCGGCCTTCCGCATTCTCTTCAATGCCGCAGCCTTGATCCTCACCGTCCAGGCCGCGGGCGTCACCTTTACGTATTTTGGCGGACGGCCTGGCGATCTGGATTTGTCGTCGGTCGCCAAGCCACTCGTGGCAAGCGCGCTGGCCTACTACCTGGTGAACACGTGCATCGTGGCCACGGCGGTCGGCCTCGCCGCACGCCAGCCGGTCTGGCAGGTGTGGCAGACGAACTTTCTGTGGACGGCACCGAGCTACTTCGTCGGCGCCGGCGCCGCTGTCGCCGGCGTCGCGCTCTGGCAGACGAGCCAGTGGTGGCTCCTGCCCCTGGCCGGCGCGCCGGTGTATCTGACGTTCCGGTCCTATCGCATGTATGTCGATCGGATCGCGTCGGAAAAACGCCACAAGGAAGAAGTGCTAAGGCTGCACGGCGACACGGTGGCTGCGCTCGAAGCCGCGCGGCGATCCGAGCAGCGCTATGCGCTGGCCGCCGCCGGTTCGAACGACGGCCTGTGGGACTGGGACATTCCGGCCAATTCGCTCTACAGCTCCGATCGCTGGAAACTGATCGTCGGCCTCGAGGCCAACGCAGACGTCTCCACGCACGAGCAATGGCTGGACTACACGCACGAAGAGGATCGCGCCGGACTGGTCGAAGCGCTGCGCGCGCACCTCGATGGCGAGCGCGCCCACTTCCAGCACGAGTACCGCGTGCGCCAGGTCCGCGGCGAGATCCGCTGGGTGCTGTGCCGCGGTATCGCGGTCCGCGACGACGCCGGGCGCCCCGTGCGCATGGCGGGCTCGTTGACCGACATTACCGAGCAGCGGCGCATCCGCGACTCGCTGTCCCAGGCCGCGCGGCACGACCCGCTGACGAACCTGCCGAATCGCACGCTGTTCGGCGAGCTGCTGCAGCGCGCGATCGCGCAGGGCGCGCGGTCCTCGTCGCATCAGTACGCGGTGCTGTTCATCGACCTCGACGGCTTCAAGTTGGTCAACGACAGCCTCGGCCACATCATCGGCGACCGGTTCCTCGTGGCGATTGCACAGCGGCTGCAGTCGCAGCTTCGGCCGGGTGACTCGCTCGCCCGCCTGGGCGGCGACGAGTTCGCAGTGCTGGCGGAGAACTTCTCCACGCCCGAAGACGTGTGCGCGATCGCCGAGCGGCTGCTGAACGCGCTCGCCGAACCGTTCCGCATCGCCGATCACGAGCTGTTTGGATCGGCGAGCGTCGGCGTGGTGGTCGGCGGGGCGCAGTACCGCACCGTTGACGCGGTGCTTCGCGATGCCGACATCGCGATGTACCGCGCCAAGGCGAGCGGCCGCGGCGGCTACGAGATGTTCGACCCCGACATGCACGCGACGGCCCTGAAGCGGCTGACACTCGAAACCGAGTTGCGCCGCGCCGTCGAGCGCAAGGAGTTCTCGGTCTTCTATCAGCCGATCGTCGAGCTCGCGACCTCGAAGATCATCGGCCTCGAAGCGCTGCTTCGCTGGAAGCGTGCCGACGGCCATATCGATTCGCCGGCCGAGTTCATGGAAATAGCCGAGGAAACGGGGCTGATCGTTCCGCTGACCTCGCACGTGCTGGTCGAAGCCTGCTACCAGGTGTCAGCGTGGCAGCAGATGTTCGGGCAGTGTCTGCACTTGTCGATCAACGTGCCGTCGAAGCTGTTCACCCGCACCAGCTTCGTGGACGAGGTCGACACGGTGTTGGCCAGCAGCGGTCTGCTGCCGCAGAGCCTACAGCTGGAAATCACCGAAAGCGTCCTGCTTACACACGCGGAGGTGGTCGACCGGAACTTCGAGCGTCTGCACAAGCTCGGTGTCGCGGTGCACCTGGACGACTTTGGCACCGGCTACTCGTCGCTGAGCTATTTGCAGCGCTATCCAGTGGACGCGTTGAAGCTCGATCGGTCGTTTGTCGCCCGCATGGGCACACACGAGAACGATGTCGTTGGCGGCGCGATTGTGAAGCTGGCGCGCGAGCTGGGGATGGGCATCATCGCCGAAGGCGTTGAAACCGTCGCTCACGCCGAGCAGTTGTCGGCCCTCGACTGCCCGCACGCCCAGGGATTTCTGTTCTCCGAGCCGCTGACCGCCAGCGCCGTGGTGCCAATGCTGGCGAAGCAGTACGCACCGACACTCGCCAACGCGTCGTAACGTACGTAGTGTCCGGCTTTAGCCGGACCTTCAGATCTTCCGCAATCGCACGCGCCGCACGGCGTGGTCCCGACCCTTCTCCAGAATCAGGTGCGCCCGCTCGCGTGTCGGCTGCACGTTTTCGCGCAGATTGACGAGATTGATCGACCGCCAGATACCCCTCGCGGTTTCGATCGCCTGTTCGGTGGTCAGCGACGCATAGCGATGGAAATACGAGGAAGGATTCTTGAAGATGGTCTCGCGCAAGGCGAGAAAGCGCTCTACGTACCACTGCTCGATGTCGGTCTCCTGCGCGTCGACGTAGATAGCGAAGTCGAAAAAGTCCGACACGAACATCGGCATCGGACGGCCGGCGCGGCTTCC
>Ga0075430_100005903_pt1 | contig 10339 bp, 11 predicted proteins | sample RhiMetdeltSRZDD4_FD_75294 | JGI IMG/M metagenome (GOLD analysis project Ga0075430, IMG submission 75294) | Populus rhizosphere microbial communities from Tennessee, USA - Rhizosphere MetaG P. deltoides SRZDD4 | ecosystem: Host-associated > Plants > Roots > Rhizosphere > Soil | place: USA...
CAGGCGGGGGTACTCATGATCTCGCCCTCGGCCACCTCGGACGAGCTGACCGCGGCGGCGGACAGCAACCTGTTCTTCCGTACCGCGCCACCGGACACCCTGCAGGCCAAGGCGCTCGCCGACATCGTGATGCGTGACGGCGCGCAGAAGGTGGTCATCGTGGCCCGCGAGGACTCGTGGGGCAAGGGTCTGTCCGCGAACCTGCGGGCGAACCTCGAGAGTTCGGGCATCCGGCCGGACAACGTCCGGCTGCTGATGTACAAGCCGGGCGACAGCAACGAGCCGGATCTCGGCACGATCCCCGAAGAGATCAAGAACTTCGCGCCGGACGGGGCGGTGATCCTGGGCTTCGACGAGTCCGCGTACATCATCAACGTCCTCGTCCAGTCGGGTGTCGCGCTGCATCACTGAGCCGATCGTGGTTGGCACGTTGTCGGGACGCGCGGTCCTAGTGGCCGCGCGTACCTTCGTCGTCATCCACTCCCGAGGAAGGACATCGGAGACGATGAGCGAGCTGGACGACCCGACACTGGTCGAGGAACAGCCCGAGCACAGCGACGGCTTCGGCCAGGGGGGCGAGCCTGGCTACGAGGACTACCACGAGCCGCACCGGATCGTGCAGCAGTATCCGGACGGTTCGACGACGACGGTGACCGACTACGACGCCGACAGCTATGCCGACGAGGTGCGGCACGACAAGGACTCCGACGGGTACGCCGAGGCGTCGTACTACGACTCCGACGGTGACCACCAGATCGACACGATCGTCTACGACGTCGACGACGACGGTACGCCGGACCAGCTGCTCGCCGACCAGAACGCGGACGGAAAGGTGGACTACGTCGCCCGGGACACGAACGAGGACGGCAAGATCGACACGATCGTCATCGACTCGGACTTCGACGGCAAGCCGGACACGTACCTGAAGGACACCGACTTCGACGGCCGGCCGGACGTGCTGATCACCGACAAGGACGGCGACCGCGTCCCGGACTCGATCGAGCGTGACACCGACGGTGACGGCGCCATCGACACGGTGTCCTATGTGGACCCCGACGCGAACCCGTACGCCCAGCACTGATCCACCCCGTACGCGGCTCGCGCGAGCCGGCCCGGTGCCCTACCGTGACGGACGACTGCTGCTACTTGGCGAAAGGAACCCCCTCGATGACGGACGAGCACATCGAGACCCGCGGTGACGAGCGGATCGAGCTCATGACCTTCGACACGAACGCCGACGGCAAGCCGGATGTATGGGTAGTCGACACGGACGGTGACGGCAAGTCGGACCTGATTCAGCTCGACCACGACGGCGACGGCGAGATCGACGTCACGATCTCCGACCTCGACCAGGACCCGAGCACCCCCGGCATCGTCGCCAAAGGCGATGGCGGCGTGCCGCTCCCGGACTAGGGCCGCCGCCCCTCACTCCCGTCGATCAAGGACTTGTGCACACGGTTTGATCTCCAAACCGTGTGCACAAGTCCTTGATCGACGGGGGAGAAGGCGGGGAAGACAGGTCAGCCGCCGCCCAGCGCTCGGATGCCGAGCCAGATGGCGGCGACAACCAAGGTCACCACGCCCGCCCCGGCCAGCCACGCTCGCAGAACGCTGTAGCGATGAGCGGGGACGACCGCCTCGGCGTGCCCCATCGCCACGAGGCGGTACCGCTGTACGAGCGCCTCGCGGTACCACCGTTCCAGCGGTGGCGCCCGCAGGTCCGCCGTCGAACCCAGGCGCGAAAGCTCGACGGCCAGCCGGGCCTGGGCGCGCTGCAACCGGCGTACCGCCGTGCGTCCCCGGATCCCGGCGCGCCCGTGGGCGTAACGCCGCGCAGCGGCCCGCATGTGGCCTGTGGACAACGCCTTCAACTCGCCTTCGGTGGCGACCTGTGGATCGCCGAGCGCGACCAGTTGGCCGACGTAGTAGTCCGCCTCCCGGTGCCGGGCCGCGCGCACCATCACGAGGATCATCGCCAGCGGCGGGATGCCCTTGACCAGCAGCGCGGCCAGCAGGCCGAACCCGCCTCCGCCGAGCCCGTCGGCGAGCAGCGGCGAGTTCCACACGAAGTGGCACAGCCAGGCGCCGCCGAGAGCTCCACCCGCCACGACGAGGCGTATCCAGAGCGGCTTGTCGGTACGGACGACGACGTACGCCACGCCCGCCCCGGCCAGCGCGCTGAACAGCGTGTGGCTCCACAACCCGGCGAGGAACCCGCGCAGGAAGAACGTCGAGACCACCGGTCCGACCCGGTCCCCGTTGCCGACGATGGCGACGGCGTTGACGGCGTACACAATGTTTTCCACAACCTGGAACCCCAGGCCGACCAGCGCGCCGTAGACCACGCCGTCGAGCACGCTGTTCACCTGTGCCCGCGCGATCAGCACGATCGCCACGATGCCGAGCGTCTTGAGCAGCTCCTCGATCGTCGGCCCGGCGATCGCCGAGCCCCACGCGGCGGTGAACTCCGGCGACACCAGCTTGGCCAGCAGGTTGTGGACAGCCGCATTGCCCGGGATCGCCGTCGACGTCGCCACGAGGCCGCCCCAAGCGAACGCCGTGGCCAGCAGCAGCGGCGGTTCCCGCTCGAGATAGTCCAGCCGCTCCACGAAGATCCAGAACGGTACCGCGTACAGCCCGAAGAGCCCGAGCGCGACGGCGGTCGCACGCGGGTAGAGGCCGAACGAGTCCCGGACGATCGCGAAGATCCGCCACGCGCCCATCCCCAGCAGCACGAGCACGAGCCAGAAGGCGGGCAGGCGCAACGACTTGGCGGGCCGCGCGCTCGGTGACGCGGGCCGCACGCCCACAGTGGTCACGACGCCCGCCGAACCGCGATCGAGCGCACGCTCGCGATGGCGGAGTCGAACCGGGTACCCGAGCCGCTGACCGTCACCTCGACCGCGAGCCCGTCGGTGACGAAGACGGCGTACCGGCCGGCGCGCCCGGGAGCGGCGTAGGCGCCCTGCCGGCCGACGACACCCTGGGCCGTCGTGACCGGGCGCTCGTTGCCCGCCACCTGGTAGCCCGTACTCCCAGTGATCTTGCGGCGAAGCCGGGCGGCCGCCTGGTCCAGCGTGCCGGCGAACGGGACGACCACGATCACGTACCGGACCGAGTCGAGGACGAAGAGGGCGGTGCCACGGTCTGAACCAGGCCGTGTCTTCGTCACGTCGATCATCGAGTGCGGCGGCGGTACGACGGTGACGCCCCCGCCCACGGAGTACGGCTCGCCGGCGGTAACGGGTCGGTCCGACGGCAAGGCCCGGTCGACGGCGGGCAGGCCGTACGCGATGCCGCCGAGCGTGGCAAGGATCGCCAGGCTGCCCGCGAGGTTGCGCGCGAACCGATGTTGCGCCACAAATCGAAGCTAGCTGCCGAATCGCTCGCCTTGCCGGGCTTCTTCCTTAATTACTATGGTTTCCACGTGGGCTCGGTCAGGCCGAAGACCGGGCCACCACGCGGCCCGGCCGGCCAGCGCGGTGATCGCCGGCACGAGCATGGACGACACCACGAAGGCCGCCAGCAGGATGCCGAGCATCACGGCGAACCCGATCTCGATGAAGAACGGTACGCCCGAGATCAGCAGCGCGCCGAAGGTTCCGGCCAGGATCACCCCCGCCGCGCCGACGGTCGGTCCGGCGCGGGCGACGGCGAGCCCGGCGGCCTCGCGCGGTGACCGGCCTTCCCGGATCTCCTCGCGCAGCCGCGCGGTGACCAGGATGTTGTAGTCGGTGCCGATCGCGGTGACGAACAGGTACAGGATGATCGGGATGCTGAACGCCAGCCCCTGGAACAGCCACGCCGTCGCACCCAGCGTGGCGACGAACGTGATCACCACCAGCGCGACGAGGTATACCGGCGCGAGCGCGGCGCGCAGCAACCCGGCGAGGATCAACGCGAACAGCAGAGCGGCGACCGGGAAGATCACCATGAGGTCGCGGTCCGTGGCCGCCCGGACGTCCGCGAACGCCATCGTCGGCCCGCCCACCACCGCGCTGGTGCCGGCGGGTGCGGCCGTCCGGGCCGCGTCCCGCAACGGACCGCCGACGAGGTCCAGCGCCTCGGCCGAATAGGGCGTCGCCGCCAACACGAGCGGGACCGCAACGGTACGACCATCGCCCGCGACCCGCGGCGGCATCGGACTCGCGACCCCGTCGACCGCGGCGAGCCGCTGCGTGAACGCGGCCGTCTCGGCCTCGGTCAGCGCATGGTCCGCGGTCAGGTAGACCGTCGTCGGCTGTACCGCCCCGGCCGGGAAGCCTCGCTGAAGGTCCCCGAAGGCCGTGGCCGCCTCGGTCCCGGCCGGCAGCACGCCGATCGGGTCGTAGTCGGCGACGAACCGCGGTACCCCGGCCGCCAGCGCCCCGAGCACCAGCACCGACCCGGCGACCACCAGCGCCGGCCGGCGCGCGACGAGCCGGCCCAGCCGCGCGAATCCGCCCCGGCCCGGCCGAGGTCCCCGGGAGGGCCAGAACGTCCAGCGGCCCAGTACCGCGACCGTCGCCGGGACGAGCGTGAGAGCCGCGAGCAGCATCACCGCCACCCCGATCGCCAGCGCCGGTCCGATCGTGGCGAAGAAGCCCAGCGTCGCCAGTACCAGCGCCCCGAACGCGGCGATCACCGCGAACGCCGCCGAGCCGATCGCCGCGCCGACTCGCTCGACCGCGGCGACGATGGCCTCGCCTGGGGGGTCGCCGGCCCGCAACCGTTCTCTGAACCGGAACAGTAGGAACAGCACATAGTCGGTACCGATGCCGAACAGCACCACCGTCAACATGGTCGGCAGCTCCTGCCCGACCTGGCGGTCGAGCGCGTGCCCGACCAGCGCCACGAGCGCGGCCGAGACACCGTAGACCAGTCCCACGGTCAGCAGCGGCAGCAAGGCCGCCACCGGACTGCGGAAGATGAGCAGCAGCAGGACGACGATCAGCGCCAGCGTCGCCAGCGTGACGATCTTCTCCGCGTCGGCGAATGCCCCGGCATTGTCCACCGCGATCGCGGCCTCACCGGTGACTCCCGCGACCAGCCCGGTGTCCTGCAACGCGCCGGCGGTGGAGGCCCGCAGGTCGTGGACTGCATGTTGAGTTGCCGCGGCCTCGGCCGGGCCTGGGAAACGTACCGGCACCAGCGCGACGGCCCGGTTCTCCGAGATCTGCGGCGGCCCGAGCCGCGCGGCCGTCGCCAGGTCGGCGTCGGTGAGCGGAGCGCGATCCGCCCGCTGTACCACCACGACCGCGGTACTGCCACCGGCGTCCGGGAACGCCCGTCGGGCCAGCTCCGCGGCCCGGGAGGACTCGGCGGTCCCGGGCAGGAACGCCGCCTGGTCCGCGGTTGTCACCGAGCCGAGGCCCGGGGCGAACGCGATCAGGCAGCCCGCGCCGAGCAGCCAACCGGCGATCACCAGCCACGGCCGGCGGGTGACCGCACGACCGAGACGCGAGAAAGTGGCAGTGGCTGACATGTGGCATATCATGTCATGACCTCTCCCATGCCACGATGGGCGGGTGACAACCGACGTCGAACTCTCGGTCAACCGCCGGGAGCGCAAGAAGCTGGAGACCCGGGCCGCTCTCGAACAGGCGGCGCTGCGACTCTTCGCCGAGAAGGGGTACGAGCAGACGACCGTCGACGAGATCGCGGAGGCGGCCGACGTGGCCGTCCGGACGTTCTTCCGGTACTTCTCCTCGAAGCAGCACGTGCTGTTCGGCGACGTCGCACACGACCGGGTCACCCGGCTGCGCAGCGAGCTGGCCGCCCGTCCGCGCGGGGAGCCGGTCCTCGCCTCTGTCCGCGCCGTGCTGGACGCCATGGACGTACCGGATCCGGAGGGCCAGCGGGAGATCATGGTGCGGATGCGGCTGATGGAACAGCAGCCCTCGCTCGTCTCGACCTACCTGCAGCTCAACCACGAGCTACGGCAGATGATCGCCGACTTCGTCGCCGAGCGGACCGGGCTGCCGGTGGACTCCGATCCGTACCCGCTGACCGTGGCGGCGGCAGTCACCTCCTCCTGGGACATCGCGCTGTCGGTCTGGGCCGCGACCGACGGCCGGCGGTCGTTGGCCGCCCTGCGACGCGAGATCTTCGCCGCGCTGACCGCCGGAATCAAGCGCCGGTGAACGACATCGTGGCAACGTAGAACGGTGGATCGGCATCGTCCACATCGGACAGACGCCACGCCGTACCGGACAACAGACCGGCCAGCTCGTCGGGTGTGCACACCAGATAGTCGAACCACTCGGAGGCCAGCCTGCGGTAGCGGATCCGCAACCGCAGCTGGCCGGCCATCCGGCCACGGGCCCGGTTGCGCTCGTGGTAGGCGAGGTGCGCCTGATCCGTCGTCTGGTACGGGTTGGTGCCCTGCGCCACGATCCGGGCGCCGGGCCGCGCCATCGCGGCCAGCGCGGCGAGGAAGACCGGCGCGCGCTCGCGGGACTCGAGCAACCCGAGGTTGTTGCCGAAGAGCGCGAACGTGTCGTACCGACGGCCGCTGTTCGCGTGCTCGTCCACCGTCGCGCAGACGGTGTCCCGTACACCGCGGGCGGCGGCGACCTCGACGGTGCCCGGCGATATGTCCAGCCCGGTCACCGTGAGCCCGCGGTCCTGCGCGGCGAGCGCGAACCGACCGCCGCCCACGCCGATGTCGAGTACGTGCCCGGACAGGCGTTCCAGCGCGCGGTGTTCGAAGGCGTACCAGTCCTCGGGCGAGGCGAGGTAGCGGATGGCCGGCACGCCGTTGACGTACCCGTCGTCCCGCTCGATGATCTCGATCGTCGGGCGCGGGTAGACGCCGCCGAGCGTCGGCCTCGGCCCCACTCCGGTGAGCTCGGCGAGGGCGTCCCGCAGCATCTCGCCGAACGGGTCATCCATATCGCTCACGGTAGCGGCCGCGCCCTATCGTGTCGGGCATGACGACGACCGTCGACGAGTTGGCCGCCAGCAAGTACGCGCTCATGACAACGTTCCGCAAGGACGGCACCGCCGTCGCGACTCCGGTCTGGATCGTGCCGTACGGCGACGCCCTCGCGGTGTGGAGCTACGTGGGCGCCGGCAAGGTCAAGCGCGTCCGGCGCCGGGCGGCCGTGACCCTGGCGACCTGCGACCTCCGCGGCAACAACGTCGGGGAGTCGTACCCCGGCCGAGCCCGGATCCTGGACGCGGTCGCGACCGAGGAGGTCCGCCGCCAGATCCGGAAGAAATACGGCATCAGTGGCCGCTTGACGCTGTGGCTCAGCAAAGTCCGCCGCGGTGATGCCGGCACGGTCGGCATCGAGATAACAATCGACTAACGGCTCGCCCGGCGGCGGAACGTCCACCGGCCGCTCGGGCGTCACGCCGGCATGCAGACACCGGATCTCGCGGTGCTCGAACGGCGCGCCCGGGAACAGGCTGCCGTCCGAGCCGGAGGCACCGACCGCATCGCCGGGCACATCGTGTGCGACGGGCTCGTCCGGATCTTCAAGACCGACGGCATCGAGGTGGTCGCGCTGCAAGGGCTCGACCTCGTCGTCGACCGCGGCGAGCTGCTGGCGATCGTGGGCGCGTCCGGCTCCGGCAAGTCGACTCTGCTCAACATCTTGTCCGGGCTCGACGTACCGACCGCCGGCATCGCCCGGGTGGCCGGGGTGGATCTGCTCGCGATGTCCGCCGGCCGACGGCTGCGCTACCGCCGGCACACCGTCGGCTTCGTCTGGCAGCAAACCGCCAGGAACCTGCTGCCGTACCTGTCCGCCGCGGAGAACGTGGCGCTGCCCATGCGACTGGCCGGCCGTCACGGTCGCAAGGTGCGCCGGCGCGCCCGGGAGCTGCTGGCGATGGTGGGCGTCGACTACTGCGCCGACCGGCTGCCCAGCCAGCTCAGCGGCGGCGAGCAGCAGCGCACCGCGGTCGCCGTGGCCGTCGCCAACAACCCGGAGGTGCTCTTCGCCGACGAGCCGACCGGGGAGCTGGACGAGGCCACGGCGGCCGAGGTGTTCGGCGCGCTTCGCACCATCAACGCCGAACTCGGCGTCACGATCGTCGTGGTCACCCACGACCAGGCCGTCGAGAGCCAGGTCCGCCGGACGGTCGCGATCCGCGACGGCCGGACCGCGGCGGAGGTACGCCGGACCGCCCGCCTCGCCGCGGACGGGCGTACCGAGCTGGTCAGCGAGGAGTTCGCGGTCCTCGACAAGGCCGGCCGGATGCAGCTGCCTCGGTCCTATGTGGACACTTTGCGGATGCGGGACCGGGTACGGCTGACACTGCAGCCGGACCGGGTCGAGGTACGCCCCGGCCACGAGGCCGGCTCATGACGCCGCTCGTCCGCGTGGATCGGGTGAGCCGGGTGTTCGGCCACGGCGCCCGCGAGGTCCACGCGGTACGGGAGGTCTCGCTGGTCGCGGCGCCGGGCGAGGTACTCGCGATCCGGGGCCGTTCCGGCGCCGGCAAGACGACGCTGCTCAACCTCATCGGCGGGCTCGACCGGCCGACGGCCGGCTCGGTCCACGTGGCCGGGCACGAGCTCACCGCCGCCGACGAACGCCGGCTGCGGCGGTTGCGGCGCGACACGATCGGTTTCGTCTTCCAATCCTTCGGGCTGATCCCGATCCTGTCGGCGGCCGAGAACGTCGGGGTACCGATGCGCCTGGCTCGCCGGCGGGCACGGGAGCGGGACGAACGAGTGTCGATGCTGCTCGAGCTCGTGGGGCTGGGCGCGCACGCGCGACAGCGGCCGTACGAGCTGTCCGGCGGGCAGCAGCAGCGGGTGGCGATCGCGCGGGCGCTGGCCAACGAACCGAAGCTCCTGATCGCCGACGAGCCGACCGGGCAGCTCGACTCCGAGACCGGCCGGCAGATCATGGACCTGATCCGGGCCGTGGTCCTCGCCCGCGGTACCACGGCCATCGTCGCCACCCACGACGCGGCACTGCTCGACCTCGCCGACCGCGTGCTCGTCCTGCGGGACGGTCGCATCGCGGACCCGGTACCCGCGGCGGGCTGAGGCGATGCGGCTCGTCCTGCGGCGGGCGGCGCTGGCCCGTACCCTGCTCGCCGCCGCCGCGATCACCGCGACCGTCACGACCGCGCTGCTCACCGCGTTCCTGCAGTTCGCGCAATTGCTGCCGGCGGCCGGGGGGCGCGCGGCGGTGGCCGGTGCCCCGGTGTCGGAGCGCACGCTGTTCGTCACCATGTCGGCGGGCGACAACGCCCGAGACCTCGAGGAGCGCGACGCCGCGGTACGAAAGCTGTTCACCGGCGGGCTGGGCGGCGTGCCGGTGACCGTGGACGGCGGCGCGTACGCGATCAGCCAGCGGCTGGCCGACGGCCGGTCCGCGGTGGTGGCGTACCTGGACCGGCTGGCCGACCACGCCGACCTGGTCGACGGGGCGTGGCCGGTGCCGGTGCCCCGGGGGCAGCCGGTCCAGGCGGCCGTTCCCGAGGCGGTAGCGGCAGCCCTCGGCGTCCGGGTGGGCGGGCGGATCGCCGTGACCGACGACCGGACGAAGAAGCCGGCACCCCTGGCGGTCGTCGGCGTGTACCGTCCCCGCGACGCCGGTGGCGGCTACTGGCGACTTGCCGCGGCACCGGTCGCGGCCGGTGGGCTCGGCCCGCTGGCGGTAGACCGCGCCGAGTTCCTGGCCCGCTACCAACTACTGTCCACAGTGAACTGGGTGGCCATCCCCGCCGCCGATCAGCTGGCCGGACGGCGGCTCGAGGCCGTCAGCGCGCAGGCGACCCGGCTGCGTACGACAGAAGCGCAGAAGCTCGGGCTGGACACGAGCACGAAGGTGTCGACCGGGCTCGACGAGCTGGCCGGCCGCCTGCGGGTGGCCGAGCTGGTCACCCGGTCCGGTCTGCTGCTGCCGGCGCTGTTGCTGACGCTGATCGCCGGGTACACCCTCTGGCTCGTCGCCGGCCTGCTCAACGACCAGCGGCGCGGGGAACACAGCCTGCTCCGGGCCCGGGGTGCCGCCCGGGGTCAGCTCGCCCGGCTCGCGACCGGCGAGGCGCTGCTCGTGGTCGTACCGGCCGGACTTCTCGGCGCACCGCTGGCCGCGGCGGCGCTGCGCGCCGCCGATCGCCGGCTGACCACCCGCGGCCTCGATCTGTCCACAGTGGATATTCCGATGTTGGGCGCCTGGCAGGGCTGGGCGATCGCCGTGGCGGCCGCGCTCTGCTGCGCGGTGGCGCTCGTCCTCCCGGCGGCACGACGAGGCCGCACCTGGGTAGCCGAGCAGCAGGAGCGGTCCCGGCCGACGCGCTGGGCCGTGGCGCAACGCGCCGGGGTAGACCTGGCGCTGGTGGTGCTGGCCGTGCTCGCGTGGAGCCAGCTACGCCAGTACGGCGGTCCGCT
>Ga0075430_100005905_pt1 | contig 10338 bp, 10 predicted proteins | sample RhiMetdeltSRZDD4_FD_75294 | JGI IMG/M metagenome (GOLD analysis project Ga0075430, IMG submission 75294) | Populus rhizosphere microbial communities from Tennessee, USA - Rhizosphere MetaG P. deltoides SRZDD4 | ecosystem: Host-associated > Plants > Roots > Rhizosphere > Soil | place: USA...
AACCTGATGTTGCTGAATTCGAGATCGACGTTCGGCATCAGGAATGCCTCACGGTCCCATCCAGAGGCACCATAAACCTTCAGCGGGATCCGGCGGTACGGGTTCTCGGGCTTGATCAGGCCGGCCGTCGCATCACTGATGGAGATCACTTCCCCGCCGGTGTCCACGACGAACGACGCCGGGAGCGATCCGTTGAGCGTGCCGCGGACGATGGCGAGGCGGTGCAGGCGCATCGGCAGCTCGTCGTCGTAGTCGACGGCTGGCAGGTTGCGGCTCATGATCAGCTCGCGCTTCGCGTAGTCGAGGCGCATCGACAGCCCCAGCGCGATTGGCGACAGCGCGTCCGGCTCGCGCGACGGGAATCCGCGAATCGCTGGCGTCCTGATCAGGCAGGGCACGTTCTTGATCTTCAGCGATCCAACCTCGAGCGTGTCGATGCGTCCGATCTGAAGTCCTCGCGTGCCGACGTCGCCGACGCCGGCGCTCTGGACGAAGGCGATCGGCGAGACCCCGCGCAGCCTCGCGACATCGCGTGAGATCACGGTCTGCTCGGCGCCGGTGTCGAGCACGAACTCGTGCCCTGCGCCATTCACCCTGACCTTCACCAGGACCTTCTCGCGATTGATGCGGATCGGCACGCGCCAGACTTCGTCCGGCGCGACGGCGGTCTCTCCGCGCGCGGGCTGAATCTCCAGCGGCGGACGGCGCCTGAACGACTCGAGGAACCGGATCTCGGCGCGCACCCACCCGGCCTTGACACCACGATCGCGCGGCGGCAGCAGCGGAATGTACTGCCCGAGTGCGTCGGCCGCCTCGGCGTAGTGATATTGGCGCTCGTAGACCGACGCGAGGGTGTGATGGAACTCCGCTTCCCGAGGCGCCAGCCGCAGCGACTCCTGAGCCGCTACCAGCGCGTCATCCAGCTTGCCCATCGCCGCCAGCGATCGCGCGCGTCCGTGACGTCCGCGCGGCTGCTCGGGATCGAGTTGAAGCGCCGCATCGTACTCGCGCTCCGCATCCTCGAAGCGACCGACAGCCCAGAGGGCATCGCCGTGAACCGCGGCGATGAGCGCTTCTTCCGGCTTGGCACGCCTGAAGTTCTCCGACTCGCGGTAGGCTCCGTGGAAATCACCCGTTCGTAACACCGAGAGCACCGCACCGGCCGCCGCGCGCCTGCCAATATCGCGGTCCTCGTTGGATGCGAGGGCCCGGTACGCATCCCGGGCATCCTCGTAGTCGCCCTCGGCAAAGAGTGCGTCCGCCTTGCGGATCCGCTCCTCCGGTGGCGCCTGCGAAGGCTGCGCCCCGATGAGTGGCGTGATGCCAATCACCACGGCAGGGATCACGAGTAGTCTGGTTATCGTCATTGTCGGTGGCTCATTGACGACTGACGACGTTCGGCTGCCGGTTTCAACCTGTCATCGACTGTACTGCTCGATCTCGACCCCGTCATACATCTCATCGATCCGCAGGATCTGCGTCTCTCGGCTGTAGCTGCCCAGCTCGTAGTCCTCACTCATGATGAGGGCCTTCACGGGCTTGGTCGGGCACACCTCGGCACACAGGCCACAGAAGCTGCAGCGTGACAGGTTGAAATCGAAGTAGTCGAGGATCTTGATCTTCTGGCCCGGCTCGCGGTGTCCGCCGAGCACGATCAGGTCATCCGGACACGCTTTCGCGCACTGATCGCAGACGATGCACGTGGCGGCGCCGGTTTCGGGCTCGACCTGCAGGCGCAACACGCCGCGGAAGCGCGGAGAAACCGGACGGCGCTCGAGCGGGTATTGAAACGTGAACGCGGGTTGAGGCGTGTACCGGAGCGTCAGCCAGAGCCCCTTCAGGAGATCGATCAGGAAGATCGTGCGAAGGAACTGGCCAATCAAGATTGCGCCTCCTCACGTGCGCACTTGCGCACCCGCGCACTACCGCACTTGTCCATCCATAACTAGTGTCGGCTCAACGTCGCCCGTTCGAATGACCCGCTCGCGGGTCAGGACAGTGTTCTCCCGCCGAATCTTGTCCTGCAGCCTCATCAATCCGTAGAGGAGCGCCTCGGGCCGTGGAGGACACCCCGAGACATAGACGTCCACCGGGACGATCTTGTCGACGCCCTGAAGCACGCTGTACGTCGGAAACGGGCCGCCGGCGTTCGAGCAGCTGCCCATCGAGATCACCCACTTCGGCTCGGGCATCTGATCGTAGAGCCGGCGCAGCACGGGCGCCATCTTCTTCGTGACCGTTCCGGCAACGATGAGGAGATCCGCCTGGCGGGGGGAGGCGCGGAACACTTCCGCGCCGAAGCGCGAGATGTCGTAGCGTGAGGCCGACGCCGCCATCATCTCGATGGCGCAGCACGCCAGGCCGAACCCCATCGGCCACAACGAAGACTGCCGTGCCCAGTTGAGCACCTTGTCCACGTTCGTGGTGATGAAGTTGTCGTCGAAGCGATGCTCGATCAGGCCCACAGTGATTGTCGCGCGGCTGAAGCCGGGCGCTCCTGCTACGTCTGCCGCTCGTAGTACTCCGCGTTCATCGGAATGAAGTGCTCCCACTTCTCGGGTGTCTCGTCCAGCGCGAAAATCGCCTCCACGGGGCACGCCGGCACGCAGGCGCCGCAATCGATACACTCGTCCGGGTGGATATAGAGCATCTCCGCCGCCGCAAACTCCGGTTCGTCCTTCCGCGGGTGGATGCAGTCTACAGGACAGACGTCCACGCACGCCGTATCTTTCGTCCCTACGCAGGGTTCAGTGATGATGTACGCCAAACAGATGCCTCCGGCAAAGAAAATCTTCGGTGCCCCCCCCCACTTTCGCGCATCGTAAATCAATCTGGCTGAACGGTATAAATGGCGCCAGGAGAGAGAACCTGATCCGATTCTAGCAGGCAGCCGGGTATGTCAGCACGGGGCCCCTACTGAATCCGCATCCTTCCCGCAAAACCGTCGTCATATGTGTGGTAATGCGCGACGGTCTCCTCGGGATAGCACCAACAGTAGTAGCCTTCTCCATTGTCGAAGTCCACGAGCCAGAGCCCTTTGGCTTCGAGGCCCAGGGACTGGAGCTCGGCTGCCCAGCCGTTGACGACGTCCCGGAGGGCGGCGGAGAGGGAGGCATGTTCGGGATCGTCTTCGGCCATGTCGTGGAGCTGAGAGGCAAGCGTCTCGGCCCGGCGCACGGCATCGGCGGTCACGTGCTTGACGTGCGGCAGCAGGTCGCGCGCTGCCTGAAGCGAGAAAATGGGCCTGGGCTCCGTTGAGGGCATGGCGATGATTATAGTGGCCGCGCGGCGAGCTACGCTCGATTCTGAGTTTTTGAGTCAAGGTTGCGGGGCAAGGCCGTCCGGGCGTGAGCGCGGCGTTATCAAGCCATGCCACCTCGCGAGGCGGAGCCTCGCGAGCACGGCGTTCGCAGTCCTGTTGCTCACATTGCTGCCGCGTGCGCTTTCCGCACAGACGCTGCCCGCCGGCCCAGCCACCGCATTCGACGGACGGCTGGCCGCGGGCGCCGAGGTGGTCGCCACCATCGGCGATCGCGACGAGTCGGCGTTCTTCAACTACACCGACTACGAGCACAACGTCCTGCGGATGTTCAGGGTCGCGCTGTCCGGCAGCTGGCGTCCGTTCGAACGGCTGGCCTTCGTCGGCGAGGTGCAGTCGGAGGACCTGACCGAGGTACGGCCTTATGCCGCTTACGTCAGGATCAGGCCGATCCGATCGGTCCCGCTCGACATCCAGGCGGGCCGGATCCCGCCGGTGTTCGGATCGTTCGGACGCCGCGCCTACAACGTCAACAATCCGGTGATCGGCTACCCGCTCGCTTATCAGTACCTCACGTCGCTTCGTCCGGACGCGATTCCCGCGACGCATGACGATCTGCTGCGCATGCGCGCCCGCGGGTGGCTCGCCACGTATCCAATCGGATCGCCGGACCCGGCACCGGGAATCCCGCTCATCTCCGCCTTTCGGTGGGACACCGGCGTGCAGGCGCACTGGCGGCACGAAATCGTGGAGGTCGCCGGCGCGGTGACGGCCGGCACGCTGGCCGACCCTCGCGTGAGCGACAACAACAGTGGACGCCAGATCTCGGGACGCGTGGCGCTGCACCCCGTCACCGGTCTGATCGTCGGCACCTCCGCCGCACATGGCGAGTGGCTGGATCGCGAGGTCATGGAACTGCTGCCGGCCGACGCGCCCACCTACGATCAGACAGCGTGGGGTCTGGACGCCGAGTACTCACGCGATCACTGGATTGTGCGTGCGGAGCTGGTCAAGAGCCGTTGGCAGGTGCCCTTCGCGGCGATCGCCGCGGCGGAGAACGTCGATGCCCTGGGCGCATGGGTCGAGGGCCGCTATCGCTTTACGCCACGGATCTTCGCGGGGGCGCGCATCGATCATCTCGGCTTCTCGAAGATCAGCACCGACACGAGAGGGGCGCTCGTCACATGGGAAGCGCCCGTCACACGCGTCGAAGGCGCCGCAGGCTATTACCTGCAACGCAACCTCGTCGCACGCCTGACCGTCCAGTTCAACGACCGCGACGGCGGGCGAATTCAAAGGCGAACGTATTTTGCGGGGCAGCTTGCGTATTGGTTCTGATTGCGTGTCTCCAGCCGTGGTTCGTGGCTCGTGGCTCGTCGCTCGACATTCTCACGACCAATCAAAGGCCGGCTCCGAAGGAGCCGGCAAGGCCAAGGGCCGTCGCGCGAAGCGCGTGAGCGAGCGGGGGTGGGGCCCCGCGAGCATCAAGAAATGCTGACATGATCTTGATACGAAGCTGTCTGGTCGTCTCCATCGCGGTCCTGATCGGCCCGTCCGTCGCGCCGGGCGGCGAGCCGCCCAAAACGCTCAATGGCGCCATTCGCGGACGTGTGGAGCTGAGAAGCGCACCCGCTGAACCGTCGCGCCGGCCGAACGTCTCCGACCTCGGCATGCCGTCGGTGCACGGATCGACGGACCGGCGGCGCAGCGTCGTCTATCTCGATCCGGCGCCGCAACCGGCGTTCGGTCCGCGTGAAGAACGGCGCGCGCGCATGGATCAGCGCGACGAGACTTTCGTGCCGCACGTGCTGGCGATCGTCGCCGGGACGGTCGTCGACTTTCCGAACAACGACCAGACGTTTCACAATGTGTTCTCGCTGTCGAAGGAACAGCCGTTCGATCTCGGCCGCTACGCGGCGGGACGATCGAAGTCCGTGCGCTTCGATCGGCCGGGCATCGTCCGCGTGTTCTGCGATATCCACGCGCACATGAGCGCGTTCATCCTGGTCTTCGCGCATCGTTACTTCGCGGTGACCGACGAGAACGGACGATTCCGCATCGATCATGTTCCGCCCGGCAGCTACAACGTCGTGGCGTGGAACGATTCGGCGTCCGAGGACTCGCGCCAGGTCGTCGTCCCGGATACCGGTGGGGATGTTGAACTGAATTTCGTGCTCGGACGCCGATGAGCCTCTTCTCGTCGCTGACCAATCGAATCTTCGTCGCCACCGCGGCACTCGCCGTGCTGGCCATCGCCATCGCCGTCTATCAAATCAACGTTGCCGTCACTGCCCAGGCCGAGAACGAGCTGCGTCGCGGCCTCGAGGAAGCCGGCATGCTGGTCGAGGAACATCGGACCACGCTCTTCGAGCACTTCTCGCGCGAGGCGCGCCTCGTCGCCGATCTCCCGGTGATCAAGGCGGCGATGGCGACCGGCCACCCGCCGACTGTCCAGCCAATCGCCGAGGCCCATCAACGCAGCATTGCGGCTGACCTGTTCGTGGTCACCGATCCAAGCGGCCGCGTACTCGCCGAGGCCGGCCGCGTGCGCATGCCGGTCGGCGATGAGGTGGTCGCTGCGACCATCAGTCAGGCCACGTCAGGACACGAAGCCACGTCGCTGTGGCCCGTGCAGGGAGCCGTCCTCCAGGTCGTCTCCGTACCAAGTTATACCGGACCGGAGCTGATGGGAACGGTGACGGTCGGATCCAGCCTGGACGCAGAGGCGCTGGGACGTTTCAAGGCACTCACCAACAGCGAGATCGCGTTCGCCCTCCGCGGCCGCGTCCAGGCGTCGACACTCGATGCGCGATACAACGAGCAGTTGACTCAGTTGATCGCCAGCCCGACCGTCACGCAGATCGAACTCGGCGACAGTGTGTACGCCGCTGTCAGCCGTCCGCTCTCGCTCGCGGTGACCGAAGGGGTCACAGCAGCCGGGACCCTCTCGGTCAGCGCATTGATTCTCCGGTCGCGAACGGAGCGGCTCAGATTTCTCAGCGACGTCCACCGGCGCATCGCGGTGACGGCGTTCCTCGCCGTCATGGCGGCGACGCTTCTCAGCTACTTCATCGCGCGAACGATCACGAGGCCGCTTGGCGTGATTACCGCCACGATGCGCCATATGGCCGCAACGGGCGATCTGACGCGACGCCTTCCCGAACGTGCGGAAGGCCGGTGGGAGGACGAGGACGCGCGCCTCCTGGCGTCGACGTTCAACACGATGACCGACTCCATCGCGAAATTCCAGCGCGAGGCTTCCCAGCGCGAACGTCTGTCGTCGCTCGGCCGGCTCTCGACCGTCATCGCGCACGAGATCCGGAACCCGTTGATGATCATCAAGACCGCGCTCCGGCCTTTAAAAGGGGTCAACGCCCCGCCCGACACCGTCCGCGCCGCGGCCCAGGACATCGACGAAGAGGTCGTCCGGCTGAATCGCATCGTGACCGAGGTGCTGGATTTCGCCCGGCCCATCAACTTCGACCGCGCGCCCGCCGACGTCAATGCCCTCTGCGCCGACGCCGTCCGTGCCACCCAGTCGGAGTGCCCCGAGGTCCTGATCACCCTGGATCTGGAGAGCCGGCTCCCCCCCATCGAGACCGACGCCGAACGGCTGCGGTTGGCACTCGTCAACATCCTCACGAACGCGCGGCACGCCGTCCTGGCCAGCACGGCCGCCACCGCCACGGGATCCGCCCAGGGCGTGGCCACCGCCACAAGGGGAGTCGGACAGGGGGGAGGCGGACAGGGCCCTCCCCCGATCCGCGTCACCACTCGCCGGGCGGGCACTTCGAGGGTTGCGATCGAGGTCCGCGATCGAGGCACGGGCATTGCAGCCGAAGATTTGCCCCGCGTGTTCGACCCATACTTCACGACCCGGCGGACTGGCACCGGGCTGGGGTTGGCGATCTCGCGAAACATCATCGAAGGCCTCGGCGGAACCATCGGCGTCACGAGCCGGCCCGGTGCCGGCACCGAGGTTTGCATCGAGTTGCCGGCCGCAGTTGAACGCTGACATGGAAACAGTAGCAAACCGTATACGAATGACGACTGGATCCATCCTGCTCGTCGACGACGAGACGAAGATCCTCAACGCGCTGGCCAGCGCGCTGCGCGACGAGGGCCACGAGGTGGTGGCCACCAGCAGCCCCCGCGAAGCACAGCGTCTGCTGACGACGCGCATGTTCGACCTGCTCGTCGTCGATAACCTGATGCCGGATCTGACCGGCCTCGATCTGATTCGCGACCTGAACGGCGTGGCCTCGGCCGAGAAACCGCAGATCGTGATGATGACCGCGCACGCGACGATCGAGAGCGCCATCGAGGCGATGAAGCTCGGCGCGTTCGACTATCTGCAGAAGCCGTTCGAGGTCGACGAACTGCTCGTCGTGGCCAGCCGGGCCCTCGATCACCAGCGGCTGCACACCCATCACCGCTATCTGATCAGCGAACGCGACGCCGAGTTCAATCACTACGGCATCGTCGGCAAGAACCGCCGCATGCAGGAGGTCATCCGCACGGCGCAGGTCGTCGCGCAGTCGAAGAGCACCGTCCTCATCACGGGAGAGACCGGCACCGGCAAGGAAATGGTCGCGCGTGCGATCCACTATCACAGCGCGCAGCGCGAGATGCCGTTGATCAAGGTGAACTGCGCGGCGATCCCGGAAACCCTGCTGGAATCGGAGCTTTTTGGCCATGTTCGCGGTGCGTTTACCGGTGCCATGACCAGCAAGCGCGGCAAGTTTGCGCTCGCCGACGGCGGGACGATGTTCCTCGACGAGATCGCGACGATGAGCCCGGCGCTGCAGTCGAAGCTGTTGCGCGTGCTGCAGGAACGCGAGTTCGAGCCGCTAGGATCCGAGCGCACGCAGAAGGTCGACGTCCGTGTCATCGCCGCAACCAACCGCGATCTGCGCGCGCTCGTCTCCGATGGTCGCTTCCAGGAGGATCTCTACTATCGCCTGAACGTCATTCCCATTCACATTCCGCCGTTGCGCGAACGCCGTGAAGACATTCCTGTGCTCGTCGAACACTTCATCACGAAGCACGCGCAACGCGCCGGCAAACGGATCGACGGGATCGCGCCCGGCGTGATGGAAGCACTGCAGTCATCAGACTGGCCTGGCAACGTGCGCGAGCTGGAGAACACGATGGAACGCGCCGTCGTGCTCTCGCAGCGCTCGATCATCGGTCCCGATGCGATGCTCGTTGCTGATGGCGGCGGCTCGCCGCCACCAGGCCTGCCGTCACTGAACCTTCGCAGCAATCTGGACTGGACCGAACGCGAAACCGTCAAGCGCGCGCTCGAATCATCCAACGGCATCAAGAAGGACGCTGCGGAAGCGATGGGCATCAGCCAGCGCGCGCTCAGCTATTACCTGGCGAAGCATCGCGTGGAGTAGGGTCGTCCGCGTACCGTCATCCGCGTCCCGTGTCCCCCATTCGCGTTTACGAGACCCGTAATGGTTTTTCGGCAGCAGTAAGGCCCACCCCCTCAGGACTCGCTGTTAGGCGAGTGTTTCCGGCGGTGCTCGCGGGCACCGTGCTTGCCTCTGTCATCTGGCCAGGGAGACGTGCATCGAAATACGCCACGTCTCTCTGACTGGAGTTCTGCCATGAAACGACACGCTTCTCAGCTGATAGCCGTACTGGCATTGGCGTACGTTCTGGGGGCGGCCTGCGGCGGTGGAAGCTATGATGGTGGCGGATCGCCGACCGGCCCAGGCGGCGGAACGTCGGGTGGGATCGGCGCCACGGTCACGATCAAAGCGGACGGGACGCTCGACCCGAAGGAAATCCGGATTGCTCCCGGCGAGCGCATCCGTTTCATTAATCAGGACTCGCGTCAGCACCAGCCGACATCGAATCCACACCTCCAGCACACCGACTGCCCACCTGCGAACCTGAATATCATGTCCCCCGGACAGAGCACGGAAACGGGTGTGTTCGACCGCGCGATGGTCTGCGGCATTCACGATCACCAGAACCCCGACGCGACGGGCCTGCAGGGCACCATTCGCGTCGGCGGCGCCGAGGGTCCCGGCGGGCCGGTGTATCTGAAACACTGAATAGTGCAGAGTGCGGGGGCGCAAAAGCAGAGTGCAGGGTGCGGTGCCGTGCAGGTGCTGGCGGTCTGTGAGTCGCAAGCTGGGCAAAGAGACCGCTAGCGCATTTGCACGGCGCACGTTGCACGTTGCACGCTGCACGTTTGCACGTCGCACGTCGCACGTTAATAAGGAGCATCATTTGAGGTCATTCGTCGCGACTGTTGTAGCCGTTCTCGCAATCCCTGCTCTGGTCTTCGCGCAGACTCCACCTCCCCAGCCGCCCGAGCGTGCCGATCCGGACGTCCGCATCGATCCCCTGCAGCCTGATTTCACCCTCGCGGCGTTGCCGACAACGCTGCGGATGCCGAGGGGCAAGTGGGCGTTTCGCATCACGCATCGGTTCACGAGACCACTGGGGCGCGGCAACTTCGGCGATCTCCTGGCAGACGCATTCGGCTTCGACGGCGGCGCACAGATCGGCCTCGAGCTGCGATACGGGTTGTTCAGCGGGACGCAGGTCGGCGTCCACCGCACGAGCGATCGCACCATCCAGGTTTTCGGCCAGCACAACTTCCTGAACGAACGCGACGGCAAGCTATTCGGCCTCGACTTCCTCGCGACGATCGAAGGCGAGGATAACCTTCAGGAACGGCACCAGTCGGCCGTCGGCGCCATCGTCTCGCGCTCGCTCGGGAAGTTCGCATCGCTGTATGCGGAACCGATCGCGGTGTTCAACTCGAACCCGTTCGAGATCGGAGACAAGCACACGTTCATGCTCGGACTCGGCGGACGAGTGCGCTTCCTGCCCTCGTGGTACGCCGTCGCCGAGTACGCACCACGGCTTGCCGGCTATGACCCTGACACGGCGCATATCAGCTTCGGCGTCGAGGGGCGCGCCGGCGGCCACTCGTTCCAGATCAATTTCTCGAACGACTTTGCGACCACCTACGGACAAATCGCACGAGGTGCGCTGAACAACGACGACTGGTTCATCGGCTTCAATATCTCGAGGAAGTTTTTCTAGTCGGGTCT
>Ga0075430_100005907_pt1 | contig 10337 bp, 8 predicted proteins | sample RhiMetdeltSRZDD4_FD_75294 | JGI IMG/M metagenome (GOLD analysis project Ga0075430, IMG submission 75294) | Populus rhizosphere microbial communities from Tennessee, USA - Rhizosphere MetaG P. deltoides SRZDD4 | ecosystem: Host-associated > Plants > Roots > Rhizosphere > Soil | place: USA...
CTTGACAGGCCGGGCTGGCCGGTCCCGTCGCCGTGGTCGAGCATGAAGGCGGCCAGGTCGACCGGGGAGTCGGCCAGCCCGTACAGGGTCTGGGGCGGGTGGCCATGATGGTGGCATAGGCCAGGTGGTGGCGGAGAAGCTGGCCAGCTGCGCATAGGCGGTTCGTTCCTCCTCCGACAGGCCGGGCGGTGGCGGGTCGCCGCCCTGGGCCACGAACCGGGGGTAGCCCAGGCGCCCCATGAGCACGACCCAGGCCCGCGCGATCCGGGTCGGGTCCCAGCCGGTGGTGGTCGGCTTGGCCGAGAACCCGTGACCGGGCAGGGAGGGGATCACCAGATCGAAGGCGTCGGCCTCGCTGGCGCCGTGGGCGGTGGGGTCGGTGAGGGGCCCGATGAGCTTCAGCTGTTCGATGATCGAGCCCGGCCAGCCGTGGGTGACGATCAGCGGCAGCGCGTCGCCATGGCGGGAGCGGACGTGGAGGAAGTGGATGTCGAGGCCGTCGAGCTCGGTCATGAACTGGGGCAGGACGTTCAGCTGTGGCGGCCGCTCGGTTCTCGGTCGGGACAGACATGCGGGCCTCCTTGGTGGTGTGGCTTGGCGGTCGACGCAGCGTGCTTGTGTGGTGGCCCTTCCAATCCCGAGGACCTTGGGCGCCACAGACACCGGCTGACTGGCTGCCGATCCGCTCATGCTCCACCGGGCCGAGGTGACCTGTCTTCCCCCAACCGGATGAATCGGCGTGCCGGGGCATGGCACGAGGTGGTGGAGCGGGTGACGGGAATCGAACCCGCGTCACGAGCTTGGAAGGCTCGAGCTCTGCCATTGAGCTACACCCGCGTGTGGGGCGAGCGTATCAGGCGGGGGGGTCGTGAGAGATTGAGCGGGTGGGGTCGAGCGGGAAGGCGGGTGGCTGTGCGCGGGGTGCGGGTGGGGTTGGTGGGGGCTGGGCCGTGGGCGGGGATGCTGCATGCGCCGATGCTGGCTGGGGGGCCGGAGACGACGCTGGCCGGGGTGTGGGCGCGGCGGCCCGAGGCGGCGCGGGCGTTGGCGGAGGCGCACGGGGCCCGGGCGGTGGGGAGCCTGGAGGAGCTGTGGGACAGCTGCGAGGCGGTCGCCTTCGCCGTGCCGCCGGACGTGCAGGCCGAGCTGGCGACGGTGGCGGCCGGGATGGGCAAGCACCTGCTGCTCGACAAGCCGGTCGCGCTCACCGTCGGGGCGGCCGAGGGCCTGGCCGCCGCCGTGGCCGAGGCGGGGGTCGTCTCCCAGATGGTGCTCACCAACCGGTACGGGCCGCACGGGCGGGCGTTCCTGGACGCCGCCGACGGGTTCGAGGTGGTGGGGGCGCGCTGCGCCTCGCTGTCGGGGGCGGTGCTCGAGGCCAGCCCGTTCGCGACCCCGTGGCGGCGCCGGCACGGGGCGTTGCTGGACGTCGGCCCGCACCTGCTCGACCTGCTGGAGGCCTCCGTCGGGCCGATCGAGGAGCTGTCGGGGCGGGGCGACCCGCTGCGGTGGACCTCGCTGACCTGCCGCCACGCCGACGGCCAAGTGAGCGAGGTCTCGATGTCGATCACCCTGCCCCTGGCCCCGACCGTGTTCGAGTGCGTCCTGTACGGCCCCTCCGGGGCGCTGGCCTACCGCCGGCCACCCGACCCGCCGGCGGCCGCGGCCGAGCTCGCGGCGGCGGGGGCGACCCTCCGGCGGGAGTTCGCCGCCGCCGTGACCAGCGGGACCTCCGCGGCGCTGGACGTCAACCGGGGGCTGCGGCTGCAGCGGCTGATCGACGCCGCCGCCCGCTCGCTCGGCTGAGCACCCCAGGCCGGCCGATGTGGCCGAACGCTGACATGGCCGAGAGCGAAGCGCACCGGGCAAGCCGCTGCTTCGTGACCGACCGGGCACAACCTAAGGGGTGCAGCGCTGCCGTCAGCGGCGCAGAGGAGAGGAGCTGTCATGCCGGCACCAACCCTGGACAGGAACCCCCGGACCAGCACCCAGACCGGGACGTCCGCGGGCCACCGCCGCCGCAACCGCAGGCAGCTCGTGGTGGTCGCGAGCGCGCTGGCCGTGCTGGCCGTCGCCGTCGGCACGAGCCTGGCCATCGCCACCCGGCCGGTCGCGCCCCAGACCGGCACGGCCACCAGGCCCGACACCTCCACCAGGTCCGACTCGAAGGCCACCTCCTCCTCCGGCGGCGCCGCCGCGGCCCTGGAGGACGGCACCGCCACCCGCCCCACCTGACCGACCCAGGCGCGTGCATGGGGCCCGAAGGCCCAGCACCATATTCGGTTTTCACCCATGGGCGCCGCCGTTACGGTCGGAGGATGCGCGAGCTCCCGCTGGGCCATCCCGGCACCCCGGACCTGCGCTCGCCGACCCGCTTCCTGGTATGGGTGGCGCGCGGGCAGCTTGGCACGCTCGCGCTCGGGATGGCCTACGGCGTGGCCTGGATGGCCGCCCTGGCGGTCGTGCCGGCGCTGGTCGGGCGGGCCATCGACCTGGGCGTGGCCGAGGGCGACACCGCCGGGCTGCTGCGCTGGTCGGCCCTGATCCTGGCCGCCGGGCTGGTCAGCGCCGTCGCCGGGATCCTGCGGCACCGGGTCGCGGTGGTGAACTGGCTGGCCGCCGCCTACCGGGTCCAGCAGCTGCTGGTGCGCCAGGCCGTCCGGCTCGGCGCCTCCCTGCCGCGCCGGGTGCCCACCGGCGAGGTCGCGGCCGTTGGCACCCACGACGCCGAGCGGGTCGGCGCGGTCATGGACGTCGTCGCCCGGCTGGCCGGCGCGGTCGCCTCCTTCGTGGTGGTGGCGGTGCTGATGCTGCGCACCTCGACCACCCTGGGCCTGGTGGTGGCGGTCGGGGTGCCGCTGCTGTCGGCCGCCATCGGCCCCCTGCTGCGCCCGCTGCACCGGCGGCGGGCCCGCCACCGCGAGCTGGTCGGCGCCCTGACCACGGTCGGGGCCGACACCGTGAGCGGGCTGCGGGTGCTGCGGGGCATCGGCGGCGAGCAGGTGTTCTCGCGCCGCTACGCCGCAGCCTCCCAGGAGGTCCGGGAGGCCGGGGTGGCCGCGGCCGGGGTGCAGTCGCTGCTGGACGCCGCCGAGGTGGCCCTGACGGGCGTGTTCGTGGTCGCGGTCACCTGGCTGGGGGCCCGCCTGGCCCTGGCCGGCCGGATCAGCGTTGGCGAGCTGATCGCCTTCTACGGCTTTGCGGCCTTCCTGCTGCTGCCGGTGCGGACGGTGACCGAGGCGGCCGACAAGTTCACCCGGGCCCTGGTCGCGGCCCGCCGGGCCGTCCAGGTCCTCGCGCTGGAGCCCGAGCTCGCCTCCGGGTCGTCGGCGGTCGAGCCGCCGGCCGGGTCGGCGCTGGTCGACGGGCCGAGCGGCCTGGTCGTGGGGGCCGGCGAGCTGACCGCGGTGGTGGCCGGCGTCCCCGAACAGGCCGCCGCGATCGCCGACCGGCTGGGCCGGTTCGCCGACGGCGACGGGGTCTGGCTCGGCGGGGTCGCCCTCCGCGACCTGCCGCTGGAGGTGGTCCGCCGCCGGGTGCTGGTCAGCGAGCACGACCCGCGCCTGTTCACCGGGCGGCTGGCCGACGAGCTCGACCCGACGGGCTCGGCCCCGGCCGACCGGGTGCTGGCCGCGGTCCACACCGCCTCGGCCACCGACGTCCTGGAGGCGCTGCCCGACGGGCCGGCCACCGAGGTCGCCGAGCGCGGCCGGTCCTTCTCGGGCGGCCAGCGCCAGCGGCTGGTGCTGGCCCGCGCCCTGGTCGCCGACCCCGAGATCCTGGTCCTGGTCGAGCCGACCAGCGCCGTCGACGCCCACACCGAGGCCCGCATCGCCGACCGGCTGGTGGCGGCCCGCCAGGGCCGGGCCACCGTGGTCTGCACCACCAGCCCGCTGCTGCTGGACCGCGCCGACAAGGTCGCGCTGGTGGTGGACGGCCGGGTCGTCGCCCAGGGCAGCCACCGCGAGCTGCTGGACGCCGAGCCGCGCTACCGCGCGGTCGTGACCAGAGGGGAGGAGCCATGAGCACCGCGGGCGCGACGCCGGGCGGCGGGCTGCCGGTGGCGACCACCACCCAGGTCCGCGACCGGGCCCGGGCGCTGGCCCGCCGGCACCGCGGCCGCCTGGCCCTGACCGTCGGCCTGCACGCCGCGGCCACGCTCGTCGGGCTGGCCGGCCCGGCCCTGCTCGGCCTGCTGGTCGACGAGGTCGGCGACGGCACCACCGCCGGCCACGTCGACCGGATCGCCCTGGCCGTGCTGGCCGCCCTCCTCGCCCAGGTGGTGCTGGTGCGGGTGGCCCGCCTGGCCTCCTACGTCCTGGGCGAGCAGGTCCTGGCCGAGCTGCGCGAGGAGTTCCTGGACGGCGTGCTCGCCCTGCCGCTGGGCACCGTCGAGCAGGCCGGCACCGGCGACCTGCTGGCCCGCTCCACCCGCGACGTCGAGGACGTCGCCGAGGTGGTGCGCTTCGCCGTGCCCGAGACCCTCATCGCCACGGTGACGGTGGCCCTCACGGTGGCGGCCGCGGTCGCGGTCTCGCCCTGGATGGCGCTGCCGTCGTGCCTGGTCGTGGTGCCCCTGCTGTGGGCGTCGACCCGCTGGTACCTGCGCCGCGCCCCGGCCGGCTACCTGCGCGAGATGGCGGCCTGGTCACGGCTCACCGGTGGCGTGGCCGAGACGGTCGAGGGCGGCCGCACCGTGGAGGCGCTCGGGCTCCAGCAGCGCCGCATCCGCCGCACCGACGACGACATCCGGGAGCAGTACCGGGCCGAGCGCTACACCCTGTTCCTGCGGACGGTGTGGTTCCCGGCCATCGAGGGCGCCTACCTGATCCCGGTGGCGACCGCGGTGGTGGCCGGCGGCCTGCTCCACGCCCGCGGGCTGGCCACCGTCGGCCAGGTCACCACCGTCGCCCTCTACATGCGCCAGCTGGTCGACCCCCTGGACGTGGTCCTGTCCTGGCTCGACCACCTCCAGGTGGGCGCGACCGCCTTCGCCCGCCTGCTCGGGGTCGCCCACGTCCCCGCCGACCGCGAATCGACCGCCGCCCGGCCGGTCGACGAGCGGCTGGTCGCCCGGGACGTCCGCTTCGCCTACAGCCCCGGCCGCGACGTGCTCCACGGGGTCGACCTGGACCTGCGCCCGGGGGAGCGGCTGGCCATGGTCGGGCCCAGCGGCGCCGGCAAGTCGACCCTGGGCCGCCTGCTCGCCGGCGTCAACGCCCCCCGGGCCGGGTCGGTGACCGTCGGCGGCGTCCCCCTGGTCGAGCTGCCGCTGGACCGGCTGCGCGGCCACGTCGTGCTCGTCACCCAGGAGCAGCACGTGTTCGCCGGGACGCTGCGCGACAACCTGGCCCTGGCCCGCCCCGGCGCCGGGGACGCCGCGCTGGCCTCGGCCCTGGAGGCGGTGGACGCCCTCGGCTGGGTCGACGCCCTCCCCGAGGGCCTGGACACGGTGGTCGGCACCGGCGGCCACAGCCTGTCGTCGGCCCAGGCCCAGCAGGTCGCCCTGGCCCGGCTGGTCCTGGCCGACCCCCACACCCTGGTGCTCGACGAGGCCACCTCGCTGCTCGACCCCCGGGCCGCCCGCCGCCTGGAGCGTTCCCTGTCGGCGGTCCTGGCCGGCCGGACCGTGGTCGCGATCGCCCACCGCCTGCACACCGCCCACGACGCCGACCGGGTCGCGGTGGTCGAGGACGGCCGCGTCACCGAGCTCGGCACCCACGCCGACCTGGTCGCCGCCGAGGGCGCCTACGCCACCCTCTGGCACCGCTGGCGCGACGAGCCGGCAGCCCCCTCGCTCCGATAGCCGGGAGCGCTCCCCGGGGGCCCGCCACTGTCACATATCGAACGTATGTTCGGTAGAGAGCGTAGGATCTCCCTACGGAGAACGACGGAAGGAGCTCGAAGGTGAGCGACAACCAGGTGACCCTCACCGGCAACCTGACCGACGACCCGGAGCTGCGCTTCACCCCCAACGGGGTGGCGGTGGCCAACTTCCGGCTCGCGGTCGACCAGCGCGTCTGGGACGCCGACGGCTGGAAGGACGGCGAGTCGTCGTACTTCCGGGTGAGCGTCTGGCGCGGCCAGGCCGAGCACGTCAGCCGGAGCCTGCACAAGGGGGCTCGGTGCGTGGTCGTGGGCCGGCTCAGGAGCCACTCCTGGGAGACCCCGGAGGGGCAGCGGCGCTCGGCCGTCGAGGTCGACGCCGAGGAGGTGGGCATGAGCCTGCGGTTCGCGCCGGCGGCCCCGCCGCCCGCCGAGGCCGCCCCGGCGGAGCCGGCGCCGGCCAAGGCCAAGGCCAAGGCCGGCGGCAACGGGTCGCGCCGGGGCCGCGAGCCCGCCAAGGCGGCCGCCGGGCGCGACGAGGCGCCGTTCTGACCTGCTTCTCACCTGGGGGAGCCCCTTGACCCTCACCATGCAGCCTTCCCAGACGCCGGCCGCGACCGCTCCCGCGGCGGTCCTCAACGGCGTGCTCGAGCACATCACCTACACCAACGAGGACACCGGCTACACGGTCGCCCGGGTCGCCACCGACCGCGGTGGCGACCCGGTCACCGTGGTCGGCCCGCTGCTCGGCGCCCAGGCGGGGGAGCACCTCCACCTGGAGGGCCGCTGGCGCAACCATCCGCTCTACGGGCGCCAGTTCGAGGTGCGCAGCTACCGGGCCGTGCTCCCCGCCACCGTCCAGGGCATCCGCCGCTACCTGGGCTCCGGGCTGATCCGGGGCATCGGCCCCAAGATGGCCGAGCGCATCGTCGACCAGTTCGGGGTCGACACCCTGCGGGTGCTGGAGGAGGACCCCGGGCGGCTGCGCAGCGTGCCCGGCCTCGGCCCCACGCGCACGGCCATGATCGAGCAGGCCTGGGAGGAGCAGAAGGCCATCAAGGACGTCATGGTCTTCCTCCAGGGCGTCGGGGTCTCGACCTCCCTGGCCGTGCGGATCTACAAGGCCTACCGCGAGGAGGCCATCAAGGTCGTCACCCACGAGCCGTACCGCCTGGCCACCGACGTGTGGGGCATCGGCTTCAAGACCGCCGACAAGATCGCCCAGGGCGTCGGCATCGCCTACGACAGCGGCGAGCGGGTCAAGGCCGGCCTCCAGTTCACCCTGTCCCAGGCCAGCGAGCTGGGCCACTGCTACCTGCCCGAGCCGGAGCTGGTGGCCAGGGCGTCGGAGATCCTCGGCGTCCGGCCGGCCCTGGCCCAGACCTGCCTGGACGAGCTGGTGCGCCAGCAGGGCGTGGTCCGCGACCCGGTGCCGATGACCGGCTTCGACGACGGCGTGCACGCCATCTACCTGGTCCCGTTCCACCGGGCCGAGGTCTCGCTGGCCGCCGGGCTGCTGCGCCTGCGCTCGGTGCCCGAGCAGGCCGACCGATTGCCCATGTTCCGCAGGGTCGACTGGTCGGCGGCCTTCGGGTGGCTGGAGGGCGTCACCGGCAGCCGGCTCGCTCCCGAGCAGGAGACCGCGGTCCGGCTCGCCCTGACCGAGCGGCTGGCCGTGCTCACCGGCGGCCCGGGCTGCGGCAAGAGCTTCACCGTCCGGGCCGTGGTCGCCCTCGCCCGGGCCAAGAAGGCCCGGGTGGTGCTGGCCGCGCCCACCGGCCGCGCCGCCAAGCGCCTGTCCGAGCTGGCCGGGATGGACGCCCAGACCCTGCACCGGCTGCTCGAGCTGCGGCCGGGCGGCGACGCCGCCTTCGACCAGGACCGGCCGCTGGAGGCCGACCTGGTGGTGGTCGACGAGGCCTCCATGTTGGACCTGCTGCTGGCCAACAAGCTGGTCAAGGCGGTCCCGCCCGGCGCCCACCTGCTGCTGGTCGGCGACGTGGACCAGCTCCCCAGCGTCGGCCCGGGGGAGGTCCTGCGGGACCTGCTCCAGGCCGGTGGCCGGGCCGCCCCGGTGCTCCCCCGGGTCCGCCTGACCCAGGTGTTCCGCCAGGCCCAACAGAGCGGCGTGGTCACCAACGCCCACCGCATCAACGCCGGCCACCCGCCGCTGACCACCGACATGGACGACTTCTTCCTGTTCGCCGAGGACGACCCAGAGCGGGTGGCCGAGCTGACCGTCGACATCGTGGTCAACCGCCTGCCGCGCCGCTTCGGCCTCGACCCGCGGGACGTGCAGGTGCTCTGCCCCATGCACCGCGGCCCGGCCGGCTCGGCGGCGCTGAACGAGCGCCTCCAGGAGGTGCTCACCCCCGCCGTCCCGAAGCAGCCCGAGCGCCGCTTCGCCGGCCGCACCTTCCGGCCCGGCGACAAGGTCATGCAGGTCCGCAACGACTACGAGAAGGGCGTCTTCAACGGGTCGGTCGGCACCATCACCACCATCTCGCCGGAGGCGTCCGAGCTGTTGGTGCTGATGGACGAGGACCAGGAGGTGCGTTACGGCTTCGACGACCTCGACGAGCTCACCCACGCCTACGCCCTGACCGTGCACCGCTCCCAGGGCAGCGAGTACCCGTGCGTGGTCGTGCCCGTGGTCCAGACCGCCTGGCTGATGCTCCAGCGCAACCTGCTCTACACCGCCGTCAGCCGGGCCAGGCAGCTGGTGGTGCTGGTGGGCTCGCGACGCGCCCTGGCCAAGGCCATCCGCACCCCCGGCAACGGCCACCGCTACACCGCCCTCGACGACCGCCTGCGACGCGGCGGCATCCGCCTGGACGCGGCCGCCCAGCGCCGGGCCCGCGAGTCGGCCCCGCCGACCCCACGGTAGCCTGATCGACGAGCGGCCCGGCGACGACGGTCTGACCGCTCTGCTCGTCGTCCGTCACCTGCAGCCCGTCAAACCAGGCCGAGCGGTCCTTCCACGATGAGCCCAGCTGGCTGATCTAGGCGTCGGCGGGAACGGGTCGGGCGGGCTGGCTGGGGAGGGCGCCGACCTGGCGCAGGAAACCCAGGTCGTCGCGGATGGCCCAGTGCTCGACGCTTTTGCCGTCCTGGAAGCGGACGATGTGGACCTGGCGATAGGCGAAGGGTCGGTTGGTCGGGGCCAGGCCCAGGAACGGCCCGGTGTGGCGGCCGCTGAAGGTGCAGTGGAGGACCACGGTGTCGCCCTCGGCGATGGCCTGGTGGATCTCCCAGCGCCGGTCCGAGAGCGCCGCCGCCAGCATCCGCATGGACCAGGCCATGCCGTCCAGACCCTGGGGGGCGCCCGGCGGGGCGTCGTGGTTGACCATGTCGGGGTGCACGACCTCGGCCAGGCCGGCCTCGTCGACGGTGGGGAAGATCTCCTCCAGGGTCCGGCGTGCGGCCGCCTTGATGGCCTCGGTGTCCTCGGACATGGCCTGCTCCTTCCTCGCCGCGCCAGGTGGCCGCGGCAGCTCCCCCGCTCTGCTAGAATCGAGTAGAACGAGGCTGATTTGATGTGATGAGGATGCTACCGAATGAGTGAGGATGTCAAGCCCCGACGCAGGTACGACTCCACCCGCCGCCAGGCCCAGGCCGCCCAGACCCGCCAGGACATCCTGGACGCCGCCCACCAGCTGTTCCTGGACCGCGGTTACGCCGGGACCACCCTGGCCGCCATCGCCCAGGCCGCCGGGGTGGTCGTGGAGACCATCTACCGCGCCCACGGCAGCAAAGCCGAGCTGTTCAAGGCCGTGGTCCGGGCCGCGGTGGCCGGCGGCGCCACCCGCGCCCAGGTCCCGGTCGAACAACGCCCGGCCATCGCCGCCGTGATCGCCGAGCCCGATCCCCACCGCCAACTTGAGCTGTACGCCGCCACCCAGCCCGCCATCCACGCCCGCGCCGGCCCGCTGCTGCGGGTGCTCATCGGCGCCGCCGCCACCGACCCCGAGCTGGCACGCCTGTGGGACCAGATCGAGGACGAACGGCGCAACGGGCTGGCCCGCTTCGCCCAGCTGCTGACCGACCGGGGCGCGCTGCGGCCGGAGCTGTCGGTCGAGGAGGCCCGCGACCTGCTCTGGGCCCTCAACTCCTTGACCGTCCACGACCTGCTGGTGCTGGGCTGCGGATGGTCGCCAGAGCGCTACCGCCACTGGCTGGCCGGCGCCCTGGCCCGAGAGCTGCTGCCGGACCGCCAACCGCCGAGACGACCAACACCGCCGCGACCCCGACGCCCGGAACCCCAGCAACGGTCCCCGCGACCGGACGTCGCCTGACCCAGGCACGTCACCTCACAGACCAGTCGCCGACAACCCCGAGCCACGCCGCGCCCCAAGGTTCCCAGCGATCGGTGGGGGAGAGGCGCGCATGAGTGGCGCGGGCTCGCTCGGCGGCCGTGGCCTTGGCATCGGTCGATCATCATTCGGGACTTCCAGCCGGCGACCAGCATCAACTCGTTCTCGTTGCCGCCCTCCGCCAGCCAGTTGGGGGCG
>Ga0075430_100005909_pt1 | contig 10336 bp, 8 predicted proteins | sample RhiMetdeltSRZDD4_FD_75294 | JGI IMG/M metagenome (GOLD analysis project Ga0075430, IMG submission 75294) | Populus rhizosphere microbial communities from Tennessee, USA - Rhizosphere MetaG P. deltoides SRZDD4 | ecosystem: Host-associated > Plants > Roots > Rhizosphere > Soil | place: USA...
AGCAGGACAAGCAGGACAAGCCGATACCCCCTGATCCGGTGACAATCTTGAAGGAGTCCTCCATTTTCCCTTCAGACGGGCCTGATTTTTTGGTGATGGAACCTTCAAGCCTGAGAATAATTCTGATGTCATGCTTCATCGACATGCGCGGATCGAAGCAGGTGCTGCATAGCTCGTCTCAAATCTCATTCAGCAAAGGGTCGTGCAATGAGAAGGCATTCGGAAGTCTGGTTGCTTGCAGTCGCTCTGATCACCGCTACCCTTCAATTCCGCCAGGCGTACGCGCAACAAAATGACGCGCGTGTTCAAACGCCCAGCGTCAAAGATTCGTTGTCACAGAATTTTTTGGCCCAGCATGAAATCGGACGGCGGTTTCATATCGACCCAGCAGAGTTGCCACCTCCGAAGACTGGAGCAATCGTCACCAATCGGCCGCTGACGATCCCCTATAGCGGCCAGGTGCCGCAAGTGCCTTCGGGTTTCACGGCGACACCGTTTGCGACCGGACTTGTCAATCCGCGGCGGCTGCTGGTTCTTCCCAACGGCGACGTGTTGGTCGCCGAACAAAGTGCCGGATACCTTACCTTGTTGCGTGATGATGGCAGCGGACACGCAACATGGATTAATCGCCACGTTGAGGATCTAAACAAGCCTTATGGACTCGCTTGGCGGGGCGACCACGTCCTTGTGGCCGATCAAGATGGCATCTGGAGCATTCCGCACATTCTCGGCGCTCTTCGTGCCGGCAGGAGCGAGACAAAACGTGTAGATGAAGTGCCGCCAGACGAACGCAAGCCAACACCGGGCGCCTATGGCGCAAGGATGATTACAAAAAAAGCTGTATTCGGCATTGTCCAAGGTCACCAGAATCGGGCGCTCGCGATCGATCCGAAGACCGGCTCACTGTTCGTAGGCGTCGGCTCCTCAGGCAACCTAGGTATCGAGCCCGATCCAAAGGCGACCATCCAGCGCTTCGACGCCGACGGCTCCAATCAAATGACATTTGCCAGCGGCACACGAAATCCGACAGCACTCACATTCAATCCGGAGACCGGTGATCTCTATGCGCTGGTGCAAGAGCGCGACGGGCTAGGGGATCACCTGCCATCCGATTACCTGATACGCGTGCAAGAGGGAGGCTTTTACGGCTGGCCTTACGCCTACATCGGTAAACACCCGCAACCTGGCTTTGCCAACCGGGCTCCGGACAAGGTGCAGGCAACAATTACTCCCGACTTGCTATTTGAGGCCCATTCTTCCGTGCTCGATCTCGTTTTCTATGGAGGTGACCAATTTCCGCCGGAATACAAAGGGAGTGCTTTCGTAGCTCTCAAAGGTTCGTGGAATCGTTCAGAACCTGTCGGCTATAAGGTCGTGCGCGTACCGTTCAAGAACGGCAGACCTGAAGGGTTCTATGAAAATTTTGCCACCGGGTTCTGGATTTCGGGTGAACAGCGAGCAGAAGTGTGGGGACGTCCGGCCGCCCTCGCGGTCGCTAAAGATGGATCTCTGTTGGTCGCTGACGACACGGGCGGCACCATCTGGCGCATTGCATATACTGGCAAGAACGAGCGTTCAAATCGCGTAGAGTCGATTCAAACGAACAGTAAGTGACTGGCAGGGCACGAAAGTAGAGGCCCTCATGTCCACTTTGGGTCATTAACGGACATTCGCGCCACAAAAAGTCACGACCGCTTTACCCCTGACAGCAGACATGTGCGGTGCAGCTAGGGATGTCCGCTAAGGGTCACTAGCGGACATACCTTCTCATTCGATCACTTCGTTGGCGCGGACGAGCAAATTGTACGGGATTGTAAGGCCGATCGCTTTGGCGGTCTTGAGATTGACAATGATCTCGAACTTGGTCGCCCGCTCTATCGGCAGATCGCCCGGCTTGGCGCCCCTCATAATCTTGTCTACGAATTTTGCGGCGTGCCGGAACATGTCGGGAAAGTCCACTCCATAACCCATCACGCCGCCGCCGGTGGCGAAATCAGGCCAGCCGCATGAAGGCAAACGCTGTTTCAATGCGAGTGCGGCGACCGCTGGAGCATTGGCGATCAGCATAGCATCCTCGATAACCACGAGCGCGCCAATGCGCTGAGCTCCCATGGCTGCGAAAGCCGCTTCGAAGTCGGCGGGTGAGCGCGCGTCGAATTGGTGAAGTTCAAGCTTCAGCGGCTGCGCGATACTTTTCATTTGCGGCAAGATCGGCTCGTTGATCGGATTCGCCGAATTCAACAGTATCCCTACGTCCATCAGGTCCGGCAGGATCTCCTTGAGCAATTCGAGCCGCTTTGCAGCGAGTTCCGGATTGAAAAACGTCAATCCGGTCACATTGCCGCCCGGCCGCGCGAGGTTAGACACGATACCTGACCCGATAGCATTGCCAACGACCGCACAGACGATCGGGATCGAGGTAGTGGCGCGTTTGGCGGCTAAAACGCCCGGCGTTCCATGGGTGACGATTACATCGACCTTGAGGCGAATGAGGTCGTCCAATAGGGCCGGAAGCTGATCGTAGTTGCCGTCCGCCCAGCGATCCTCGATCACATCCCGTCACTCGCGATAACCAAGCTCACGAAGGCCCGCGCGAAAGGCTTCAGGGCGTTTGGGGAGGCTGTCAGCCGTGGGCAAACCTAGGAAGCCGATCCGAAAGACCTTCGTCGATGACTGCTGTGCGATCACAGCGCGCGAACAAGGCAAAGTCGCTGTCGCCGCGCCGCCTAGAAGCGTGATGAACTCGCGCCGCTGCATCGCCCCTCAAAACACACCGTTGGTACAGTTTAGCAGTTTACGACCGGAGGGCGGGCCTGGGTAGTCGATCAGCTTTGATGTTTTCTTTGGGTCAAAATCGGACATGTGCGGTGCAACCACGGATCTCCGCTAAGGGCCACAAGCGGACATCGTCAATCTATCGTTGCTAGAGCTCGACAATGCTGTCGCCCCGCGTGGACGCCGTTTCGACGCCGCCAACACTACCGTAATATCCTGATGCGGCCTCCTCTGGGCCGTTCTTGGATCGAAGCCAGCAGCTTGAGAGGCGATCATGAATTTGCAACTGCGGCATAGCCTTAAGTGGCAGATGATCGGACCCATTCCACTCATGCTGATCGCCGCGACTGCAGCGGTCTGGTTCATGGTTCCGCGCAAGGTTGCCGAGAGTGCAACCGATCAGGCAGTGCTCGCTGGCCGCAGTATCGCAACTCAATTCAAAACTCTTCGCGAGTACTACACTGAAAACGTCGTCGACAAGATCCTCAGCGACGGAACGTTTAGGGCTTCGTCCGATCACAAAGGCGATGCCAAGGCGATCCCCCTACCGGCGACGATGATTCTCGATTTAAGCACAATGTTAGCGAAGCAGAATACGGCGATCAGCCTCTACAGCAAGTTTCCATTTCCCAACCGAACGAACCGACCGCTCGACGCATTCCAACAGGAGGCCTGGGACTTTCTAGTGAGGAACCCAGATGACACGTACTCCCGCCGAGAGATACTTGACGGAAGGCACGTAGTACGTGTGGCCGTGGCAGATACCATGGTGGTGCAGGCCTGCGTCAATTGTCACAACACAATTGCAGAGTCGCCAAAGAAGGATTGGAAGCTTGGCGACGTGCGTGGTGTTCTGGAAGTCACCTCGATCATCGATGCGGAGCTTGCTAACGGCGCGGCGTTGAGCCGTTCCATCATCATCGGTGCAGTTCTAGTTGGGCTGGGATTGCTGGGTATGGTTCTTCTCGTGGCAGGTAGCGTGACACGACCAATTGAAAATTTAATCGGCGCAATGCAAAAGGTAGCGGCCGGCAATTTCAAGACTGTTCTACCCGGCCTCGGCCGCAAAGATGAGATCGGTCGGCTCGCAGGCGGCTTCAACCACATGGTTTCTGAACTCAGCGCTGCGCGCGAGCGTGAGGTTGTGGATCGAGCCCGCACCGCGACGATGCAGGCCGAGCTCACCCGCGTCGCGCGGTTGACCTCAATGGGACGATTGGCCGCCTCGATGGCTCACGAGATCAACCAACCCTTAGCCGCGGTCGTGGCGAATGGGAATGCGGGCTTACGCTGGCTTGCGCGTACGCCGCCGAATTTCGACGAAGCGCGGGAAGCTTTGGATCAAATCGTGAAGGACGGACATCGTGCCAGCGACACTATCGAGGGCATTCGTGCGATTTTCAGGAAGGGAGAGGAGCGACGGGCTCCTCTCGACGTCAACGAACTTATTGGAGAGGTCCTACAGCTGACGCGCAGCGAGATTCAGAGCGGACGAGTCTTGGTTCGGACCGAGCTGATCAACGATCTTCCCAACGTGGTCGGCAACCGAGTCCAATTGCAGCTGGTCTTCCGAAACTTGATCGTGAATGCCGTCGAGGCGATGAGTTCCGTGACCGACCGCGAACGAGTGCTGCACATAAACTCCGCGATCACACCGTCCGGCGTGCGGATAGCAGTAGGAGATTCCGGAACGGGCATCGACCGAGAAAGCATGGACCGTATCTTTGATACGTTCTTCACCACCAAATCTCATGGAATGGGGATGGGGCTTTCGATTTGTCGGTCAATCATTGAAGCGCATGGCGGGAGCCTGTCAGCGTCGCCTTCTCATCCATACGGATCGATCTTTGAAATCGACCTACCTGCGGCGAAAATGCGCGACCAGTGACAAGAGCTGGGCGAATGTTTCACCGAAGGCGTGCATATGTCCGCTTTGGGTTATGAGCGGACATCTCGCAGTGCAATTGTCATGTCCGCTTTACCACCGAAAGCGGACGTGCGACGCAATTAGGGATGTCCGCAAGGGCCATAAGCGGACATAGGCGTCTTATTCTAGAACGTCGTCGGCGCGCGCAAGCACCGCGGGCGGCATGGTGAGACCAAGGGATTTTGTCGTTTTGAGATTGATTACGATCTCGTACTTGGTCGGCGCTTGTACCGGCATCTCGGCCGGCTTCTCGCCCTTTAGAATGCGATCGACGTAGCCGGCCGCTTGTCGGTATTGGCCGACAAAATCCGGTCCATAGGAGATGAGGCCACCATCGTTGACGAAGAGGCGATAAGGGTAGACGGCAGGCAATCTGAACCGGGCAGCGAGCGCAATGATCAGATCGCGATGACGCGTCGCCAACGCGCTCGCCGTCACGATCAGACCGCCATTCGAGGAGCGCCCGAATGCCGTGATGGCGCGCTCGATTTCGCCGGCATCGCGCACGTCGACTGCACTCAAATCCACCCCCAGCGATGGCGCCACGGCCTGGACGGCGGCGAACTGCCCGATCCCGGAGGCGATGGTCGGATCCCGAAGCACCGCCGCCCGCGTCACGGTGGGCGCGATCTGCTTCAGCAGCTCCAGCCATTTTCCGCTCATGCTGTATTCGAAAGTCGTAAACCCAGTCGCGTTGCCACCCGGTCGCGCCAGGCTGTCGACGAAGCCGGCGCCGACCGGGTCGATGACCAACGCGAACACGATCGGCACGGTGCGAGTCGCCTGTAGCAACGGCGCCACTGTAACGGTGCCAGTACCAGCCAAGATGACGTCCGGCGTGAGTGCGGCTAATTCAGCCGCGTGCCTGCGAATATCGTCGGGCTTGGTCGTGGCCCAGCGCGTGTCGATGTGCACGTTGCGACCGTCGATCCAGCCCAGTTGCTGCAGGCCCTGGAGGAACGCCGCGATGCGGGCTTGATATTCCGGATCGTCCGCGCTCGAGGCCATCAGCACGCCTATGCGCCGCACACGGTCGCTCTGCTGTGCGCGCGCCGCGAGGGGCCACATCGCTGCGGCCCCGCTGAGCATCGTGATGAACTCGCGCCGTCTCATTGCCGCCCCTGAGGGTCAGAGCATCGTAGCAACGCTTGCCTGAGCTCAGGAAGAGGGCAGACGGAGCCAAGAATGTCCGCTTTGGGCCAAAAACAGACATGCGGCGCCATTCGGTCGCTAATCTCACGGGGCCTTGCTCAATTCCCAGTATCGTCTGAGCGATTCTCGCCACCGCCGTCGCCACCCATGCGAAGGCAGTGGCCGTCAAGGTCTTCAACAGTCATTTCGCGTACTCCCCAAGGATAGTCTGCAGGCGGCTTGCGAATGATTGCTCCGGTTTTTTTGTAGGCCTCGTAGAGGGCGTCGATGTCCTGCACGAATATGGACATCCACATCCCCGGGCCTCCTTGCGAGTTGAGAGAAAGAAAGAGTTCGACCTCCTCGCGGCCGACGCTGGCAAAGTCCGGCGGATCGCCCCACTCCCATTTCTTCTCAAAACCGAGCTTGTCGACGTAGTAGGCGATCGACGCGGCCAAATTTTTTACTGCCAGTATAGGCACCACATGCTCGAAGCGATTTGCGGACCGCTCGTTCGGGTCGGCGCCAGCCGCGATCAGGGCCGCTGCAATGTCTGAATTTGTCTTTGCGGTTGCGAGGCTAAGGGGCGTGTAGCCGCGGCTGTCCTTGGCCGAGGCGTCGGCGCCAAGCTCCAGCAGTAATTTGACCATCTGCGGGTAGTTCTTCAGGACGGCCAAATGCAACGGAGTGCGATGGTGTTCGAAGCGGCTCATCTTGCGCACGCGTAGAAGCCTTGGATCGTCGGCAACAAGCTTGCGGACGAGGTCAGTACGATTTAGCGAGATCGCGGAGAAGATGGTCGGCTTTGCACCCCGGGCGAGGAGATAATTGGCCGCTTCGGTGCGCACGTGCTTGAAGCATGTCGCCCATCCGATCACGCCGATCTGGTGCTCGTCTCCCTCACCGTCAACGTCGGCGCCCGCATCGAGTAGCCGTTTAATCACTTCGACCGTTCCAAATTGCGCGGCCCAATGCAACGCGGTCGCATTGTCGAAGGTGTCGCGTGTTGCGATATCAAAACCTCGCCGCAGCAGGGCATTGACGCAATCAAGATGGCCTTCGGCGGCCGCGATATGCAACAGCGGCCGATTCCATTGGCTGCCGGTAATCGCGATTTTTCGAGGATGCTCCGTCAGCAACCTGTCGAGGTCGTGCGCGCGGCCCTCCTTGGCCGCAGCGATAATCTGGCCGTCGAGACTAAGTATATCGACGCGCGCCTTCAGCGCGCGCCAACTTGGAAAGCCGTACTCATTGGCAACGGCGAGCTGGGCCTGGTGGAGCTTTGCCGATGCATCGTGGCGGCGCAGCGCCGCAAGCTGCTGTTTGGCGGCTTTCTTGAGCCAATCGATGTGAGGTTGGGGCGGGAGCGCCTTAGGCATGACAAACCTTCTTTCTCTGCGCCCGGCGTCCGCGGTTCACGGGCAAGAAAGAAGGGATGGATATGTCCAAGCGCTACGAGGTGGGTTCAACCCTTCACGCGGACCGTAGGTCGCCTTGCCGACCTAAATTTATTATCCGCTAGTCCCGCGGAGGGTGTCAACTTGGTCCGGCTCGATGTCCGCTTCGGGTCAAACGCACACATTTGCAGTGCAAAAAGCAATGTCACGCGCCGCAAAAAATCCTCCTGCGCCCTTTACCTATGCGGCTGAATGTCTGGTAAGCGATTGTTTGGCCAGTCTCGAACCGGGCCCAATTGCGCTACCCGCCTTGTGACACGGCCGAAAACGCGCAAAGATTAATCTGGCAGTCGGGGGATTCCAGATAGTGTCGAATGTTGCGACGCTTTCAGTGCAGAAAGCTGCGCTGCCCGACGACGGCGTGTTTTCCATCAGTGGAGTGTAAGAGTAGGGGGAGTAACATGTTCGGAAAATCCAAAAGGTATCGGGTAGAACCGTTGTTGGATGAGGAGCGATTTGCTGAGCCTGAGAAGCTGGCGCGCATCACGGGGCGGGAGAAGGTGCAAGGATCCACGGTTGCACACCAGGAGACGTTGGTGCCAGAAGCTGTCTCCTCCATCAGTTCCGGACTTTCGATTGTCGGCAAGATTGTTGGTAACGGGAGGCTGGCAATTTTTGGTCAGTTGGAGGGCGAAGTACACGCCTCGACTGTCCAGATAGGTGATGGCGCACAGGTAGAAGGCAATATCATCGCGGAGGAGTTATCGATCGGCGGTCGCGTCAAGGGCACGATCCGTGCCAATCGCGTCAAGCTAAATAGCACCGCTGTCGTTGTGGGCGATATTTATCATCGTTCCCTGGCAATCGAGGAGAACGCGCAATTCGAGGGAATGTCGCGACGACAGGAAAATGTCATAAATAAGCCCTCACTCGTCCCAGCGAAACACTCACCGGCACAGTCCAACAACGTCAACGGACAGGGCAACGGCGCATCGGACGGCCTTAATCCATCGCAGACACAGGCCCCGGACATCGATAATTTAGCTTGACGCGATTGGCACGGATCGTCGCAAAAGACGCAGCAATACTAGTCTGATGTTCCCAATCCTTGAGCCGGCGCTCAGGGATCGGACGCTCTTTATCGGGTTGGATTATGGCCGCAGGCGTGCGGGATGTCCGCTTCGGGTCAAAAGCGGACATTGACTCATCGGCAGAGCAGGGCGCGCCATGACGTGATGTTATAGCGTGGTTGAAGTGGTGTCGCGGCAGGTGAGGGTGGCTGCGAAAATTACAATAGTGATGACACGTCGGTGTTACGCTTCGGCAAGCGCGCTCCGGCTACAGCGCGGACTGGATCGCCCGGAGCAATTTGAAGCGCATCGCGCCGTCATTACTCCGCAGCGAGATCACGAAGCGCACTTGGCCGTGCCCGGAGGTGTTGGCGTAGCCCGCGAGCGTTCGGACGCCGTCCATGGTGCCAGTCTTGTTTGCGCCGCCATCATGGCCGCGGAGCAGGTTGGCGTAGGGTGCGAAAAGCTCGAGCACCTTGGCGAGGCCGCGGGCCTTGAAGCGGTTGCCGCGGCTGATGCCCGAACCCTCCTCGAGATGGATAGCGTCGACGAGATCGTGCTCGGCAAGTTTCTCGCGCGCGACCTGCAGTGATTTCTCGAGGCTGACGGGACCGCCCTGGCGGTGCCCGCCGATCTCCAGGAAGACCTGGTTGGCGATGTAGTTGTTCGAGGCGCGGAGCAGTTCGACGAGGATCTCCGAAAGCGTGCGCGACTGCTGGTGAACATAGACCGGCTCCAGGCCCTTGGGCACGGATCCGGTTGAAATCTTGCCCTTGACGCTGCCGCCGGCCTGCTCGATGAACGCCGCGATCAGTTCGCCGGCGTATTGCAGGCTCACCGCAGGATCTTGGCTCAGGCTAATGCGGCCGCTACCTTTCGGGCCGCGCGCCCGGAACTGACTGATCGCCACCGGGGTGATCGGGGTCTGCTTCTCGGCGGAGCGTACGGTATTGTCGCGGCGCACGGCGTAGATCGTGTTGAAGTTCACCGCAAGGGCGGAGTTCAGGGCATCGTAGGACTCATTGCTGTCCTCGATGCCCGGGATGCGGAGGTCGGCGGGGTAGTAGCTCGCGTCGAGCACGATGCCAGTGAGCGGGTGCTTGCCAACCGCGGCGACCAGCCGGGGCGCAAGCAGAGCCAACTCTTCGGAGATCAGGAAGGGATCTCCGCCCCCGCGCACGTACAGCACCCGGTTGTTGTCCAGATAGAAGCGGGTCTGGAAGCGGTAATCAGCGCCCAGGACCTCCAGCGCCAGCCAGGCGGTCACGATTTTGGTAATCGAGGCCGGGACGAATGGCTTGTCAGCGTTCTGGGCTACCAACTCGCTGCCATCGGCGTCCACCACCAGCACCTGCCCCGCAGGAGCCAGCGCCGCGACATTCTCCTTGGCACCGGCGAGGGCCGGAGCGGGCAGCAGAAGTAGGGCAAGAAAGAGCAGGCGAGACCACATGGCAACTCCCGCATGGGATCGATTGGGCTACCAGTTCGGGAGCGTGCAAATACTGCTGTGCGCGGGCACGCTCTTTAGTTACACGCATCGCACATGAGTTCGATTAGTCAATCAAGATGATCTTATTTGCATGCTCAGGAACGAAACCGGCAAACAGCCTGGTTTTCTATGCGGGATCCTGTCTCATGATCCTTTGCTTTCGCAACCAATAAACCAAAGTTCGGCTGTCGGGGCTGCTTATGACATCGTCCACGCGTCCGCCTTCGCGGCAAGGCAGGGCAAAGCGGACATGACTTATTTCCGTGCAAATGTCTGCTCATCCCAAACGGAGTCAGCCCCGCCACAGCCAGCGACCAAGCAATGCCGCTGCACCCATTCCAGCCATTTGCGCGCCGATAAATGCCGCCACCCCTCTAGGCGCAATGCCTGCAAAAGTATCGGAGAGTGCTCGAGCCAAGGTAACGGCGGGATTGGCAAACGATGTGGAAGCCGTGAACCAGTATGCGGCGGTTATGTAGAGACCCACGGCATAGGCAACGGCCTGCGGTGTGCGAGCGACGCAACCAAAAATCGTCAACAGAAGGCC
>Ga0075430_100005911_pt1 | contig 10333 bp, 9 predicted proteins | sample RhiMetdeltSRZDD4_FD_75294 | JGI IMG/M metagenome (GOLD analysis project Ga0075430, IMG submission 75294) | Populus rhizosphere microbial communities from Tennessee, USA - Rhizosphere MetaG P. deltoides SRZDD4 | ecosystem: Host-associated > Plants > Roots > Rhizosphere > Soil | place: USA...
CGTTCGCAGATCCACCTCTCTCACGCAGCCGCGGATAGTGATGTCATCCTTATCGACCGTGACCGCTGGCTGTTGAGCGCCGAGGGTGGCCACAAACGCAGTAGCCATCGCGAGTGAGCCCACCAACCTTGAATTGAAAGACCCCATCTTTTTTCCTCCCGGCGAAGAAGGGACGCAACAATCAGTCCGGGCTACGAGAGCGCGGCCGTTTCGAACTCGGCCTATTTGCGGATGGGCTGTTCTGATCCGTTACGAGATACGTAGGGCGGGTCCTGTGGACCCGCAAAGAGAGAGAGTACGTGCGGCGGGTCCTTTCGGACCCGCCGAGGTGTGTCAGGTCAGCGAGCCGCCCGCGGACTCTTCGAGCAGGCGTCAGCACTTGGTGCCGAGGCGCTCCTTCCATTTGGTGCAGAAGCCGGAGAGCGCCCGTCTGAACAGCGCCTCAAGGCACATGGACTCCGAATCCCTCTGACGGCGACTAGTGCGTCAACGCGTACAGGACGACATTAATCCCGAAGGCGTAACCGTGGGCGGCGAACTTGTAAAAGTAGGTCGGGTCGTCGCCTTCACGCTCCCAGGAGTCGCCCAGATCCGTGTTGTGCGTGATCAGGACCATCATGCGGCCATCGCGGTCGAATATCGCGCGTGTGTGGACCTCGGCGCTGTCCGCGCCGCGTTCCGACGTGTTGCCCGTACCGAGCCAGTGCCCAATATTCGGGATCTGCGGTGTTTGCGCGACAACGAACTGAGTCTGAAAGAGCGGGTGGTCGGGCGACAGATCGACGATAGGGTAATCGGCGGGCGGAAAGACTTTGCGGATCTGCGACGTCCAGACGCTCCAGGCGTAGCTGCCCCAGAAGTCGTCGGCCCACAGAAAGCCGCCTTTCAGCAGGTACTCGCGGAGCCGAGCGGCCTCGCGTTCGTCGAAGTATAGCGAGCCCACCTCTGTCATCATCACGAACGGGCATTGAAACAGCGTGTCGTCGGTGAGACGGACGAGCAGGTGGTTCGGCTGTCGATCGCGGGTCTGGCTGACCGTGGTTTTGGTCAGTTCGGCGAGCCGGATGGACAAATTGATGTCGGCGCGAGGAAAGTCGACGGACCAGTTGCCACCGTCGCCGCCCATCGCGCTGCGGAACCAGACGCGGCAGAAATGGAACGCTCCGTCGTAGTCGTCGGAGGTGGCCAAGCGGACATTGAAACGCCCTCGGCCGAATTGCGCGCCGGCCGCCGCTGCCGCCAACAGAACCCCAAGAACCACGACACCTGTGCGGATGCGTAACGGATGCCGGAATCGCATCATGGCTTCAGGGGACATAACGCCGCGTGTATTCCAGTGGTTCGTGTCTCGGCGGATGCCACGTGAAACGAATGTCGGCGATCACCGCAGTTTCGGGGCGTAGTACCCGTTCTTGGTCCGCGCGGCGGTATCCGGCCGGCCGACCTGCACGATCACGCGGCGCCACGCACCGTCGCGCTTCGGGTTCTTTGACGTGTAGCCGAGCGTGTATTGGCTGGCGAGCTCCTCCCCGATTTGTGCGTAGACGCCTGCGAGGTCCTCGATCCTTGCAGGGAAAAACGCGCGCCCGCCCGTTTCCTGTGCAAGCGAGCGCAGGACGAACTCGGCTTCACGAAAACCTCTGGTCTGCGCCCCCGCGTCCCGCAGCGCGATCGTGTAGATCGCGGTTTCAGAACGCTTGGCGATCTCGAGCACCTCTTCGAACGACACCAGGCTCGACGTATCTTCGCCGTCGGAGAACAGCACAACGGCCTGACGGCGTACGTCCTGCTCCGAAACGGCTCGAGCCTTGCCGAGCTCTTTGAGTGCGACGTAAGTCGCGTTGTAAAGCGAGGTTGAGCCGCCGGCTACCGTCTGTCGAATCGCGCGCCCGAGTTCCTCGTGATCGGCGGTGAACTCCTGCCGCACCACGACGCGGCTGTCGAAGTCGATGACCTGCGCCACGTCGTTCGGACCCAGCCGTCCCACGAAATTCGTCGCCGCGGCCTGTAACGTCGACAGGTGATCCTCCATGCTCGCGCTGCTGTCGAGGAGCAACGAAAGGGCAACCGACTGCCGCTGGCGGGTAAAAAACGTGACATCCTGTTTGGCGCCATCCTCGAACACCGAGAAGTCGGGCAGATCGAGGTCGAGCACATATCGGTTGGCGCGGTCGGTCACGGTGACGTTCAGCGACACGACGTCCACGCCGCCACGAAAGGACGCGGCGGGCGGCGCCGGCTGTTGTGGGGATGACGGCGGCTGCTGTGCGTGTGGTGCAGCCGCAGACAGCACACCCGCAGTCGCGAACATCAGGAGCGTGCGATGCATCATGTGGAACTCCAGATCGTCTGGATTCTATATCGCCGACGTGAGAGGACCCTTCGAGCGACGCGACAAAATCCGTGTCCATGCAGAATGCGGGACGTTGCCGCCGTTCGATACCTGCAAATCGCATGGACGCCACGATCGGTTACCGCATGCATCAGATGACAGTGCCGTCCGCTGGGGGTGTCGCGAGGCGGAGGCCCGCTACGATGAGAGTCGAAAGCACGCCAGGAACGCGGGATCGGCGCGGCAAGCCTTTTGCCTCGCCGTGCGGTCGCACCTTTTCACTACCATCGCACCAGGGTTGAGGGCTAGACATGGGTCATCCCGACATTCGTCGCGCCGCGGCCCTTGCCATAGCGGGCGCGGTCACGCTGCTTGCGCCACACAACCGGTTGGCGGGGCAGGAGGACTTCCGTTTCCGCAGCGGCGTCGAGCTGGTCAACGTCACCGCGACGGTCACGGATCGGTCCGGCCACTTCGTGGCAGGACTGACTCAAGCCGACTTCACGGTCTACGAGGACGATCGGCCGGTCGACGTCACGCATTTCAGTGCAGAGCGCGTCCCCGTGAGCCTTGGGATCGTGCTCGATACGAGCGGCAGCATGGCTGGCGACAAGATCGGTAACGCCCGCGCTGCGATCGAACGTTTTCTCGACCAGCTCCTCGATCCGGACGATGAAGTGTTCCTCTATGGCTTTGCGAACGACGTTCAGCGCATCCACGACTGGACCACGAACCGCGAAGCTCTGAGCGCCAGCCTGCGGCGCATGCGAGCGGTCGGCGGCACCGCGATGTACGACGCGGTTGTCGAGACCGTGCCGATAGCTCAAGGCGGACGCAACCTCAAAAAGGCGGTGATCCTCATCTCCGACGGCAACGATACCAACAGCCGTACCGGCATGCGGGACGTCCGACAGGTCGTGCGCGAGACCGAGGTACTCGTCTACGCCGTCGGCATCGACGGCGAGGGACAGCCGACAATCAGAGTGCGGCCACCCGGGACACCGATTCCGTTTCCTATCCCGGGCCGTAGACGTCCGCGCATGCCATGGCCCCTCCTACCACAGTTCCCCCCGACGACGGGCAGGACCAGAGCGGCGGATCCGCTCAACGTCGCGGCCTTGCGTGAGATCACCGACGAGAGCGGCGGGCGTACCGAGGTGGTGCGGGATGGACGTGACCTTGACCGTGCGACTGGGAGCATCGCGGACGAGCTGAGTAAGCAGTACTACCTCGGCTACTCGAGCGTTGGCCATCGCGACGGGCGCTGGCACACCATTCGCGTGGAGCTCCGCGACGGATCGCTGCGCGTCAGAGCGCGGCGGGGGTACTTGGCCACATCATCACCGGCGATGAGCGGTCAGCCGGGATAGCGGTGCCCATAGCAGTTGCGTCACGGACACAGAAGTCATGTCACTTGCGCGGGTCGGCATCATGCTTTCGCGGCAGTTGTCGACGATGCGGCGTCAGCCGGGCGCTGGACCGTTCGCTTGAGGAGTGCCAGCAGACGACACTCGCCCGCATAGCCCAGGCCGACGGGCTCCCACCCCTCGAGGGCTGCGTGCTGCACACGCTCCTGCAACGCCGGAGGATTGCCCTCTTCGATGACTGTGTATTCCCATCGTGCATTCATCGGTGAACCCTCTCCAGTCGCGCGATCACCGCCACAAGACGAAACGACTCACGCCAGACGGTCACGGAACTCGCAAAGACTGCGCCGTGTAAGGGGGGCAGAGTGGCCAATTGGGTGGCGTCGCCGCGAAGCCATCAGCCGGCGATGATTTCCGCGCCTGTCAATGCAGAATGCCGGAGGCGCACCCGGATTGACGTGTAAGAACGCCTTGACGCTGCCGCCTCAGCGAGCGTCGTGAAGCGCAGAGTCGCCGCGGCGCCTCGTTCCAGGAGCCGTCGTGACGATCAATGCGTCAACGCGTACAGGACGACGTTGATCCCGAAGGCATAGCCGCTGACAGCGAACTTGTAGAAGTAGGTCGGATCGTCGCCTTCACGCTCCCAGGAATCGCCGAGGTCGGTATTGTGTGTGATGAGCACCATCACACGTCCATCGCGATCCACGATCGCGCGGGTGTGTACCTCGGCGCTGTCCGCGCCTCGTTCCGACGTCGTGCCCGTCCCGAGCCAGAAGCCGATATTCGGGATCTGGGGCGTCTGGGCCACGACGAATTGCGTCTGATAGAGCGGATGGTCGGGCGGGAGGTCGATCATTGGGTAGTCGGCGGGCGGAAAGACCTTGCGGATCTGCGACGCCCAGACGCTCCACGCATAGCTGCCCCAGAAGTCGTCCACCCACAGGAACCCGCCCTTCAGGAGGTACTCGCGGAGGCGCGCGGCCTCGCGCTCGTCGAAGTGCAAGGATCCAACAGAGGTCATCATTACAAACGGGCATTGAAACAGGGTGTCGTCGGTAAGCCGGACAAGCAAATGGTTCGGCTGGGTTTCGCTGGCCCTGCTAACGGTCGTTTTCGTCAGCTCCGCGAGCCGGATCGACAGATTGATGTCGGCGCGCGGGTAGTCAACGGACCAGTTGCCACCGTCGCCGCCCGTGCCGCTGCGGAACCAGACGCGGCAGAAGTGGAACGACCCGTCGTAGTCGTCCGGTCTGGCTACGCGGGCATTGAAACGGCCTCGACCAAATTGCGCGTCAGTGGCCGCTGCGCCTAGCAGGACCGCAAGAATCACGATCGCGGTGCGGACGCGGAACGGATGCCTGAACGACGTCATGCCGTCGGGGAGCATAGCACCACCTGTGTTGCAGAGAGTCATTCGAGACAACGCAGCCACTCTTCAAGGGGTGCTGCCCACGATCACGGCCGATGATCGCGCAGGGTATCGTTGTCCTCGTGGACGCCGACGTGATTCCGGCTCGGTGAGTTGTTCGGAGGCCAGGTGGTTGCGCGAGTCCATATCGCCTTGCACACAGTCGATCTTGGCAGCAAGGCTGTGGTGTTTGCGCGTCGGCAGGCATCACGTCGTCGGATGAGTGGCGCTGTCGCAGGAAGGATCACGGTCGATCTGGATCGTGGTATGCCGAATGCCAAACCGAGTGGCGAGCAAATCGTGGGCCGCTCGCAACAAAAGCTCCTGATTGTCCGGATCGACGCAGGTCATATGGGCTGATAGAGCGACGAAACCACTGGTAATGGTCCATACGTGCAAGTCGTGGATATCTGACACGCCAGGCAATTCGAGCAGTGCCGCGCGGAGGGCATCAACGTTGAGATGGCCCGGAGCGCTCTCCATGAGGACCGCCACTGATTGCTGGATCAACGACCACGCTGAATAGATCACGAGGACGCCGATCAGCATCGAGGCGACGGGATCGACCCAGTTCCATCTGAACGCCCAAATGAGCGCGCCGGCCACGATCGCCTGAACGCTGCCGAGTGCATCGGACAGCACGTGCAACCATGCCCCATGAACGTTCAGATTCGCGTCACGGTGATCCCGTAGAATCCACAGCCCGATCATGTTCACTACCAAGCCCCCGGACGCGACCGCGAGCATCAGCGGTCCGTGCACCTCCGGCAGGTTGTTCAGGCGTTCATACGCTTCAGCGAAGATGAAAACAGCGATCGCGACGAGTGCCGCACCGTTGGCGAGTGCCGCCAGAATCTCGGCGCGGTAGTAGCCGTACGTCCGCTGGGTTGTCGCGGGTCGGCGTGCAACCCTCATTGCAAACAGCGTCAGCGCGAGCGCACCGGCATCCGACAGCATATGGCCGGCGTCGGCAAGCAGGGCAAGCGAGCCGGAGAGGAGGCCACCCATGACCTCCAGACTCATGTAAACGAGGACCACCGCCAGAGTGATGGCGAGCGGCCGGCCTTGGTTCCGCTGCCCACCGCGACGTTCGTGTCTATGGTCGTGGCCCATTTACGGCAGTCATGGCCTCGGCCACCGGTGGGCTATAGAGCCGTTCGGAATCCACGCCGTGCTTTCTCAATGCGTCATCGCATAGAGAAGGATGTTGATCCCCAGAGCGTAGCCGTCGATCGAGAACTGGTAGAAATACGCTGGATCTTCCGCTTCTCGCTCCCAGGAGTTCGACACGTCGGTGTTGTGCGTCATCACGGCGATGATGCGGCCGTGCCTGTCGCGAATCGCGCGGAGGTGCGGCACTGCCGATTCTGCGCCGCGCTCGGATGTCGTCCGTCCACCGACGGCACGCCAGAAGCCGATGGCGGTGACCTGCGGAATCTTGTTCACCTCGAGCATCGAGTGGAAGATCGGATCGCTGAGCGGCACGTCTTCGATCACGTACTCAGTAGATGGCATGGCCCGCGCGAACTCGCGCGACCACTGCTCCCAGGCCGCCTCTCCCCAGAAGTCATCGACCCACAGAAAGCCGCCCTTCTCCAGGTAGAGCCTCAGGCTCTGGGCTTCTTCCTGCGACAGCCCGATTGTGCCGACATCAGAGGCCATCAAGTACGAGCATTCGAAAAGCGCAGGGTCGGTGAGCCGCACAAGCCACACATGGGGAACGCCCGGACCCTGCCAACTGACGCGTGTCTTGGTCAGCTCGGACAATCGGATCAAGAGGTGGCGCTGTCCCCATGGATAATCTGTGCGCCAGCCGGCGCCGTTCGCCTCGCGGCGGACACTCCTGTAGAGCATGTGGCACCCGGCGACGTTGCGATCGGGCCACGGTTGTGGTGGCAATTCCGCGGGATCGCCTTGTTCGCCACGCAGCACACCACCGTAGAAGTCCTGCCGGAACTGCGCGTACGCATAGCCAGTTGAGACGATCAGCACCGCCATGAGCACGCGCGCCACTATTCGGAAACCTCTACGGATTACCACGGGCTGTTCGCCCCGCTGACGTCGGTCGCCACCGCCCGGAGATTATGCTCCGGATCACAACGGGGGATTCAATTACTCCGACAAGCGCGGCGACCATCGAAAGGATGATCGCGTTCGACACGGCGTGAGGAGCGCCATGTTGTGGTTGGTGTTCTAGCTCTGTCCTTTGCGACCGGCCAGCGCGGCTTCGCCGATGCGCGGCGACTGGGCTGCGAAATAGCCGCCTCTGGTCCGTACCGTCAGGTCACGGCGCTTCGTTCTCACCTCGAGGCGATACCAGCCGGGCGCTGTGGATGATTCGATGGCAAGAAAGTACTGCTGTCGCATGACCGCGAGCAGTTCTTTCGTCACGAGGCTGGTCTGTTCCGGCGCGCTGACATACAGGAGGTCCCCTCCAGTCCAGTACGCGAGATTCGAGAGGTTGCCGTTGGTTTCAGCCGCAACGACGGCGCCCGCATTGCCCGGATGGTCGAGAGGCGACACCACGGCGACCACGTAGACCGGCACGTCAATAGCGCTCGCCAAACCCGAGACCTCTGCAGGTGTGAGCACGCTGCTCGTATCGTCGCCGTCGGTAATGACCACGACGGCACGGCGGCCCGATGGGCCGCGATCCGCCACCCGCTTGGCGGTCTCGGCGATGGCGTCATAGAGGGAAGTCAGACCCCACGCGGTCACGCGGCCCAGAGCGCCGCGGACGTCGTTGACGTCTTTCGTGAACGGCACCTCCTGGCGGAGGTCCTTATCGAAGGTAAACAGCGCGGCCTCGTCCGACGACGGCTTCATCTGCGTCAGGAAGTGCGCGACCAGTCCTTTACCTTTCTCCAGATTCGACGCAACGGGCATGCTGCCGCTCGTGTCGAACAGGAACGCCACGCTAATCGGTCCATCGTCTCTCGCCATGAACTCGACGATCGGGCGTGGCAGACCGTGTTCGAGAACTTGGAAGTCCTCGCGTCTGAGATCTCGCACAATTCGATTGCGCGAATCGCGCACGACCGCTGTAATGGGAACGAGGGCAATGCCCGCGCTGAACGTCGGCCGGCTTTCCTGCGCGTGAAGCGCGATCGGACGTTGAATGACGCAGGCAGAAACGAGAACACCCGTTAACAGTGCGAATCTTGCGGGCGCGAGTTTCATCATCGGTCGCTGAAAGCCTGCGTCCAGAGGACGCAAAGAGCACGCCAGGCGCGCGAATTGCGCCTTTCAACTCTCACGAAGCGTGGCCGGACGGCATTCGTTAGGCTGAGAGGCCTATCGAATGCAGAATGCCGGAGCGACATCCAGCGACTCCCGCAAGACGCACACACGTCAGACGTCGCCCCGTCCCAATCCAACAGCGTATCCGGGTGACATGTGCTCTTCATCTCCACTCGATCGCTCGCGATGGACGCCGCACCGTCGAACCGACTGTCAAAAACGTAGGTCTAGCGCTGATCTTGAAGGCGTGCCGTCCTCTAGGCGAAGTAACCGGGTTGGGTCCATGCCTGCAGGCCAGGTCGGGAGACCCGGATCTCAAGGGAAGTTCTCCGACCGTGTGAGCTCGGCGGATGCGACGTAGCTACGGCGGCTCCTCGCCTTGTGAGCCGGGCGCTTGACCCGCACCTCCAGCGTGTGGACCTTGCCATCGAGGACCGCGGGGCTGAAGCCAATCAAGTACTGGCTGCGCAGCTCCTGGGCGATGCGGGTGAAGGAGGCGTTCAGGTCGGCATCCAGCTTCAATTCGAAATAGCCGCCGCCGGTCTCCCTCGCAAAGCGGTTCAAGATCTCATCCGGCTTGCTCCGCACCCGGCGCTGGCCGTTGAAGAACTCGGTTTCGAGGCCGACGCCGTAGATCATGACCTCCTCGTCACGCGCCCGCTCCAGAGCGCGCCCCGGTCCTTGACGGCTGCCGAAGTCCGCGCCGTCCGTGAACAGCAACATGACCTTGCGTCCGTCCGCGCCCTGCAGCTGATCGAGGCTGGCATACAACGCGTCGTATAAACGTGTGGCATTGCCGTATTGCAGATCCTTCAGCGACGCAATCAGGTCATCACGGTCGTTCGTGAATCCCGACGTGAACTGAAGCTTGTCGTTGAAGGCGTCGAGCATCGCCCGGTCGTGCGGCAGGAGCCGGAGGAGGAACTGCTCGGCCCCGGCAAACAAATCATCGAGCCGGAGCGTCATGCTGATGCTCGTGTCGAGCATGACGACGACCGTGATGGGACGCACCTCGTTATCGAAGATCGTGATCTCTTGCGGCCGGCCGTTGTCGAGGACCTCGAAGGCATCGCGTGGCAGATCGGTGATGAGACGGTTGCTGCCGTCGGTCACCGTGACGTACGAGGGCACGGTCCGCGCTCCCGAGCGAAAGGTGGGCTGCTGGGCGGCCAGCGGAAGAGCAAGCGCCGCCGCAGCCTGCAGCGTGGAGAGGTGTTCCTCCATACTCGCGCTGCTGTCGAGGAGCAGCGACAACGCGACCGGCTGCTGCCGGCGACTGAAGAACGTAACGTCCTGCTTGGCGCCGTCCTCGAACACGGAGAATTCGGACAGATCAAGGTCGGTGACGTACCTGTTCGTGCGGTCGGTCACCGTCACGGTGAGCGAGACCACATCGACGCCAGCGCGGAACGAGGGAGATTGCTGCGTCGGCTGTGCAGCTGACGATGGGCGTTGCATGGACGCGACAGCCGCGAAGAGCAGAACGGTGAGCAGGAGTATCCGGAATTGAGGAAGACTCACCGACGGCCTCTGATCATTTGCAACGGAACGGGTGAAGAGGGGCAAAGAACGCGCCACATTTCGATCGATTGCCCCTTGCCATCCCAACTAGCGTTGCTGGGAGCTTCCTGTCGACCGCACCGGCCGTCCATGCAGAATGCCGGAAACGAGGGCCCAATAGGTCCTGCAAAATGCATCGACGCACCCGTTCACAATTCGTGGTGACAGGGCGCTCATTTGTCCCACGAAACGGCACAGAATCTTGGCGCGTGCAGACGAAGCAGTAAGAAGCCGGCCACCGGATCGCGCGTCCAGAGCGGCAAGGCTTTTGCCTCGAAACCGCCCGGAGGCTCGCCAACCGCGGGACGAGAAAGACGACGATGCGTCATCCCATCACTCGTCGCCATGTAGCGCTCGCGCTCGCGGGTGCTGCTGCACTCGTCGTCTCGCACGGCCGGCTTGACGGGCAAGAAGAGTCCCGCTTCC
>Ga0075430_100005915_pt1 | contig 10332 bp, 11 predicted proteins | sample RhiMetdeltSRZDD4_FD_75294 | JGI IMG/M metagenome (GOLD analysis project Ga0075430, IMG submission 75294) | Populus rhizosphere microbial communities from Tennessee, USA - Rhizosphere MetaG P. deltoides SRZDD4 | ecosystem: Host-associated > Plants > Roots > Rhizosphere > Soil | place: USA...
ACGACGCCCATGCGCCGACAGGCCATCTGTCTTGCCCGATGGGTAGCCAGATCGCGTCGCCGACAACCGGCTCGAACCCGCCAACCAGAACCGGGCACGAGAGATCAAGCGAAGGTTCGAACGCGCCGAACCGGCTGGGAGTAGCGCCGGCCGACCGCCGAGCCGCCTCGACGGCGCGGGGACAACCGAATTAGCAGTCGAACAAAGGGCGGGTGAGTTCACCCGCCCTTCAACGTGTCCGCACATCAGCAGCAGTGTGAGGAAGGTAGAAATGTCCACACCGGAGAGTTGGCCGGTGACCCCGGACGTTGAGGGCCTGCCTGTGGGCAGCCGGGTCCGGACTGCCGACGACTACGTGTATGTCCGTGAGCGGGACGGGTGGCGAGGCGAGGACGGTGACCTCGTCGCCGACAGTGGGATCGTGAGCGGAGCACTCCTGGTGGAGCCGCCCCCGGGACGGCGGTTCCTCGCCCGTCGTGACCTGGCCGCGCTGGCGGTCGGCTCATGGGTGACCGATGGCGACGTTGAGTGGGAGCACACCGCCAGCGGGTGGCGGGAGTCCGAGACCGGCTGCCGACCGGCGGTCGACCTGGCCCACGTGGGCGTCTGGGAGATGGACGAGGACGAGGAGGGCGAGGAGGGCGACGAGGGCGAGGGAAGGTGGGCGGGCGAGACGCCCGAGGATGCCGCCTGGTATCAAGACCTCGACGACTACCTGAGTACCTGACCCGATCGGTACGACATGATCGCCCAACCTGGCCGGGGTGGCGCTGGTGGGCAGACGGCCACCACCGCCGGACCGAAAGCCGCGGCACCAACCCCGACGTGGGAGCAAGCAGCTGCCGCGCTGGCACGCACCGCGTGGGGCAAGCGGCTCTCCGCGGAGAGCGGCCCGCCGTCGATGTGGCGGCCGGCAAGCGAGGGTGAGCCGGCCACGGCCACCGCGTGAACGGTAGGTGACCATCCGCCCAGGGCAATGCCGGCTGAGCACGCCATGGTGCGCGCCTACGTTGAGAAGTAACCAACCGCCCGCGTTTCGACCGAGTCTGTGGCCGTCCGGCCGGTTCAAGCTCGTGAAGAAAGCGACAGACCGGTGAGAGAACCGGCCGACAAACCGGTGAGAAGGCTACGCCAACCTCCTGCAGTACCTGATACGCCTACCCGTCGGATCTCAACCAGTGCCACGAGAGCAGGGCCCATCCCAGCCCAGATCTCGGTAGAACTGTTCGAGTTCGCCGTGTCGCACGCGGCGAACGGTGACATCAACCGTGCCCTTGAAGCCAGAGCGACAGCGGGTCGAGCCGGCACCAAGCTGGCCGGCTATATGGGACGTTGCCTCCGCGAAGACGACCTCGAAAGGAAAATCTAGTCCTTGCGCGAACTGGTCTTCCGCGAGGCGGACGTCCGGGCTCGCCCGGGACTGTCCTCCGCGCAACCCCAAGGAGATATCCGATGATCCTGCCTGGAGACCTGTTCAGGCACTTCAAAGTGCGCCACATCGAGTCAGGCCGAGTGTATCGGGTGCTGGGTGGAGACGCCCGCTACGAGCAAACCGGACCCGGGCTTTACGACTATCGTCCGTCTCCCACCGGCGAGTTCGTTCTGCTGCGCTCGGGCGTGCACACCCACCCGTGGGGATGGTTGGCTCGGCTGGACGAGCTTGAGCCGGCGCCAGACGGATCCGGCCGATACCACCCAGACCACCTGGCGATGAAGGCCGAACAGCTCGAGCGAACCTACACCGGTTCGTGGCGCCAATACGCCAATCAGAAAGACTCCTGCGCGACCACGTCCCGCAAAGCCGACGCCTGCGAGTGCATCACGGAGGCGAGCACGTCGGCAACCTGACGCGGTGCGGCACCACGAGTACCCGGGCCATTACGCCCATGGTCGACGACCGCTGGAACCACGTCTCCGGCAGGCACTCCTTCCACCGCTGGGCCCAGTAGCGGGCGTTACTGGGCAACAACCGCCCTGACGCCCGGCATTGCAACGAGCGAACAGTAGGTGCTCGGCCGGCGAACGCGATCGCACACGCGAGCACGGCCTGCCCCGAGGTGTCTTCCAACTCCAGAACACGGCCGTGGCCCTGCGGCGCCGATAGCCCGGGACACAGCGCGTTGAGCTGATCGTGCAGCCGCTGCTGCGCGACCTTGCGCTCGGCGACCAAGCCCCGGCGATAGCGCACCGCAGCCCGCATCCCCTCGACCGGATCGTCGACCACCGCCCGGCCCTGGCCCTGCCGCGCCAGGTACGTCGACGCTGCGCAAAACCGATCGTCGGACTTGAACCGCCGCGACCCGAGCTGGGCGCGTGCGGCTGCGGTCTGCGACGGCGCGAACACGCGCACCGAGGACGGGAACCGCTCCTCCAACGCCCGCCCATGACCCGGGCAAAGCCCCGGGTCGCCTCGATAGCGACCACCGGAGCAGCGGCACCTGCCAGCCGCCGGATCGTGCCCGTCGCGTCATCCAGGCCAGGCTGCAGCGACGGCACCGACCTCGGCTCCTCGAGCAGCCCGGCGTCACCGGTGCTGACCACACCCGATGCGTCACCTTGCCCGGATCGATCGCCACCACCAGCGTCGAATCAGCCAACACCTGCTGCAACAAACCCGAACCCACCCCGACCTCCTCGCTGTCAACGACGCGAACACGCTGGCACTACAAGTCAGGAGCTATCAGCTGTCACCCACGCCCGCACGCCGACGGCGACTGATGCGCGCGTGTGAACCAAACACCACGGCGGTCCCCGGCCGGGACGGTGGGCTGCCCGTGCTGTCAGCCGGGTACCCACCTGGCTCGAGATATGCCGGACCGGCCTGTCCGGTCGGCCCGCTTCGAACTGCCCCCACCCCGTGACCCCCGGCCGGACGGCGCGCCACCCGAGACCGCCGCCCGGCCGGGCACCACCCACGCCAGGAGGACCTACGAGGTGCCCGACGACGACGAAACCATGATCCTGATCGCCGGCTGCATCGTCTGCGGCAACCTGTTCGCCAGCAACCCGAACACGGTGCCGTCGGTGTGGGTCAACGCCGAAACCCGATGCCCGGTCCGGCCCGACGCCACCCCGATCGGCCCGGGTGAGCCCGGCACCCAGCGCGAGCCGCTGCGTGACCGCTGTGCGACCGCTGCGCGCCGGTCGTCCAGGCCGCGGTGGGCCGCCCGGTGCCAGTTCGCAGCCAACCGTTCGAGCCCAAGCCAGGGTCGCTCAGAGGGGGTTTCTCGAGACCATCTCCGCCCTCGGCGTCACCACCGGGCCGACGATCTCCTGCAGCGGTAAGGGCGGTGGCCCGATTCGCCCACGCCGGCCAGCACCCGCGGCGGCCACCTCGAACCGCCATCCATCCGTCCAGTTGCCATAGAAGGGGAATAGCGGACTCTCACATCTCCGTCTGGAATGCGGCAAGCATCAACGCCGAAGAGCTGTCTGGTGCCAACGAATGTGGGCGGACTAGAAGTCTCGGCTGCCCCGCGGCTGAGTCTTTGCCGCTTTGTGAAGTCGTCTTCGGTCGGGCTGTCGCAGCGACCACCTGCGAAGTAGTCATCATAAGGAGAGGGCAATGTTGAATAGTGAGCAAGTAAACGCCGCCGTACACCATTACATATTCACGGCGTTGTGGTCGGAAGGTTGCAATGGAACGGCATCCTGGGCCGACCACAACGGTAATGGCTGCCGGGGTTCGGACTGTGACGTGTCACTCCTTTCACTCGGGTTTGCGCAAGCGGACGTGTCGTTGGACTCTCACACAACAATGCGGGAAGACGTAGCGGCGTTCATTTCCGGATGTGAATCTGAACGACCGGACATCTTTGACGGTATCGATCCCGAACAGGTGGGCCACGACTTCTGGCTCACCCGCAATCATCATGGGGCCGGTTTTTGGGACCGTGGTTTGGGTGAACGTGGCGAGTGGCTTACAAGGATGGCCGACCCATACGGCGACGCGTCTTTGTGGGTTGGCTCAGACAACCGCGTCCACTATCAGAACTGAGGGTTACAGGCAGGGTCCGGCACCGGACCGGAAACTTCTGATCTTGGAGGCTGGAATGACCATCGAAAACACGTCCCAGCGCGACCCGGCGATGCACGTGCTCGGCGCCTCAGTCGACGGCGTCTCCGGCTATGTCGGGTTCTCGGAGCTCGCCGGCCAGTACCAGGCTGTCCACTCCGACCGGCTCCCCACGAAGGGCAGCGACAACCCTGAACTTGCCGGCCTCGGGATCGCCCTCGGCGAGGTCGACGAACGCGACCCCCTGTTTCGGAAGGCCACCCTGCCGGCGGGGTGGACGCGTGCGGCGGCCGACGACAGCCGGGGCTCCCACCTCGTCGACCCGCTCGGCCGACGCCGAGGGGTCATCTTCTACAAGGCGGCGGGCGATTATGCCCAGGACCGGCTGGCGGAGTTGGGCTGGACGAAGGTGCTCGACGACATGGGCGCCCTGAAGTTCTTCAACACCACACCACCTGTTCGACCACGAGGTCCGCCTCATCGCCGACCGCTACGACCGAGGCGACAGCCTCGGACCGCCGTGGCCGAGCGGGACAGGAGTCTAGCCGAGCCGGCCGAGCGGCGACGGGCCAGCACCGCCGCCGAGGAGCTTCCACACGCCGGTAGCACCAGCTCGAGTTCCGCGGCCGGCAGCTTGTCTGGCCCAATCCCACCCGTTCGAGGGCACCGCAGAAGGTTTGCCGCAGGGCCCGCAGCACCAACCGCGCAGTCCTCGCGGGACCGCGCGTCCGGCCACCCCCGTTAAGGGACACCGCAGACTCTGCCGGACCCCCTTCAAGCGGGGCAGCCTCCGCAGTGTCCCGCCGTATCGGGAGCGAAGGATGCATCCCGAACGGGTCACCCGCCGCAGAACCGACGGAACAAGCCGGAAGCCGGCCTGTCCACGGACCAATTCGATGCCGTCCTATCTGGACGGAGGATCCGAACCCCGCCTGGGTGTACGAGTGCGCGGATCATCGCGGCCGAACGAGTGCAGCACCGTCGTACGCGACAGGCTGAGCAGCTCATCCAGGTCGGTGCAGATGAGGACCACGGCCGCCCCCGTGTCGGCTGCCGTGCGCAGCTGGCGACGAAGTTCGGCGGCCGGTTCCCAGCGGTGCCTCCCCGGGTCGGGCGCGGACGACCGCGGCGTCATCGCCCGGCCGGGCAGGTCCTGGCGCGCGGCTGGACTCGCGTCGAACAACCGCCCGTGGTAGCCGAACCGACCAACCGTGATCAGCCCCGTTGTGCGCGCCAGCCGTACGGCGCGTGCCGCCTGTGACGGCGGTCGCGGGAACGCGCTGCGACTGGCAGTTCCGGGGCTGGCACTCCGGCAGTTCCGGGGCTGGCACTCCGGAAACCACGGTCCCTGGCGAGGAATCACCTGTCAACGAACGCTGCCCTACGAGCACTGAAGTGGGTGCACGGGGACGCCCGCGATCCGACCGGCGCCCGATGCGGCGACGGGGACGTCGCTGAGGGGCCAGCGGCGTGACCTCGACGAAGACGAAGGGGAGCGCGATGGTGCGCACAAGGATCCTCGCCGCCCTGGCAGCTGCGGCACTGGCCGTGTCCGGCTGTACGGGGCCATTGCAGGGCGTGCGGGTGCAGGACGCACACGGCAACACGGCCGGCTGCGCGGAGCCGACCGCGGTACCGACCGGGCCGCTGGCGAGGCCGACCAGCTTCCAGCTGCGCTGCTGGGCGTCGCCGCCGCCGCCGTCGATCTCGCCGTCGCCGGTCGTGTCGGTCAGCCAGAGTCCGGTGCCGTCGCCGGCGGGACCGCTGCCGAACATCCGCGGCGGTTACTACTTGGGCGGCAACGCGAACATGGCCGCGGACGTCGCCGGCATGAACCTGGAGTCGTTCACCCAGTACCGGTCGCTGGGGTCGCGGCTGGTCTTCCCCGGCTGGGAGCCCAGCTATGGCTACCTGCGGCCCTGGGTGAACGGCGGGGTGGCCGGCAACTTCGTGGTCGAACTGGTCTGCTTTCAGACCGCGGACTGCGCGGCGAAGTCATTCCAGGTAGAGGGCGTCACCTACGTGGTGCCGGCGGGCAACAGCAACCGCAACCACGGCGGCTGCGGCGGCCGCGCTCAGCAGGCCAGCCTCGGCTACGGGCAGCTCGCCAGCGGCCACCTCGACGGGCTGCTGCACACCGCACTGGCGCAGACCCGCGAGTTCACCGGGCCGCTGGTTTTCCACCTGTACTCCGAGGTGGACACCGACGCCGAGTGTGGCACCGTGGAAGGCGGCGTCTTCTACGACCGCACCGCCAGCAACGCCCGCGCCGCCGCCGCCGCCGCGTACGCGATCAGCTGGCTGCGCAACCCGTGCGCATTCGAGCCGGCACCGTGCACCATCGCCCCGGCCGGGCCCAACGTGTCTTTCACCGTCGGCATGGGAGGGTTCCACCCGACCAGCTACAACCAGGTCTACACACCGGCGGTCAGGGGACTGGTGGACTTCTACAACGTCAACACCTACTGGCGGCATGCCGGCTCGAGCTGGAAGACGGAGCTGGGCGTCGACCTGGCCAACGTGCGCAAGGCCGGCTGGCCGATACATCCGGTGCTGATCACCGAGTTCGGCACCCCGGTCACCGCTGCCAGCGGCACCTGGACGACCACGCAGGCCGCCCGCATCGAGCAGTTCCCCGCCGCCGTGAGGGACGTGAACCGGGCGGCGGACGGTGACGCCGACGTCGTGATCGCCAACTACTTCAACTCCAACAACGCTTGGGCGACGTTGAACCCGAAGGCAGACGGACTGGCCGCGCTGCGACGCGCGTACGACGACCCGCTGTTCTCTGTTCAGGGGGAGTAGGACGGCGGCCATGACACAGCGGCGGTGCCGCACTTCCAGATGCTGCGCCGGCTCCGGCTCGCCGCTCGACCGACCCGCCGAGGGAAGGTGACTGTAGGCTGCGTCGCGGTCGTGGCCCACCTCAACGGTGCGGTCCTGGGTGCGGGGTCCCGGCGTAGCGGTGGTCACGGTTCTCGCGCTTCCCGCACCGGCGCGCCCGCAGATCTGAACCTGCCCACCGGGGTCAGTAAACTGCCGCGCCCTGATGAGCCGCGGCGAACCGAGGGCCGCACCGCCGTTTCGTTCCAGCGGCGCCGCGGCCGATCATCTGAAATTGCCTCGACTCCCAGTACTGGTGCACCGGGGCCCGGTAACCGACGCGTCGGTGGGGAGCAGCCGCATCGCAACGCCCGCAGTCGGCTGGGGCGAGCACCCGCATGATGGCGACCTTGGTCGCCGACATCGCCCGTACCCTCGAACGGTACGTGAGCGAGACGACGGTGCTGCTGCACGCCCGCCGGGATCGGCGACCATCCGGACCATGTCGCGGCCGCCGTGGCAGCGCGGCTTCTGGCACTGTCGGTCCTGCAGGTCTGGACAGACGCGAAAGCCCTTGTTACCAAGTGGGCCAACGCCCACAAGGAGTCACCGTTGCGAGTTCGTGCGACCTGCCGACGATCACGATGCCTGACGTCGTTGTGGTCTCCGCCCACCTCGACGACGCCGTCCTTAGCCGGTGGGGCGCGCTTGGCCCGGGCGTAACAGTCGTCACTGTCTTCGCGGTGCTTCCCCGCGGCGGAACACTCACCGCTCTGGACCGCGTCCACATGGCGAGGGACTCCCGGGACATGGCGCGCAGCAGCCCGGCGTCATCGACTCGCGCGAGCACGGGATCAGGGACTCCCGGGACCGGTGCAGCAGCGGCGGGCGGAGGACCGCGCAGCCGTAACGTCCAGCGGCGCCACCGCCGAACATCTGGACTTCCTCGACTACCAGTACCGGGCGAAGCTCACTCGGGAAACCGAAACGCTGATCGAGCAGCAGCCTCATCACTTCGCCCGGCTGGTCGCCGCCGCTAGAGAGCACCCCGACGACGATGACTTGGTTCCCGAGATCGCCGCCGCGCTTCGACGGCATGTCAGCCGCAGGATGGTCGTGCACGCCCCATTGGGGCTCGGTGACCATCCCGACCACATCGCGGTCGCCGCGGCAGTGGGCTTGCTTGCTGGCACCGTCGGTCCAGGAGGTGCTGCGGTACGCCGACAGCCCATATGTCTTCCGCCACGGGACGCCGTACTGGCTGACGGACGAGCCGGCCACCGGCTCACGCGACCAGGTCGCCGCCGCCCTCGCCCGCATGGACAACGGCCAGGACCTGCGCCTGCACCCCGTCGTGCTGCCGCCGGCCGTGGCGGAGCAGAAGGTCGCACCGGGCGTCCGCAGCCTGACAACAAGGAGAGCCTCACGTCATGGCAACCCAAAACCGTCCGATCATCCCAGCCGACGTGCGCCAGTACGGCAACATCCGCGTACGCATGGTCGTCATGGCCAGCAAGCACCTCGACACCGATCAGGTACTCGTCGGCGATCTCGTCGGCGTCGTGCGCCGCGTCGACGGCAAGCGGGCGTACGAGGCGATTCTGATCGACGTTCTCGGCCGCGGGTACGCGATCTCGCTGCGCCGGATCCGCAGCATCGACCCGTACGGGCCGAACCACCCGCCCGTCTACCAGATCACCCGCGACCCGGCCCCGAAACACGTGAACAGCTGGGGGTGGATCGACGTCGGCGCCGTTCGCAACGCTCTACCGGAGGCGCTAGCTCAGGACGAGTTGGGCTATCTGTGGGTCAACGGCGACGTCGTCCCGTGTTTTCGGATTCCCACCGAGACCGACGCCAGACCCGCCGCCCTGGTGTTCTGGACCAAGACCGGCGTAGGCCTGTGGGTCCACCCGAAGTCGCTCGCGTCCTTGCAGTCGATCAGCCGACTGGACATGACACCAGATCAATGGCTGCCCGTAACCGAGACCCCGGCAGAGCCGCCCCCGTTCGTCAAGCAAGGGTTATGACCGAGCACCAGCGCTCGGGCGAGCTGCGGACGGTGGAACAGGCAGCCACCTACTGGGGTGTCACCCCGTCCCGAGCACGCCATCCGCGCCAGCCGCCAGATCAAACGCGTCAGCGGCTACCCGTAACACGAGGTCATGGCCGGTCGTACTGAGGCAGGGCGCCCGGACCGATCTCGCTGCGCCGTCCAGGCGCCGGCAGCACGAGGGCACCACCGAGCGAGGCGAATCCACTCCTCCGCCGACGTCGAAGCAAAGGGGAGCGGGGCGCCTGAGTCCGCAGGGCAGCCGGCCGCTGGGGAGTGCGGCACACCCGCAACGCCCCGTGCACCGGTGTGAGGGCCGCCCACCGCCGCACGGCCTTGCCCGTTGTTCCCCGCCTGACCCGTGCCGCCGCCTGGCTGACCGTACCCGGTTTCGTTTCGCAGCGGCCCCCCACGGCGTAAGCGCGCGGCCACGGGTCCTCAATGAAGAAGGGACACCTACTATGACCGACCCCGAAAAGGCGAATCCGCTGGCCCTGCTCGTGCAGGTCGAGAAAAGACGCGACCAGGCGCGAATCACGGCGCAGGTGGTGGTCGTCCAGCCCGACGGCGAGCTGCACGCCCCGCTGTGGACCTCTGGCGGCTTCGGCCGTGGGGCTGAATTCGATGGACTGGAGTACGGCGCCTATGTCGACTGGCACGACCAGGATGCACGCATCGAAAAGCAGGACGTCTGGGGCGCCAACGCCAGCTACTCGGTGCACAGAATCGGCAGTGCTCGGCATGCCCGGCGCATCGCGGCCGTGCTCGATCGCATCGCGCGCGGCATGGACAAGATGAACAAAGCCGAAGGCCATCTACCCGACGACGACTTCGGCGCCCAAGTTACCCGGCTGGGCCGAATCCTCGGTTTCAAGACCATCTACGTCCGGCTGCCCAACCGGGTCAGGGAAGTGTCCGGCCAGACGTACCGAGCCGTGACCGGTGCCGACCTGCAGTCCTGGGTTGCGATGGCCGTGCAGGACATCCAGAACGGCGAGCTCGCCAACTACCTGCCGAACCGCCGGTAACCGCCGCCCGTCCGACCCTGGCGACAGGAGGTGACAGCCCACGGGCTGGACCCCACTGCACCCCCGCCCGGCATAACCGACCGGGCGTATGCCGGTGGCAGCGCCAAAGCACAGCGATCCAGTAACCAATGGCCGGGGTGCGCGGCCAGGAGCCGCACACCCCGGCGAAGCCAATCCGAACCAGATGACTGGAGGAATCCGAGCGTGTGGACGAATGACACGGTGCAGTTCGCCCGACTGATCGCCGAAATGGAGGCGGCCGGCGCGTTCACCGATGACCTGCTGGCCGACCTGGCAACGTCGATGGACTTGCGGCCAAGCGACGTGCTCGAGGTGAAGGACCGGGCGGTGCGGCTGTGGGAGGAGGCAATAGAGCACGCCAATCCGGCTGCCTGGATCGAAGAGGTCTTCGG
>Ga0075430_100005918_pt1 | contig 10331 bp, 7 predicted proteins | sample RhiMetdeltSRZDD4_FD_75294 | JGI IMG/M metagenome (GOLD analysis project Ga0075430, IMG submission 75294) | Populus rhizosphere microbial communities from Tennessee, USA - Rhizosphere MetaG P. deltoides SRZDD4 | ecosystem: Host-associated > Plants > Roots > Rhizosphere > Soil | place: USA...
GGCCACATCGTCGGCGGTGATGTGCGGCTGATGCGACACCGCCCGCAGCACGGCCAAGCGCTGCGCCGTGACCTGGATACCGCGTTGACGGAGGAGATCCGCGGGCGTATCGGGCATAGCCCACTAGACTAGATCAAAGGTTGGAATGATTCAAAGTGGCCCGCGTGGGCTCTCAGCCGTCGTTGACGAGGTGCCAACCCGCGTGCTAGTGATATGTCGAAGCGGAAGGTATCTGCACCGACACATGTCACCAGCCAAAGCCGATTTGCCGCAGGGCACGCTCGACCTGCTGATCCTGACCATCGTGGCCAATGGCCCGCAGCATGGCTACGCCATCGCGCAGCGGCTGCAGCGAATCTCCAACGACGCCATCCAGGTGCGCCAGGGCTCGCTGTACCCGGCGCTGCATCGTCTCGACAACCGCGGTCTGCTTGCCACCGAGTGGCGACAATCGGAAACCGGGCGCGACGCCAAGTACTACCGCCTGACAAAAAAGGGGCGCGCCGAGCTCGAACGTGAACGCGCGAGATGGCGTCAGTTCACCCGCGCCATCAACGTCGTCCTTCGCACAGCCGGTAATGAAACCTAAGGTATGGGCTGGCTACAAAACGTCTGGCGGCGTCGATCGCAGGAGCGGGAGCTCGACGCCGAGCTGCAGTTTCATATCGATCGCCAAATTGATGTCCTCGTCCAGGAAGGACTGTCGCGCGACGAGGCGCGGCGGCGCGTGCAGCTCGAGTTCGGCGGCTTGGAGCTGACGAAGGACGAATGCCGCGACGTCCGGCCGCTGCGCTGGCTCGACGATTTGATGCGGGACGTGCCACTCGGCCTTCGCGGTCTTGCCCGCGAGCGGCTGTTTGCGATCTCGGTGACGGCCATTCTGGGCGTCGGCATCGGCACGAGCGTGACCATGTTCAGCGTCTTGAATGCGGTCGTGCTGCGGCCGTTGCCGTATGCCCGACCGGGCGAACTGGCGACCATCAACACGCACTTGATCGTTCAGAACCGGTGGGACGGTACGTCAATGGCCAATCTGGTCGATTGGCGCGAACAGAGCAAGGCGTTTGCCTCGATGACGTTTCACCGCCGTACGAGCGTTACGCAGGTCACGTTTACGGGATTCGACGCGCCGCAACGCGCGCAGGAAGGCCTGGTCGGCCCGGAGTTCTTCGATCTGCTCGGCACGCCTGCCCTCGTCGGCCGCACGTTCTCGCGAGAGGAATTCGATCGGAAGGACCGCGTAGTCGTGTTGAGTGAGGGCCTCTGGCGCGAACAGTTCGGCGGCTCCGGATCTGTGCTCGATCTGAAGTTGACGGTTGAAGGTGAAGAGCACCTGATCATCGGCGTGATGCCGCACGCCTTTCAGCTTCCCACGCGCGAGACACGACTGTGGCGGCCGTTGTCGCTGCTGCCCTTGTGGCCCGGGGCGTTGTCCGTTCGCGATAGCGATCAATTCGAGGTCCTCGGCCGCCTGGCGCCGGGAGTACGGTTCGAAGAAGCCGCTGCCGAAATGCAGGTGATTGGCGCGCGGCTTCGACAGGCGCACGCGGTCAACGCCAACGTCGACATCCGGCTCGTTCCGCTCGTCGATCACGTCATCGGCGAACGCACGCGCCGAGGGATGTGGCTTGGCTTCGGCGCCGTCGTTTCGCTCTTGGCAATCGCGTGCGCCAATGTGGCCGGCCTGCTGACGGCGCGCGCCGCGCGGCGGCGGCGCGAGCTGGCGGTGCGATCGGCCCTCGGTGCCGGCCGCGCACGGCTCGTGCGACAGCTTTTGGCAGAGTGCGTCGGTCTCTGGATGGTCACGAGCGCGGTTGGAGTGCTTCTCGCGCATATCCTGATTCGCCTGCTCTTGGCGTACGGACCGCGGGCGCTGCCACGCATCGACGAAGTGAGCCTCGACCCGCTTGCCGTCGCCTTTCTCGGCGGGCTTGTCGTGGTTTTCGCGTGCGGCACGGTTCCGGCGCTCGCGGCCGCCAAGGCGGACGCCGGCGCTGCGTTCAGCACGCGCGATCGATCGAGCCTCCCACGCCATCGGCTCCAGGACTTCCTCGTCGCTGCGCAGGTCGCCGGCGCACTCATGCTCGTCGTCGGCGCGGTACTTTTCGCGCAGAGCTTTCTTCGCGCGCAGAGCGAGGATCCGGGATATCCGGCAGAAAAGCTCATCATCGTGCCGCTCGATCTGCCGAGACAGCGTTATCCGGGCCGGCCGGAGGTGATCGCATTCTTCCGTGAGGCCCGCGAACGAATCGGACGGCTGCCAGGCGCCGTGGCGGTCGGAGGTATCACTGATTTTTTCATCTCGCGCAACGCCGATCAGTGGGTCACCGTCGAAGGACAGCCCGCGGGCCGCGACGCAGGCGCACCGCGCCTCGCGGTCGAAGGCGTGACGCCTGGGTACTTCCGTGACGCGGGCATTGATCTCGTCGAGGGACGTGAGTTCGAGGTCCGCGACTACGAAGATGGCGCACCTGACGTCTACATCGTCAACGAGACGCTCGCGCGACGCTTCTGGCCAGGGCAAAGCGCCGTTGGCAAGCGCCTCGTCGGCGGAGAGCGACCGCCGAAAGACGGCCGCTGGGCCACGGTGATTGGCGTTGTACGCGACATTCGTCGCGAGAGCCTGGATGTCACCCCGATCATGCTGGGATTCATTCCGGCATTTCCTCGGACCATGGATCTCACGATCCGGGTCGCGGGCGATGCCGCGCCGCTGATCGCGGCGGTGCGCAGCGAACTCCGCGCGATCGATTCTGCCGTTCCGTTCACGCAGATGTTCACGGCGAACGGCCGATTGGCGGAGCGGCTGGATGGACGCCGGTTCGAGACGCAGGTGCTGGGCGTGTTTGCAGGCATCGCCCTGCTGCTGGCGGGCGCGGGGCTCTATGCCCTGCTGGCCTATCAGGTGGCCCTGCGCACTCGCGAAATCGGCATTCGATCGGCGCTGGGCGCGTCGCGGGAGTCGATCGTCAGACTGTTCTTGGCACGCGGGCTACGACTTGCCGGCATTGGTGCCGTCCTCGGACTCGGCAGCGCAATATCGGCGGCTCGGCTGCTGCAAAGCCTGCTCTACGAGACGCCGGTGATCAACTGGCGCGGGTACGCTATGGCTGCCGCGTTCATGCTGCTCGTCGCCGCCCTTGCCACGTACCTCCCCGCACGGCGTGCCGCCGACGTCAACGCTCTTACCGCCCTTCGCAGCGAGTAGCCCCGTTCTAGCAGCCCGTCGTGGCTTCAGCGACGCGCAAACATTCGTTTGATAGGCTCTAGTCGTATCCGAGGAGCGCTGATGCCGACGTCGAATGAAGTCGTACGCTACGGGCTGGTCCTGGTTTCTGCGATGTGGCTTGCCGGGCAGGGCGCACACGCGACAGCCTCGGCGGCCGCGACCACGATCCTTGAATCCTCCACACTGAGGCTCGAGGTGACGGAGTCGCCGTACTCGTACGCGATCGTGGAAAAGCGATCGGGACAGGTGCTCCTGCGCCAGTCGGGACAACAATCGACGCCGGCGGCGCACGATCCGTGAGTACGGCCGCAATCGGCAGGAAGACGGCGACGATGCTCGAGGGGACGCTCGGCTTCGCCGGTTCGACCGACACGGCGCGCATCCGGTGGACGTTCGTCAAGCCGGACGTCGTGCGCATCGAGCTGGGTCACGACAAGGCGGCGAGCATCACGGAAGCCTTCCTCGATCAGGGCGAGCGCAACTACGGACTCTGGGAGTACTCGTACTACGGCACCGGCGGCGCGCTCGACAACCGCGGCGCCAACAACCAACCGCTGCTCGGACTTTCAGGACCGCCGGTGGGGAGCGGCGATCCGAGCGGGCGCGCGCCCTTCTACCTCACGTCGCGAAAATACGGCATCTATGCGGACACGCTTGCGTCGGGCCGCGCCACGATCGCCGTGAAGGATCGAACGAGCCTGACGTTCGACACCGCGACACTCACGTACTACGTCATCCACGGCGAGACGCCGGCGGACATCCTTCGGCACTACAACCAGCTCGCGGGCGGCTCGCTGATGCCGCCGCTCTGGGCCTTCGATCCTATCTGGTGGCGCGACGATCATCACGCCGACTTCGCGGCCAACGGCGTGACCAACGCGCAGGCCCTCGTCAAGAAGGACGCCGACAACCTTCAGCGTCTGCGCCTTCCCGCATCGGCGATCTGGCTCGATCGTCCGTACGGAAGCGGTGGCGGCGGACTCGGGGGCTGGGGCAACTTTGACTTCGATCCGGGTCCGACGGGTTTTCCAAACCCCGACGAGATGGTGGCCGACCTGCGCCAGCGCAACATGTACCTGATTGGTTGGATCGCGAACCGCGCGAACAACACGATGCTCACCGATCCGCTGTTCGCCCGCGGAATTTTCGGTCCGGCCAACGGATTCACGGGAAACTTCACGACGACCCCGGGATTGGACCTGCGGCAACCGGAGGTGTTCAACCATTTCAAGAATCAATTGCGCGATGGCTACGTGAAGCGCGGCATGCGTGGCTTCAAGATCGACCGCGGAGAACAGGGCGAGATGCCGGCCTCGCTCCAGAGCGAGCTCGCGATTCTGACGGCGAAAGCTGCGTACGACGCGACGTCAGAGGTGCTGGGCGCCGAAGGATTCACGTTCGCACGGAACGTCTACGATCGGGCGCGCAAGTATGTCGGCGTCTGGAACGGCGATTCCGACGCCACTCTGGAGGGAATGTCCGATTCGCTGAAACAGCTCCTCCGGCTCGGGCCGATCATGTATTCGATGGTGGGTTCCGACACCGGCGGCTACGGCCGCAGCCCCAACGCCGAGACGTTCGCGCGGTGGCTTGCGCTGAGCGCCTACTCACCGATGATGGAGATTTTGATCGGGCCCAATCGAACGCCATGGTACAGCTACAACTCGGGACCGAATGCCAACTCGCAGCTCCTCGACATCACCCGCACGTTCACCCAGGAACACCACGATCTGATTCCGTACATCCGTTCGCTCGTCTATGCCTCCACGCAGACGGGCATGCCCGCGATGCGGATGATGCCGCTGGCATTTCCCGAGGATTCTGCGGTAGCCGACATGTTCGACGAATACATGTTTGGCGATGCGCTTCTCATCGCGCCGGTGCTCACCGCGGGTGCAACCAGCCGATCCGTCTACCTGCCTCGCGGCGGGTGGATCGACTCCAACGACGGGAAGACACGGCACACCGGCCCAATCACCATCACCGGGCGCGCGCCGATCGACATGATTCCGCGCTACGTGAGAGCCGGCTCGATCGTTCCGCGCGGCGACATCCTGCAGTCGAACAACAACTGGACCCCGAGCTGGAAGCCCGCGCTGCGGGTAGAGTTCTATCCTGCCGAGCGCATCGCGAGCCGATTCGATTACTACACCGGCACGCGCGTCGTCCCGATGACGGGCTCGATGTCGAGCACAATGGTGAGCTGGCAGACCGGAGACCTGGGCGTCACCGGTGTGCTCGAAGTGCGCGGCATCGATCGCTACACGTCGGTGCGGCGCAACAACCAGACGCTCGGGCCGAACGACTTTCAGTACGACGCGGCCACTCGAGTGCTGACAATTCCACTGAGCGGCGCGACGTCAGTCCAGATCCGGCGCTGAACCCGCGCCGCCGTCATCCTTTTTCAGCCCTTTTCAGCGACCCTTCACGACACCAGCCGGGCCTCCTGGCAAGCTTGACGCTGGAGGTCATGTGGGCAAAGTCCGGCGGAAAGTAGTTGCAGCGGTTGCGGCTGCAGCACTCGCATCCGCCGGTTGCGCGGGTAATCTTCGCCACACGACTGAACCATCTCCATCGGCTCGCGACAACTGACCCGCCGTGATGCGGTTGCGAATCGGAACGTTCGTGAGGGTTGAAGAGCGTTCAGGCGCGTGGACGATCGGACATCTCGTTGCCAAAGAGCCGCAAGGAATTACGGTCGACGACGAGATCGCTTACAGGCCTCTTTCGAGATCGGAGATCCGCCGGGTTCTGATGGAACACCATCACGGACAGTGGACCGGGATCAAAGACGTGGCAGTTGGCGCGTTGGCAGGCGGCGTCATTGGCGGACTGGCCGCTCCCAAGCACCGTGCGCTCGCAGCGACGGCCCTCGCCGCCGTGGGAGCGGTCGCGGGTCTTGTCCTCGCCGCCATGACGATGATCCTCAAGGAGGTCAACAGCGCCTCGGTGGACGAAGTCCTCGTGTACTACAAAGAACTAGTGTGATTTATTGCGTGAGCGTTGCAAGCAGGTCTTCCAGCATCGCCGGCGCGAGCGGCTTCGTGAAGTGACTGTCGCATCCCGCTTCCTGCGCCTTCTGACGATCCTCTTCCTGGCCCCATCCGGTCACGGCCGCAATATGGACGTGATTGAACTCCGCCATTCCTCGTAATGCCCGCGCGACAGCGTAGCCGTTCATCACCGGCAGGCCGATGTCCAGAAAAATCACGTCAGGTCCGAACTGGGTGGCTGTCGTGATCGCGGTAGCGCCATCATGAGCCAGCCTGGTGACGTGGCCGAGATGCGACACCGCAAGCTCCAACATCTCCGCAGCATCCAGATTGTCTTCGACAATGAGGACGCGAAGATGGCGCCCCGCCGCGCCATGGGGCCGCTCAGCCGGCACGGCCGCCACGACCGGCATCGCCGTCGCCGGCAGACGGATTTCGACCTCCGTTCCCTGGCCCGTTCCGGGGCTCTTGATGTCGATTTTGCCTTGGTGCATCTCCACTAACCGTCGCGCCAACGTCAAGCCGATACCGAGGCCGCCGGTGGATCGCTCGAGAACCGGCTCCGACTGATGGAACATGTCGAACACCCGCGGGAGGACGTCGGCGGCGATTCCCGTCCCCGTATCGCGGATGCGCACGATCGCCTCATTGGACTGTTGGTCGGCAGTGAACCAGATGTGGCCGCCCGGAGGCGTGAATTTCACGGCGTTGTTGAGAACGTTAGCAAAGACCTGCACGAGCCGCGCACCGTCACCGTTGACCTGAACAGGCGCGGACGGCAGTTGCACGTGCACCGTGTGCTCCGCTGCTGCGGCGGCGGCCGTGATCGATTCGACGGCCGTCCCCATCAAAGACGCAAGATCGAGCGATTCACGACGCAACTGGATTTTGTTCGCCGTGATACGAGACACATCCAGCAGGTCATCGACGAGTCGCACGAGTTGTCCGACCTGCCGGTCGATTACGTCCCGAGCGCGTGCCGCGGTCGCGCGAGGACTGTCGATCTTCAGCGCCTCCAGCGCGAACCGTATCGGGGCGAGCGGGTTTCGGAGCTCGTGCGCAAGCGTCGCAAGGAACTCGTCCTTCCGTTGATCCTGTTCGAGGAGTTTAGCGGTACGGTCACGAACCCGCACTTCCAGCTCTCGATTCAGCGCTTCCGCGTCACCCTTGGCGGTCTGGAGACTCTCGATGAGATCGTGCTTGTCGAATCTCAATCTGAAGGAGGCTGCAATCGCACGATGGAATCGCCACGCGGTCAGGACCACGGCGACAGTAAACACCGCAGCCAGCAGTCCCATGATCAGGTGGTCTTCATCTCCCATGCTCGCCAGGCGCAAGGAAGTGGGAACACCTATCGGCAACAGGAACGAGAGGAACGCCTCCGGTCTTGCCGCCATGGTGGAGGCACCACCGAGCATGACACCGCCCACGGCGAACACCAGGAGGATCTCGTTCATCGGTCTGGCTGATGGGTAGAGCACGATCGCACCGCCACCCCAACCAACAGCCAGCAACGCGGCGCCGACGACGAACAGCGTGTTCCATCGACGATGCTCTGTGTCTCTCGCGGCTGCGCGCCAATACCGGTGCACAATCAGGGACCTCGCCGCGGATACAAGCAGCATGTAGACGACCCACGCCGACACAGCGACACGCTGACCCAAGCGCCAGTGGGCGTAGGCCACGACCGACGCGATAACGACGGTGACTGCGATTCCAGTGGTCGCGTTCTCGTAGAGCAGGCGAGTTTCCGCCGCGTGCACCTGGCGGTTCCGTTGATCTTCAGCCGGGCCTTGCATGCGAACCGTGGAATTAATCGTAAGCGATCGCGGATCGAACGTGGATCGTGTTTCGGATGTTGTGGCTGTGCGGATTGCGCACAAGGCGCCGAGCATTTCTACGGCCCGGCTTGTGCGATCGCAGCCGCAGACAAACGTACTTATTCGACGCGAGCGCCTATTGCTTCACCCAGCGGCCGTCCGCGACGAACCTGACGCCATCTTTGGCGACGAGCATGACCCGCGACATCGCGAACGGTCCTTGGTCGACTCGGCCTCGGTACAGGATGAAATCGGCCCGGTTGCCGACCGCAAGTCGTCCCACGTCGGGCGTCCGGAGCAGGCGCGCGCCGTGCTCGGTCGCCGCGGCCAGCGCCTCGCGATGCGTCGCGCCGAGTGCGCGCCAGGCCTCGAGCTCCCACCAGATCGCGCCTGACGGAAAGTGCAGCGTGGATCCGGCATCGGATCCGATCGCCATAGGCATCTTCAAGCCTCGCAGCTGGCGGAATTTCGTCGGTAAAGACGCCATCACCTCTTCAGAACGCGGTCCTTCAGGACCGGCAAGATCTTTTCTGGCGTTGGCCATCACGAATTCGCGATCCGTGGTGGAGAGGAGCTCGAAGTTGTCCGGTCGTTCGAGGAGTGCTGGACTCCTGCGATACGCCGTGGTCCGATACGGAACGCCGGGAGTCGGAACGAGCACGAGATCGCGCTGAGACCGGATCCTGTCGAGGATCTCATTCGAATAGCGCGGCGAAGCCGAACGATCGAAGTAGTCGAGCGTGTCGGGACGGAGTGTCAGCGCGGCGGCGATCTCGGCCGGAGTGTTGCCGGCGGACATGAGGCGGACGCCCGCCTTCCGTGCCGCGGCGGCAATCGCGGTCAGGACGTCCACCGGGAACTTGTCCGCGTCGTGGATCGCGACCCACTCGACACCGGCCTTGCCGAACTGCTCGATTCTTGCCGTCGCGGCGTCGGCGTTCTTCGCGCCTTGAAAGTTGCCGGTGTCGCGATTCGACGCACCGCTCAATCCTGGCCCGCCGATCTGCAGCCTCGGCATCGCCGCACACGGCTCCGTAGATTGCGCTTTCAACCGGACCGCAACGTCCAGCGTCGCGAGATGCAGGCGTCCAGACGTCACGCCCGATCGAAGCAGCTGTTGGCCAGCAATGGATTCAAGTTCGGTGCGCGGCCGCTCTGGCGCGAGACCGCCCGGAATCGTGAGGTGCAGGTGGGCGTCGACGAATCCGGGGAGCAGGGTGTGACCGGTGCCGTCGATCCTTGCGATTCCACCGGCGTTGCCGCGGCGTGTTGGCTCAATAGCGGCTATACGGCCGTCTCGAACGAGCACATCGCGGCGCCTGAGCGTGTTCGCGGCGGTCCACACGTCGACGTTCTGAATGCGCAGTGGCGAGGAGTCACACGCCTGCGGGACCGGTCGTGCCGGTATGAGCGAGGCGTAGAGAGCGAATCCGCCGGCGGCAAGAAGCGTCGAACGCACAAGTGATTATTTGCCGCGCGCCAGCGAACGTATCACTGCAGCCTCAGATCCTTTGCCTTCAGCGCCCGATAACAGTCCGGCAGGTCGAAGCTCGCCAGCACACCGGGCGGCATGCCGGACAACGGCCACTTGTAATCGCGTGATTCGGCGATTTCAGCGTAGGACGCCGGCGCGTGTTTCAGTGTCACTCGCTTGACATGAGGCGAGAGCAGCGCAGCGAATGCGGCCGGCGCGGCGCTCTGACCGCGCGCGGCAAGATGCACCTGGTCGTAGCCCCATGACGCGAGCCAATCGAGTACGCGCAGGACATCGAACGTTCGCTGGCCGATGTAGGGATAGTCGATGAGGAGTCCGTGCGAAGAGTAGAAGTAGTCGGTGTTGTACTCGTCGCTGTTGTTCAGGCTCGTCGTCTGCGGAGCCGACTCGCCGATGCCGCGCACGTCGCACGTGTGGAACGCCGCTTCGGGTTCGGCGTCGATGAGCTCACGTACGAGCGATTCGCTTCGCAGTTCGCCGTCCGCTGACTGATCGGAGACGTAGAGGATCGCCCTGTGCGTCTCGCGCGGCGGCCTCGAGAGAAGCGGCTCCTTGGTGAGCCTGTAGACCAGCGCGTGCACGCCTCGATCGGTCTCGACCATGTAGGGCAGCGCGAAACGCATCGGATACTTGCGATCGGGCAGCGGGCGCAGGATACGGAACTCCGGCACACCGCTGCGATCGGGAAGTCTGAGCGTCTGCGCGATCGCTTGACCGAGCGCTGCTGGGTCGAGACTGCGTCGTCTTGACGCGAGCAGCTTCGACTTCTCGCGGGTGAACGCATCAATCGATTT
>Ga0075430_100005920_pt1 | contig 10330 bp, 9 predicted proteins | sample RhiMetdeltSRZDD4_FD_75294 | JGI IMG/M metagenome (GOLD analysis project Ga0075430, IMG submission 75294) | Populus rhizosphere microbial communities from Tennessee, USA - Rhizosphere MetaG P. deltoides SRZDD4 | ecosystem: Host-associated > Plants > Roots > Rhizosphere > Soil | place: USA...
CGCTTGATGTTGGTGCGCAGGATCTCGTAGTCCTCCCCCAGGCCTCGCACCAGTTCGGCGGGATTCGCCGGACGCCCGTGGGCGACGAAGAAGTTGCGCTCGCCCGAGAACACGTCGTCCACTCCGCTGAAGCCCTGCGCCACCATGGTCGCCGCCGTGACGCCGTTGCGCGCCGGCATGCCGCCGAAGTCGAACGCCTTCTCGACATGCTCCTCGTCGCGCATCCAGCAGGAGATCCCCGATGCCTGCTGAGCTGCGTAGGAAAGGAGGTATCGAGCTTGACGCTCGTTGACCTTTACCAAAGAACCCGCTGCGGCCGCCGCGCCGAAGGTCGGGCCGTAGCTGTGGGTCGAGAGCCCATCCTCGCGGAACTTGAAGGCGTTGAGCGACATCGTCAGGCGGGTCGCCACGTCGTAGCCCAGGGCAACCGCGCGCAGTAACGCTTCTCCGCTCCTACCTTCCTTCTCTGCAACGGCAAGGGCTGCCGGGACGATGCCGCAGCCCGGATGCATCACCGAGGGCGCGTGCGAGTCGTCGGTTTCGTCCGCGTGCGCGCACATGCCGTTGGCGAGCGCGGCGTTGATCGCGGTGGTGACGATGCGGCTGCCGATGACGCAGGCTTCCTTCGTGCCGCCAAGAGTCCTGACGTACGCGATGCCCTTGCGGCCGGGCAGCAGCCGCGACCCGGACACCATCGCCGCGATCGTGTCGAGGACGTGATGCTTGGTTCTTTCAAGAACTTCCGAAGGCAAAGCCTGTCGAGGCGCGGCGGCGATATAGGCGCTCAAGCGCTGCATCACCGGAGAAACGCTCACGGCAGGTAGCCGCCGCCGTTCACATGGATCGCCTGCCCCGTGATGTAGCGCGCATCCGGCCCGCACAGCATGCGCACCATCGCCGCGACCTCCTCGGGCTCGCCGCGGCGGCCGATCGGCGGCGGCTGGCGCCGGTGGTCCGGCCGGTCGGGCACGCCAGGAAGCCCGCGCTGGCTGTCGATGGTGCCCGGCACCACGCAGTTCACCGTGATCTTGTGGGGCGCGAGGTCGAGCGCCAGCGCCTTGGTCAGGCCGGCCAGGCCCGCCTTGGCGGCAACCACATGCGCGCGCTCGGCGGCGCCCCGGTGAGCGGTCTGGCCGCCGATGTTGACGATGGTGCCGCCGCCGGCCTTGATCAGGTGCGGCAGCGCGGCCTGCGCGCACAGGAACGAGCCATCGAGGACGATGGCCAGCACGTTTTTCCATTCTTCATAGCTGATGGCGGAAAAAGCGGTTTCATGCCGGACCGCCGCGTTGTTCACCAGGAAATCGAGCCGGCCGAAATGCTTGACCGTCGCCTCGACCAGAACCTTGACTTCTTCGGGCCTGGTGATGTCCGCGATGTGCAGGGCCGAGCTGGAGCCGATCATCTCCACGGTCTTCTCGGCCTCGGCGCGCGAGGTCTTCGCGTTCACCATCACTGCCGCGCCTCCTGCCGCGAGCGAGCGCGCGATCGCGCGGCCGATGTTGCGCGCCGCCCCGGTGACCAGGGCGACCTTGCCGGCGAGCTCGGTGCCGGGCCTCAATCCGATGGTGCTGGGCAATGCCTTCTCCTAGCGGCTGACAGTGGGTAACCAGGTAGCGAGGGGTGGAATATAGATCACCAGCAGGATCAGCAGCACCACGCAGGCGATGAACGGCAGGCCGGCGAGGTAGATGTCGCGCATGCGCGTTCCGGGGGGAGAAACGCCCTTCATGACGAACAGCAGCAGGCCGAACGGCGGCATGGTGTAGCCCATCTCCAGCGCGAGCAGCATGATGAGCCCGAACCAGGTCAGGTCGAAGCCGAGCGCCTTGGCGAGCGGGAAGAAGATCGGCGCGGTGAGCAGCATCTTCGACAGCGGGTCCATGAAGCTGCCGAGGAAGATGATGACGCCGATCATGATGTAGAGCATCTGCAGCGGCGTCACCTGGAAGCCGGTCGCCCAGTTGATCAGGCCGCTCGAGCCGCCGGTGAACGCCAGCACCTGGCCGAAGGTCGCCGAGCCGAAAATCACCAGGAACGCCATCACCGTCACGCGCAGCGCGCCGTCGAGCGACTTCACGAACGCCTTCCAGGTCATCTCGCGGTAGCACGCGGCGAGCACGATCACCGACACCGCGCCGAGCGCCGCGGCCTCGGTCGGCGTGCACCAGCCGACCAGCATCACCAGGACCGAGAACACGATGATCGCCACCATCGGGATCACGTCGACGAGGATCAGCCGCAGCTTTTCGCGCCGGCTCACCGGCGGCGGCGAATCGAAAGGCGCGGACGTGGGGTCAACCACCGTCCATGCCCAGATCAGCACGCCGTACATCGTCGCGAGGATCAGCCCCGGGATCACGCCGGCGATGAGCAGCGCACCGACGTCGGTCTGGCCGAGCGTGGCGAGCAGCACGGTCAGCGCCGAGGGCGGAATGATCACCGCCAGCCCGCCGATACCCATGATCGGGCCGATCGACAGGTACTTGCTGTAGCCGCGGCGCATCATCTCCGGCGCCATCAGGCGCCCGAGCAGCGCGCAGGCGCCCATCGACGACCCGGCCGGGCCGGCGTAGGCGGTGCCGCCGATCAGCGTGACGTAGGCGAGCCGCCCGCGGATGTTGCCGAGCAGCTTGTCGGCGGCATTGAAGCAGCGCGCGGCGAGCCCGGTGTGATAGAACAGCTCGCCCATCAGCAGGAACATCGGGATCGGCACCAGCGGGAAGTTGGTCATCGCGCCGAAGCCGTTGTTGATCACCTGCTGGATCCCCGGGCCGCCGCCCATGAACAGCATCGCGGCGAGCAGGTTGGTGGCGAGGAAGCCGATGGCGACTGGCACGCCGAGCATCATCAGGCCGAGGGCCGTGCCGAACAGCAACGTCGCTACCCAGTACCAGGCCATCGCGCCTAGGTGGTGATGTCTGCGAGCGGCGCGAGGAAGTTCTCGCGCTTCCACAGGAAGCGGGCGAACTCGATCGCCATCATCAGGAACGACAGCGGGATCCAGCCGACCACCAGCCAGCGCGGGAAATCCATCGAGCGCACGTCCTTCTCGTTCTGCACGAAGTCGCGCAGCGCGACCTGGAAGCCGTACCAGGCGATCACCAGGCACACGGCGATGCACAGGATCCCGATCGCCACGGTCATGCGCGCGCGGGTTTTCGGGCCGAACGAATTCAGCAGGATCTCGACGTAGATGTGCCCCTTCTCGCGCGCGAGCCACGGCGCGCCCAGGCACGGCACGATCAGCAGCGCGTACTCGGTGAAGGTGAAGAAGTGCGCCGAGCTCTGGTAGCCCAGGTTGCGCAGCACGACGTCGAGCGTGATCACCACCATCATCGCCGCCATCAGGAAGGCGGCGATGAACGCCATGCCGTACACCAGAGCGTCGTGCAGCCTGGCGACGGCTTTCACGCGCAGGCCAAGCCGGCGCTCAGTTCGGTGTAAACAGCTTCACGACTTTGTCGTAGTTCTCCATGCCGCCGCCCTTCTCCATGCGCTCCTTCATGCGCTGCAGGCTCGCGGCGCGGGCGCCGGCGACGAACTTCTTCGACGCGCCCTCCGACTGCTGGAGCGTGCGGATGCCGCGCTTTTGCAGCTCCGCCTGCTCCTTCTTCCACAGCGCCTGCAGGTCGCGCAGGCTGGAGCTCTCGTGCTCGGCCGCGGTGCGCTGCAGGATGTCGCGCGTCTTGGCCGAGAGCGTGCTCCACTTCTTCTGGTTGACGATGATCATCAGGTCGGTGGAAAAGAAGTCCGGGCCGATGCGGTACTTGATGTAGCGGTCCCAGTTCAGGTCCATCAGGCCGATCTGGGTCCACGCCGTGAGGTCGACCGTGCCGCGCTCGAGCGCGGTGTAGAGCTCGGTGGACGGCAGGTTGATCACCTGCGCCCCGAGGTAGTTGGTGAGGAACGCGTTGTAGATCGGGTTGCCGCGCACCTTGTAGCCCTTGATGTCGATATGGCCGCTCGCATCGAGCGTCGGCGCCCGCGTCGACCACAGGTTGAAGCGGATGCCGCTGTCGACCCAGCCGAGCAGCACCAGCCCGGCGCGCTTCTGGTGGATCTGGTTGAGGAGCTCGGTGCCGCCGTTCTTGCGGGCGGTCGGGCCGTCGATGGTGCTGGCGCTCACCGCGTCGCACTCCGGCACCGCCGCGGCGTAGAACGCGCACGGGCTGTAGACCATGTCGACCACGCCGGTGCGCGCCGCGCCCGGCTGCTCCATCATGCCGATCGCTTCCGGCCCGCCGCGCACCTGGATCGTGAACGCGCCCTTGCCGGCCTCGTTCGCCTTCTTGACGTACTGGAGGAAGCTGCGCGAATAGATGAGCGACGCCGGAAACACGTGCGTCGCGCTGATCGTGTCCTGCGCGACCGCCGGAAATGCCACGAGCAGCGCCGCGCCGAGCGAAAACAAGCTTTTCATCGAGCCTCCTCCCATTGTCTGAAACTCGCGGGGCATCTTACCATCGGCCAGTGAGCACGGTCTTTCTGGCATTCGAGCGCACTGCGACGGCGCACGGCGCGCAGCCGTTCTTCGAATTCCCGCATCAGAAGGCCCGCCTCAGCTACGCCGGGGCCCTCGAGCGCGTCTCCGGCATCGCGGCGCGCTACCGCGCGCGCGGCTACGGCCCCGGGCACCGCGTCGCCCTGCTCCTCGAGACCCGCCCGGAATTCCTGCTGCATTTCCTGGCGCTGAACTCGCTCGGCGTGTCGGTGGTTCCTTTGAACCCGGACTACCGCGCAGCCGAGCTCGAGTACGTCCTCGGGCATAGTGAGGCATCTGGTGTGATCAGCGCCCAGACCCTTGACGATCCGCCAAAACCCGAAGGGCGGTGCGGCGCCGAGGAATGTGCCCTCCTCTATACGTCCGGAACGACCGGGAAGCCGAAGGGTTGCCTGCTCAGCAACTTCTATTTCCTGAACGTCGGCCAGCGCTACCTCGACGAAGGCGGGCTTTGCGCCGTGCGCCACGGCGAGGAGCGCCTGATCACGCCGCTGCCGTTCTTCCACATGAACGCGCTGGCGGTGTCGACCACCGCGATGATCCTTGCCGCGGGTTGCGTGGTGCAGCTCGACCGCTTCCATCCGCGCACCTGGTGGCGTGACGTCGCCGACTCCGGCGCTACGATCGTTCACTATCTGGGAGTCATGCCCGCCATCCTCAACGGCCAGGCCGAGGATCCCCAGGAGAAGGATCACCATGTTCGCTTCGGCTACGGCGCCAACGCCAACCCGAAGGACCACGCCGCGTTCGAGGCGCGCTTCGGCTTTCCGCTGATCGAAGCCTGGGCGATGACCGAGACCGGCGGCGGCGCGCTGATCGCCGCCAGCCGCGAGCCGCGGCACGTGGGCACAAGATGCATTGGGGTTCCACGAAAAGACCTTGAAGTGAAGATCGAGGAAAGCGGCGAACTGCTGGTCCGCTGCGCCGGATCGGATCCGCGACGCGGTTTCTTCGACGGATATCTGAAAGACGAAGAGGCCACGGCGCAGGCCTGGGCCGACCGCTGGTTCCACACCGGCGACGCCGTGCGGCGTGGCCCGGACGGGAGCCTGCACTTCGTCGACCGCCTGAAGAACATCATCCGCCGCGCCGGCGAGAACATCGCGGCGCTCGAGGTCGAGGCGGCGCTCGCGGGCCATCCGGCGATCGGGCAGGTCGCGGTCATCGCGGTACCGGATGCCGTAAGAGATGAGGAGGTCATGGCTTGTGTAGTTCCCGTTCAAAAAACCCTCGTGAATCGTGAAACGGCCCTTTCGATCCAGGACTGGTGCCTGGAGCGCCTCGCCTACTTCAAGGCGCCGGGGCATGTCGCCTTCGTCGCTTCCCTCCCCACCACCGCCACCAACAAGGTGCAGAAGGCCAAGCTCGCCGACTTCGCGGTGAATACAGCCGACTCCTTCGACCTGCGTGAGCGCAAAAAGAAAACCCCCGCGAAAAGCGTATGACGGCGTAGTGCTCGCGGCGCCGGTCACGGTGCCGTACGTGCGCTACTCCATCCGCTCGGCGCATTGGTGGCTGGCACGGGCCTTTTCAGAGGTTCTGAAGAAATCCAATCTAGAAAAAGACGCCGTTGACGGGCTGACCGTCTCGAGCTTCACCCTGGCACCCGACACCGCCATCGGCCTGACGCAGCATCTAGGCCTGTCGCCGCGCTGGCTCGATCACGTGCCGCTCGGCGGCGCGAGCGCGGTGGTCGCGCTGCGGCGCGCGGCGCGCGCGGTGCAGGCCGGCGACGCCGACATCGTCGCCTGCATCGGCGGCGACACCAACCACGTCGACTCGTTTCGCCTGACGCTCGCCAACTTCAGCCAGTTCGCGCGCGACGCGGTCTATCCCTATGGCGCCGGCGGCCCGAACGCGAGCTTCGCCTTCCTCACCGCCTACTACATGCGCCGGCACGGCGCGAAGCGCGAGGACTTCGGCAAGCTCTGCGTCGCGCAGCGCGCCAACGCGCTGAAGTTTCCTCTTGCCCTGTTCAAGAAACCGTTGACCCTGCAGGAATACCTGTCGGCGCGGCCGATCGCCGAGCCGCTGCACCTGTTCGATTGCGTCATGCCTTGCGCCGGCGCCGAAGGCTTCTTGGTTTTGAGTGAAAGCAAAGCCAAGTCACTGAAACTGCCCTACGCCCGGCTGCTTGGCACCATTGAAAGGCACAACGCCTTCGCCGCCGACCCGGTGCAGATGCGGGCCGGCTGGGCGATCGACCGCGACGAGCTCTACCGCCAGGCGGGCGCCGAGCCGAAGGACATGGATTTCGTGCAGACCTACGATGACTACCCGGTCATCACGCTGATGCAGCTCGAGGATCTGGGCTTCTGCGGCAAGGGCGAGGGTCCCGCGTTCGTGCGCAGGCACAGCTTTACCCATGACGGCAGCTTCCCGCTGAATACCTCGGGCGGCCAGCTCTCGGTCGGCCAGGCGGGCGCCGGCGGCGGATTCCTCGGCATGGTGGAGGCGATCCGGCAGCTCACCGGCGAAGCCGCTGGCCGGCAGGTAAAAAAAGCGAAATTAGGCCTCGTCAGCGGCTTCGGCATGATCAACTACGACCGGGGGCTTGGCTCTGGAGCGGCAATCCTTGGAACGGCAAAAACGTAAGAACCCGGTTCTTCGCACCCGGCTGCCGACGCTGCCGCCGGCGGCGCGCAGCCGCGTCGCGCTCGGCCTGACCGCGGCCGCGGCGCTCGGGCGCTTCGAGCTGCAGCAATGCCGCGACTGCGGCACCGTGCAGTACCCGCCGCGCGAGGCCTGCCAGAAGTGCCTTTCGACAAACCTGGCCTGGCAAAAACAGTCCGCCGAAGGGGAAATCCTTGCGGAAACCACCCTGGAGCACAGCAACGACCTTTTCTTCCGCGAGCGCCTGCCCTGGCGACTGGGGCTGGTGAAGCTCGATTGCGGGCCGACCGTGGTGGCGCATTTGCACGCGGCGGCGAAGCAGAAGGTGCGCGTCCGCGCAATGCTCGACCGTGCCGGGCAGGCGGTGATCGCCGCCCTGCCCCAACAGGAGACCTCCGATATGGCCGACGACCGCCAGCTGCGCGAATTCACCTGCGACCCGAAGCACCGCAAGATCCTGGTCACCGACGGCAAGACTGCGCTTGGGCAGGCCCTCATCAAGGAACTGGTTTCTCATCAGCCTGAAATTGTCTGGGTCGGCCACGCCGAGCCCTGGAAGAAATTTGCCGGTTTCGAAGAAATAAGGACCTTGCCTCAGGTCACGCTCGTCCCGCTTGACGTGACGGACTCGAAAAACGTGCGCGAGGTCGCGGCCGAAATCGCCGGCAAGGTCGACATCGTGGTGAACAATGCCGAAGTCCACCGCAGCTTCGGCATCGCCAACCGCCCGGGCGTGGAGAGCGCCCGCGCCGAGATGGACGTCAATTACTTCGGCCTGCTGCGCCTGGCGCAGGAGTTCGGGCCGGCGATGCGCTCGCGCGGCGCCGATGGGCGCTCGAGCGCCGTCGCCTGGGTCAACCTGCTTTCGATCTACGCCCTCGCCAATTTCCCGCCGCACGGCACGTTCTCGGCCTCGAAGGCGGCGGCGCATTCGCTCGCCCAGTGCCTGCGCGCGGAGATGCGCCCGGCCGGGGTGCGCGTGGTGAACGTGTTCCCCGGCCCGATCGACGACGAATGGAACCAGCTCCTGCCGCCGCCAAAGCTCGCGCCCGCGGCGCTCGCCCGGGCGATTGCCGGCGCCTTGCGCGACGGCATCGAGGACGTCTATCCGGGGGATGTCGCCCAGGAATGGCTCGCGCGCTGGCGCGATAATCCGAAGGCACTGGAACGGGAATTGTCCGCATGAATGCCCTTTCGGCCTTTGCCAATGAATTTGCCCTTGGAAGGATCAAGGTCGTCGACCTGACCCAAACCCTTTCCCCCGAATTCCCGAGCATCTCGCTGCCGCCCGAGATGGGCCAGGCGTGGCCGTTCCGCATCGAGGAGGTGTCGCGCTACGACGAGCGCGGCCCGGCCTGGTACTGGAACAACTTCTCGTGCGGCGAGCACACCGGCACGCACTTCGACGCGCCGGTGCACTGGATCTCGGGCAAGGACCTGCCGAACAACGCCACCGACTCGATCCCGCCCGAGCGCTTCATCGGGCCGGCGTTCGTGATCGACTGCAGCAAGGAAGCGGCGCAGAACCCGGACTACCTTTTGACAAGAGAATCCATTCTGAAATTCGAGGAACGCCACGGTCCCATTTCACCCAAGTCATGGGTGCTGATGCGCACCGACTGGTCAAAGCGCCTCGACCCCGCCGCCTACCAGAACTACGACGACGAAGGACAGCACACGCCCGGGCCGGACGTCGAGGCGGTGAAATTCCTGGTCGCCGAGCGCGACGTGCTCGGCTTCGGCACCGAGTCGATCGGCACCGACGCCGGCCAGGCCTATCACCTGCGACCGCCCTACCCCTGCCACTACTACATGCATGGCGCCGGCCGCTACGGCTTGCAGTGCCTCACCAACCTCGACCAGCTTCCGGCCACCGGTTCGGTCGTTTTCGCGGCTCCCCTGAAAATCCGCAACGGCAGCGGCTCACCCCTAAGGGTCATCGCCCTCGTCCATGACTGAAAAAATCAGGATCTGGTTCCAGGGCGCGACCGACCGCGTCCACATGGCGCCGTACATCGGCAAGGTCGAGGCGCATCTCAGGGCCACGCTCGAGCCCGGCACCTCCTTCACGTTCAACTCGACCACGCCGCCCGCCACCACCACGCACGCGCTGACGGAATACCGCATCGGCGCAGCCTTCGTGCGCGGCGCGGTCAAGGCCGCGCGCGCCGGCTACGACGCGATGGCGATCACGCACTTCCAGGACGCCGCCCTCGCGGAGGTGAAGTCGGTGTCCGAGATGCCGGTGCTGGGTCTCGGCGAAACCACGCTGTTCCACGCCTGCACGCTGGGAAGGAAGCTCGGCCTGGTCACCATCAACCCGGCGTTCGTGCCCTGGCACGAGGACCAGGTGGTCCGCTACGGCTTGCAGAGCCGCGTGGTCGGGGTGCGGGCGGTCAACGCGAGCGTGAAGGATTTCATCGACGCCTTCGCCAGCAAGCAGGCTTTTCGCAAACTCAAACCCCTCTGGGAAAAGGAATGCCGGGCGCTGCTCGCCGCCGGCGCCGACGTGATCGTGCCTGCCGGCGGCCTGCCGATGATGCTGTTCTCCGGAGAGATCGACGGCGCGCCGGTGATCAATGGCATCACGCTGATCGCCAAGAGCGCCGAGATGGCGGTGAAGCTGCGCCGGCAGGCGGGCATGTTCTCGCCCAGCCGCCGTTCCAACTACGCCAGGCCCCCGGAAAAGGCGCTGAAGGAGTTCCTGGGGAGCAAATGAAGCAGACGCTCGCCCAGAAGCTGGTGGCGCGGGCGGCGGGCCGCGGCACGGTGACGCCGGGCGAGATCGTCACCTGCAAGGTGGACCTCGCGATGATGCACGACTCCGGCGGGCCGCGGCGGGTGAAGCCGATGCTCGAGCGCCTCGGCGCGAAAGTCTGGGACCCGTCGAAGGTCGTGGTGATCACTGATCACTACCTGCCCGCCTACGACGAAGAGAGTCGCAGAATCATCCATATCGCGCGCCACTGGGCCGCGGAGGCCGGTGTGCAGAACCTGTACGACGGCCAGGGCATCTGCCACGTCGTCCTGCCCGAGCGCGGCCACCTGAAGCCGGGCATGTTCGCGGTCGGCGGCGACAGCCACTCGCCCACCGGCGGCGCCTTCGCCGCCTACATGTTCGGCGTCGGCGCCACCGAGATGCTCGGCGTGCTGGTGACCGGCGAGATCTGGCTCAAGGTGCCGCACACCATCGCGATGGATTTTTCCGGAGAG